>Ga0172376_10009211_pt1 | contig 10202 bp, 7 predicted proteins | sample Lak35m_FD_121114 | JGI IMG/M metagenome (GOLD analysis project Ga0172376, IMG submission 121114) | Freshwater microbial communities from Kabuno Bay, South-Kivu, Congo - kab_092012_35m | ecosystem: Environmental > Aquatic > Freshwater > Lake | place: Democratic Republic of the Congo: South-Kivu... | reverse complement strand
CCTAAAAAGTACAGAGAAGCGATGGTTGGCACAATGTGCGAGTGAACTCATCAACGTAGGGGATAGCCTCTTCATTGCATCGGGCACGACTACCGCCGCCTTTGCGCATGCGTTAACGCGCCTCAGTCAATTGACCGTCATGACCAACTCAACCATTGTCGCCAGCGAACTCGGCAGACTGGTCGACAAAAAGCACACCATCTACTTACTGGGGGGCATCTTCAACGCCGATGAGTCGGAGGTGATGGGAGGGTTCTTGGTGGAACAGGTGCGCCAGTTCCACGCCGATCATGCAGTGGTGAGCGTGGGGTCGGTCAATGCGCATGGCATTTTTGAGTATCGCATGGAAACCGCTGTTCTCATCCGCGCGATGATGGAGCATAGCAATAACTTGATTGTGCTGGCGGACAGCAGCAAACTCAACCAAGCCTCTTTGATTTGGATCAGCGAGCTAGAGATGGTGCAACATTTGGTGGTGACGGGCACGCCATCCGATGAATTGCAAAAAGCGTGTGAAGCATCACAAACCACGCTGCACATCGCTGGGGCAGAAACGGATACACACTAACGGTTGCTCATTCGGTGATGAGGGGTTTTATCACGTTGGAGCCAATTGCTTTGAGCGCGTGTTGCAGGCGGTCATACATTGCCTGATCGCGGTACGTGCCGATGATGGCACCGCCAGAGCCAGCAAACTTAGCCGTTGCCCCGCACGCACGCGCCACCTCAACCATTTGCACTTGCCACGCAGGCAAGCGAGCGATGCTCCGCCGCAAATCAAAATTGGCATCTATCAAGCGGTTGAGCGTGGCGGTATCCCCTGCTTCAATGGCAACGCGCCCTTCATCCGTGATCTGGGCAAAGCGGAGCATTGCCTGACGGACATCCGTTTCACCCCGTTGAAAGCGCCCGCGTATGTCGTTATGAAAGACTTCGGTCGGTTCGCTCAAGTCGGTGTGATAGGCAACGTACAATGGGGGCAACAGGGAGGGGTCTAACCGTTGATAGAGGTAGTGGGTGTATTGGTGGCGTTGTTGGGAATGTTCGGGGGCAAAGTTCATGTAGACCATCCCCTCATACGCTTGGATCACGCGATCTTGCAACCCAGCAGAAATGCCCAACTCCTCCGCTTCCACCGCTAGTGCAAGGCTAGGTTGAATCTCATGCGGAATAGAGACGGCATAGAACGCCATCAAGCACCGTAGGGTGGCGGTGATGATTGAGCTAGACCCAGCTAACCCCACCTGGCGCGGAATCGTGGAGCTATAGCGAATGGAAAAGTTACGCTTATGCAAGGGTAACTGCTGCTGGTGGCAATATTCTACAAAGCGTTTGATGGTCGCTTTAATCAAGCGGATGCCCCCATAGTAGCCGTGTAATTGAACATCCTGCGCCAGCTCTTGAACCGTGCGAAACTTTGCGCGGTCATTTTCTGCCAGCACAATCTCCACCGTATCCCATTCGTACAGCACCACTTCTGACCAGAAGTTACGAATGCTGACCGAAATCGTGCGCCCGTTGTAGCCGTCGGAGGGGTTGCCTAACAAGCCCGCGCGGGCATAGGCGCGTTTGCGTATGATCTCCATGTTACGTCGTCCCTATGGCTTCAACAACTCATGTAGATACTGGCGCAAATCCGCCCCGTACTTCTCATCTGCCAGCGCGAACTCGACGAAAGCGCGAAAGTATGCCTCAAAGTTGCCAATGTCGTAGCGGGTTTCATCATGCTTCAAGCGCACCCCGTAAACCTTCTTGCCCTCTTGTATCATCAAGCGGATGGCATCGGTCAGTTGGATTTCATTCCCTTTGCCCGGCGCGGTGCGCTCTAGCGCGTCAAAAATAGCAGAGGTGAAGATGTAACGGGCGGCAATGGCAAGCGTACTGGGAGCTTCTGCCATGCTGGGCTTTTCAATCACGTCCGCCAACTCAAAGAACTCGCCTTCTTCTTTGGGTTGAGCAATCCCGTAGCGCGTCACTTCATTGAGCGGAACGTCTTGGAAGGCGATCACAGCATCACAGTCATTCTTGTTGAAGCAGTTTTGCATCCGTCGCACAATGTCGCTGCTGGCGTGTAAACCGATGATGGAATCGCCCAGTGCCACCACAAACGACTGATTGCCCACGAACGATTTGGCGCATAACACGGCGTGCCCCAAGCCCAACAGCTGACGTTGGCGCGTGAAAAAATAATTCGCCTTAAAACGGTCAAACTCAAGTTCTGCCAGTAGGTCTTCTTTGCCACCCACACGAAGCGACTCGATCAACTCGGCGTTGGTATCAAAGTGATTTTCAATAGAAGTCTTGGTTGCGCCAGTGATGAACAGGAATTGGTCGATCCCCACACGGGTGAGTTCTTCAACGATGTATTGCACAACAGGCTTGCGTCCCACCGGCACCATCTCTTTAGGTTGGGACTTGGTAATGGGTAGCAGGCGTGTCCCTAAGCCAGCGGCAGGAATGACAGCGATATTCATAGGGGTATCCTCATTTGATGCAGATATGTCGCGATGATATTGCACCAGTTGAACGCCCTTGACTAGTGAAGATTTAACATCACGCTCGGTGGTGGCTTCTGCCACTATGCTAGTGAGCCGAAACGAGCGTTAACCGAGTTCAAGAACCAAACCAGTTGGCTATATCCAGTCAGCACAGTTGGTAAGTGCCAGTACCGTTTTTGTTAAGCCAGCCTTTTTAAGTACCTCAATATACATGTGTGTCGTGTAAGGTGGATTTTTAAGCCGAGTACGAATGGTTTGCAATGAACCGCAAAATAGTTCAGGCTGATTCAGCAGATACGGCAATAAAAAGTCATCGGGGGATTGAACATCTAGCCCATAGCCTTGAACTACAGATTGTGGGAAGTCGCTGAGATTGTGCGTGATGATGACATCGCACCCACCCACTATTGCCGAAGCGAGAACATGCCGATCATCTAAATCGGGCAAGCTAATGTTCGGAATCAGGGATTCATAATTGGTGATGTTGGCTTCCATGATGGCTTGATTCATCATGTCCCGAGTCCGTTCATATCGCTCACGGTTGAGCGTAGGGCGATCCCGTAAGAGCGCATTGATCCATTCTTCCTGAATACGATCTGTCCACCGCACACGAAACAACTCATTCAGGGCAAGCTCCATGAAAATATCGCGCAGGGGCGCCGAGTATAGAATATTCGCATCCAGTAATGCGGTGGTGAGCATCATAGATCGTAAAGACCGTCTTCTTGTGCCATCGCGGTGAGTTCATCAAGGGTTGCACGGCTACGCTTCAGGCTATTTTCTTTATAGTCGAGTACATCTTGTAATCTTACACGCCGATGTGAACCCACCATACGGTACGGGATTTCTCCTTTTTCAAGGAGTCCCACCAAAAATGGGCGCGACACCTTGAGAATATCCGCCGCTTGCACCGTTGTGAGTTCGGTTTCTTCATCCATCACAACAATGCCACGCCCTTCTGATATAGCAGTGAGCATATCGGTGAGCAAGGTGCTGATGCTGTTTGGCAACATAATTGGCTGTGCGGTTTCATCACTGGTAATCTGCACCATGATTGTCGAGAGTATCGCATCATATTGACTGAGAGCCGTTAGCGAGTTGCGAGCTTTCTCGGTATCTTCTGTTGTCGGTTTGAATATTCGTGGAGTTTGTAACATCGGATTATCCTTGTATTTGATAACCGCATTATATCATCTAAACGAAATAAGTGTAACAAACGCAGTAAACGGGTTTTTGTCCTGTCATGTGCGCGGTTGGGTTATGCTTTAATACAGTGTGCGCTGGACATAGGTGGACGATACCACAGAAGCAAGGCGAGAGCATAACTTCCGCCAGTTAGAAGAATATTCCGAAATTGTATATTGGTCGCGCCCTGAAAGGTTGCTTGAGGAAATTGCAGGTTGATGGAGTGATCTGCTGTACGGTTCAACCACTGCCTGACTTTGAAATGATGAGGAGGGAAAAGCACGTGCCACCCCTCCCCAATATGATTTATCCCACGCGCGAAAGCAGGTGCGTCACGACAGTGGCACCTGTTCCACCTAGGCTTTGCGTCATGGCAACTTGGGCGTTTGGAACTTGATTTACCCCAGCTTGCTCCGTCAGTTGCAAGAAGCTCTCAACGATTTGGTAAACGCCAGTTGCCCCAACGGGATGACCACGCGCCTTTAGCCCGCCCATCGTAGCAATTGGGAGCGAACCGCTGGGGGTGATTTCGCCATCCTTGCCAACATGCACGCCCCGCCCTGCTTCGGCAAAGCCCGCCGCTTCTAAGCTGAGGGCAACGATGACCGTATAAGCATCGTGCAATTCAAATAGATCAACATCGGCGGGGGTCATGCCTGCCTGTTGATATGCCAACCGCGCCGAACGCTTTGCCCCATCCAGTGAAAGGACATCGCGCCGTTGATCGAGCGAGAGCGAATCGGTCCCAATGGTGGAAGCGTTCACGCGCACGACCGGCAAGCCCATGCGTTGTGCTTCGCGGGCGCGTTCTTCGGTTGCCAAGATAACCGCCGCTGCACCATCACAAATGGGGGGCGCGTCTAACAATTTGATCGGATCTGTCAAGAAGCGTGACTGCATATAATCCTCATGGGTGATCGACTTATGCAGCAACGCATGGGGATTATGTAGCGCGTTGCGGTGAGCGTTGACCGAGAAGTGGGCAAAGTCAGCGTGATCTACTCGATAAGCCTCCATGTAGTGGCGCATCAAGCGGGCGTTGAGGGTGATGAACGTTTCGCCTTGTCCCCCTTCGCGCTCCCAATCAGAGGCAGTGGCAAGGGCGGTCGTGATGTCTGCATGCTCAGCGTGCGTCATGCGCTCCACCCCACACACCACCGTCAGATCATGGAAGCCTCCCGCCACCGCCATGAAACCATGCCGAACGGCAGCAGCGCCAGAAGAGCATGAAGTTTCAACAAGGGTTGCTTCTATCCCGCGCAGGTCTGCTTGTTCGGCAATGAGGGTGGCAAGCTGACGTTGACGGTCGAGCGTGCCAGACAGCATGTTACCCGCCACCAGCATGGTGACTTCTGATTTGGGAAGATGAGCATGCGCGAGGGCATCGCTTACGGCTTGAACCGCCATATCCGTCGCGCGGAGCGATTGACGTTTCATGACAGGCGTTTGTCCTACGCCAATAATATAGACTGGTCTCATCAAGGCTACCTTTTCCTACACCATGCACGCTTTGATATCATGACAACTCATCCAGCTAAGAAAGAGATGAGGTCGGGTTCAGTGCTTGCTTACTGAAGAAAGTGTAGAAGCAAAGGCGACTCAAAAGGTGACATAAGCTATCAGGAAACTATCATTTGTCGCCTGAATGTCGCTATGAGGGCTGTACTTGCGTCATGCGCTTGGCAATTTCTTGGCGCACAGCAGGCGCAACTTTTGTCCCCAGCAACTCAATCGCCCGCATCATCTTGTCATGTGGAATGCTACCCACGCTCAATTGCAGTAAGAGGCGGTCATGGTGGAAGAAGCTGTGTTGGAACAAAATCTTCTCAATGATTTGGTCGGGAGTCCCAATGAAGTCTGCCCCGCGCAACGTGGCGGACTGTTCAAAGTGGTTTCGGCTCATCGGTTGCCAACCACGCTCGCGCCCAATTTTGTCCATGATCTGCTTGAAGGCGGGGAACGCCTCCTTCATGGCTTCGGGATACGTGTCTGCAATGAACCCGTGCGAGTTGATGCTCACGCTCAATTGCGAGCGATCATGCCCAGCTTGATCCACTGCCTGCCAGTACAACTTTACCAACGGGGCAAACCGCTCCGGCATCCCCCCGATGATGGCGATCGCCAGCGGAAGCCCCAATAAGCCCGCGCGTACTACCGATTGTGGCGTCCCCCCCACCCCGATCCAAATCGGAAGGCGTTGCTGGTGCGGGCGTGGATACACCCCTAGCGCGTCTAAAGTGGGGCGGTGTTGCCCCTGCCAAGTGACGATCTCTTCATCGCGCAACTTGAGGAGCAATGCTAACTTCTCTGAAAAGAGGTCATCATAGTGGCGCAGGTCATAGCCAAAAAGCGGAAACGACTCGATGAATGAGCCACGCCCCGCGATGATCTCCGCGCGCCCAGCAGATACCAAGTCCAGCGTTGCAAAGCGTTGGAAGACACGCACGGGGTCATCGGAACTCAAGACTGTTACCCCACTGCTCAAGCGGATGCGTTGGGTGCGCGTCGCAATAGCGGACAGCAACACTTCTGGCGCAGAGGATAAATACTCCTCGCGGTGATGTTCACCCAGCGCAAAAACATCTAGCCCCACTTGGTCAGCAAGTTCTGCAGTCTCAATTAGATTAGCGATGCGTTCGGTTGAGCTAATTTTGTGGTTGCTTTGAGGGTGTGCCGTCCATTCAACAAACGACAGCAACCCCAACTCAAACGGGCGTTTCGGCGTAACATGATCCGTCATGGTTGTACCATCCTAATTTACAAATCCACTTCTTGACGAACTTGGCGTACTCATTCTTACCCGAGCATCTCCCGCGTCCACCCTGAATGCCCCTCATACCCCCACGTAACTTTCAAGTATGATAGGTCATGATGTTCGCAAGAAAGCACACGGTCTTTATGAACAAACCACTCAAGGCAATTCTGCTCATTTGTCTGGGATATTTCATCACGGTTGGCTTCACATGGCACACCTTATATGACTACCAATTAAGGTGGGTGAACCTCTTGGTGTTGAGTTTGTTCCTGTTGCGGTTGTGGCTCGATGTGCGCCAAATGCCTATAAAATTCACGCCGTTGGTGGGGTTGCTGGGGATGTGGTGGGGGATTGTGCTGTTGAGCGCGGTCTTCAATCTTGAAAGTTGGCGCAGAATCAGCATTGGGGTGTGGATGCTGTTGCTGTATACCGTCTTCATCCTCCTGTTGCAAAGCGCGTTCCTCAAGCGTAGTTTGCAACCGCGCGATCTACTGTGGATGTTGCTGGGGATATTCGGTCTACAAGTGGTTACAGTTGGGCAACAAATTCTACCCTTCTTGCGCCACCTCACTTGGGGGGTCAATATCATCGAACAAGCTGACAAGTTTGGCGTTTTCATCAGTGGAACACTCAGCAACCCCAACCTGTTGGGGGCGTTCTGCGTCTTGACGCTCCCGTTTTTGGTGGTTGGGGTGGGGCTACACCCCGCCCGCGCCTGGCAGAGAGTCCTCTTCGCCCTCTTCAGTCTGCTCGCTTTTTTGCTGTTGCTGCTTTCTCTGTCAATTGGGGCGTGGGTTAGCGTTGCCGTGGAGATTCCAGTTGGGTTGGTACTTTGGCTCAACTATCAGTATCCGAACGGGTGGAGCAAATGGAGACAACGCTGGCGCAACCTCTCGCAAGCCTTGCGCTTTAGCCTGCTGGGAATCCTCGGCATCTTCACCCTGTTGCTAGGTTCAATTGCGGTCTTTGCCTGGGGGTCTGTGGCAGCGATAGGTGGATCATTTCTATATCGTCGCTACCTCATTGAGAATGTCCTACACACCTTCGTTGAGTCGCCATGGGTTGGAACAGGATTATTCACGGTGCAGCAAGCCTTGATCGCACGGGGGACGGTACCTTGGGGGAACTTGGACGGGCAAACCCTAGAATGGTTGAACAACCACAATCACTCGCACAACAGCTTCATCAATGTGCTGGTTGAATTGGGTGTGGCGGGGGCTATCGGCTATGGAATCACGATAGTCGTTTTAGGGTGGGCAAGCCGTTTGGCATGGCGCACGGCATCCCCCCAGCACAAACTCATGCTCATTGCCAGCATCACAGCATGGGTGGGGATTAGCGTCCACCATCATGTGGATGTCACCTCGCTAACCCCTGCGATTGGGATTTTAATCATGATCGTGATGCTGGTGATGATGCCACAAGACCCTTCGCCCCGTCGCTCGTTTCGGCTACCCGTTTTCATCCCGCTGGCAAGCTGTGTCCTGCTGGTCGGAATGGGTTGGGATAGTATGCAGTTGCAGGCACAAACTAACACCATTTGGAACCTACCCGACACGTTCGACGTTCGCACAGTGGCTCAGCAGGTGGAAAGGTTAGAAGCGAATGATCCTGCCATGCCAGGGCATGCGCTCGGCGTGGGATTGCTGTACGGGATAGACCACTACCAAACCCAATCGCGTGCCTCGCTCGATCAAGCGATTGCCGCGTATGAGCGCGTGGTCACGCGCGAGCCAAATCAGTCCTATGCGTGGACGAATCTGGCGGTGCTATATGCGGAGCGGGGCGACGTTGAGCAAGCTCAAACCGCCTATGCTCATTCTCAGCGATTGGCACAACATGTGGTCATCATCACTGACCTTGCCGACATCCCCAACGCGCTCTCCCGTGAGTATTACGCAACCATCCCGCGTGTGCTCGATGGGCAAGCTGATGGCATGGTGCTGAGTGCGCCCCCACAAACCCCAATTGAGCAAGCAATCATGAGCTTGATTGAAACCGAACAAGGGCAAACAGAAGCAGCACGGGCACGCATAGATGCCATCCTTCCCTTCAGCACCTTAGACATAGCATGGAAAACCGCCGCAGATGCCTGGTTGTTACGCGCCCAATCCAAGCCGTATGATGCGCTTCTCGCCCGAATTAGCCCACCCGCGCCTACAGATTTATTCTACCAAGATGGCATCTTCGCAGCAAACTATTCCGCCAGCGGATTCTACCGCCTGCAGTTTGCCCGCCAGTACGTGCCGCATCTCAACTTTCCCCTCACCGATCCGATGATCCGCTTGGTGGTAGCCGATTTAACTGCGCCGTGAAAAGACACCAGCTCTCTACCTTGCGATAGAGAGCTGGTACTAGGCAACTCGATAAGCCGTATCCTGTCGTGTGTGGTCATCTATCTGGGAGTCTCCTCACGGAAACCCTCTAGCGGTGCACCCGACACTTTCTACGGAACGGGCAATTCCACTGTGTCTGCTTCACCTTGCTCCCGATGGGGTTTACCAAGCTACAGATGTCACCACCTGCACTGGTGGTCTCTTACACCACCGTTTCACCCTCACACCCTTGCGGGTGCAATCTACTCTCTGTTGCACTGTCCGTCAAGTTACCTTGCCTAGTTGTTAACTAGCATCGCGCCCTGTGGAGTACGGACTTTCCTCAGCTTGGGCATGCCCAAACCGCGACCACATAAGCTACCTAGTACGGTGATTATACTTAATTTTAGGGAGGGTGCGTAGAGAAGCTATCCGTTGCGAGAGGATTAACCTGTTTTGTACAATGAGGTGTGTCCGTCGCCTATTCAGGATGTGTGTGTTTGATGACCACCACAAAATCTCCCCTTACCCAACCGACCGCCAAACGCCACACGATCACACGGGCACTGCACGCGCTCATCAAACAGTTCAACGCGAGTGACTGGTTGATGCTGGTCACAATTGGGATGATGCTCCTCATCACCGCCCAATCATTACAGCTTAGCGGTTGGCAAATCGACCTCCCCCTCATCGCCACTATCACGGTTTTCAGCATCTTGGTCAGCTACGCGCTTGCCTGTAGCCGGTTTGACGAGTTGTTTGCGCTCATCAGCAGTGGCTTATACGGCATCCTGTTTAGCTGGTTGTTTGTTTCATGGTCATTGTCGTCCGACCTTGGGGAGGGTCTCAATGCCACGCTCGTGCGTGTTGCGGAATGGGTGGTGAACCTTCTCAATGGACAATTTGACCCGGACCCACTTGTTCTCACTTTGTTTGCCTGCATCCTCTTTTGGTTCATGGGCTATAACTTGACCTGGCATATATTTAGGCTTGGACAAAGTTTTCGTGCGGTTTTGTCGCCCGCCATCATCATGGTTGCCAACATGATTTATATCGCGCAACCCTATCAGCTCTTGCCGCATATGATGATCTTCAGCTATTTAAGCCTGTTGTTATTGACGCGCTCCACAGTGGATCACAAAGAATGGGATTGGTATCAACAGCGCAAGGTCGTTGCCATCCCGTCTATTTTGCGCCTCCAGATGAACTTAGGGGGTGCAGTCATTGCCATGGTGGCGCTGCTTTTAGCATGGAGCATCCCCACCTCTCGCCTGGATAAACAGTTGGAAAAGTTGCACGATGTCCTCGATGATGATCCCCTCGCCGACTTAGCACAAACCTGGAATCAGCTATTAAGCGATCCGGATAGCTATGGGCAAGTGACGACTGATTACTACGGGGCAGACTCCCTCACCTTAAGCGGGGCGATCCAACTGGGGGATCAGGTGG
>Ga0172376_10009209_pt1 | contig 10204 bp, 3 predicted proteins | sample Lak35m_FD_121114 | JGI IMG/M metagenome (GOLD analysis project Ga0172376, IMG submission 121114) | Freshwater microbial communities from Kabuno Bay, South-Kivu, Congo - kab_092012_35m | ecosystem: Environmental > Aquatic > Freshwater > Lake | place: Democratic Republic of the Congo: South-Kivu... | reverse complement strand
GGCGGCGACCGGGCTTTCCCCTTGCGCGAGCAGGGCCCGTGCCGCCTCGGGTTCGGCGCGGAAGCCTGCCAGCCGCCGCTCGAATCCGGCGCGGAGCGTGGCGAGCTCGTGGGGCAGCGGAGCCCGCGCGGTGGCGAGGCGGAAGCCGTGGGCGATCCGCGCCTCCGGCGTGTCGCCCCCTTCGCGGAGCATGCGGGCGCCGAGGCCGCGGGCCGCCTCGACGAACGTCACGTCGTTGAGCAGGTTGAGCGCCTGCAGCGGCGTGTTCGTCCGCGACTGCCGCACCTGGCAGGTCTCGCGGCCGGCGGCATCGAACGTGGCGAACATCGGCACCGACACCGTCCGCTTGCGGTAGACGTAGAGGCTGCGGCGCCAAAGATCGGGTCCGTGATCCTGCTCGTACGTCGTGGCCGCGGCGGCGAGCTCCTCCCACAGTCCGGCGGGCTGGTAGGGCTTCACCGACGGCCCGCCGAGACGCTCGACGAGCAGTCCCGAGACCGCCAGCGCCGCATCGCGGATCATCTCGGCCGAGAGCCGGAACCGCGGACCACGGGCGAGGAGCCGGTTGTCGGGATCGGAGCGGGCCGCCTCGGCCGTCACCCGCGACGACCGGCGATAGGCCGCCGTGGTCACGATCTGCCGCACGAGCCGCTTCACGTCCCAGCCGTCGCCGCCATCCATGAGCTCGACCGCGAGCCAATCGAGCAGCTCGGGGTGCGACGGCAGGTCTCCCTGCAGTCCGAAATCCTCGACCGTCTTGACGAGGCCCAGGGCGAAGAACTGCTGCCAGATACGGTTGACGAACACGCGGGCGGTGAGCGGATTGCGGCGATCGACGATCCAGCGGGCCAGCGCCAGCCGGTCGGCCGGCACGTCGGGCGCGAGGGCCGGGCCGAGCGCCTCGGGCACACCGGCGGTCACCGGCTCGCCCGGCTTGTCGTAGACGCCCCGCTCGAGCACGTGGGTCTGCCGCAGCCCCGGCACGTCGTGCATGACCATCACCGTGGGAAGCGACCGCTCGTATGCGTCGCGCGACCGCCGCGTCGCCCGCATCCGCTCCCACGACTGGCGAATGGCGTCGGGAGCTTCGTGCCGCACGAAGAAGTCGCGGAGCTTCAGGCGGCCCGCGGCTTCGAGCGTGCCGTTCCGGGCTGGCTGCACGAGCGCCGACACGGGCTGGCCGCAGGCGATGATCGCCGACTCGTCGGGGGCGAGCACGCGGTCGAAGAACCGCAGGTCGGCGAGGCCGCCGCGGTAGCCCTCGGCCGAGCCGCCACCGGCGAGCACGAGCGGCCGCTTCGACTCGAACCGGTTGCTGAGCTCGTCGCTCACGACCCGCACCGCGACCTGCCGACCATCGACGTGGAAGGCCACGCCAGAGGAGAGCCGCGAGCCGTCGTAGGTCCACGTGACGTGGCTCCACCGCCCGGCCGGCAGCGGGGCCTCGGTCTCGACGCGGATGGCGTCGTCGAGGATGCGATTCGCGATCACGAGCTGCGGCCGCCCCTGCACGAGCCTCAGCTCGATCCCCTGCTGGAGCATGTCGGGATCCATCGCGGCATAGAGCGTGGCGTCGCGATTGGTCGCCGGGGGCACAAGCCAGACGGCGCCCGAGAAGGGCCGCTCGGTGTGGAACGGCGGCACGTGCTCGAGCGGCACGGGCCCCGTGCCGGAGATGCCGGCGGCCGTGCCGAACGGGCCGTCGATCGGCCCGACCTGCGGCGCGCCGTCGGCCGTCAGCCGATACACGAGCCCCTCGGTGAGCGTGAAGTCGTCGCCGACATTGGGCGCCGCGACCGTCGCCTGCGCCACCCACGCCGCCTGGGCCGCCGCGAGCTCGGGCTCGACCGCCCGCCAGGCCGCGTCCGCCTCGTCCGCCTCGCTCGAAAGCTCGGCGAGCCGGCGGCTCTGGTCGCCGGTCGGCGCCACGACGAGCGGTGGCGAGTTCGCGTCGCGGATGCCCTTGCCCGGCTCGGGCACGCGGTTGAAGAAGTCGAAGAGCCGGTAGAAGTCGTGCTGCGAGAGCGGGTCGTATTTGTGGTCGTGGCAGCGGGCGCAGCCGGCCGTGAGCCCGAGCCAGACGGTGCCGGTCGTCTCGACCCGGTCCACCACGTATTCGGCGAGGAACTCCGCGGGGATGATGCCCCCCTCGGAGTTCGTGCGGTGGTTGCGGTTGAAGCCGGTGGCGATCCGCTGGTCGAGCGTGGGCTCGGGGAGGAGATCGCCGGCGATCTGGTCGATCGTGAACTCGTCGAACGGCTGATTGCGATTGAAGGCCTCGATCACCCAGTCGCGATACCGCCACATCTGCCGCGGACCGTCGGTCTGGTAGCCGTTGGTGTCGGCATACCGAGCCGCGTCGAGCCACGGGCCCGCCATCCGCTCGCCGTAGCGGGGCGAGGCGAGCAGCCGCTCCACGAGGTCGAGGTACACCCGCTCCCGCGCCGCACCGTCCGCCGCCGCATATGCCGCGACGAAGGCGTCGACCTCGGCGGGCTCGGGCGGCAGGCCGACGAGATCGAGGTGCAGCCGGCGGCAGAGCGTCGTGGGATCGGCCTCGGGTTCGGCCACGATGCCGAGCGCCTCGAGCCGCGCCTGGATGAAGCGGTCGGCGGGATGCCGGATCGCCGCCGCGTCGCGGACGGCCGGCGGGGGCACGGCCACCGGCGGCACGAACGCCCAGTGCGGCTCGTACTCAGCGCCGGCCGTGATCCACGCCGCGATCACCCCGCGCTCGGCCTCGGTGAGCGGCGGCCCCGCGTCCAAGGGCGGCATCCGCTCGGCGTCGTCGTCGCTCATGATCCGGGCAAGCACGGCGCTGTCCGCAGGATCGCCGGGCACGATGGCCGCTCCGCCATCCCGCGGGGCGACGGCGGCGTCGCGGCGGTCGAGCCGCAGCTCGGCAGCCCGCGATCCGGCGTCGGGTCCATGACAGCGGAAGCACCTCTCGGCCAGGATCGGCCGCACGTCGGCGTTGTAGCCGGGCGCCTCGGCGCCGCCGGCGCCGCCGGAGGCCATCACGGCGAGGCAGGCCCCGAGGGCGAGCCCGCAGGCGCGTCGGCGGGAGACACCGCACGTGTCCGAGATGGCGCACGGCGCCGAAAAGCGACCGGCCGTCTCGAGCGGTGTGTTCATGCAGTCGTTCTCCGCCACGGCGCGGCACGCCTCACAAGCCATCGCGGCTCACACGAGCTCGGAGATCACCCCGGCGCTGTCGCCGAACGAGGGCGTGTCGATCCCGAATCGGTGTGCGACCGTGAGAAGCAGGTCGTTCATCGGCCGCTCCTCGCGATACCGGACGTACTGCCCGTGCTTCAGGCCGAGCCTCGTGCCGCCGGCGAGGACGAGCGGGTAGTTCTTGTGGATATGGGTGTCGCTCGTGCCCGATCCGAACAGGCAGGCGGTCGTGTCGAGGAGCGTGCCGTCGCCGTCGGGCGTGTTCGCGAGCTTCGTGAGGAACTTTCCGAACTGCTCGACGAGGTAGCGGTCGTACTTCGCCCAGCGCTCGTAGCCGCCGGGGCTGCGGTTGCCGTGGCTGAGGTTGTGGTGCGTCGGCAGCCCGAGCACGCTGGGAAACGAGTCGCCGATGCAGGTGCCTTCGCAGGCGATCTGGTAGGTGACCACGCGGGTGGAGTCGGTCTTGAGCGCGAGGTAGACCAGCTCGAACATCGAGTCGAGGTAGCTCTGGGCGCCCTGCTTGGCGAAGCCGTCCTGTGCCACGGCCGCGGGATCGACGGCCGGCCGCGGCACGCTCGCCCACTGCTCGGCCCGGTCGAGGTCGTGCTCGAGCTCGCGGATCGACTCGCGGTAGTCGGCGAAGGCCCGCTGATCCTCGGGGTTGAGCCGGTGGATCAGGCTCTGGGCGCTCTCCATCGTGACGTCGAGCACGCTCCGCCGGGGTCGCAGGGCCGCCGTGCCTCCCTCCTCGACGCCGAAGAGCCGATTGAAGATCTGCCGTGGCTCGGAGAGGGCCGGCACGAACTTGCCGTGGCGATCGACGGAAATCGTCTGCGCCATCAGCGGCACGCCCACGCCACCACCGGACGAGAGCACGAGCGAGGGAAACCGTGTCGCCCCCTCCAGGTGCGAGGCGATGAGCTGATCGACGCTCACGGAGTTGGCCGATCCCTTGACGATGTTGGCGCCGTTCAAAAACAGCCCGCCGTTGCGGTGCCCCGAGCCGATCACGCGGTAGTGCGGATGGGAGAGGCCGGAGAAGACCGTGAGGTCCTGCCGGAAGGGCTCGAGCGGCTCGAGCGTCCTGCTCAGCCGGTAGTCGCGGCCGCCGTCGCCGTCGGGAAACCAGTTGAAGGCGTCGTAATCGGGGTTCCTGCTCTCGGGGTTCTTGGGATCAGTCAGCCGCGGCGGCAGCGACACGCCGAACGGAAAGAAGATCGCGCAGAACCGCTGCCTCCGCTCGGCCGGATCGGGGCCGGCGGCGCCGAGCCTCTCGAGCGACGCGAAGCAGGGGAGGGCGAGGGTCGCGCCCGACCCCATCAGAAACGCCTTGCGACTGATCACGCGCATGATGCCACCCTTCCTGGAACGTCATTCCGGCAGGCCGGTGAACGACGCCGACGCCGCCACCGCCTGCACGAGAGTCCTGAAGTCGTATCCCGCGTCGATGAACGCCCGCTGCGCCAGTTCCACCGACCGCTCGTCGGCCAGATCGAGCCGACGGCCCGCCGCATACTGCACGACGCCCTCCACGAAGCCGCGGGTGAAGGCGTCGAGCCGCCGTTCGAGGATGTACCGCTTGAGGTCCTCGAGGCTCGCGATGACCGTGCCATCGGCGAGCGCACTTTCGATCATCACGGGCGCCTGCCCGTCGCCGGCCGGGACGGCGTCGCGCCAGCCGCCGGCGGCGTCGAAGTTCTCGAAGGCCAGGCCGAAGGGATCGATCCGCCGGTGGCAGGCGATGCACGAGCCGCTCGATCGGGCGTGCTCGGCGATCCGCTCCCGCAGCGAGGCCGCCCGGATGATCCCCTGTTCCTCCAGCGGCGTCACCTTCGGCGGCGGCGGGGGCGGATCGAAGAGGATCCGCTCGAGCACCCAGGTGCCGCGGCGCACCGGGTGCGAATCGGCACCGTCGGAGTTCATCTTCATGATCCGCGGCTGGGTGAGCACGCCGCCGAGCGGGCTCGTCTCAGGCAGCTTCACGTTCACGAACTCGCCCGTGCCCGCGTAGCCCTCGGCGCGAATGAGCGTCGCCAACCGCGGCGTGAGCCAAAGGTGGTCGGCGTCGATCAGGCTGCGGACGTCGGCCGGGCCGTCGAGCCCGAGGGCCCCGTGCACCGTCCGACGAAACTGCTCCTTGATCTCCGCCTCGAGTTCCTCGTCGTAGAAGGGATACCGCCCCTTGTCGATCGCGACCTGGTCGAATCGGTCGAGGTGCCAGGCCTCGTCGATGAAGCGATCGACGAACCGCCCCGCCCGCGGGTCGGCGAGCAGCCGCGCCGCCTCGGCCCGCAGCACGGCCGGATCGAGCAGCGTGCCGTCGGCACCGGCCGCGAGGAGCTTCTCGTCGGGCGGCTCGCCCCACAGCCAGAACGAGAGCCGCGCCGCCAGCAGCAGGGCGTGGGAGCCCGCGGTGGCCGGCTGCGCGAAGTCGTCGAGGAAGAGGTGCTTGGGCGACACGAGCACCGCCGCGAGCGCCTCGTGCACCGCCGGCTCGAAGGCGAGGCCCTCCTTGCGGAGCGCGGCGTAGAGGTCGGTGAACGTGCGCCGGTCGTCGGCCGTGGCGAAGCCGCGGAAGGCCGCATCGACGAAGCGGCCGATCACCTCGGCGGCGTAGGCGTCGGTGGGGCCGCGATGCGGCGACGCGACGAAGACGGCGCTCTCCGCCGGCACGTCCTCGAGCGTGAGCTCGGCCCAGTCGATCTCGATCGCCGGCGCCCTGCCCGCGAGCGCCTCCTGGTTCTTGCGGAACACCTCCACGAGCTCGGAGTCCTTCATGTAGTAGTTGGGCAGCGTCTTCGCCCGGGCCCGCTCGTAGATCTCGTCATAGGAGCCGATGTGGATGTTGCCGAGGGCGTAGCGATGCTGCCCCGGCTCGAGCGGCAGCCCCTCGTCGTGCCGGCCGGCGTTCTCCACGAGCACGATGAAGAAGCCCGCCATGCAGTCGTACCAGTCGTTCGTGGAAAACGCGGTGAGCTTCGGCACGTTGCCGTCGCGGAACGTCCGCTCCGGTGGGATGTTGTCGAGGTAGGGAAAGTCGCGGACGTTGCCGGAGAACTCGAGCACCTGCTCGGCCGTGGAGAGCCGCACCTCGGCGAGCGTGTGGAAGTGGTTGGCGAAGACGTCGAAGCAGCCGACCTTCACCCGCAGCAGCGGCAGGATGCCGTCGGCGCCCGCCTTGCCCCGCACACGAAGGCGGAAGTGGAACGTGCCGCGGGAATACATCTGGCTCGCCGGAAAGGCCGCGGCGTTCGCGAGCAACAGGTCGTTGTCAAAGTTTTTCAGTTCGCCCGGCTTGAAGGGAAAGAGCGCCGGGCCGAACACGGCCTTGTTCATGGGGCGATTGAGGAACGAGTTGCCCGTGAGCCCTTCGATCTCCCGGCGGGTCCGGAACTCCGCCTCCGTCATGGGATGCGGGACGTTCTTCACGAAGTCGAAGACGTGGTCCTGCGTGGCCCGCGACGTGTAGCAGTGCTCGCCGTGATAGAAGGAGCGCAGCGGGCCCCGCGACTGCTCGACGAACGGGGCGAACTCGCGGAGCGCCGCGATCGCGGCCTGCTTGGCGGCCTCGAGATGGGTCTTCGTGAGCGGGTTGGTGCGGGCATCGTTGGAGAAGCCGGTCGGGTCGACGGCGTCGGCCGGGATGTTTTCCTCGGCGGTGAAGTCGCGGCGTGACGACGCGGCCCCCACGAGGTGCAGAAGCGAGCGGTTGAACTCGCGGTTGGTGAGCCGGCGAGTCACGAGCCGGCTGGTCGCCGCGCGGAGCCGCTCGGCCTCGAGCGAAAAGCCCTCGTCGATCCAGGAGGTGAGCGTCTCGATCTCGCCGTCGGCGAGCGGCGTGGCGGCGGCGGGGGGCATCGTCCGCGAGGTGACGAGCCGGCGGGCCTTCCTCCAGAGGGCGACGGTCGCGGGCTCGTGCATCGAGCCGTCGAGCGTCGTGAGCACCACGCCCCCTTCCTGGGTGTCGGGGTCGTGGCAGGAGCCGCAGGCCCGCGTGAGCAGGGGGGCGACGTCGCGACGGAATCGATCGGCGTGCGGGTCGACGGCTACGACCGCGACCGCAGCGCCGGGCACGGATGCCTCAGTGACTGACGGCCCAGCGACCTCCGCTGCCGGCGACGCCGTGGCGATTGCCGTGAGCCAAGCAGTCAGGATGGCAACCCGATTCATGCCCCGACCTGCCGAGGTCAACGAATGCTTTGGCCCTCACACCCTGGACCCTGACTGAAATCGTACGAGACCACCAACACGACGCAATAAATCCCTGACGCCGCCTGGCATTTTCAACGCGAAAATTGGCCAGGGCTCGCGGGTGCTGGTAGAAACCGACCATGGCAGAGGGAACGCCGCTCACACCAGCGGCGTCTTGCCTGGGATCGCCCACTGCGGCTGCGGGAGCGACGCATCCCAGGTGAGATTCTTCGGGAACAGGTCGAGCTGCGACTCCGCGCTTGCGAACGCCCAGGTGACGGGCTTCCCGGTGTAGGCGGCCATGCGGCCCATGATCGCCATGAGCGAACTGTCGGCGGTCTGCCGAAGCTCCACGATCGGCGCACCGGCCCGGATCGAGTCGATCAGGTCCTTGTGCTCCTGCTTGTAGGCGTCGGCGATGCTGCCCTTCATCTGCCAGACCTCCCGGCCGGAGCGGTCGACGATCCGGCAGCCGGCGTTCGACGCGCCGATGTGGCAGGTGCCCTTCGTGCCGCGGAGGGTGACGTGCAGATCGTTCGCGGCCCCGGGGACCTGCCAGCAGGTGAACGACACGAATCGATCGCCCGGATATTCATAGTCCACCGCCATCGAGTCCCACATCTCGCTGTCGGCCGGCCGCGTGAACCGGCCGCCGGAGCCGAACGCCGAGATCGGGTTTTCACCCATTGCCCAGTTGATCGTGTCGAGCGTATGGATCGCCTGCTCGTTGATCTGGTCGCCGCTGAGCCAGATGAAGTGCATCCAGTTGTTCACCTGATACTCGGCGTCGCTCATCCCTTCCTGGCGTGGCCGGTACCAGATGCCGTTGCTGCAGTAGGTGCCCGTGCCGGCGATGATCTCGCCGATCGCGCCGGACCGAATCTGCTCGATCGCACCCAGATAGTTCACCTGCCGGCGATACTGCGTGCCGGTGACGATGGCGGTGCCGCGGGCGACCGCGAGCTCATGCGTTGCGAGGCACGATCGATAGCCGGCCGGGTCGACGCAGACGGGCTTTTCGGCGAAGACGTGCTTGCCGGCTTCGACGGCCTCGCGGAGGAGCGTCGGTCGAAACCCCGGCGGCATGGTGAGGAGCACGACGTCGATCTGCGGATCGTCGAGAATGCGACGGTAGCCGTCGAGGCCGCCGTGCATCGCGTTGTCGTCCACGGCGACCTTCTCGCCATGGGCCTGGGCGAGCGTCGAGCGCAGCCTCGCGCACTTGTCGGTGTAGAGATCGGCGAGGGCGACGAGTTTCACCCCGTCGTTGATCGTGAGGGAGTCGTTGATGGCGCCACTGCCTCGGCCCCCGCATCCGATGACGCCCAGGCGAAGTTCCCGCGCCGGTTCGGCGGCCGAGACTCCCGCATGCACGAAGACACCTGCCGCCAGGGAGGCCGCGGCCCCGGTGCCCAGAAACTCGCGCCGGCTGCCGCGTCCCTGCGCAGGCGGGCGCTGCGATCCGTGGCCCTGCGTATCCGGGGTGGTCGTACTCATCGAAGGAAAACCTCTGCCGCGAGCGCGCTCGGGGGCGTCCGCCGTGCCCCCGTAAGACGGTATCCCAAACAGTATCATGAACCGGTTCGCCCTCGGAAAGAGACCATGGCGGTGCAGCACAAAGGGTGGCAGCCGAGAGGTGCGTCGCGCGATCCGGTCATTTCGTGGCTGGTCCGGTGGTGGCGAACGGCTCGGGCGGCATGTCTCGGGATCGGGTTCGGGCTGTGTGTCGGCCTCGGCTCCGCGGGCCCGGCCGGGTGCGCCGACGCCGCCGACGGACAAGGCTACAACCGCGACATCCGGCCGATCCTCTCCGACACCTGCTTCGGCTGTCATGGCCCGGACGAGCACGACCGGAAAGCGGGGCTGCGGCTCGACGTGCCGCAGCCCGAGAAGCCGCCGACGGACTCGGGTTTGCCCGCGATCGTGGCGGGGAAGCCGGAGGCCAGCGAGCTGGTGGCGCGGATCTTCGCGACCGATCCCGACCTCGTGATGCCGCCGCCGCAGAGCACCAAGACGCTCTCGGACGAGCAGAAGGAGGCGCTGCGGCGCTGGATCGCCGCGGGCGCGGCCTACGAGCCGCACTGGGCCTATCTCGCCCCCGTGCGGCCGGAACTGCCCGCGGTGCAGGCGACCGCGTGGCCGAGGAACGCCATCGACCGCTTCATCCTCGCCCGTCTGGAGCAGGAGGGCCTGGCCCCCGCTCCCGAGGCTGACCGCTCCACGCTCGCGCGGCGCGTGTCGCTCGATCTCACGGGCCTGCCGCCGACGCGGGCCGAGGCCGAGGCCTTCCTCGCCGACACGTCACCCGACGCCTACGAGCGACTGGTCGATCGGCTCCTCGCCTCGCCCCACTACGGCGAGCGGATGGCGATCGACTGGCTCGACGCCGCCCGCTACGCCGACACCAACGGCTACCAGGTGGACCGCGACCGCGAGAACTGGCCGTGGCGCGACTGGGTGATCCGCGCCTTCAACGACAACATGCCGTTCGACCGCTTCACGATCGAGCAGCTCGCCGGCGACCTGCTGCCGGAGCCCACTCGCGAGCAGCGGATCGCCACCGGCTTCCACCGCAACCACATGCTCAACGAGGAGGGGGGCATCATCGCGGAGGAGTTCCTCGCCGAATACACCGGGGACCGCGTGGAGACGACCGCCACCGTCTGGCTGGGCCAGACGTTCAACTGCACCCGCTGCCACAACCACAAGTTCGATCCCTTCTCGCAGCGCGACTACTGGCGCTTCTTTGCGATCTTCAACTCGAGCGTAGACACCGGCAACAGTCCGCACCCGCTGCTGCGCACAGGTCCATCCGAGCATGTCGCCGAGCTCGAAG
>Ga0172376_10009208_pt1 | contig 10204 bp, 6 predicted proteins | sample Lak35m_FD_121114 | JGI IMG/M metagenome (GOLD analysis project Ga0172376, IMG submission 121114) | Freshwater microbial communities from Kabuno Bay, South-Kivu, Congo - kab_092012_35m | ecosystem: Environmental > Aquatic > Freshwater > Lake | place: Democratic Republic of the Congo: South-Kivu... | reverse complement strand
TGGAGCGCTAAGGCCCTTGACGTGGTGTTCGTTGACCGCAGCAGCAAAGAATCGCGCAGTGCGTCTAGGGCGGAACTCGCCGAGCGCGTGCGGAACGGCCTGAGCCCCGTGGTTTTTCCGGAAGGCACCACTGTCGACCGCGGCCTCCTCGAGTTCAACCCCGGAATGTTCTACACCGCCGCCGAACTCGGCGTGCCGGTGATTCCGTTCGTCATGGAGTATTCCGACCCCAAAATGGCTTGGGTCGACGACGACACGTTCGTGACGCACTTGCTTAAAATGCTTACCCGACCGCCCTGGCACGTCGACCTCTACATTGGTGAACCGGTGCGGAATCCCGACGGCGCCCAGCTAGCTGAGCAAATCCGCGCCTGGATGCTTGAACGGGTCAAAAAATAGGGCGACCTTTGCTCCATACCCACCGTTCGGATTTTTCCGGATTTACTTTTTTCGACCCATCATGCACAAGGGAATAGCCCTACTCGCCGCCGCCCTGCTCGCCGCCTGCTCGCGCGACCTCCTCACGACCGACGACCTCAACGTGACCCTGCGCCCCGGAATCACCGTGCCCATCGGCCAGATCGACCTCACCCTGAGCGACGTTTTTAACCCTGACTCAGGTCTGGTCACCGTCGACCCCGACCAAACCTACCGACTGGTGTACCGCCAAACCAACCTTCTTCAGGTCGGCGTCGCGGAGTTCCTTGACCTCCCCGCGCAGCCCACCGTAAACGAAACCTTCAAGGCCGGCTACATCGAACTCCCCGACGTCAACGCCGCCGCCGCCATCCGCTTTGGCAAACTCGCCCGCGGCATCACCAACCCAGCCAACTTCGGAACCACCATGGCCGCCGCCCAGGGCGGGACCGCGCCCATCCCCGCGCTGCCCACCCAAAACCCGGGCAACCTGGCCACTACCACTATTACGAGCTTTAGCACCGCCAGCTTCCACAGCGGAACCATGACCCTCAAAGCCGTCAACCACTACCCCGTGGCCGTCAGCGCCACCGTCGTTCTTGCAAACTTGGCAGGACAACCGCTGCTTACTTACAACCTGGGAAGCATCCCCGCCGGAGACTCCGTTAGCGTTCCCGCCTCGCTGGCCGGCAAGACTATTCCGAACCAGCTCAAATTTAACCTGACCAGCTTCAGCAGTCCGGGCAAAGGAACCCTGGGTGTCCCTAGTACCTATGCGGCCATCGACACCAACGCCAACCTCAACTTAAGCTTAAAAGGCGACAACCTCTTTATCTACAGCGCCACCGCCCAAACCGCAACCCAGACCTTGGTCGACGACACCCTCGACCTCGCGTTTAGCGCTCCGGCCGGCGTGCGCTTGACCGAACTCGGTCTGAACCAAGGCCAGCTTAACTACAGCATCACCTCGGCGGTCCCTGAGCCCCTGAGCATCCTGCTGCAGTTCCCCAGCGGAACCGTCAACGGCCAGCTCATCCAACAAACCATCAACCTGACCCAAGGCACCCCGGCCACGGGCAGCATCTCGTTCCAGGGCGCCCAGATCTTCTTGGGCTCCAACCCGGCTCACCCCTACAACGAGCTGCCGATTCGCTACGCGGCCACCCTCAACTCGACCGGCCAGCAGGTCACGCTTGATTCGGCCAGCGGCGTCAGCATGAACTTCAGCTTTGCCAACGTCGAATTTGGCCACGCCCTCGGATTCTTTGGCCAGCAAAACGTGTCCATCCCTGCCGACACCTTGTCGCTTGACCTTGACTTCGTTAACCGCTTGGGCGGAAGCGTCGTCTTCGCCGACCCCAAAGTGCAGCTGGCCGTCACCAACAGCTTGGGCCTGCCCATCACCCTGAACCTCAACGTTGCCAGCCACGACGCACAGGGCGGAGTGCATCCACTGGGAATTACGCCCACCCTGCTGCCGTACCCCCAGACCGCCACCCAGTTTGGCCAGACCGTGCAAGACACCCTGACCTTCGACAAAAACAACACCAGCATCGTCGACTTCTTGACCCTGCCCAAGCAGCAGTTCACCTATGGCGGCCAGGTGCAAATCAACGCCGACACGGTCGCAACTGGCGTCGAAAACTTCGTTACGGGCACCAGCGCCATCGCGGCCGACGTGCTCATGGAACTTCCGTTCTACTTCAGCGCCCAGGGCCTCGGACTCACCGACAGCATCGACCTCGGAACCGCCCTTAGCGCCCTCGACACCGTGGTGCAGGAGCTCGCCCTGCGCGTCGAAACCACCACCACCTTGCCGCTCGACGCCACCCTTGACCTCACGCTCTTTGACGACGCGGGCCAGATTGTGTACACGGGCCAGCTCGACCTGCTTTCTTCGGGCGTGCTCGACGCCGCCACGGGCTTGGTCACCGCGCCCACCACCCGCACCTCGGTGCTGGGCGTTACGGCCGCCGACGTGCCCGCCTTCGCGCGCGGACGCTGGATGCAGCTCACCGCTGAGCTGGGCACCGGCACCGCCCCCGGGTCTACGACCCACCCCGTCAAGCTCTTGAGCGACGCCCAGCTTCAGGTGCGCCTCGCCGTTTCGTTGGACGTAAACCTTGAATTGTAATGCGCTCCATACTACTCGCTGCTGGTTTCGTGTGCGCCCTGGGTGCGCAGGCCCAAGACCTTTTGTATGCCCAGCGCGGAAACCCTACGGCGCTGCTCGTGAACCCCGCTGCGGACGTTGACGCCCGTGTTTGGCTGTCGTTCCCGTCGCTCAACGCCACCGCCCAGACCAGCTTTGCGGCGGGCGACGTGCTCGGGGGCGACTTGGGTACCTTGTGGCGCCAGTTTCCGAGCGAAGCCGCTGGGGTGCTGACCTACCAAGACCTCGGGCTCTTCAACGCGGGATTCAAAACCAAAAAGTCGACCTACTGGCTCGGCAGCAGCCTTAACCTCGACGCGTCGACCCTGATCGACCGCGATCTCGTGGGCTTCGTGCTTTGGGGCATGAAGGACGCCAACGGCAACATCGACCTCAACTACAACGGCAACTTTAACCAAACCTCAGCTGTCGTCAGTGCCCGAAGCAACCTGCACTTCGGATGGCAGCGTGAGTTTGGCAAAAAACTGCGCCTGGGCGCCACGCTGAACGCCACCCAGATTTTAGCCCATGCGGAGCTCAAGTTTGATTCCTTAGGCTTGCGCAGCACCGACCTCGGCAATGGATTCAACGAGCTCCTACTATACAGCCAGGGCGCCGCCGCGGCCTACACCAGCGGCGGTTTTGAAATCGACCTGTTCAACGGAACCCTGGCCTTCGACTCCAAAGAGTTCTTCGCCAACAGCATTTGGACCCTTGACCTGGGCGCCAGCTACGACGCGAGCCCCCGTTGGCGCTTCGCCGGCAGCGTTCAGGGCCTCGGACTCGGAACCACCCTCTTTGCCGACACCGCCGCCCAATTCAACGGACGCATTCCGTTCACCGGCTTTTCGTTCAACTCCGCGAACGACACGGCCCTCAACCCTATGGCATACTTTGATTCGCTGGCCTTTCAAATTCAGAAACTTGGACAAACCTCATCGGGCGGTTCGCAGAGTTTTGTTCCCCTGCAGCGCGCCGACCTAGCGGCCTACTGGCGCAGCCCCAAAAAGCACCACCAGTTCGGCCTTCACTACCTGGTCCGCAGCCGGCCCGCCCTGAGCTACCATGCCCTCGCGGCCGAGTACCACGGGTTTTATGGCCGCCGCTGGCAGCTCAGCACCAGCTACACCCTTCCCATGGGCGGAACCGTCGCCATGCGCCCAAGCCTGAGCGTGCAAACCACCGTGCGCCTCGCCGCCGGCCTGGCCCTGAACCTCGGAACGAGCTCGGCCAACATGCTTCCGCAGCCCGTCACGACCGCCAACGGCAACCTCAGCGTCGGACTCCCCGCCAACTTGGACCGCCTCAACCTCAACGTAGGCCTGCACTGGATGCTTTACGAGAAGTCGTACCGCGACCAAGCCAAAGCGCGACGGGCAGCGAAGAAGGCCAAAAGGGCGGCGAAAAAGCAAGCTTAACCGCGCACCTAGATTCTCGTTTTTTTGCGCTAGGAATACCCAGAACTGCGCTTTAGGGCATTCTAGGCGGCTTCGACCTTATTTTCGCTACTCCAAAGCCAAATCACCTCGATCGACTTGAAAACTATTACGTTCGTTTTCCAGCGAAATATTTTTCCCAAATCAAGCGGATACCCGCTGCGCGCGTCGCGTTGGCTGGAAGCCTTTGCGGGTAAGGCCAAGGTTCAGGTGGTCTTCATCAATGCCCGTCCGATCAATCCGGGAACCGAAGAGTATTTGCGCAATTTGGGCGTCACCTCGTGGAAGCATTTTGAGGTAAATAAATTTCGTGGTGCCGTTAACGCAATTTGGTACTTCTTCACGCGTGCCATGCCGCTCCAGGCAGGCTACTACGCTGACCGAAGGGCGCGCAATTATTTGTCTTCGCTTCCGGTTTCTGACCTCAGCTTTTTTAGTGAGCGCAGAGTGGGGGACTACATGCGCAACGTCCGTACCCGGCAGATTTGGATCGACCTATGCGACCTGGTAGACGACAACTACAAAACGGGAGCCGCCCGCATGAATTGGTCGCCTTACAAGCTTTATTACTTGCTTGAATGGCCTTTCCTGCGCCGTTGGGACATTAAGTTGGCCAAAAAGTCAGACCGCACCTTTTTGGTTACCGAGTACTTCGCGCGAATGCTCGCTCGACGCCTTAACGGAGACGCCCGTAAAATTCAGCCGCTAGAAAACGGCATCAATGTGGATTTAGATCCGTCTTCGCACCACGGACGGTACGGGTGGTACTTTTTGGGACCGCTCAGCTACAAACCCAACTACGATGGCTTGAAGTGGTTCCTCGACAACGTGCAGCCCTTCATTGCACGGCGCTTTGAAGGCAAAGTCATTGGGGTTAATGCCCCGGAATCGCTAAAGTCCCGACTCAAAGCCGCGGGCATCACCTACCTCGAGTATGCCGAAGACCTCAACTACGAACTCAAGGACTTTGCAATTTGCATCGCGCCAATGATCAGCGGCGGCGGACTTCTCAACAAATGCTTAGAGGCGTTTCACTCGGGCCGGATTGTCATTCTCAGTCCGCGTGCCTCAACCGGATTCAAGAACATCCAAAATGGGGTGCATGCCCTGGTCTGCGACAAGGCAGAGGCATGGTTGCAAGCATTTGACGACATCCAGTCGGGCAAATACGTTTGGCACCAAAAACGCATTCAGCACTTGGTTGACGGCTACTCCTGGGAGCGCTTCAACCAAGAGGCCGACGGGTTTTTGCAGGCGTAGTACCTTTACTGCTTCAAACTTCACTATGAACGCACGATTTTTCGTCTTACTAGGCCTATTGGTCACGAGCATTGCGGCCTCAGCTCAGGGTGTCCTCGGACGCAGAACCCTGGGAAGCCTTGATATTGAGACCATTACGCAGAACGACATTCAGTTGATGCGTTCTCGATTGGCCACCAAGAGCGTGAACGATGCGCGTGCCGCTGAAATCATTAAAAAAGAGGCCGTTAGCGACGACGACTTCAAAAAACTCCGCAGCCGCTTACCGTCTTCGGTCCTCATGGATTCGATGAATGTGATGTCCTACGTTAAGCGCAGCATTTTTCGCGACACCTTGATTTTTGGTTCGGAACTCTTTCGCGACGAAACCAAACTGGATTTTGCCCCCAACCTGCAAATTGCCTACTCGCCCAACTACGTTCTTGGGCCCGGAGACGAGCTCGAGCTCACCATTTTCGGACTGCAGTCGGCCAACTACGCCCTCAAGGTGCGTGCCGACGGCAACGTGGAAGTTCCCTACGCGGGCTTGATTCAAGCGAGCGGAACCCGTATTGCCGCCCTTGAAATCAAGATTCGTCAAAAGCTTATTGAACGCGGCTACCGCCCGCTACAAAACGGACAGACCGAACTCAACCTGGTACTCAGCAAAGTACGCAGCATTCAAGTGCATGTGGTGGGGGCCAAAGAGCCCGGAACCTATACCGTGCCCTCTGTGGCCACGGCGTTGCACGTGCTGCACGAGGCGGGTGGTCCCGGAGAACTGGGTTCGTACCGTTCGATCCAGGTAATTCGCGACGGAAAGGTGGTTTCAACCCTCGACATTTATGACTTCATTGTCACCGGATCTACCGAGAGCAATGTTGCCTTGCGCGACGGCGACGTCATCCGCATTCCGGTTTATGAGCGCCGCGTCAACATGATGGGCGAGTTCAAGCGCCCGGGGCTTTTTGAACTTCGCGAAGGCGAAACCATGAACGACGCCTTGACCTATGCCGGCGGCTTCACCGAAGGCGGCTACCGAGGTCAGGTCCTCATCTTCCGGGTAGGGGAGCAGGAGCTGCGCGTGGCTGACGTGGCGGCGGAGCAGTACGGCAGCTTCCGTCCCGACCAAGGTGACGTAATCATTGCCAACCCCATTCGCAACCGATACGCCAACCGGGTATCGATCACCGGTGGCGTGGTACGCCCTGGCTACTATGCGTGGAACGAAGGCCAAACGGCTCAAGACCTTATTGCGCGGGCTCAGGGACTCGACCGCAACGCGCTGACGACTAAGGCTTTGCTTGTTCGCCGCCCCGACGGTTCGGAGGGGAACTACGAGGAATTCAATCCCTCAAGCGCGGGCCAAAGCCTGGTTTTGCAGCGCAACGACTCGATTTACATTCCGCTGAACGCCGACCTCAAGACCTACGACTCGGTCCACGTGCGCGGCTTTGTGAACCACCCCAAGAACTTTGTGCATTTTGACGGAATTACCGTCGAGCAGGCCATTCTCATGGCCGGCGGCGTGCGGAGCACCGGCGACCTGACCAACGTGGAGGTGACGTTTCCCGAACGGACGCCCGACGGCGCCTTTACGGGTACGTCGCAAATCAAGCGCGTGGAACTCAACTGGAACGGAACCGGCACCCTCATTCCCCCGGGGGCTACGATTAGTGTGCGGCAGCGCGCCAACATGAACACGTCTAAAGTGGTTTTCGTGATGGGGGCGGTGCCCACGCCAGGCGGCTATTCGCTGCAGTCCAACGGGGAGGCCATTGGGGGCGTAGTGAAGCGTTTGGGAAGTTTTGATGAAGACGGCCTTCCCCAATTTACCATGGTTGTGCGCAACCGCGGGTTCATAGAGGGACTCGACCAAAAGAACATGGAACCCCGACTGCTCGACGACGGGACCTACGTCATGCAGGCGGGTCTAAAGAAAATTCGCCAGGCCGACACGGTTGCTGTGGACCTCACGAGCCGCTGGGCCCTGAACAACTTTAGGGTTCAAGACGGCGACACCCTGATTGTTCCGCGCCGCATCAACACCGTATTCGTGAAAGGTGCCGTTCAAAACCAAGCCGGCCTCTCGTTACTACCGGGCCGTCGGGCCAAATACTACCTGCGTGCCGCGGGCGGCGTAGCGCCCACCGGCATTCGCCGCTCTCTCGTCGTGGAGTATGCCAACGGACGTTCCGCAAACATGCGCTACTTCATGGGCGTAGTACCCGTTTACCCACGAGTATACTCGAATTCAACTATTTATGTGGATGAGCGCGATCCCGATGCTCGCCGCAACGATCCGGCCCAAATGGCCGCCATCAGCAGCATCATCGGCTCCACTTCGAGCCTCGCGATGACCTTATTCTTCTTACTCCGCTAGACCATGAGCCGTTTAAACGATTTGCTTCAGCGCGGAATCACCCTCGACGACCTTCGCGAGCTCGCCCAGTGGCTCATGAGTCGCGTGGTGCTCCACTGGAAGCGCATCGCCCTCTTTACCCTTTTGGGCGCAGGCCTCGGCCTGGGCGGACTCGTGCTCAAGCCCGCCCAATTCAAGGCGACCATGATGATTGCGGTCGAGGAGGGCGAGAGCTCGGGATGGCAAAACCTCCTGGCCCAGTTCGGCCTGGACGTGGGCGGACTCAATCCGGGCGGAATTTTCGAGGGCGAATCCCTCGTGAAGCTCTTCAGCACCCGCTACATGGTCGAGCGCACCCTGATGGACCGCGCCTACCTGGGCGGCGACTCGGTACTGCTGGTCAACTACCTGTATCCCTTCACCAAGTGGGGTCAGGAGGCCGAATTTTCGGACGTCGTCTTCCCCGAATCGCGTGCAGAATTCACCCCGCTCCACGACTCGTTGATGCTCGAAATCAAAAACTACGTGGCGGGAGAGGTCCTTGACGTCTACAAGCCCGACAAGAAACTCAGCCTCATCAACGTCAGTGTGGTCCACCAAGACAAGCACTTCGCCAAGGCCTTCACCGAGTCGATTGTGACCAACACCCTGCAGTTCTTCTTGGAGTCCATCACTGAAAAAGCCCGCGGGAACCTCAACGTCCTGCGCGCCCAGCGCGACAGCGCCAAGGCTGAAATGACCCGCGCCTTGATCGCCAACGCCAACGCCTACGACAACGTTGTCAACCCCCTCTTTCAAAGCGGACAAATCGACCAGTACGAGAGCTTCGTCAACCTTCAAGTGGCCAACGCCCTGTACGTCGAGATTTCTAAGAACCTTACCCTTGCCGAAATCGGACTGCGCAAGCAAACGCCGCTCATCCAGGTGGTGGAGCGCCCGAATTTTCCCCTCGAGAAGTCGGGATACGACTGGTGGCAATGGATGCTCCTTGGCGGACTCGCCGGAGGCGCCCTTGGCCTGTACCAAGCCATCTTCCGCAAGTCCTAAGCATGCACGTTCTCGGGGTCGCCTACCACTGGACGCCGGCCCGCCAGGCCCAATGGCAGCGCTGGGCTGACCGCCTTGGTGCCCAGCTCACCCTGCTGCACACGCACCCCGACCGCGCCGGCTTGCCCACCTACGTGGGCAACGACCATTTTGAATTTGGAGCATACGCCGCTGCCGCCCGGCATGCCGCCCCCAGCGGGCCCTACGTCGTCGTCAACGACACGCTTTTTCGGTCGCACGCATCGGGCCTGTGGGCCAACTGGTTGCTAGCGGCCAGAAGCTCGTTGCACGCCTCTGGCGTATTCTGCGACGTATATCCGGCCCCTAAGGAGCGCCCTGTAGAGATTCCCGACCCCTATGCCTCGAGCTGGATCTTCTATGCACCGACCCGTAGCAGCCTAGAAAACTTCAGCGCCGCGGTGCAGCGCGTGCTTGAAGCCCCTACGCCACCGCTAAGCTCAGCGTACACCGCCTTCTTGGACCGTTGGCTCAACCATCCCTTGCCGGGGGTGGGCTACCAAGGTCCGCGGAGCCCCGAGGACCTCGCGCGCAAGCGCCAGACCATCATGTGGGAGCACTCATTGAGCCGCGAACTTCAAGCCGCCGGCCAACTTCATCCCTTTGTGGGTGCAGGCTACCGCGTATTGCGGACCTTGGACAAACTCTTAAGGCGTTTAAAACTTTTTTAACCTAAACACTTAATTCATTCGGATATAACCGAATTTCAAAATTTCTCCGCCATCCCAATGCCGTGGTACCGTAAAATTCTCGCCCACCTCATCTTCGTTCCCAACATCACCTTGGGCACGAACACTCCCTTTTTGGGGCGGCCTGAGATTTTCCCTTGGACCTCGGCCTATGCCCTGCGCAAGGACCTGCGGCCCAGCCTAGCCTACATCATCTTTGCGGCATACCTCGTCCTGAGCTTTGGCTACTACGTGGCTACAGGGGGAATCTTCATGATTGGATTTCGGTCGCTCATGGCGCTGATCAATGCCTCAATTGTGTTCTTCACCGTGCTCACCGTCGGCGACGACGAACTCAAGTACCTCAACCGCGCCTTTTGGCTCATGTTTGGCCTCAACGTCGCGGTCAGCCTGATGCAGTACTTCGCCATCTTTCCGGGCTTCTTGGTGCGCCCCATGAACTTCTTTATCGACCGCTGGGTACCCACCTCGTGGGACTACGGCCGCGGCTGCAGCGGCCTCTACGCTGAGCCCTCGTACCAAGCCTTCGGAGTCCATCACTACTTCGCCTATGCCATCCTGCTGCTCAACGTCGACCAAAAATCGCCCAAGGGCCTCATTCTCACGGCCGCCATGGCCATCTACGACATCGTCATCGTGCGCTCCCTCACCGGACTCATCATCATGACCATCTACGTCGTCTCGCACCAAAACTGGCGCAAGGCCTGGAAGCCCGTACTGGCAATCGCCGTCGCTTTCATCCTTGCCTTGGGGTGGTACGGCAAGACCAACGACCTACCGCGCTCGCTCGAATTTGTTTACCACGTCTTCTACAGCGAACGCTACAAAGACCTCTTTGACTACG
>Ga0172376_10009207_pt1 | contig 10204 bp, 8 predicted proteins | sample Lak35m_FD_121114 | JGI IMG/M metagenome (GOLD analysis project Ga0172376, IMG submission 121114) | Freshwater microbial communities from Kabuno Bay, South-Kivu, Congo - kab_092012_35m | ecosystem: Environmental > Aquatic > Freshwater > Lake | place: Democratic Republic of the Congo: South-Kivu... | reverse complement strand
GGTTGCCCACCAAAACTACTAATCATCACATTGACGAAACCGTACTGAGCGTGAAACTCTTGTTTCCAGGTGAGGGCGGTGATGACAGAGGGGATTGCCCAAGGCAAAACAATTAAAGACCGATAGATTCCCTTAAAACGAATCTTCTGATTCATCAACAAGGCTAAGCCTAACCCAATCGTGAAGTGAAAGATGACGTTCAAGCCTGTCCAAAGCGCGGTGCGTTGCAACAGGACGGGAAAGGTAGAATCCGCCGTGCGAAGCAACCGCCCCCACCCCAAGATTTCGCCATCGCGCACGCGAAAGAACACATCACGGAAGTTGGCAAAGCCGTAGTCCAAGCCGTACAAGTGGGTTAACTCGCACTCTCCAATGGCGACAGGACTATAACATGGAAAAGTGGAACGCTTCAGCTCAGAAAAGGCGAGCAACGTGTTGTAACCGAGCGGATACAGCAAAAAGGCAACAATGGCTATGGCAGCGGGCGCAAGCAACGTATAGGGAAGCGCATGTTTTGTTTTGACGACTTTGTGAAGGAATTGATACAGCACAAACTGTAAGGCGAGGCTACCCACTAAAACACCCACCAAAATAGGTAGAATTTTAGTTAGCGTTTGTATAACCGTGTTGAGATCTAAGCCACTAAATTCCATGAGGTTATCTTCATCCTAAAGCACAAAAAATAAGGATGGAGCGGAACGTCCACCCCATCCCTATTTATGGTGAGTATTTAGCCTTCGAGGCAGGCTTCTGCAGCGATTTGTGATTCCATAGCCGCATCTTCTGCGGTCATGCTGTCGCTCATAACACCTTCAAGGCTTGGGCGAACGCTGTCCCACATACAACGCAAAGTTGGGTCTGCAGGCATGCCCACACCAGTTGCCAAGACCGCGTTAGAAGCGGCGAGGATGGGGTCGGTCATGGCATCCACTGCAACAGCGGTGATTGCAGGCAAGCGTCCGGTACCGATGGAGTAGGTTTCTACAGCAGCAGCATCGGTGGTCAACCAAGTTGTGAAGGCAACTGCGCCAGCAAGTTGTGCATCAGCGGTGGTGGTGGGGATGCTGATGAACTTACCAGCGGTGAAAGGCATGGGGTGTGCGCCGTTTGCCAAAGTGGGCCAAGCTGCAACAGCGAGGTTTTCACCCAATGCAGGAGACTTCTCAACATCAAGGTATTCGCTCAATGCCCAGTCGCCGTTCAAAATCATGGCAACGCTACCTTCTTTGAAGAGGTCGTTTGCACAAGCGTAATCACATTCTTGGGGAACAACTTCTTCAACGAACTTGAGGTCGTGTACGAATTGGTACGCACTCACCCATGCTTCGCCATCCAAGACCATGCTTCCGTCTTCAGCGTAGGTGGAACCACCGAAGCCGTGAACGAAGGGCAAGAACCAGAACGGTTCGTTCAAGTTGTAGGCGAACCCTTGGATTTCAGGGTTGGCTTCTTCAACAGCACGAGCAGTGGCAATGAGTTCTTCCCAAGTTTGGGGGATTTCAGAAACGAGGCTAGTATTCACCATCAACATGAGGTGGTTGCCCGCGTTGGTGGGAACGCCGTAGGTCATGCCACCCACTTGTGCTGCACCAATGTTGAAGGGATAGAGAGAAATATCGAACAACTCATCGAGGGGTTGCAACAACCCAGCGTCTTCAAAAACGCCGATCGCATCGTTGGGACCGAGGATGAGATCGGGCAAGCCAGAACCTGCTAACCCTGCGGTGAGAATATCGTTACGGAGGGCTTCAGTTTCCTTAGAAACGAGTTCGATGGTTGATCCAGGAGCAGCAGTTTCTGCCCAGACATTGAATTGTTCTACCAGAACAACATCATTTGATTCGCCGTCAGAACTCCAGACAACCAGGTTGAAAGCGGGGAGAGCATCTTGTGCGCCAACAGAGCTGACAGCACCCAATACAACGGTTAGCAACAACAGTGCAACTACGAGAGTACGTTTCATTGAAAATCTCCTGTAAATTTGAAGATGAACACAACAAATTCTGTGAGGGGTTGCGATAAATTGTACCGCACCAACCCATCACCTATCCCAACTTGAGTAGCAGGCTCTCGTAGGGGCGAATAAAAATGGATGAAACGGTGTCGAAAGTCGGAACATCCATCCTGCTTGACAACCAAAATTCAACGCGATCAGTCATGTTTGACAAATCAAGTGTACATGATGTATCCGCAAAGTTGATGATGATGAGGTTGCGGATACCCTCAAATTCGCGCTGATACGCCAACAGAAAAGGTTCTGTGGTCTCTAAAAATTGTATGCTCCCGCGATGCAACGCAGGGGAGCTACGACGCAACTCAATGAGGCGTTTGCAAAAGTTGAGCGTGGAACTGGGGTCTTGCTCTTGTTCTGCCACATTCGAGAGGAAGGTGGTTTGGACGGGTAGCCATGGCTCTACGGTGGAGAAGCCGGCATAGGCGGTGGCGTCCCATTGCATCGGAGTCCGTCCAGGGTCACGCCCCAAGCCGTGATAGTCATCGTGCCCAACGAAGGGGTCTTGACGTTGTTCAGACAGGATCAAGCCATCCAACATTCCTAGCTCATCACCATAATACATGGTGGGAACACCCCACAGTGTGAGCAAAAGCATGTTGGCATTGCGATGATGCTCCACCCCATATCGACTTGCTAAGCGTCCTTGATCGTGGTTGCCCAACACCAAACTAGGAACAGCTCCCTTCGACAAAGCCGTATAGTAATCGGTGAATGCCTGCTTCAACACGTGCGCATCCCACGCAAACCATGGCGTTTTCAAGTTCATGGGCAGGTGAATCTCATCGAGTGCCTCACGCCCGCCGAAGTCCATCAACTCATTAAAGTCGGCACAACCTGTTTCCCCCACCAAGATGGGTTGATTGGGATAGCTGTCCACAATCTGGCGGAACTCACGCAGGATGGGGTGCAAGTCAGGGTGGTTGTGAACATCCACCAAACGCAACAACAATCCACCTTGAAAGCGTGGATCATCGGGAGGCATATCGGGAAAGTCAGGGGCTTTCATCATGGTGGTGATGGCATCCAATCGGAAACCGTCTACACCCTTCTGCAACCAGAAGTGCAACACTTGTTTCATGGCTTGTGCAAGTTCAGGGTTGCGCCAATTGAGGTCAGGTTGCTCATCAAGGAACAGGTGCAAGTAATATTGGTCAGTGGTGGGGTCAAGCGTCCACGCGCTCCCATGAAAGAATGCTTCCCAGTTATTGGGGGGTTGACCGTCATCCTTACCATCGCGCCAGATGTACCAATCACGCTTGGGGTTATCGCGTGAAGAGCGTGACTCGATGAACCAGGGATGTTGGTCGGAGCTATGATTGGGCACAAAGTCCACCACGACACGAATGCCTAATTCATGCGCGGTGGCAAGCAACGCATCGAAATCTGCCATTGTCCCAAAGATCGGGTCAATGTCACAGTAGTCTGACACGTCATAGCCAAAATCCGCCATGGGACTTCGATAGAAGGGGGTAATCCAGATCGCATCAATCCCTAACGCTTGTAAATATGGAAGGCGTTGTTGAATGCCCCGCAAGTCCCCCACGCCATCCCCATTGGTATCTTGAAAGCTGCGTGGGTAGATTTGATAGATGATGGCATGATGCCACCATGGAAGTTGCCCACTAGGAGAAATTGGAGAATATAACGGTTGTGTGTTGCTTGCGAGTTGCACGCTAGTCATTCTAAAAAGTCCGCTTCAGCCAGTCGTTTAAGAACGTTTTCATATTCACTGAACCAAAAACATCACAGTCATCGTTGCGGGGTCATCGCCGATCATGCGCCACACAACGCGACTGCCCCTTTATTATACCAGCAATCTTACAGAAACGGGGGACTTTAACCCATCAATTGGAGTACCAAAATTCATTGACAAAACACCACGCAGGACACCTTTTTTGGATTGCAAAATTGTGTTGGTGAATGCTAACGCCAGAACCATCGGTTCACTTACGCTAAATCAGAATCTAAGCGTGCGCCGTCGTAATTGCCGCGCGGTGTCGCAGGTGAGGTTGAAGCGACGGGATCATCATCCAACTCAGACCGCCCTGTTAAACCACAGTACAACGGGTTTGCGAAGGTCCAAAACCACAATTGAATTGGATACATCAACCGTAGAACATTACGCATTCGCAAATGCAGGTTTCGTACCATAATTTTGAATGAGATGCGGGTAACGCATTGGCTAATTTAGCAAAGTGAGCTAAGTTAGTAAGCGACACCTCGATTCATCTGGCACAGGCTAGTTGGTGAGAATAACGTGAGCGTATCGACGTGTCAAGAATCAACTTTGGATTTAATTATCGCACACTAGACCATCTTGAATCATATTTAGCTGTACAAGGAATTAATCGTGGTCATCGCTTTGCGCATTGAAAGCCAACCCGTTGGGCAAAATGACCAGTAGGGTAATGTGGTTACGACGAGTATTAAGCATCATATTGATCTATGTCTACCTCATCCCCCCTCGCGCCCAGCTTCAACACGTTGACCAACCTTACGTAGTCCACACGACCTCCCCCAAGCTGTGCGTGCACACACGCCTGACCGATGAAGTGGAAGACTGGAAGGTTCAATACACCCTCCAGCTTGTGCGAGAGATGGGGGCAACCCACATAGTAGAGTTCTTTCCGTGGGCATACGCCCAACCGACCCCCTCCACCTATGACTGGAGGAATTTTGATCGGCTTTTCGAGCAATCCCACGAACAAGGGTTAAAAGTCTTTGCACGCATGGGTTTAGTTCCGGCGTGGGCACAAACCGGCATCGCTAACCCAACCTTGAACACCCTTCCCATTAGCGCGTACCCCAACTTTGCCCAATTTGTAGCAGAGTTTGCCGAACGCTATCAAACTCAACTGGCAGGGGTCATCATCTGGAATGAGCCGAATATTAGCTTCGAGTGGGGATATAACGCGGTTGATGCCGTTGCTTATGTTGACTTGTTGCGCATAACTTATGAGACGGTAAAACGCCAAAGCCCCCATATTCCTATTTTATTGGCAGGCTTGGCACCCACTCTTGAACCGCTCAACAGTTCCTACGGGCTGAATGACCTGATCTATCTTGAACAGATTTATGAGGCGGGGGGAAATTCCTACTTTGATGGTGTTGCCGTTCACACGTATGGCTTCACCCACCCACCCGACGCACCAGCAGATAGGATGCAGCTCAACTTTAGACGGGTGGAGTTGTTGCATGGCATCATGGAGCGGTTTGGGGATGGTGAAAAACCCGTCATCATCACCGAGACCGGCTGGAATGATGACCCAGCTTGGGTATTCTCGGTTAAGCCTAGCCAGCGCATCCAATATACGCTGCAAGCATTACACATGGCAGAACGCTGGGAGTGGTTAGATCAGATGTGTTTATGGGTGTTTAGAACCCCCGCCCCCCTCAATAGCTATCAAGATGGATTCGCGCTCGTTTCCCCATCTTTTGTAGGCGATGGTTTGTATTCAAGTTTGCAACAACACACGCAAGGACAACAAACTGGAGATACACCTTGGCTCGATCCACCAACACATGGCGACGAATAGGGTTGATCGTAGCTGGGGTCGTTTTGATCCTGGCGATCGCACGCCTTCCCCTTGCCCCTCGCCCAACGCCTGATCCGTTACAAGTGTTGACCAACCCGATTTTGCGCGTGGGATTACAGGCGGATCGCAAACCCTTCGCATACATCAACGAACAGGGGGAAATGATCGGGCTAGAGGTTGACCTCATGCGCTTGATTGGGGAAGTTTGGGGGATTGAATCCGCCTTGATCCCAATTGGTGCAGACGGTCTATACGATGCAGTCACATCCAATCAGGTGGATGTAGTCGTAGCGGGCTTACAACCCAATTCGTTGTATGATGGGAAGAGCGTGCGTTATACGCGCCAATACTTCGATAATGGCTATCTGCTATTGAGCAAAGATGACTCCCCTCGTCTGGAGGGTTTGGCAGGAAAAAGGGTAGCTGTACAGTTCGGGAGCGAGGGGCATCAGTTGTTGCAACGCTGGCAAAGACGCTTGAAACCGTTTGAGATTGCCCCGTATGAATTAGAATCCATCGCCTTAAATGCTTTTCAGATGGGCGTGGTAGACTGGGCACTCCTTCAGCCCACCACCTTGAGTGACACGCTCAACCCAAAAATCGCCCGCGCTGAGTGGCAATCTCAACAAGTCACCCATGTGTGGTATACAATGGTGGTTGTGGAACAGCGTGCGGATTTACTACAGCTTTTGAATGACACCTTGCACACCTTAGACCAAGACAGTAGGCTAGACATGATTGTCGCAGAATGGCTCCCATACTATGCACCTCAAAAATAGCATTGACGTTCCGAGCTTTGCCAGTCCCAACGGCGAACTGATCGCCGAGACGATTGGTCATACGGCGGGGGGGAGCGTTCACCACAGTGTTGCCCAAATTACCCTCCCACCCAGCAAAGCCTCCCGCGCACATTACCACCCTCAACACGAGGAATCCTACTACATCTTGGCAGGTAAAGGGGAACTACACTTAGGGGACGAAGTGCAAAGTGTGAAGGTGGGGGATACCATCTTGATTCCTGCAAACATGGTGCATCAAATCCGTAACCTAGCCACAAGCCGAGAAAATCTGGTTTTCATTGCCGTGTGTGTTCCTGCGTGGACGGTAAATTGTAGCGTCTTCTTGGATGAGTAAGAACCCAACCATGCGAATTGGCATTGATGCACGCCTCCCTTACTATCGCACGGGGGGGATTAGCACCTACATTGTGAACCTGATTCAACAACTTGAGTTGCATCCTAGCCATCAAGATCGCTTCTTCATCCTTCAAAGCCGTAAAATGAAGTCGCGCCTTAGCCAATCGTTTCCATGTATCCCCCTGTGGACACCCTGTCACCACCGCCTTGAACGCGAGGCACTGGGGCTTGAAGTCAGTCGTCTGGGTTTAGATGTCTTGCATGTCACGGACTTTATCCCCCCACGTTTTGGGGCGCGTCGCTATGTTGCCAATATCTATGATCTAACCTTTTTACACTATCCCGAATATTTGACGGCAGAAAGCCAACGCTACTACAACGATCAAATTCACCAGGCAAGCGCACAAGCCGACCATATCCTGACCATCAGCGAGGCATCTCGCCAAGACATCATCCATTTGCTCAATGTTGATCCCAGTAAGGTGACCGTGCATCTTTTGGCGGCGAGTGCCATCTTCAAGCAACAACCCCGCACCACGATTGAAACGCTGTGTGCGCGGTTGGGTTTGCCATTGGAATATTTCTTGTTTGTGGGAACACTTGAACCGCGCAAGAATATTCAGGGAATATTACACGCTTATCGACAATTGCGAGATCTGCTGGGCAAACGAACTCCTGCTCTGGTTTTGGTTGGCAACCATGGGTGGTTGTTTGAAGAAACGCTCGCGCTTACCCACCAATTGACCTTGACCGATGCCGTACATTGGATTCACAACTTACCCAATGCAGATTTACCCGCGTTATATAGTGGGGCAGTGGCACTGTTGATGCCCTCGTTTTATGAAGGCTTCGGTTTACCTGCCCTAGAAGCCATGCAATGTGGCACAGCTACCATCGTGAGCGACTGCTCTTCTTTGCCCGAAGTTGTGGGGGATGTGGGTTGGCGCGTTGATCCCCACTCGGTGGAATCCATTGCCGAAGCCATGTACCACGCCTTTACTAATGAGGTGCTACGCCAGCAAGCGCAACATGAGGGCTTGTTACGCGCACAACAATTCAATTGGTCAACGGTTGCGAAAACAGCGCTGCGTACTTATCAACTGGTTACGGAGAAGTCCTAGTGCAAATCTTATTTGTCACGCCTAATTTACCCTATCCTCCCCATCAAGGCGGAGCGATTCGCATCTACGGTTTTTTGAAAGAACTCCACAAAGCAGGGCATGAAATCACCCTGCTCAGTTTTCTAGTGGAAGATACCCCACTCACCCCCGACAATCCGCTGAACATCGTCTGCAAACAAATCATAACCCTTCCCACCCCCGCCCATTCGCTCGCCAAACGTGTAATGACGATTGCCCTCACCAACAAGGCAGACATCGCCAATCGTCTGTATGATGCGACTATGGAGCAAACCCTTTTAGATCAGCTCGCCCAACACCCCTATGACTTGATCCAGATTGAAGGGATCGAAGTCGGAAGCTATCTACTCGCGGCGAAGACCCACTTTCCCCAAATACCGATCGTCTATGATGCTCACAATGCAGAAACGGACTTGCAACGCTTCTTTGCAGAAATCACCCTCACGCACCTCAAACAACTGCCCAGTGCCTTGTATTCTCGAATCCAGTCGCAACGCATTGAGCTATTTGAGCGCGAACTCATCACCAAAGCGGACAAGGTGGTCTCGGTGTCGGAAGAAGATCAGGCAATCTTAAGGCGTTTGTCTAACATGGCTAAGGTCGAAGTGGTTCCCAATGGGATATTCACCGCAGACTATGAACCCACCGCGTCCGCAACCCACCTTGAGCTAAAACCTAACGCGCTGGTCTTCACCGGCAAAATGGATTACCGCCCGAACATTGATGCAGTCATGTGGTTTGTGGATGAGGTACTCCCGCTGATAGAACGCTATACGCATGTTCATTTTTACATTGTTGGGCAAAAACCTCATCCGCGTTTAGAGGCACTACGCAGTCACCCGAACGTCACCCTAACGGGATGGGTGCCTGAAATTCTGCCCTATCTGTTGCAATCCAGTCTGTACGTCGCCCCACTCCGCATTGGCAGCGGAACGCGCTTAAAACTGCTAGAGGCAATGGCGGCAAAATGCGCTATCGTTGCCACCCCCATTGCCGCCAGTGGATTGGGCAATCAAATCAATAACTACCTCACCTTAGCCGACAAGCCGCAGGAATTCGCTAATTCCGTACTGGAGCTATTACAAGACCCCACACGACGGCAAACGATGGGAGCGAAGGCACACGAATACGTCAATGAGCATTACGACTGGTCTGTAATTGCACCCCGTTTGCTAAAAGTCTATGCAGAGCTAGGTTGATATGGCGAAACAGACTCACTCCATTGAGCTTTCGCTTGAGCAACTCCTTCGAGACCGAGAAGCGTTGGCAGTGCGGAACCGCACCCTAGCGGAGACGCTCCATCGCCCATCATTCTCCCAACAGATTCGCCATCAATGGTTGCGTTTGCTCGCTAATTCTTATGTTCCCCCATCGCGCAAAGCTCGCAACGCTCGCCGCATTTTGGTCATCCGCCCCGACCACATCGGGGATGCGCTGTTGGCAACCCCTGCCATCCGCTTGCTCAAGCATTACCGCCCCCAGGATGAGGTACATGTTCTCGCAGGACCTTGGTCGGCCTCGGTATTTGAAAATGTGAGTGAGGTCGATGTGGTGTTGACGGTGCCATTTCCTGGGTTTGATCGTCGCAACAGTTCAACTAATTTGCGTAGTCCCTATGAATTCGCCCTCCGTACAGCCAGCAAGATTCGCAAGATTGGCTATCAGTACGCACTCATCCTGCGCCACGATCACTGGTGGGGAGCCTGGTTGGCACAACTGAGCGGGATTCGGTATCGACTGGGATTTGATAGTGCTGATACCGCGCTCTTTCTTACGCATCACGCCCCCTTCAAACATGCGCATGCCATCGAGCAAAACCTGCGCCTAGTGGAAAAATTCCTTGAAAAAGACCTGTCCGATCAAATTGATTACCGCTATGAAACCCATCTCAACGATCGTGCCTTTATACGCGGTTATCTGGCAGAGTGGGGCGTGGAACCACAAGATGAGACCCTGTGCTTGCACACCGGCGCGGGGACATCCGCCAAACAGTGGGAGCCGTCCAAATGGGCAATCGTGGCAGACATCCTGTCTGAACAGTTGGGGGCAACCGCCGTCTTCACTGGGTCAGATAGCGAATTGGCGATGATACGCCACATTGCGGATCAAATGAAGAAGCCCCCCATTTTGGTGGCAGGGGATACTTCACTGGGGCAGTTGGCAGCGTTGTATGAGCGATCTAGGGTTGTTTTGGGTTGCGACAGCGGACCGATGCACATTGCTGCCGCTGTGGGAACGCCAACCGTCACGCTTTTTGGTCCCGCTGACCCGCTTGAGTTTCGTCCATGGGGCAACCCAAACAGCCACATGATTTTACAAAGCAGTCTCGGTTGCTTGCCTTGTCGCATTTTAGACTGGGTGGACGATTCTTTAGAGTTT
>Ga0172376_10009206_pt1 | contig 10205 bp, 5 predicted proteins | sample Lak35m_FD_121114 | JGI IMG/M metagenome (GOLD analysis project Ga0172376, IMG submission 121114) | Freshwater microbial communities from Kabuno Bay, South-Kivu, Congo - kab_092012_35m | ecosystem: Environmental > Aquatic > Freshwater > Lake | place: Democratic Republic of the Congo: South-Kivu... | reverse complement strand
GGTACTCCGTAGAGGTAGGGCGATGGAGGATGCAACCCTAGCCATGCAATTACGGTCAGGCAAGATTACGCAAAATGAATTTGATGTACGGACGGAAGCGTTCCGATATGAACGGCAAGCGCAGGACGACATCCTAAAGTTTCAGTCTGATAGATTGAATGTACAGGATCAGTATCTACAGAATGTACAGAAAATAAACGACCTAGAGATGGGGCATCAGGAGAAGTTGATTGAGCTCGAACGTAAACGAGTTGAGGGATTGAACAATGCTGCCCAGAGGCTAACAGACCAAGGTGGGTTCACTAGCGACGGCACCACGCCATCTGGAGACAACAAACCAAGTTATAGCTACACAGGAGCAACAAACTTGGGTGGACGTGCGTTGTCCTACGGTCAGGTGATCGAGCTTGCTATGAGTGCTGGGTTTAATAAGAAAGACGCAACTATCATGGCGGCTATTGCAATGTCTGAATCAAGCCTAAGACCAGGAGCCATGAACCCCAATACAGCGACGGGCGATGAAAGCTATGGGCTATGGCAGATCAATATGTTAGGTGCCATGGGTCCTGAACGTAGACGGCAATTTGGATTACAGCGGAACGAAGACCTGTATGATCCAATGACAAATGCTAGGGCTGCTTTTGGACTATACAAGGGTAGTGGCAGCTTTGCCGACTGGCCGACCTTTACTAAAGGCATATACAAACAGTTCATGCCAGATGCACTACGGGCAGCACAACAGATTGGCGGTGCCAATACTACCACTGGCGTTCCTGTCTCGTTATCGACAGCGGGAGTATCGCAGTTCCAACGAATATACGCATTAGCCAATGGTACTCAGTTACGACAATTCGATCGTTCAGCATTAGCACCAGGGCAGTTTGACTACACTAATGCACAGGCTGGTCTATTCGATACCAAGCGGTTTGCCAATGGTCTGACATATTCCAACTTTTCTGGGTTTAGTCCGTTCCAGAATGCATCAATCTTTGGTGGTGGCGGCGTTGACTTTTCAAGACTACAACCATACCCTGGGCAGATACAAGGGCTTGGATTGCAGACAGCACAGATGAATCTAGGAACAGCACAGCTTGGTAATCGGTTTGGATACCCAAGTGATCTAACTAATCCACGGACTGGGGAACTTGCTGTTATGCAACAAGAGTTCGACCTAGCAATGCGGCGGCTCCAGTTAGAACAACAGTTTTCGCAAGTTGCTGCTGATAGGTTTCTCAAGGTAGAAGAGCAGGCACGATTGGAGATGCAATCACTCGAAACAGCGAACCAATCATTGCAGAAGGAGATTGAATCAGGAACATTGGACGCAGCGGCTTTAGAAATTAAGCGGAGCGAACTTACGGTGAACAATGAGAAACTTGGGCAGCTTCAGCAATTACCACAACTCGTCCTGCAAGAGTCGCAAGCGCAGCAACAGTTACTACAACAGAAGCAGATGGAGCGGCAGCTTCAGACTGATATTGCCAACATAATCAGCACCAATATTTCACAAGGAATAATGAACCTAATCCAAGGTTCGCAATCGCTTGGAGAGGTGTTAAACAATGTGGTAATGAACATCCTGAACCAGATGTTGCAGAGGTTAATTGAGATGGTGGTACAGGCAACCATTTTCCAAGGAATCATGGCAGCGTTTGGTGGTGGTGGTGGATTGTTTGGCGGCTTGTTTTCGTTTCTTGGATTTGCTAATGGTGGCATCATGTCACGAGATGGAGCGATGCAGTTACAACGTTATGCCAGAGGTGGTATTGCTAACAGTCCGCAGTTAGCTATGTTCGGAGAAGGCAGTAAACCTGAAGCGTATGTACCGCTACCTGATGGTCGGTCAATACCTGTCACAATTAAGGGGTTTGCCAATGGTGGTATTTACTACCCTGGAACATACGGAATGTATGATAATGTCTGGGACTTTGCGTATCGGTATATGGCGGGAATACCTGACACTGAGCAGTCACGGAAGTACAATGCCAATGCTGAATACCGTGACACTGTTGATAAATTGATTAACGAATATATTGGGATTCAATACTCATCGATGATGGATGCAATGCAGGGCGGCACCAATCAATACGCATTAGAGGAGACACTAGCCAAACTGCGAGAGCAACAATCTAGCCTATTTGCTGATGAAGAGTTCTCCCGCTACCTGTTAGACCAAGAGGCTGAAACATTTTTTACTGGACGTAACCTTGGATACTTGCGGACTGCATACGGGTTAGGTGAGGATGAGGCATATTCAATGGCGGCACGACTACAGCAGCAGTATGTGTACGACAGAATGAACCGTGAATCACAATACCAAAACTATATGGCGCAGTTAGTAGGTGGTGTTTATGACCTGAACTATGAGCCAATACAAAACCGATTTGCTCCAAATGAATTTCAGAAAGCACTTGGTTATTCCATAGAGTATCGTCAACCATTTGCCCTTGGGCGGTATGCGTCTGGCGGTATTGCACGCTCTCCACAGTTAGCAATGTTTGGTGAAGGTTCATTGCCTGAAGCATACGTACCGCTACCAGATGGACGGACTATACCAGTATCACTTCGTGGTGCTACTGGCGGTGAGCAAACAAACAACGTCAATAATATTAGCGTTAACGTTACGGCTGCTGGAACTACACAGCAATCGGACGGTACTCCAACAGGAGACAGGCTGGCTCGTGCTATTACTAGAGCAGTGCAAGAAGAAATTATCAAACAACAACGACCAGGAGGGCTGCTTAGATAATGGCAACATTTAGCTACATTCCTGACTACGGTGCTGGACGTACTCATGCTCCACGTGTCCGCTCTGTTCGGTTCGGCGATAGCTACGAGCAACGGTTAGCCTATGGACTGAATACCAACCTACAGGTCTGGCAGTTAGCGTTTAGTGCTCGTACTGATGTTGAGACTGACAACATTATGGACTTTCTTGATGCTCGAAATGGCGTTGAATCATTTGACTGGACAACACCAGATAATGTTAGCGGGAAAAAATGGCTATGCCGTCAGTGGCAGAAGTCGATGATTGCCTTTAATATCAATAGCGTATCGTGTCAGTTTGAGGAGGTGGCAGAACCATGACGACAGGAACGTGCCTTGGTGGGTCATCTACTACAATCAATCTAGCTACTACTGCAAGCGATAACGATTCTGTATATCGTGGGATGCAGGTAGACCTGACGGGTGGTACTGGCTCTGGGCAGTCTGCTTATATCTCTGGATACCGTATCGACAAAAATGCGAGTGGTACCATCGTTGGTCGTGTTGTAATTATTGATGGAACATTCAACCCAATCCCTGTCAGCGGTAGTACTACCTATCTAATCCAGAGTAAAGCGCAAGCGGAACTTCAGAAACTAGCACCATCCGCAGTAATTGAACTATACCAATTAAAATTATTCAGTAACCTGCACAATAGCAGCGATACCTATTATTTCCATGCTGGCGTAAATCAGCTAAATGCTAACCTGACCTTTAATGAGAATACCTATACTCGACTACCAATAACAGCTAATGGGTTTGAATATACGAGCAGTGGTTCACTGCCACGACCACAGTTGACAATATCGAATCTAAGCGATATCGGGACACAACTGTTGCTGATAGCCAATGGGTTTAATCCTGGCAACGACCTTGGTGGAGCAAAAATCACAAGGCTCAGGACACTCGCTAAATTCATTGATGCTGCTAACTATCCTGTCACCTACACTGGCACCTACAGTCAACCAGGTACAACAACAGTAACCGTCACAGTATCTGGGCATACGCTACAGGTTGGCAACAAAATATATGCTGCACCAACATCTGGTACTGCTACCGCTGGACTACGGACGGTAACTAGCATAAACGGCAACAACTTCACCTATACCGCTCCTGACCAACCAAATACTAGCGGCAATATTAATATTAAGTACAGTGCTACTGCTGACCCTAATGCTCGTATGCCAGACGATGTGTTCTATATTGACCGCAAACTACGGGAGAACCGTGACATCATACAATGGGAACTAGCATCGTCTCTTGACCTGGCTAACGTCATAATACCAAAACGGCAGGTGGTTGCCAACCTATGTCAGTGGGTATATCGCTCTGCTGAATGTAGCTATTCTGGCGTAAATTATTTTAACTCGGATAACGATCCAGTCACGCTCGCTTCACAGGACGTATGCGGTAAACGGTTAAGTAGTTGCAAAAAGCGGTTTAGCGGAACACTGCCATTTGGTAGTTTCCCAGGGATAGGGCAACGCAAATGATTAATGAAACAATACGTCAACACATACTGAGTCATATTCACGACGAGTCACCTAACGAGGTGTGCGGGCTGGTCATAGTATTCTCTGGTCGTCAACTGTACATACGTTGCAGGAACATTGCCAGTGATTCACTTGTCAATTTCGAGATAGACCCGATTGAATGGAAAAATGCGGAGGACAAAGGACAGATATTAGCAGTAGTCCATAGCCATCCTGGTGATGTTAGTCCATCCGACAGAGATAGGCAATGCGCTGAAGAAATAGGACTGCCATGGTTGATTATAAATAACAGCAATGAACTGTATGAACTCGTGCCAAATAGCTACTCCAAACCATTCGTTGGTCGTGAATTTTGCTGGGGTGAAAACGATTGTTGGTCACTGGTATGGGATTGGTTTAGACGGGAGCGAGATGTTGAACTAATGGATATGGAACGACCTGAACCAGACGTATGGTTGGTACATCCAGAGCCGTTCATTAATGCTGCCCAGTACGGGTTCGTGCGAGTGCCTGCTGAATCTAAACAGTATGGAGACGTAATTGCCATGGCACTCGGTGACAGTCAGCATCCTACCCACGTTGCAATATATCTAGGCGATAACCGTATACTGCATCAGGTATACAACAGGCTAAGTAGTGAGGATGCGTATGACGGTTACTGGTTGCGAGCAACGCAGGGAGTATACCGATATGCTAGTTAGATTCTATGGCAGGTTGCGGACTATCATTGGACGACGTTGTTATGAAGTGACAGTACGTTCCGTATCTGAAGCGATGCGGTTTCTGTCAGTAAATTTCAGTGCGCTACATGGCTACCTCGAACATACACGGCTGACAGTGCTTGTAAATGGTATGCCCATCCATGACCTGCAACTATGTGACTACATTGGAGATGGCACTATCGACCTGATACCAGTGGCGAGCGGGTCACAGGTTGCATCCGCTATTAGTGGTGAAGTCCTACAAGGTGCAGCATTGGATGGACTAACATTGTTTGGCTTAGCACAAAGTCAAATTGACATCGGTACTGCCAAGGCATTATCGATTGGCGGTACGTCTCAACTACTGTCACCAATACCAGGCATTGGTAGTCCTAGCCTTGGTAATTACGAAGGAAACAGCAATGACCATCCTAAAAACAAACCTGAATTGGCGACTACAGAGAATGGCGAAAAAACGTACAACTTTTCAGGGATTAGCAATTCAAGCCAGCCTGGTTCTCCACTACCAATTCAATATGGTATGCCAATTGTAGGCAGTATTGTCATATCCCTTGGTATCACGGTAGACGAGAGAGGTAAAACAAAATGACCGAGAAATATATTGGTGGTGGATTTGGTGGCGGTGGTGGTGGTTATACTCCACCTCCTCCTCCTCCACCTCCTCCTCCACTAATAGTATTACCACCACAGCCACCAATTGTACTTGCACTTCCAGAACTACCAGAACCGTATCGGCCGACAGTAGTACCTAATAACCTATTTAACGACAGTTACATTGATGTACTCGAATTGATTGGAGAGGGCGAGATTGAAGGGCTGGCTACTCGTGTCCCAAATTTCACAGGAACATATACACAGTCCGCCAAAACGATTACCGTTACTCACAGTTCCCCAGTACCACTAATCCCTAAAACGGCAGGTACGTTTACATTTACTGGCGGTGCTAGTGATGATAACGGAGCACGTATAGTTGACAGTGTCATTAGTGCAACACAATTTACTGTACTGTCTAACACGTCTCGCACAGTAGCATCTAGTGCTGTTACCGTCACCAAAATAATTGGGATGGATTCAATCTATTTTGATAAGTTGCCACTCGTGCAAAGCGACGGCACCTCGACATTCAGCGACGTTACCGTGCAAATTGCTACAGGTACACAAGCGCAGCAACCGCTATCCAATTTCCCTGACATTGACCAACAGGTTGACATAAATGAGTCGCTAGAACGTGCAATAAATGGTGGCGTTAAACTAATTCCCATACTGGATAATACTATTGATTTTATAAAAATTAGTCTAGGAGTATTTGCACTGCAACAACTAACAGACAAGGGCGATGTGTATGGTTCAACCGTTGAGTTTCGGATTGAATATAGCGTAAACTCAAGCAGCGGCAGTCCTACCTACACAGTTGCAGTACCAGAGACACAAACGATAATTAGTGGTAGAACATCACAACCATTCCAGAAACAATTTGGATTTGCTCTACCTGCTAACGTAAACGGCAGGACAATCCGTGTTACTCGACTAACAGCAGATAGCACCGATCTCGACAAACTTCAGAATCGTACTTTTATTGCAGCATATAACCTAATAATTAGTGCAAAACTATCATATCCAAATACAGCATTGATTGGGATGCGGTTGTACGCTCGACAGTTCACGTCAGTACCGCAGCGTTCATACTGGATCAAAGGTTTGAAGGTTTTGATTCCTGACAATGCTACCGTCGACTATAGCAATGGACGTGTTACCTATACAGGTGTGTGGACTGGCAATTTTGCGGCTGCTACCTGGTGTGCAGATCCCGCATGGTGCCTCTACGACCTGCTGGTTACTAAACGGTATGGAACAGGAGACCATATATCAGCTACACAATTAGACAGGTGGGCATTCTATTCTGCCTCTCAATATTGCAATCAATTAGTCAGCAACGGCAAAGGTGGCACCGAACCACGGTTCCTGCTTAATATTAATATCAACTCGGTGCAGGATGCCTTTACTGCCATAAATTCGTTGCTCAGCGTATTCCGTGCCATTGGTTATTGGTCTACTGGTACCCTAACCATTGCACAGGATAGACCCGTACAACCGAGTTATCACTATACCGCTGCTAATGTAATTGATGGAAATTTCGACTATAGCGGTTCGTCTGTCAAGTCGAGGTCTACTACGGTAGTTGTTGAATGGTTTGATACAGAAACTAGGGAGATGGGTTATGAGTATGTAGAGGATGCTGACGGTATCGCAAAATACGGATTGATTACACGAGATGTTAAAGGCGTTGGTTGCCAGAGCCAGGGACAGGCAAACCGTCTAGGAAAATGGCTCATGTTCTCCGAACGGTATGAGACTGATATTGTGAATTTTGAGGTTGGCATTGATAGTGGAATGGTATGCAGACCAGGTGCAATCATTCGTGTGTCAGACCCAACACGAGCAGGAGCACGTCTTGGTGGTCGCATAGCATCGGTAAACGGAACAACTGTAGTCATTGATTCTCCTGTTACCATCAACGTGTCACTCGGCGTTACCATTTACTGCCTACTGCCAACAGGACAGTCTGAAGGGCGGACGGTTACACACGTTAATAACCTTAGCGGAAATGCAAACATAACAGGAGATACACTAACAATCCAATCTGCATTTACCAGCACTCCACAGACTGATAGCGCATTTGTAATTGATAGCAGTGCATTACAGACACAGTTATTTAGAGTGGTCAGCGTTACCGAAACACAGAACGGCTCATTCCAGGTCTCCGCTCTGACACACTATCCCGACAAGTGGGATAACATCGAAACGGGTTTAGCACTACAGCCACGGGTTATCAGCGAACTAAATCAACCACCTGCATCTCCAACCAACCTATCCGTGACACAGGCATTGTATGAAGAACGGAATCAATCTAAAATTAAGATTTTGGTATCATGGACACCATCTGCACGGTCAGCTAGATTCTTGATTGCCTATAAATATTTGGAGTTTGGAACATGGATACAGCGTGAGTCGGAGGTGGCATCATTTGAGATTAATGATGCCCAGGCTGGGCAATATACCGTCAGAGTAACACCAGTATCCGCAATCAACCTGCGTGGTAGATTCGCTGAAACTACCGTCCAGCTTGATGGATTACTTGCACCACCAGGACAGGTGCAGAACTTTGGAGCAGCGCAGATTGGCAAGACAACCATGCGTCTAACATGGGATGCAACAACAGACATCGACGTTAAATTTGGCGGAAATATTGAAATTCTCCACACTCCCACATTAAGCAGCCAATCCTACCAGGTAGGGAACCTATTGGCATACCTGCCTGGTTCTGCCGTTACTGTTGACGTGCCAGCCATGACGGGAACGTACATGGCAAAATTCGTGGATAGCTCACGGGTACGCTCTGTAAATGCCTCATTCATATCGACTAACGTGCCTAGCCTATCCGAGTTTAATGTAGTCGCTACCAGTACTCAGCATCCAGCATTTAGCGGAACAATATCACAGTCCGCAGCATTCACAGGAACATATACTGGCGGTGCTGCTACCGTCAACCGTGATAGCGGCTCAACTACTGCTATTGTAACAACAGCAGCAAACCATGGATTAGTTAATGGCGATGGCATACGTTTGAACATCGATAGCATTGAAGTCAACTATCCAATTACATTTGTTGATAACACGTCGTTTACAGTGACTACCACAGCAAGTACATCGCTGTCAGCAGTTAGTGTTACCGTGTATGCAATGACGCTGACCGATGATCTAGATCGTGCATCATTGGGTCTCACGCTGTCTGGATACGGAGACTGGGACTCAATTGTCAACCTAGATAACTATACAAACATTGATAATTCGTATCGTGTTAAGTCGACAGGAACATACACCTATTCAACCGTTAACGACTTCAACGATCTTGGTGCAGCATATTCTAACTGCGAGGTCAGAACATCGTTGACCACGTTAGGCTATCTCACCAACAGCAATATCGATGAATGGCCTATATTGATGGATGAATCAGTAGTTCCGTCAATTGAAAATATACTCAATTGGGATGGTGGTGATACATTTGAGGCTAATGTATTCCCGTATCGTAGGGAATCAAGTGACAATAGTACATTTACGTCGTGGATATCTGGATACCGCAACGTAACAAGCCTGCGGTATCAACAATGTAAGTTGGAGTTTATATCAACAAATTCATTTCACAACGTGTACTGCTCAGCAGCTACTACTACCATTGATGTTCCCGAATATCAACTGACGGGCAACAACCTAACATCTGGAACCGTCTCATTTATTCCAGCATTCCATAGTGATCCATTCATTGCAATTACTATGGAAAACGGAGCTTCTGGTGATTATTATGTAATTACTAGAACCGTCGTCAGCAGCAGGACAACAGGGTTCACTATCGTGTTCTACAATTCATCGAACAATGTAGTGAGCCGTACTTTTGATTATTTAGCACGAGGATATTAATATGGCAAACCATGATTACGTTATTGACAATGGTTCAGGTTCGGCAGTACGAGCAGATATAAACAATGCGCTCCAAGCAATTGCATCTGTCAATAGTAGCGCAAGCGATCCTTCCACTGTTGTTGATAAAATGCTGTGGCACGATACCACTGCAAACGCACTAAAACAACGCAACAGCGGATCATTTACAGGACTACGACTGTTTGACCCAGTGATAATTAATACTGGGCTACTTGATGCTAACGGCAATGAAGCCATAAAAATTACTGCAACGGCATCCGCTGTAAACGAGATAACGATTGCTAATGCTGCGACTGGCAATAATCCTGTGGTAAGTGCAACTGGTGGTGATACAAATATCAATCTAACGCTAACACCTAAAGGTACAGGCAGCGTATTTGTTCCTGCTGGTACTGCAACTAATCCATCCGTTAGCGTATCTAGCGACAGTAACACGGGCATCTACTTCCCTAGTGCTGATACCATGGGATTTGTGGAAGCTGGTACTGGCTATCAGATTGGTTATCGTAACGTACCATCGGCTGGTGCAGACAAAACGACTAACTACACATTGCAATTATCAGACCGTGGCAAGCTGGTTTCTATTGGAGCATCAGGTGGTATCACAGTTCCTGACGCTGTATTCAGTGCAGGCGACATTATCTATGTCTACAACAATACTGCATCACCGTTTACTATAACCCGTGGCAGTGGTGCGGCATTATATCAGTCAGGAATTGATACTGAT
>Ga0172376_10009201_pt1 | contig 10208 bp, 6 predicted proteins | sample Lak35m_FD_121114 | JGI IMG/M metagenome (GOLD analysis project Ga0172376, IMG submission 121114) | Freshwater microbial communities from Kabuno Bay, South-Kivu, Congo - kab_092012_35m | ecosystem: Environmental > Aquatic > Freshwater > Lake | place: Democratic Republic of the Congo: South-Kivu... | reverse complement strand
GGAAAATCACTTAAAGATTTAGCTCAAGAATTATCTGAAGTTTATTCAGTTCACAAAAAAGAAATTTATCAAATGGCAATAAATCTTAAAAATAATTTATAAAATATTTAAAATTAAGATATGTTTAAAATTATTAATAAAAATAATCATTTCTTTGGGCTTGGTATTGAAAAATTAGCGATATTAATTTTTTTATGCAAAGGCTATCAAATAGTTGCTTGGCGATATAAAACACCTTTTGGTGAAATTGATTTAGTTGTTAAAAAATCTAATATTTTGATTTTTGTTGAAGTAAAATCAACTCATCACAATTTATTTAATCCTGAAATTGCTTTTCGTCAAAATCAAATTAAACGCTTTTTTAATGCAATTGAATATTTTGTTAAAATTAACATTCAATTTGTAAACTTGCCAAGAAGGCTTGATTTATTTGAATATAAGGGCTATTTTTCTTATAAACATCATCGTAATTTCATAAGTTGAAATTTAGTTTGCTAAGTTGTAAAATTTAAAAAGTTCAACTTAAAATTGTTGACAAATTTAAAAAAAAATAAATTTAAAAAACTATTGTGAATTCTACAAATTCTAATGCACAAGCTAGTAATAGCTTTTATCGTATCAATGAACAAATCAAAGCTAAAGAGGTTAGGGTTATTGATCAAAATGGAAAAATGATCGGAGTAATCTCTGTTAATGAAGGAATTAGGCTTGCTCGCGAGGTTGAGCTTGATTTAGTTGAAGTTTCGCCAAATGTTTCTCCGCCAGTCTGCAAAATTTCTAATTTTGGTAAAATGAAATATGAGCTTCAAAAAAAATTAGCTGATGCCAAGAAAAAACAAAAAGTTATAGAAGTTAAAGAAATTAAAATGACCATTAACATTGGCAAAGGTGATTACGATACCAAGATTCGCCATACTAAAGAATTTATCGAAAAAGGTCATAAAGTAAAAATTTCAATTCGCATGAAAGGCCGAGAAATTACTCATCGTGATCTTGCTGAAAAAATGTTCATTGATATTTTACGAGATACTGATAGTTTCGCTAAGGCTGAATTAGAGCCTAGGCTTGACGGTATGCAAATGGTTGCTATTCTTATCAAAAAATAAACTTAAACTATGCAAAATTTAATTAAGCAAATAGTTGATTATTCAAAAAAACCTCAATCGCTTAGCCAATTGCCCAAAGGCATTGATCCAAAAAACTTTATCAATTTTTTAGAAATATTTTACAGCGATAACAATCTATCAGACTTTGAAAATTATCGTCTTGAAGATCTGTTTCAAATGGCATTATTTAGTTTTGGTTTTCTTTGTGAAAAGAAAAACACTATCTCAAGGGTTAGAATTTATAATCCTCAAGAACTTGATCAATCATTGAAAAATGAATTTACAATCATTGATATTGTTAATAGTGATATGCCTTTTTTGGTTGATTCAGTAGTTGCTTTTGTTGATAAAAATGGCTTTAAAATAAAAAATGTTATTCATCCAGTTTATAATGTTGCACGCAGTAATGATGGGGTTTTTCAAGAAATTACTCTTGATAAAACAAATAATAACAACTTTGCTTATGAATCAATAATTCAACTTCATATCAATAAAATTGATAACAAAAATGTTCAGCTTGAGATTCAAACGCAAATTCTGAAAATTCTTGATTCAGTCAAGCTCGTTGTTGATGACTTTAAGCCAATGATCAGTCTTGCCCAAAAAGCCCAACAGCAATTAGATAATTCAATTAAAATTGTTAAAGATCAACAACAGTTAACTGAAATTAAAGATTTCATTCAATGGTTAATTGATGGAAATTTTGTTTTTTTAGGAGCAAATGAATTTTCAATCGACAAAGATCAAAAAGATCAATATCGGCTCAACGAGGTTTCGTCTTCAGCCCTTGGAATGTTTCGCACCCCAAATGAAGAATTTAAACCGCAAGTTGTTAATTCATCAAGTGCTGAAGTTAATGAATCAATCACCAAGCCTTATGTTATCGAAATCTTAAAATCGCGATATCGTTCTAAAATTCATCGCATTGCCAATGCCGAGAGAATTCGAGTTCAAAAAATATCGGCTCAAGGTGAAATAATTGGCGAATATCGGTTTATCGGTTTATTTACTTCGCCTGCTTATTTATCAAGCATTTCCTCAATTCCATTGATTCGCAATAAAATTCAAAAAGTTATCAATGATTCCCAATTTGCAAAGGGAAGTCATAATTACAAAGATCTTATAACCACTTTGGAATCATATCCGCGTGATGAATTATTTCAGATTAATTCTGAAGATTTGTTAAAAAACGCTACTGGTATCGTTTCAATATGCGGAAGATCGGTTGTTAAATTTTTTGCTCGCGAAGATAAGTTTAAACGTTTCGTAAGCTGTTTAATTTTCACGCCTCGTGATCGCAGTAATTCTGATGTTCGAGAGCAAATCAAAGAACTTTTAGCATTGCATTACAAAGGTGAAATTGCTGATTCATTTGTGCAAATCACCGAATCTAATTTAATTCGTTTTCATGTTATTATCAGAACCAATGGCTTTATTCCTGAAGTTGATGAGCGTAAAATTGAATTAGAAATTGAAAGAATGACCAAAGTTTTTAGCGATGAATTGCTCGATGCTATCAAAATTAAATTCAGTGATTCTAATGACGCTCAAAAATCTCTAGACTTATATTCTCGATATAAAAATGCTTTTTCAGTTAGCTATACCAATCGTTTTGATGCTATTGAAGCATCATGCGATATTGCATTAATAGAAAAATCTTTAAAAAATAATCAAGTTGTATTTGACTTATCATCTCCTGAGTTTGAAGGCGTTGAAAAGCCAAGTGATGATATGAAGGATATCTGCGAATTAAAAATATTTTCTCCACATCAACAAATTGTTCTTTCTAAAATTATGCCTTTGCTCGAAAGCTTTGGTTTTAACGTTATTCAAGAACACACCTACATTATCAACATTGAAGAAGACAAAAGAAATCGTTCAACCACCAAAGTTTGGCTTCAATATTTTCAAATAAATCTTACTAACAATAATCAAAGATTAACAGAAAATATTAAAAATAATTTTGAAGAAACCATTACTTTAATTTGGCAAAAAATTATTAGCTCATCTGCACTTAATCAGCTGGTTATTAAATGCGAACTAAACTTCAAGCAAGTCATGATGTTGCAGGCTTATTGCAAATATCTCTATCAAACTGGTTTTCGTTATTCATTGAATCAATTTGCTGACACCTTATCCTCCTTGCCAGTAATTACTAAAAATTTAGTTGAGCTTTTTTACAGCAAATTTTCTCCTGAAAAAAAATCATCAAATCAATCAGCAATTGATAAAAACATCGCTATGATTGAGCAAGATCTCGCTTCAGTTAAAGATGTTACGCAAGATGAAATTATTAGAAAACTTTTGAATGTTTTAGAATCTACCCTGCGGACGAATTATTTTCAAGTCAATAGCCAAGGTAATTTTAAAGGTTATTTGTCATTTAAATTTGCTAGTCAAAAAATTAATCATTTGCCTTTGCCAAAGCCTTATGCCGAAATTTTTGTGTTTGCCAATGATGTTGAAGCAATTCATTTGCGAGGTGGAAAAGTTGCTCGCGGAGGTTTGCGTTGGTCAGATCGTCATGACGATTTTCGAACTGAAGTGCTTGGATTGATGAAAGCACAGATGACTAAAAACGCTGTTATCGTGCCAGTTGGTTCAAAAGGTGGTTTTGTAATTAAAACTGATTTAACCAACTTTAATCGTGATCAAATTCAACAGCAAGCTATCGAATGTTATAAAACTTTTTTATCTGGGCTATTAGATATTACCGACAATGTTATCGATGGCAAAATTGTTCATCCGCAAAATGTTGTTTTGCATGATCAGGCTGACCCTTATCTCGTTGTTGCTGCCGATAAAGGAACTGCTACTTTTTCAGATATTGCCAATGCAATTTCTCTGCAATATAATTTCTGGTTGGGCGATGCTTTCGCTTCGGGTGGTTCAGTTGGATATGATCATAAGAAAATGGGAATTACTGCCAAAGGTGGTTGGATCTCGGTTATGAGACATTTTCGTGAAATGAATATCGATACCCAAAGCCAAGATTTCACTTGCGTTGGAATTGGCGATTTATCTGGTGATGTTTTTGGTAACGCCATGCTTTTATCTGAGCATATCAAATTAGTTGGGGCATTTAACCACTTGCATATTTTTCTTGATCCCAATCCTGATGTTAAAAAATCTTTTAGCGAAAGACAAAGAATGTTCAACCTTGCTCGTTCAACATGGATGGATTATGATCAGAGCTTGATTTCCAAGGGCGGGGGGATTTTTGAAAGAAGTGCTAAGTCAATTAAAATTAGCCCTGAAATGCAACAAATCTTAAAAATTAATGAGCAGGAACTTGCCCCTAATGATTTAATCAAGGCTCTTTTAAAGGCTGAAGTTGATTTGCTGTGGAATGGCGGAATTGGCACTTATGTTAAAGCTAGTGATGAATCTCACCAAGAAGTTGGCGATCGAGCCAATGATTGCTTAAGAATTAATGGCAATGATCTGCGATGCAAAGTGGTAGGCGAGGGTGGCAATCTGGGCTTTACTCAAAAAGGTCGAATTGAATATGCTCTCAACGGTGGAAGAATTAACACCGATGCTATGGATAACTCAGCTGGGGTTGATTGTTCAGATCATGAGGTTAATATTAAAATTGCCTTAACATCAGCAATGCGTAGTTCAAAACTCGATTTAACTCAGCGTAACAAAGATCTAGAAGCGATGACCTCAGACGTTGCTCAGCTTGTTCTTAAAGACAATAAAGAGCAAACTCAAGCCATCTCAATTGCTCAGACCCAAGGTCTGGCATTAATTTCGCAACAAACCAAATTTTTGGATAAAATTGAGCAATCGGGTTTGTTGAATCGTAAAATTGAATTTTTACCAGAGCGTAAAGAAATTGAAAAAAGACAAAGAGAAGGCATTAGTCTTACTCGTCCTGAGCTCTGCGTCATGCTAGCTTATGGCAAAATGGAAATTTATAACGAATTGCTAGTCAGCGATTTAGTCAATGATAAATTTTTTGAAAAAGATTTATTGAGTTATTTTCCTCAGCTAATGCAACAAAAATTTCGAGATGAAATCATCAACCATCAGCTTCGTAAAGAAATTATCGCTACTCAAGTTACTAATTTTATTGTCAATAAAATTGGCATTAGCTTTGTTAATCAACTCGCCCAAGATAGCGGGTTTGCGATAGTTGATGTTATTCATTGCATCATAATTGTTTGCGAAGCTTTTGGAATCAATAATTTCCTTAGTGAAGTTGAAAAATTGGATGGTAAAATTGATTTTAAAATTCAAGCTAAAATGTTTATTAGCGTTAATAAATTAATCGATCGTTCAGTGTTATGGTTGCTTCGCAATCAAGTGCAAGGCGAAATTTCTTCTAAAATAATCGATTATAAAAAAGTTATAAACGAGCTAGCAATTATTTTGCCAGATGTTCTTGCCCATGATTCAAAACAATCTTACGAAAAAAAAGTTATAGAATTTACGCACCAAGAAATTGCTAAAAATCTTACAAATTTTCTTGCCTCAATTGATGCTATATCTTCGTCATTTGATATTTTTGAAATTGCTCAAAACACCAAACTGGAAATTAAAATTATTGCCAAAATTTATTTTGCAGTTGGCACTCGTTTTGCTTTAAAATGGCTTCGCTCCTCGGTTAATAAGCTTGAAATTGAAAGTCATTGGCAAGAGCTCTCGAAAAAAACTGTTCTCGAAGATTTTTATTTCTATCAAACTAAAATTGCTCAAGACATCATAAAATTAACCCCTCAACTCACTGTGCAAGAAGTTGAAAAAATAATAAATCTATGGATTAATAAATATCAATTTTTAGTTGAGCGTTTCGATAATTTTATTTTAGAGCTTAAGGACGATGCAAATCACGACCTTGCTATGTTTTCAGTTGCCGTAAATAGATTAAAACCGTTAATAAATTAACTTTGCTAAATTAAATTTAGCAATTAAAGTATTTTAAAATTATAAAAAAATTAAATCTAAATTAAAAAAATTTTTAGTTAAATTTTGTTATAAATTAGTTAGAATTATTTATAGTTTTTTAATATTAGCGGTTGTGGCGGAATTGGTATACGCGTAACGTTGAGGTCGTTATGGGGTAAAACCCGTGGAAGTTCAAGTCTTCTCAACCGCACCAATTTTAAATTGATTAAGATCAAGTGCGATTTATGAAAATTTTAGTCCTTAAAGAAACTAACCCCAATGAAAATAGAGTCGCTATTAGCGATGAGGTGGTTAGTAAATATTGTAAAATTGGTTTTGAAGTTTTTATTGAAAAAAACGCCGGAATTAAATCAGCAATTTCTGACGAAATGTTCGAAAAAGCTGGAGCCAAGATTGTTGAAAATATTTCAACAATTCTTCCTCAAACAGATTTCATCATTGCTACCCAACGTATTGACTTTGAATATAGCATCTGCAAAACAGGTGCTATATTCATCGCTATGGTCAATATTTACGCAAATCAGCAAAAAATCCACGAAATAGCTCAATATGATATTTCAGTTTTTGCTCTAGAATTAATTCCTAGAATTACTCGGGCTCAGGCCATGGATATCTTATCTTCGCAAAGTAATTTAGCGGGTTATCGTGGTGTTATCGATGGTTGCTACGAAATCAACAAAGCTACCCCGATGATGATGACCGCAGGAGGAACAATTTCGCCAGCAAAGTTTTTGATAATTGGTGCAGGTGTGGCTGGTCTGCAGGCTATTGCCACTGCAAAAAGATTAGGGGGTGTGGTTACTGCCTTTGATGTTCGTTCATCTTCTAAAGAGCAAGTTGAAAGCCTTGGTGCTAAATTTCTCGAAGTTAAAACTGCTCAAAAACAAGATGGGGTTTATGCTCAAGAATCAAGCGAGCAAGATAAAGCATTGCAACAGCAGTTATTGTTTGATACCATTAAAACTCAAGATATCGTTATTGCTTCAGCTTTAATTCCGGGAAAAAAAGCTCCAATTCTTATTACTAAAGAAATGGTTTATAACATGAAAAAAGGTTCGGTAATTGTTGATTTATCTGCGGTTAATGGCGGTAATTGTGAGCTGACTAAGCAAGGCGAAGTTATTGAAATTAACGGTGTAAAAATAATTGGCCATGAAAATTTTCCATCACGAATTGCCATTGACGCTACCAAAATGCTGGCTAAAAACATTTTTAATTTTGTTGAATTATTTGTTGATAAACAAAATAAAACAATTTCTATTGATAATTCAGATGAGATAATTAAAAATACTTTAATTGCTCATAAAAAAACAGTAATTAATATCAAATAAATTAAATAAATTTTATTTTTTTTCCTAATAAATCTAATATTTTTTTTTAAATCTTATGTCTTCAAAACACGAATTTGCAAATAACCATCATGAAAATTTATCACAAGCTGATTTGCTAAAACCAAGAATTACCATCTTTGGGGTTGGCGGGGCAGGTGGAAATGCAATTAACAACATGATTAGAGCTAATCTTGAGGGCGTTGAGTTTGTTGCTGCTAACACTGATGCGCAATCAATTTCAAATTCACTAGCTAAAAATAAAATTCAACTTGGTTTGAAAACGACTAGAGGCTTAGGGGCTGGCTCATTTCCTGATCGTGGTCGAGCTTCAGCTGAAGAAAATATCGAAGAAATTCAGCAATTTTTAGAAGGGGCAAATATGGTCTTTATTGCCGCAGGAATGGGCGGTGGCACTGGCACTGGTGCTGCTCCAGTTATTGCTAAATTAGCTCGTGAACGCGATATTTTAACAGTTGGCGTAGTTACTAAACCTTTTCATTTTGAAGGCAAATATCGGATGGAAACTGCAGATGCTGGGATCGAAGAATTAAAAAAATATGTTGATACTTTAATCGTTATTCCAAATCAAAATTTATTTCGTGTTGCTAACGAACATACCACTTTTGAATCAGCTTTTAAAATGGCTGATGATGTTTTGCACGCAGGGGTGCGTGGCATTACTGATTTGATTACTATGCCGGGATTGGTCAATCTTGATTTTGCAGATATTAGAACAATCATGACCAAAATGGGTAAGGCGATGATGGGAACGGGTGAGGCAACAGGTGAAAATCGTGCCCTAGATGCTTGTGAAGCTGCAATCTCTAATCCATTGCTTGATAATATTTCAATCAAAGGTGCTAAAGGTGTTTTGGTGAATATGACGGGAGGCCCTGATATGACCCTCTTTGAGGCCGACATTGCCGTTAATGCCATTAAAAAGGAAGTTGATGCCAATGCCAATATAATTTTTGGTTCTGCATTTAACGAAAATATGAAAGGCAAAATTCGTATTTCCGTTGTTGCTACTGGAATTGATGTTGAAGAATTTAAGCGTGATAATCAAAAAAATTTAAAAGAAATTTTTGAAAATAATAAAAATGATTCTCGCGAAAATCGCCATGATCATCATGAAAATAATCGCTTTAAAATTTCTGGACATCAAGATAAAACTTCAAATGATAAAAGTTTTTTTGATACCGGAGTGCTCAGCGAGCCAGTTCTTGACGAAATTGAAGAAATTGATCAAGAAAATTTCGGTGCCAAAAAAACTTACATCACCTCACACAGCGTTGAAAATAATCATGAATTAGAAAATGATGTTATCGATGAAGAAAATCATGATAAGCCAGTCAGCCTAGCTAATAATTCATTTGATATTTTTGACGATGCCGAAGAATCTGCAAATGAAGATGAAGATCAAAAGCCTGATAATGCTCATTTGCAAGTTGCTGAAAATCATTCCAAAAAGAAAAGCGAAAAAGAATCTAAGCCTCTAAAAACTAAAGCTAAAAAAGATAGCAATTTTAGTTTGTTTGGTTTCATGAATTCTTCTAAAAATAAAGCTAGCTCAATTGATGAAGATGAAATCAGTGAAGAAGAAGTTGTCATCAAGCCAGTTAAAAATCATAAAGTCATAAAAAATTCTATCAATCTTGCTAATCAAAATAATTTTTCTCAAGCACATAAAGTAAAAAAAGATCCAAACCGTCTTGAAAGCAGTATTGAAGCTGAGAAAAAGCGTAAACAATTTTTTGGTGAAACAATTTTTGATGAAGATGAAGATCACAAAAATAATGATAGTTTTGAAGAAGATATCTTGAGTGTTCCAGCTTTTTTAAGAAGAAAAAAATAACTCATAAATTTTTTTAAATTTATGACTCAAATCTATTTAATTTCTCCACCACAGTTAAATCCATTAGATTTTGTTAGTTTTAGTCAAGAATTAACAAAAGTTGTTAAAACTAACAAAATTCCAATATTTCAGTTAAGGCTCAAAAATATTGCCATTAAAGATTACAAAAAAATTGCCCAAGAGTTAAAAAAAATTTGCGATGATCATAATGTTTTATTTTTCATTAATGACCACGCAAATTTAGCCTTGGAGATTAAAGCTTCAGGCCTTCATCTTGGCATTGACGATATCAACGAAACTCAGCAAATAACCCTTTTAAAAAAAAGTAATCCGCATTTGTTAATTGGTGCTAGCTGTTATGATTCTAAAAAATTAGCTTTGCAAGCCCAAGAGCAGGGTGCAGATCAAATTTCATTTGGGGCATTTTTTGCCAGCCCAACTAAAATTTCGCGAGGTTCACCAAGCCCTGATTTAATTGATTGGGCAAAAATAAATCTTAATTTACCTATCATTGCCATTGGTGGCATTAATCAACAAAATTACCAAATTCTTGTTAAGCACAAAATTGATTATCTAGCTCTGATTTCTTATGTTTGGAATCATCCAATCAGCCCAGTTGAAGCCATCAATAGTTTGGATTTAAATTAGTTGCACCTTACGCAACGCTTTAAGTCATTTCACCCCTTTAACCACCTTACATCCCTACATTATTTTTTATATCTTGTAAAGCACTCGGGCTGTATGCCCCCCCTCAAGGGCTTACACCCCTACATTATTTTTTGTATCTCGTAAAGCACTGGGGCTGTAAGCTCCCCCCTTGAGGGCTTGCACCCCTACATATATCAACTAGTGCGGAAAACCTTCAGGCTGTAGCTCCCCCGCTTTCAGGTGGAGCGCTCTATCGTATCGCAACGGTAGTTGCGATAACGAGAGCCGTGGGGGGTCAAATTCTCGATCTAACCCCTTCTCCCCACAAAGTGGGAAGAGGGATGGGATGAGGGG
>Ga0172376_10009198_pt1 | contig 10209 bp, 10 predicted proteins | sample Lak35m_FD_121114 | JGI IMG/M metagenome (GOLD analysis project Ga0172376, IMG submission 121114) | Freshwater microbial communities from Kabuno Bay, South-Kivu, Congo - kab_092012_35m | ecosystem: Environmental > Aquatic > Freshwater > Lake | place: Democratic Republic of the Congo: South-Kivu... | reverse complement strand
GAAAGAAAAATGCGCTGACCTCGGGCGGCGCCGCGACCATCAGATTCTCAATGCAAAAACCCTCCCAGCTCGCGCCCAGCACGGCGTGTGACAGGAGCTCCTCACGCGTGCCGACTCCCAGCAGCGCGTGCAGCAGGCCAGTGTCTCTCACGTAGACCTTGGGCGACTTCACCAGCCGCTTGCCGATGTTGGCATGCCAGGGTTGAAGTCGGCGCATCAAGAGGAGGTCGCACAACAGACCGAGATAGTTATTGGCGGTCTTGACGTCAACACCAAGGTTGCGGGCAAGCTGGGCAACATTCAGCAAACCGCCCTGTAGATGAGCGAGCATGGTCCAGAAACGCCTGAGGGTTTCCGCAGGAATTCGGGGGCCAAATTGGGCAACGTCGCGCTCAAGATAGGTACGGATGAAGTTCTGGCGCCACCGCAAGCTGCGCGCAGCAGACGCCCCTTGAAGACTGAGCGGGAACCCCCCGCGCAGCCACAACTCGTTACAGACGCCAGCACCCGTTTCAAGAACACCAAGCGGCGCCAGCTCGAGATAGGCGATTCGCCCCGCCAGGCTTTCGCCTGACTGCCTCAACAAATCCAGGCTGGCCGAGCCCAGCAACAGGTATTGCCCCGTTCCTCGCCCCGACCGGCGCCCGCGATCGATCAGGCCGCGCAGCAGAGGAAACAGCCCGGGCACGCGATGCACCTCATCGATGATGACGAGTTTGTCGAGGTGCCCCTCGAGGTAGAGCTCGGCCTCGGAAAGCTTGCTGCGGTCGCGCTCGGATTCGAGGTCGAGGTAAATATGCGGGACGTGACGCGCGAACTCCAGCGCCAAGGTGGTTTTGCCCGATTGCCTTGGGCCGAACAGAGCGACCGCCGGAGAGGCGGCCAGTTCCTGGCTTAAAACCGGCTGGAGAAGACGTTTAAACATCCTTGCAATTACGGAATCTCATTCCATGATTTGCAAGGTTATTTTCAGCGATACACCCCATCCCACGGCTTGGCCTCCACCTGCGCGCTCTTGCCGTCGGCACTCGCGCTTGGGCGGTTGAGTTCAAAGATGGTGTCGGTGCTGAGAAACGAATAATCCATGTAGCCCAGGCGCGCGAGGGGCTGCAGCGCAGCGATATCCACCCGGCCATTTCGAATGACCGCATCGTCGATGTACATGCCCACCACGCGGCCAATGATGAGGGTGTAGCTCGACTCGCCCTCGCCACCGGGCCCCGGCAGGCGAAACATCTTCCAGAGCTTGCACTCGAGCGCAACCGGGCTCTCGCCCACCCGCGGGGCACGAACATAGTGACCCGGCACGGGGGTGAGACCCGCGAGCAGAAACTCGTCCACCTCGGCCGACACCGGCGCTGAACTCATGTTCATCTGCTGGGTGAGCGCCCGGGTGGCCAGCGAGCAGGTGAACTCGCCCGTCGCCTCAATGTTTCGCTGACTGTCCTTGTAGCCCTGGGAGGAGAACATCACCATGGGCGGCTTGTCAGCGATGGCGTTGAAAAAGCTGTAGGGGGCGAGGTTGTTCACGCCCTCGGGTGAGACGCTACCAATCCAGCCGATCGGTCGCGGCACCACCACCGCCTTGAAGGGGTCATGGCGCATGCCGTGCTGGTTGCTTGCAGTATCGAAATGCATGGGGTGCTCCGTGTGCCGAAAAGGCGGGTCGATGAACGCGAGGCCGCAAGCGTACCGCAAGCGCCCGAGCGGCGCCGGAGTAAGATCCCCGCCATGAGCTCTTCTCCTGCCCAATCCCCCCAGCGCCCTATCCCGCCCTGGATCGGGGCTGCCCTCATCGTGGTCATTGCCTTTCTCTTCAGCAGCAATCACGTTGCTGCCCGCCTCGCTTTCGATCACGGCGTGCCCGTGCTTACTGCGGTCACGGTGCGGTCGACGGTTACCGCGATCGCGGTGTTCGGTCTGCTGATGATCTCGGGCGTCTCAATCCGGCTGCCACGCCCCACCCTGATCAGGGCCGCTGCCGTGGGCGTTCTCATCGCCGCCCAAAGCTATTGCCTCTATGCCGCGGTGGCGCGGCTACCGGTTGCGCTGGCGCTCCTCACCTTCAACACCTTTCCCATCGTGATCGCGCTTCTCTCCTGGCTCACCGGGGGAGAACGCCCGTCGCGGCGCACGCTCTTCATGATGCCGGTCATTCTGAGCGGTCTCGTGCTGGCCCTTGACGCTGTGGGCTGGATCACGCGCGGCCCGGTTGCCGGCGACACCATGCTGGCCGGGGTTGCCTTTGCACTGGGCGCGGCCCTCACCTTCGGGTCTGCCATGGTGCTCACGCAGGCCTGGCTCGGGCCGGTTGATGGCCGATTGCGGAGCATGCTCACCATGACGGTGGTGGCAGTTATCGCGGGCACCGCAGCGCTTTCCGGAGAAGGGCTCCGCATGCCCGTTGACACCGAGGGCTGGGTCGGGCTCTCGCTTCTCACCGTGTTTTACGGCACGGCCATCACGTCGCTCTTCGTGGTGCTGCCTCGAATCGGTGCAGTGAACAACTCGCCCATCATGAACATCGAACCCATCTCGGCCATGTTCATCGCCTGGGTGGTGCTCGGCCAGAGTGCTGCGCCGCTTCAGATCGTGGGCGCGTTGATGGTGGTGGGCTCGGTAATCTATCTCTCAAGCGGCAAGCGCTAGACCCGCGCCCCGGGGGCACAGGCTCAAGCTCGGGCTTGGGCTAACACTCAGAATGAGACGGCCTTATGCAGCATCCCGCAGCCCGGGCCTGAGCAGCACTCTTCCGAACGCCTGGCCCGCCTCGAGCAGGCGATGGGCATCGGCCGCACGCTCAAGCGGCAGCTCACCAGTAATCACGGGCTTCACCATTCCCTGCTGAACCAGCGACAGCGCATCCTGCAGCTGATTGCGCGAGGTGCTGATGACGCTACGGATGGTGATGTCCCGCAAAAACAGCTGTGCCGGATTCAGCCGGACAAAGTCGCCCGTCAGCTGACCCACGAAGATCCAGCGCCCGCCCATGGCAAGGCTTCGGCGCGTGGGCTCAAACAGCACACTGCCCACATTGTCGATCACGACATCCACGCCTTCGCCATTCGTGAGGTCTTTGATCTGCGCGGAGAAGTCCTCGCCGCGGCCGCAGACCACGACCTCGTGCGCGCCCCAATGCCGCAACCGTTCGGCCTTGTCGGGCGAGGTTGTGACGGCAAACACCTGGGCGCCCGCACCGCGCGCAATCTGGAGCCCATGCACCCCCAGGCCACCGCCCGCACCACTGATCAGTACCCGCTCGCCCGGGCGAACCTGCGCCACATCACGAATTGCATTCAGCTCGGTGCCGATGGCACATGACACGATTGCCGCCTGCGCGAGGTCAACCCCCACGGGTACGTGGGCCACGTTATCGTCACCCACGCAGACGTATTCGGCATAGCCACCGTTCAGGTCGGCATCGCCCAGAAACTCGCGCTCGTCGCAGGAGGTTTCGCGGCCGCTGCGGCAATAGCGGCAAAAACCGCAGATATGCCGGCGCTGCGCAGTGCAGACCCGATCGCCGGGCTTGAATGCACGAACCCGCGGCCCCACCGATTCCACAATGCCGGACACCTCGTGCCCGGGTATGAGCGGCATACGAATGCCCCGACGCAGCACCCCATTGCGGGTGACAACATCATGAAAGCACACGCCACACGCCTCGACGCGAATCCGGACATCGTTATCGCGTAGTGCCGGCAACGGCACATCTTCGAGCTGCAGCGCCTCGGCCTCGCCCGCCTGACGAACCACCATCGCGCGCATGATCAGCTCCGGGCTTTTTTCCAGGCCTCGAACCTAAGCTTCTGTTCCGCATTGGGCGGATACAGCCCGGGAAGTGAGGCGCCGCCCTTCACTTCCTCCATGATCCAGGTCTCGAGCAATTCCTGGTCGGTGGCAAGTTTTGCGACCTCGTCAACCATAGCCGCCGGAATGAGCACCGCACCGTCATCATCGAGTACCACGACATCGTCCGGGAACACCGCCACGCCCCCGCAGCCGATGGGCTGCTGCCAACCCACGAATGTCAGCCCCGCCACCGACGGGGGTGCAGCCACGCCATCACACCACACCGGAAGCCCTGTTCCGAGCACGCCCTCGACATCACGTACAACACCGTCTGTCACCAGCGCCGCCACGCCGCGTCTAGCCATCCGTTCGCAAAGAATGTCGCCGAAAATCCCGGCATCGGTCACGCCCATTGCATCGACCACCGCAATACAGCCCTCGGGCATGGCCTCGATTGCAGCCCGCGTGGAAATGGGCGCGCCCCAGGATTCAGGCGTGGCCAGATCTTCCCTGGCAGGCACAAACCGCAGCGTAAACGCGCGCCCCACCAGCTTGGGCTGCCCGGGCTTGAGCGGCCGCGCACCCCGCATCCAGACGTTGCGCAGGCCTTTCTTCAGCAGGACGGTCGTGAGGGTGGCAGTAGTGACGGCGGCAAGCGCCTGCCGGACAGTCTCGGAAATGCTCATCGATCAGACTCCAAAGCTGGGGCGATTAAGGGGCGCCGGGCACCCCGGCTGACGCCGGATGCTACAGCGATCCGCGGCCCGGGTGTTACCGGATGAAACGTTTCCCGAGTGGCCCGAGATGCCGCTTTCGCGGGCTTGGACTAAGCTTGCGATTTTCCCCGTCGTCGCCCGATTTCCGGAGGTTCCGTTTCATGTCTTCAACGTCATCCAACGCGCGCGTCGCGCTGGTCACCGGTGCTTCGCGCGGCATTGGTGCCGCCATCATCGTTGAACTGGCCCGCCTTGGCATCACGCCCGTGCTGGCCGTGCGGCGCCCCGACAGCGCTCAGGCTGCGGCCGCCGCTGTCAGGGCCCTTGGCATCGACCCACTCGTGCTTGGCTGCCATGTGGAAAACCCCGAGGAGGCACGCGCTGCGGTGGCCGCCACGCTCAATCGGCATGGCCGGCTCGACATCCTGATCAACAACGCGGGCGTCGTTGACCCCATGGGTCCGGTGGGTGCGGTGGATGTCAACGAGTGGGACCGCGCCATCCGCATCAACCTCACCGGGCCCTATGTCATGGTCGATGCCGCGCTGGCCGCGCTTCGCGCGAGTCCTGCAGGCACGGTCATCAACGTCTCAACCGGCGCAGCCCACGCGCCGCGCACGGGCTGGTCGGCCTACTGCTCGAGCAAGGCTGGCCTGGTGATGCTGACCCGCTGCCTCGCGCTCGAGTGGGGCCCTGAAGGCGTGGCAGCGTTCGGACTCCAGCCGGGCATGGTCGACACCGATATGCAGACCGCCATTCGCGCGGCGCAGGTCAATGAGGTCAGCCGCGTGCCGCGCGAGCAACTCGGCAAGCCGGAGCGCGCCGCCCGGCTGATTGCCTGGCTCGCTGACCAGAGGCCGATGGACCTGAACGGCCAGGACCTGTCGATACGCGATGCCGAACTCGTGAAGCGTGCGGGAATCGATTCATGAACATGCCCACCGCGAGTGTTCGCCCGGCAGCACTTGCCGGCGCGTTCTATCCGGCTGATCCGTCTGCGCTACGCGCGATGATCGGTGAGTTGATCGAGCGCGCGCCGCTTCATCAGGTCACCCCTAAAGCGGTGGTGTCGCCGCACGCGGGCTACATTTACTCGGGTCCGATCGCGGCCACCACGCTCAAGCCGCTCCTTCCGCGCGCGGGGCAGATCCGGCGTGTCGTCATGCTTGGACCGCCGCACCGGATGCCGGTCCGCCGGTTTTGTGTGCCCTCGGTACGGGCGTTTGCAACACCGCTTGGTGAGGTGGCACTCGACCCCGAGGCGATGGTCATGGTGCGTGAGCATCCGGGGGTAGTCGTCGACGATGCACCGCATGCGCAGGAACATTGCCTTGAGACCCAGCTCCCTTTTTTGCAACAGGTGTTGGGCAGCTTCACCATTGTCCCGATTCTGGTCGGTGGAGCGTCGGCAGACGAAGTGGCAGCACTTCTTGCGCGCCTCTGGGGTGGTGACGAAACCCTGGTGCTGATCAGCTCGGATCTTTCGCACTATCACGACTACGCGCGCACCCAGACGCTGGACGAGGCCGCAAGGCGGGCCATCGAAACCCTGCGCCCAGACCAACTCGGTGAAGAGCAGGCCTGCGGCCGGCACGGGCTACGTGGACTGCTCGCGCGCGCGGCTGAACTCGATCTGCGCGCAACCACACTTGATCTTCGGAACTCGGGCGACACTGCGGGCAAGGCCAACCGTGACCGGGTGGTGGGCTACGGCGGATGGAGTTTTGAATACGCCGCGCGGGCTCGCCTGGCCGAAAGCGAAAGACAGCAACTTGCCAATGTCGCGCGGCAGTCAATTTCCCTGGGGCTTAAGCACGGGCGCCTTGCCAAGGTCAATGCCCACACATTCAGCCGCCCTCTGCAGGCGATGCGCGCAACCTTCGTGACACTCACCCTCGATGGGCGGCTTCGCGGCTGCATCGGATCGGTAGTGCCGCATGAAGCCCTGGTCACGGATGTGGCGACCAACGCTTACAAGGCCGCGTTCCAGGACCCCCGCTTTGCCAAGCTCACGCAAGGCGAAGTGTCGCGGCTCGATGTCTCGGTCTCGGTTCTGTCCCACCCGCGCCCCATGCAGGTGGATTCCGAGGCGCAGGCAATCGATGCCCTGCATCCCGAGGTCGATGGTGTCATCCTGGAAGCGCGCGACCCACAGGGGCAGACGCGGCGAGGTCTGTTCCTGCCGCATGTCTGGCACGAATTGCCCGACCCCCGTCAATTCATGCGACATCTGAAAGCCAAGGCGGGCCTCTCACCCGAAGGATGGCCGACCGGCGCGCGCCTCTGGCGCTATCGCACGGAAACGTTCCACTGAGAGAGGCGAATACCAGCTTGCGAGCCGGGCCCCGGGGCGTCGCTCGCGCCTGGTTTCGCCTGGCCTAGGCGGTTCGCACTCCAATACGCACCGGCTGGCGGCGCGCCCCCCAGTGGCCCCGCGGACCATCAAACACGCCGGGGCATTGTGTGCCGCACCGGAGGCAGCGGCCTGCGTCGTCGAGCCGCCACTCGGAGAGCACATAGGAGTCGCGCCCGATTACACGCTCACCGCAGCCATGGCAGTAGGTGGACTGCCTCGCCTTGTCCTGCACATTGCCGACATAGACATGGTGCAGGCCTTCATCCATCGCGATCCGCCGAGCGCGGATCAGCGTGGCATGGGGCGTTCGGGGCTTGTCCGTCATTTTCCAGTCGGGATGAAACGCGGTGAAGTGGAGCGGTACCTGCGGCCCCAGCTCCCTGGCCACCCAGCGCGACAGATTTCGCAGTTCCTCATCGCCATCGTTTTCACCGGGAATGAGGAGCGTGGTGATCTCGACCCAGCATGAGGTGTCGTGCACCAGATAGGCAAGCGTATCCAGAACCGGCGCCAGCCTGCCCGCGCAGTGCCGCTGGTAAAAAGCCTCGGTGAAAGCCTTGAGATCAACATTGGCCGCATCCATTCCGCCGAAAAACTCACGCGCTGCGGGGGGCGACACATAACCCGCCGTCACTGCCACGGAGCGCACGCCCTCCCTGCGGCAGGCCTCGGCCACGTCCAGGGCGTACTCAAGAAAAATCACCGGATCGTTGTAGGTGTAGGCAACCGAACGACAGCCGCTTCGCCTGGCGGCCTGGGCGATCGCCTCAGGCGAAGCCTGGTCAGCCAGCCGGTCGAATTCACGGCTCTTGGAGATGTCCCAGTTCTGACAGAAGCGGCAACTCAGATTGCAGCCGGCGGTGCCGAACGACAGGATGGGGGTACCGGGCAAAAAGTGGTTAAGTGGCTTTTTTTCAACCGGATCAACACAAAAGCCCGACGAGCGCCCCCAGGTGGTAAGCACCATCCTGTTGCCGGTGCGCGCACGGACAAAACACAGCCCGCGCTGGCCGTCATTCAGGCGGCACTCCCTCGGACATAGGTCGCATTGGATCCGTCCGTCATCAAGCGGATGCCAGTAGCGCGCATCGGGTAGGACATCGGTCAGATCGGTGAGAAGATCGGAGTCGGACATGGGGTAAGGGCCCTCACAGAGGGGAAATCTTAACGTCGGGACGGGCGCTTCCTCTACCATCTGTCGTTTCAAGTGAGGGCGGGAGGCTGCGCATCGGTCGGCCGCGCAGTTTCAGGACACGCCAGCCCAGGCTGAAAACCTCTCTTCCGCATCGGAGCGTTCGAATGGGTATCTGGATCGAACTGGGTGTGTTCCTGCTCGTGTTCGTGTTTGCTGCATGGCAGTTCCACGATCTCAAGCAGGAAAAGGCCAAGCGTCTTGCCCGCGACCGCGAGCAATCCTCCAATTCTTCCTCGAGCGAGGTTCCGCGATGACCACTGCCTATTGGTGCGTGCTGGCTGCAGCGCTCATGCCTTATCTGTTCGCCGGCATCGCCAAATTCGGCGATCGGCGCTACGACAATCGCGCACCGCGCGACTTTCTATCGAGTCTTGAGGGTCGGCAAAAGCGCGCAGATTGGGCGCAGCAGAACAGTTTTGAGGCTTTCCCGGCGTTTGCGGCAGCGGTGATCATCGCCCACCTGGCCCAGGGCGCGCAGGGAGCCATCAACGCGCTTGCCGTGACGTTTGTTCTACTTCGCATTGTCTATGGCTGGGCCTACATCACAGACCGCCCCACCCTCAGAAGCCTGGTCTGGATCGCGGCCCTAGGCTGTGTGGTCGCTCTCTTTGTGGTGGCCGCAAGAGCGTGATCTTCTTTTTCGCTTCGGCCAATTGGCCGAGCGAAACCTTGACAGGTTCCCCTAGAATGGGCGGGTGCCCCGTAACCCGCCCCCTCCCGTCCAAATGATCAACCGTGCGCGAACCCTCGCAGCGGCGGTAATCTGCTGCGCCGCCGCCTGGCTGAGTGGCTGCGGCGGAGGCGGCGGTTCGGCATCGTCAGCCGCTGGGGGCTCCGGGGGCGAGCCCATCGTCACCGCCATCACGACCGAGTCGCTCAAATACGGGCTGCCGTCCACCTTTGTGGTGACTGGGAGCAACCTGGACAGCACGGTCAAGGAGGCGTTAGGCGGCGCGGTTGCATGTTCGGCCCCTTCCCTCACGCGGATCAGCGCCTCGGAACTGCGGGTCGTGTGCACACCGAACGATCTTGGCGTGCTTCAGGTCTCGGTAATGAGCGGCGCCAGAACCCTCGCCACCCATACGGCAGAAGTGCTGACGCCCCGGGTCATGATGGAAATCGGCACGGGCAACGAGCGGCGTCAATTGGAGCTGACCGTCAATCTGGGAGCCGCCGGCGGACTTCAGCGCACATGGGCAAATAATTTTCTTCACTACGTGAATCTCGGGTTTTATCAGGACACCATTTTGGACATGCTCGAAGACATGACCAGAATTGAAGGGGGGTGCCTGATCCGTAAAGCACCGGTTGGCGGTACGCCTTCAATCGCAGATAAAACCATTCCAGCCACCAGCGTGTTCAGTCCTGAGCCAGTACCGCCGTCGAGCGTTACTGAGGCTATCAGTAATAGGAAATACACCCTGGCAGTGGGTCCAACCAAGTGCGACGGAGCCCAGTACAGCCGTTTTTCGCTGAATCTGATTGATAACAGTGGCGGTATTTCCGCTCGCGATGATAAAAAATATGTCGCGATTGGAAGCTATGCTGGAACCGACCCGCTGATTCAACAATCTCTCACCGATCTTTCAATTCTCGCCAGAAACACCTCCAACAATAAACCGCTTCGCGAATGGACCGTGGATGAGCTTGCACCGCGAACCATCCGAAGCATGACCCGAATTCGTTGAAGTCTTTCGATAGATATTGAAATCATGAATCAGACCTTATCTCTGACACGCCCGTTGCGGGTAGCGCTCGCCGGCATCGGTTTTGCAGCACTCATCGGAATTAGCGCCTGCGGTGGCGGCGGTAACAAGCCGCCCGTCATTGACTCAGCTCCTGATCTGGTGGTGGTTGCCAATCGGCTGATGCCAAACGCGCGGATTGTTGCAACCGATCTCGACAGCACGCTTCTTTACTACACGGTTGCGCCCTACAGCGCAGATGACATCAAGCTGCGCGAATTACTTGGGTGGTCGCGCAACGGCTCCCTCGCCGATTTCGGCCTTACCTTGAACAAGATCACAGGCGTGATTTCGGGAACCCCCGTGCTCAGCCCATTAAACAAGTCCTCCATCACAGTCACAGTGACTGACGGAGACGGGGCGAGCGACTCCAGGAAATTCGTACTCGAAATCCTCACAGAGTCG
>Ga0172376_10009197_pt1 | contig 10209 bp, 10 predicted proteins | sample Lak35m_FD_121114 | JGI IMG/M metagenome (GOLD analysis project Ga0172376, IMG submission 121114) | Freshwater microbial communities from Kabuno Bay, South-Kivu, Congo - kab_092012_35m | ecosystem: Environmental > Aquatic > Freshwater > Lake | place: Democratic Republic of the Congo: South-Kivu... | reverse complement strand
ATTAATTGGAACGGAAGACCATCCGTATTTTCCATACACCTTATATCTTACATTTTTTGCAAATGCCCCGTTTATATTATCGTTAATTGTTGGCGGCACCATTCCATTGGCCACATATACTGTGTTATCTATTAAGCCAGTTCTATCTACTCTAATACCAAATCCTGTTTCAGAAATAATTGGAGTATAGGTCCAGTTATTGGTTACAGGGCTGGTCAAATTATCTATTAGTAATATATCATTAGAATATAATTTATATATTGAATCTATTTTGTAAGGCAGCGGTAGGATATCTGAATTATTTCCATATACCACCTCAGTGTCTGTATACAAAGCAAATTCTTGATTAGTATAGTCATCAATAATTTTTCTAGCATACTTTTCAGCAACTCTAATATCATTATATGTTTTATGGTTTGGATCGCTTGGATCTGAACCTAGATTTAAACTATCAATATGCTCATTTAAATTAATGTAAGGAACTACAACATCAACATAAGTTGTATGTGTTCCGTTTACAGCAGACACAACATATGACCAAACTAGTTTAAATTTTCTACTTCTTACTGAATAAGAAAATGGCAAAATAACTTGATATGTTCCTATATCTGTCTCTACTGCTGTAGCAGTAATAGTTGTAAGAATGGTTGTAGGAAGAATTGCTGGACTTATAGCAGGATCTTCTGTTATATCATAAACGGCGGCGGTAACATTTCCATCTGGAACTACCAACTCACCTTCCCAATATATTTTTGTTTTAATTGGGGTGTTACTATTTACATAAATCTCTGCCATTATGAGATTTTAATTAGCTGTAATACTCTTGTACTTCCGTTGGGTTAGCTAATCTAAAACCTTCCTCCTTGTCAAAAATTGCTTGCGCTTGATCTCTTTTCATTGCAACAAATGGGTGTTCTTTGGTAAAAGTAAAACCTAAGATGTCGTATCTGAAATTTGCTCTGGTCATTCTTACCAAAACATCATCTCCTGAAATTTCTTTCTTGGGATCAAACTTAACCTGTGGCTCTGGAGCCTCTTCTAAATTGTCTTCAATATCTTTAATTGTTTTTTGATATACTGCCCAAGTTACGCCTTCTTCCGCCAGGGCGGCAATTACATCATTTTTGTTTTTTAGTTGATCTGTATCTACGCCAAAATCTTCGGCTATTTTCTTCAACTCTGTTACTTTCAATGTGTCAAATGACATGCATTCTCCTTCTATTAGGTTATTTAATTATAGCATTAATAAGTTAAAAGGGGAAGAAAGCTCAAATTTATTTATATACTAATCATACCAAAATAAGAAGGGCCTGGATCTTTCCAGGCCCAACTTTATAAAGCGAATTGTTAAGTTATGATGCTACCTTAACATTTTTCACTACTACCCAGGCATCTGCCTGCTCGATTTGAACACCTACACGAGTATACATTGTGTACTCAATAGAGTCCTTACGTGGCCAGAAAAATCTGTAAACGGTCACATCACGCTTGATTCCAATAACTACGTTATTTGGGAATGTCAAGTGGATATCTCCGTGATCTCCAGTCTCTCCTGAATAGTCACCGTCTTGTGCCTCTTTTAACAAAGGAACTTCAACGATTGGAATACCGAATGCAAATGGTGCTACATAACCAGCTGGTCCACCTAGTGGCTCAGTTGCTCCACGGATAATGCTTGATGCAATATCTTGTGGAATTGTTTGGTTTGTACCAATGCTGTTTGCAAATAGGAAGTCTTGGATTAGGTTTGAACCTGCCAAGAATCGAAGGTCGCCACGGCGTTGTTTGTACTTACGTGGAAGAGCCTTAAGAGCGCTGTTAAATACAGCACGGGTTACTGTATCTCCACCAGCATCTACAACGTGTCCGTTTGCTTTTGCCTTCTTTACCACACCGTCAAATGACTTGTACAATGCATCGCCAGTTAAAGCTGTATTTCCGTTAAGAACTACATCCTCAATGTCGTTACCTGCTTGTGTTGCCATTAAACGTGCAATGTGATCTTCTAGATCTGGACCCTCAATGTTGTCTTCTAGAGACTCAGTTGAAAGCTCCCAGTCTAGGCGCAACTTCTTTGTTGTCAAAGAAATCTTTGAGAAAGATACTGCAGAGTTTGCTGCTGTATCGTCAGCTTCGGTTGCAAGCTTCATAAGCTTCTCGCCTACTGACATGCGGTCTAGCTCAGTTGTATCAGATTTCATTCTTACTGTACGTGCGACCTTACCAATTACGGTTGCATCGAAAACGTAGTCTAAGAAACGAGCTGATTGTTCTGGATTAAGTAGTCCACCCTCACCCTCAGAACCGATATGTACGCCAGTGTTTGCTACTGCAGCACCAGACATATTAGCGGTTACATGAGTATTAGTGGCTACTGCCTTTTCTAATGTTTCATTACTCATTTATTTGTTACCTACCTTTTTTTAGTTAAAAATTTCCTGTACGGAACCGAGGAAAGAACCATTCCATTTAGATTTTTTAATTGTTACTTCCTGAGACCCGCCAAGGTCTGAGGACTTCTTAATTGCAGTATCACTTTCAACTGCATCAACACGTTTTTCAACTGTGTTGATTGTATTTTTGATATCTTCTACAGCTTTTGAAAGTGCTGTATGTTGCTCTGCCAATTCTGAAATTCGGCTGTCAACGCTTTTGCTAAATGACTCAACTGTTTCCTTGATAGATGAAACTTGAGCTGCGCTTGCGTCAGAAGCTTTTGATAAAGTTTCTGCAAAGAAGCCTTTTAGGTCACCTAACATTTTTGCAAAATCAGGTTCATCAACCTCAACTTCTGATACGTCGGCTGCCTTTTCCAGAGTCTCGGCAGAAGCGTCTGCTGTTGCGTCTTTTGCAACTGCTGTCTCAACTGCTGCATCTTCTGCAACTGCTGGAGTCTCTACTGCTGCTTCTGGGGCTGCTGCTTCTGCAACAATCTCTTCTGCAACTAGTGTTGTTGTGTTTTCTGACACTTCATTACCTCCTTCTGAGTTTGCCTGTTTTGCAATTGTTTGTGTTTCAGGCAAATCTAATCTTGTCTTCTTAAATGAAGCAAGAATTCTATCTATTTCTTTTGCTTTATTAACATCTGTACTCTCTACCCATCCAATAAGTTCCGCTGGCTTACCTGACACTGGTGAGTCATATGTTTTCTCTGTTGAAATAAAAACAGAGTCGCTATCCTCGCAGTAAAAAATATTTTCTGTTATTGTCTCTGCCGCCATACCTTTAAATACTAATTGTCCATTTACTTTCTGGATAGAAAGAATATTGCACAATTCATTTGCTGGAGAATCTACTACTGATAACTCCATCAATGCGTAATCTTTAATAAATCTAACTGTTTGTCCTGTTGCTTTGTTTACTTCGTTTTCTGAATCTACAATCTTTCCGCCGATTGAGAATCCTGCCAAAGTTCCGTCTAGAACTTTCTCCCAAGTATCTTGTGCACCTTTTGAGATATATGCATCTACATATACTCCGTTATAAAACTCTTTTGATTTTGCATCATAGTATGTTTCTGGCTTAAATGAAATCATTTTGCCAACTGCATTTGAGCCGTGCATTTCACGAATATTGCCTCGGAAATTTTCAAATGCTTTTAGGCTTGCCTCTTGCGTTACAACATCGCCTGTTTGATCTAGATTATCTAGTGTTGCAAATCCAGAAACTGTTCTCTTTTCACGATTAACTTTCGTGAATGGAACAGATAAAATAATATTATCGCCATTGGAAGACCAATTGGATTTTTCAATATTCATATGCTTAATTTTATCTTTGTATATATAAAAAGGCAAATAACTAGTTGCCTAATAAATTAAGGGGTGACCCTACCCTCGCCTTTTGGATTTCTTGCCTCCCCAGAAATATCTGGTGAATTTGCATCTCGATCCTGAGTTCTCTGTCTAGAATTCATGGCTTGTGCAGTTTGTTCGGCAGCCTGTTGTGGCTTTAATTGGACGATATTATCTCCGCCGTCAATTGGCACCATACCCTTCCTAATTCTAACCTCATTAGGGGTAATTACCTGCATTCTTAAATATCTCTCATCAATTTTTGACTGAGTATCCTCGTCTGTCAAGGTTAGCTCATTAAACTTAATTAATAATACGTCAGTCTTTTCCTCGATAATTTTATTCAATTTCTTTTCTAGAATGTCCTGCGCTGGACGACATACCTGCTCTTTAAACATTTTATCGGAATCTCTGGCTGAAGCTAAATTGACTCCTTCAGGTAAACCTATTTTAGAAATAGGAACTCTATGTGCCAGCAAAATTTCATCCCTATTTGATTTACGATAAATATTAAATGATGACTCTTGAGCATTTGCCTCAATTGGCTCCATCTTAAATTCAACCTTAGCATCTGGGCTATCGGCTGGAAGTGGAACATATAGGGATCTATGATTCTTACCCTTTAGTCCAACTTGGAAAAACTCTAATAATTTACGCTCTGACTCTGGTGAAAGTTTTGCACCTTTTACTGTGATGATATAACGAGGTACCGCCTTATTTTCAAAGTAGTCTAAGTTATACTTACCAGCAAACTCATTGCCTGCCATCGCATTTTGTGCCGCTACAATATCTGGAATACCATAGTAGTTGTTCATTGGAGTATATTTCTTTAAATGAATAATTTCATTTGGACGATCTGATCCGTCTGATATTGGATTAGGTGTTTCTTGATCTTTAAAATTGCGGAAGTAAACAGCTTTACCGTATAGCAATTGAATAAATCCATCACGCAAACGGCGGATACGCATAGTCTTTGAAGGGATATGTCCAATGTATCCAATATTGCCTGCGCTTGTTCTGCCTATTTCAATATAACCATTTCCTGTAGCCTCAAGATCAACGTAGGCCTTCATTAATGTTTCTGTAAATGTTTCTTCCTCGTTTGTTTCCTCTAGCCAATTTTCTAAATCTTGGCGCAACTTATTTAATTTACGACGAGCTCTTTCTAATTGCCGATCATCTGTAATGTTATCTAGCGCTTCATTTGCTTTACGAGTTTCAACAAATGCAAATCCTAGTCCAACAATATTTGCTACCTTTGCATTAATTGCAGCATAGTTATACGGGGAGATTTCATAAATCCTGGAAAGATATTCTAAGTTGTATGGAGGTTCGATAAGATCGAACATTGCATATCCAGTTACCGCCTGCGCTAATAAATTTTGTTGTGTCGCTGTTCCTTCTTGACCTACAAATCTTTTCTGTAAATCTCTTGAAACTTTTCTACGAAATGATGGACCAATTCCATTTACTTTCTTTAGCTCTTCGCCTTCGATTTTAAATGGATCATTTACCACCACTGGTTTGTTATTAAATTTAATCCAGTCAGATTGATCTGAAATATTTATCTGATTAGATATCTCGTCATTGTCTTCAATAAATTCCATTTACTTAGCCCCTTTTGCTACTCTTACTTGATCTTTATATTCTCCGATATCCAAAGGATCTGGAGTTAAGCCCCACCTTAATCTTTGTTGCTGATACTCAAATTCTTCGTCATCAATTTTTCTGCGTCCCGCCAAAAACTTTGGCTCTCCCCTATTGATTCCATAATGTGAGACGGCTTTTCTTAATTTCTCAATTCTTTCTCTATTTCCTTTTTTAGAGGTTATTGAAAGGAAGTTTCCTTCATCATCTCCAACCCATTTGCCGTCAATCTCCCAGACATAAATACCTAGAATAGTCTCTTCGACCACGCTTTTGTTTACACTTTTAATGTCCATTAGATATTAATTTTACCATTCTTTTCAGTCAAAGTCCAGATTTTGTCAAGCTTAGTGACAAATTATACGTTTTGAATTACCAACCAGTCATTATTATAGGCTTGAGCTGAATTTTCTGTCAAGGTTATAGTAGAATCTTGGGCTATTGAGGCAGATTTACTTAAATATAAATTATAATGATTTAATATTTCAGTACCAGTAAATTGGGTTTCATATATGGCTAAATTCTGAAATAATGATCTTACCGTTCCAGTTAGGCTATAACTAGCCCTTATAGCCCCTGAAATAGCGCTGGTATAGGTTATGACCACATGGTGTAGATCCCCCGCTGTAAAGACCTCTGAGACGTCTGTAGCGGATGTTTTATTGACCCCATTGACATATATAGAATTAATATTAGTTTTACTTATAGTTCCAGCATTATTCCAAGAGTAATTTGAGGCAGCGTACTCACCAGTAGCCGTGGAATTTATAAGCCCACTATTTGTAAGGGCATCTGGGGTATAGAAAAATTCTATCGTTTGTACTGGAATATTGGCATTAATATAAAATCCAGAACCTACTGGCACCCTAATTCCATTTCTGCTATTTCTAGATAATATAGGGTATTTAAATCCCCCAACGCTAACTGCTGGATTATTGATACCTGCAAGACCTTCATAGGTTGATATATAGCTTCCCCCATTTTGAGCATATACTGTCTGATTATTATATAATGAAATAGTTAAATTATATAGTTTAGGTAGATATTTGCTATTATCAGTTGTTGACATAGTTATCTTTAAATAAATAAAACCTGATGAATCAAAGCTACCTAATTTATATTGGGGTATAGATTCTCCATTTATGCATTGAACCCATGTAGTATTATCTATACTTGTTTCTACTGTTATTCCATTATCCCCCTCCCACTCAATTTTAGAGGAGTCCATAGTTATACCTAGGGGTATAGATATTAAATCTGTCAAATATACAGTTTTTGATATAGCAGCATCAGAGTATGCTATTGCAATAGAATTCTCCAGCCCGTAATAATATAAATCATCTATTAAGAAATAACTCCAGGGCTTATCTGCTGGATAGTTATATCTAAATTGTCTAGTTATTCCAGTATCGTATAATTCAATTAATTGACCGCCGTCTGGATGAACAATCTGTATAGGATTTAAAAATCCATTATCATTATAATGGTTTAATATTTGAGATTGAGATAATGAATATCTATATACCGCTGGATCATCTACAATAAAAGAATCTGCAGCATTTCCTGTAGTTCCTATTTGTAGGTTTAAAGATGCATTTGTAAATTTAAAATTTGATAAAGATTTGGTGGCGACTATTTGCCCATCTACATATATTGACATATTTGTAACTGAGTATACGGCTACAACATGTAGAGATTTATTAAAATTTGGAACTGTATAATTTAATACCTCTGCATTTAATTTAAATATTAAATTGCCTTTTTGCCAGAATAGGCCGATATTGTTTGTTGGGTCTGCAAATATAGTGGCCATATTGGCTGTTGATATTTTTGTATATATCCAGGCTTCTAGGGTAAAATCATTATCTGAGGTGTATTTTGTTCCTAACCCGCCAGAAGCTGTTGATCCATAATAATCATAAGTTACTGGCACTGTCATATAATTTACATTTGTTATATTTGCCGCATGGCTACCACCAGAGGTTAGCGGAAGAAATAAGTCTGTTAAATCTCCCTGATATATTCCATGATTACCACATCCAGAATGGTCATATATTGTATTAGATAAAACTGCCTGATAATTTGTAAAATCATCTTCAAATTCTTGATATGTATTATAATTATCAAGGACATCTTGATAGCTTGCTACCAGACCACTATATGTTTCTGTTATTGGATAATATACAATAGGATGGTCCTTTAATATTTTTAATTGATATGACATTTTAAAGAGCTGCTATTTGTGTTTGTTTTTCTGATATAGCTGCTTGTAATAAAGTTACTTTATCTGCATCTGGACTAGACTTAGCATTTTCAGAAACTAAAGACATCTCAAGAGAATACATCTGGTACTCTAAAGATCTTACTTCTGCCTGTCTAATAGCTGCCTTTTCATCATCTGTTAATGTTGTATATGTTGGCATTTTTTTCTCCTATCCCTATTTAATTAATAGAACTTATTGCGTTTATTTGTGATACTTTATCAACAATTAAATCTTCTAATAACGATATTTTAAATGAATCAGTTTCGTTATCTAACATTATCTGTAAATCATTTAAAAAATACTGTAATCCATTTATGGCATGCTGTCTCATGTCAGCTTTTTCAAAATCAGTTATATACCTATATTCTATCATTTTGCTCTTTATAGTGTAACTGTACAGTTTCCGCTGCCGCTTACAACATATTTGCTTGGCAGACTTATTCCAGTACTTGCTGCGCTTCCAACAGCACCATTTACGACTCCAGCTACAGAAACCGTAATTGCTTTAGTTGCTCCAAAAGACATGGGTATATTTATTTGAGTTGATGTAGAATTTGTTGTAGTGCTTCCAGAGGCATCCCCAGACCAACTAACATTATATGATGTTGCTCCAGAAACTGCATTCCAGCTAGCATTTATTCTTCCATTATTATTAATTCCCATAACCGTAATTGTAATTGTGCCGCCATAATTATTTGTACCATAGCTACTATTTCCAGTAGTTAAAAATACAAAAGTTTGATCTCCTACTACTGCTGGAGATTGAAAAATATAATATTGATTAGCATTTGTAGCATTAGTCCAAGTTGCTGACCAAGACCTTGTACCGCCTGTTGCTGTAACCGTATTGGATCCTGGAGTTAAAGTTGAGTCTGACAAAGATAATCCCGTAGGGGCTGCAAGTGCTACAGATATGCTATTACTTGAATTTACTGGAGTCGACCCCCTTTGATTTGTAGCAGTTACTTGACAAGTTATACTTTCTCCAGCATCTGCTGATACAGTTGTATATGTATTTTGATTTGATCCAATATTAGTTATACCCCTTTTCCATTGATAAGAATATGAACTTGGGCTATAGGCATCATTTGAATTCCAAGTTCCATCTGTAACTGTTAAAGTGCTTCCAATTGTTGTATTTCCGCTAATTAATGGGGCAACAGTATTTTCTGGAAACTCAGGATACATTAAAATCCATGAAGATCCGTTATAAATCCATCCTTGCTTTGCATTGCTCCATGATGAATTGTTATACAACCTCAAAGATTTTTGTGTGTTCCAAGAAGAGCCATCGTAAAGTTTTATACTCATTTTAGCTCCTAGTAGTAAATATAAATATCGCCTGTTGCTGTTCCGCTTGGTGGCGTACCAGTTGTATTATAAAATATTTTATTTAAATTTGCAGCATCTGTTCCATTTGAATATGCTACTGCAACACCAGCAGATCCAGAAGGACCTGACGGACCTGACGGACCAGATGGACCAGATGGTCCAGAAGGACCAGAGGCACCCGATGGGCCAGATGGCCCAAGATCTGAAACTGTAATTGAACCAGACATTGATGAATGATATTCACATGCATAATAAAGTTGAGGGGCATCAAAAGGAACTTCAAAAATAATTGTTCCATTATCTGTTCCGCCATTTGTTATTCCACTAGCGTAAATGTTTCCAGAACTATAAGCTCCAGAAACTGTTTGAATCCAAAACGGATGTCCTGATGCATTTACATTTATTACATAACGATGTCCTCTAATAAAAGATAGTGTTGGATTGTTTGATCCATTTATTACATAAGCACCAGATCCTGAATTTGTTACAGATAAAGTTATTCCGCCACTTACTCCTGTTGGGCCAGTTGGTCCTGATGGGCCTGATGGGCCAGATGGGCCAGATGGACCTGATGGGCCTGATGGGCCAGATGAACCAGTTGCACCTAATGGGCCTGATGGACCTGATGGGCCTGCAGGTCCTTGAATGTTACCTACGTTTACCCATTGTGATGTATTTGTTGACCAAACATAAAGGTTTCCACCAACAATATAGCCATCTCCAGCATTTCCTGTTGGATGTGCTGTTTGTAAATCTTCTAATGTATTATATGTACCAAGGATTGTTACTGCCGTTCCTTGTGGTCCTGTTGGTCCTGATGGACCACTTGCACCAGTTGCACCAGTTTCACCAGTTGGTCCTGTAGGTCCAGTTGGTCCTGTAGGTCCAGTTGGTCCTGTAGGTCCAGTTGGTCCTGTAGGTCCAGTTGGTCCTGGGTGGGCAGTTAAATAGGCATCTACATCTTCAGCTAAATACTCTAAGTCCCTTGGAACATCTGGGGTGTCTGAGTATACTGGGTAACGAAAACCTTTAGCAGTTGTCATTTTTATATTGTACCATTATATATTTTATAACCTTGTATACCAGCCCTTATCCCAAAGGGTTAGTAGGTTAGTAAAATACCTTTCATATTTATATTTTATAACATCTACAGAGTATGTATTCATAGCTCTGGT
>Ga0172376_10009195_pt1 | contig 10210 bp, 8 predicted proteins | sample Lak35m_FD_121114 | JGI IMG/M metagenome (GOLD analysis project Ga0172376, IMG submission 121114) | Freshwater microbial communities from Kabuno Bay, South-Kivu, Congo - kab_092012_35m | ecosystem: Environmental > Aquatic > Freshwater > Lake | place: Democratic Republic of the Congo: South-Kivu... | reverse complement strand
TTCATCGAGTTGTGCGAGGAACTCACCCACCAGGACGAGAAGGTCTTCGAGGACCTCTTCCGTCGTCTCGGGCTGTCGGTGGATTGGTCGCTGCTCTACGCCACCATCGACGAACGCAGTCGACGCGCCAGCCAGCGCGCGTTCCTGCGCAACCTGGCCCGCGGCGAGGCGTACACGCAGGAAGCGCCCACGCTGTGGGACGTCGACTTCAAGACCGCGGTGGCCCAAGCCGAACTCGAGGATCGTGAGCGTCCCGGGGCCTATCACCAGATCGCGTTCCCGCGCGTCGACGGTGGTGGTGACGTCATCATCGATACCACGCGTCCGGTGTTGATCGCGGCGTGCGTCGCCTTGGTGGCGCACCCCGACGACGAGCGCTACAAGCCCCTCTTCGGCACCAAGGTCCGCACCCCCCTCTACGGAGTCGAGGTTCCCATCGTCGCCCATCCGCTGGCGCAACCCGACAAGGGCACCGGTATCGCCATGATCTGCACCTTCGGTGACGTCACCGACGTCATCTGGTGGCGCGAATTGAATCTCCCGACTCGGGCCATCATCGGTCGCGACGGCCGCATCATCGCCACTCCTCCGAACGGTCTCGATTCCGTCGCCGGCCTCGCGGCGTACGAGCAGATCGCCGGGTTGTTCGTCAATCAGGCCCAGAACAAGGTCGTGGAATCGTTGCGCGAATGCGGCGCCATGCTCGGCGAGCCGCGCCCGATCACGCACCCGGTGAAGTTCTTCGAGAAGGGCGATCGACCGCTCGAGATCGTCACCAGTCGTCAGTGGTACATCCGCAACGGAGGCCGTGAAACCGAGTTGCGCACCCACATGCTCGGCCGTGGTGATGAGTTGGTGTGGCATCCCGATCACATGCGCCATCGCTACGCGAACTGGGTCGAGGGACTGAACGGCGACTGGCTCATCAGTCGTCAGCGCTACTTCGGTGTTCCCATCCCCGTGTGGTATCGGCTCGACGAGAACGGCGAGACCATCCACGATCGGCCGATCACGCCCGACGAAGCGTCGTTGCCCATCGACCCCTCCACCGACGTGCCGCCGGGATTCACGGCGGACCAACGCAACGTGGCCGGCGGCTTCACCGGCGACCCCGACGTGATGGACACCTGGGCCACGTCGTCGCTCTCGCCGCAGATCGCCGGCTGCTGGGAGGACGACGCGGATCTGTTCGCTCGTGTGTTCCCCATGGATCTGCGGCCGCAGGGTCACGACATCATCCGCACCTGGTTGTTCAGCACGGTGGTGCGCTCGCATTTCGAGCACGACTCGCTGCCGTGGTCGAACGTGGCGTTATCCGGTTGGATCCTCGACCCCGATCGCAAGAAGATGTCGAAGTCGAAGGGCAACGTCGTCACGCCCGTGGATCTGTTCGAGAAGTTCGGAAGCGACGCCGTGCGTTACTGGGCGGCCTCGGCGCGACCCGGCGTCGACACCGCCTTCAGCGAGGAGCAGATGAAGGTGGGTCGCAAGTTGGCCACCAAGTTGCTCAACGCCAGCAAGTTCGTGCTCACGTTCCCCGAACCGGGTTCGGACGCGATCGTGTCGAACGAGATCGACCGCGCGATGTTGGCCCGCGTGGCCGACACGGTGAACGACGCGACCGACGCGTTCGGTCAGTACGACTACGCACGGGCGCTGGAACGAACCGAAGCGTTGTTCTGGTGGTTCTGCGACGACTACGTGGAATTGGTGAAGGGTCGCGCCTACGAGAGTCAGGGTCGCGAGCAAGCCGCGTCGGCGCAACTCGCGTTGCGACTGGCGCTGTCGACTCTGCAGCGACTGCTGGCACCCTTCATTCCGTTCACCACCGAAACCGTGTGGCGCTGGTGGCAGAGCGGTTCGGTGCACCGTGCGTCGTGGCCGACCGTCGCCGAGTTGGGTGATGGCGGAGATGCCTCGTTGCTCGCGCCCATCGGCGAGGTCTTGGCCCAGGTTCGCCGGGCCAAGACCGAGGCCAAAACCTCTCAGAAGACCGCGGTGGCATCGGCCGAGGTCACGGGGAGCTCGTCGGAATTGGCCGCGGTCACGACGGGTCGGGCCGACCTCTCCGAGGCGGGCAGCGTGCAGGCATGGAGTCTCGTCGAGGGCACCGGACCGTTGAGCGTCACAGTCGTGTTGGCGCCGTCCGACCCCCAATGAGGGCTCGACAGCGGTAGTTTTTGACCCTTGTGACCGAGGTTCAACCGCCCCACGACGACGAACCGATCGTCGTCGGCGACGACACCTTGAACCAACTCGCGAGGTTGCGACCCGATCCGGCGCCCAAACGCCGCCGCACGTGGCCCCAGCGACTCGTCCTCGGATTGAACGTCTTCGTGGTCATCGCCTGCTTCGGAGCCGCCATCGGCGTGTACTACGGCAACGAGAAGGCCAACGACCGGCGGGTGGTGTCCATCATCGGCGCCGAAGGTGGGCCGACCCTGACCTTGCCCAGCACCACGTTGGCCCTCAACGAGGACGGCTCAACTGCATCGACCGAGGCCCCGGTGCTCGTCGACCTGACGGCCAAGAACTTCCTCATCACGGGCAGCGACAACGGCGCCTGTGTCGACCCCGACTCGCCGTACGCCGCGGCCTTCGGCAATCGCAACGGGCTCGGCGAGCGCGCCGACACCATCATGATCCTGCGCCTCGATCCCACGACGAACGCCGCCGCCGTGTTGTCGTTCCCGCGTGACATGTGGGTTCGCATCGGGGGCACCAAGCGCATGGGACGCATCAACAGCGCGTTCAACGCCGATGACCCGAACACGCTCATCCTCACCATCTGGGACAACTTCGGCGTTCTCGCCGACCACTACGTGAACATCGACTTCTGCGCTTTCAAGCAGATCGTCGACGCCGTCGGAGGTGTTCGCGTCCCGTTCGCCACGCCCGTACGTGACAAGAACACGAATCTGCTCATCGAGGTCGCCGGCTGTCATACCTTCAGCGGCGAAGAAGGCCTCGCGTACGTGCGGTCACGCCACTTCAAGTACTTCGACCCCAAGAAGAAGGAATGGATCGAGGACCCGGCCGCCGATCGCGGGCGCATCTCGCGCCAGCAGGACTTCCTGCGGCGTGCGATTCAGAAGGCCCTCGACAAGAGTGCGGGCAACCCGGCCGTCGCCAAGCAGTTGATCGACGCCGGAATCCAGAACGTGATCCTCGACGCGAACCTGACGACGGGCAAGTTGCTGGACTTGGCGACGGCGATGAAGAACCTGAACCCGGCGACGATGCGCACCTACCAGGTCGAGGGGCGTGGCGTGGACAAGAGCGGTCAGTCGGTGCTCGAGCCGTTGTTGAAGTCCGACAGCATGAAGGCCGTGTTGGCCGTGTTCCAGGGCAAGGCTCGTTTGGTCGATGCTCCCGAGCAACTCTTCGAAGTGCCCACTACCACCGCGCCGGCGACGACTGCGGCACCGGGAACCACCGCGACTCCGGCCACCACTGCTGCGACCCCCGCCACCACCGCGGCACCCGCACTCGTTCCGGTGTACGTGGACGAGAACACCTACGGTGTTCTGCCCCCCGACGACCCCGCCTGCCGCTGAAAAGTTTCGACTAACCCAGCACTTCGCGCAGCGCGCCGGGCACATCGGTCGGACCGTCGATCACCGCCAAACGGGCCCCGACTTGTCCCGCCAATACGCGCGCCTCCGCGTCGTCACCAGCCGGGGCCAGGATGACCACTTCCTCCAGCGAGCGAGCGGCGGCCACCACGTCACCTTCCACCGTGGCCCGGCAGTCGCTCAACACGACCGTGATGCGACGGCCGGCTCGCGTGCGCGACAACTGCTCGCCCGCCGCGCGCAAGGCCCCGGCCAGATCGGTGGTGCCGAAACCGCGCAACGACAACACGTCGTTCACCACCTGTTCGCCCGACTTCGTGGAATTCTGGCTCTTGGCCACCACCACGTCCTTCCCGAAGGCGATCACGCTGTAATCCTCGGGGCTACGCCACGCCACCGCGGCCGCCGCCATGGCCGAGGTCGCCAAGGGTTTGCCGCCCATAGAGCCGCTGCGATCGACGAGCAACGCGATCGCCGTCGAGGGGCGGACCCAACCGCGCACTTTCAATTCGTCGGCGTCCACGGCACGTCTCTCGGCGCGAGCGCCGATGATCTCCTCCATCGACGCGTCGAGGTCGATGTCACCGGCCTCGGGTAGATATGGCATGGTGGCCATCTTGCCGATACCGCGTGGTCGCACCGGTCCGCGCTTCGACACGTCGAGGAACAACCGACCCGCGAGCCGCTTGGCGAGTTCGCGCAACTTCGGATCGGTGGCCCCGGTGAGGTCGGCCAACAAGGCCAGCATCGCATCGGCGTCCTCTTCCATCGCTTCGTCGACGGCCTCCTCGTCGATCTCACCGACCTCGGGAGAAACCTGCTCGAACTGCTCGTGCCGCGCCAACTCGCGACGAGACATGGTCTTCTTGGAGGCCTCGTTCACCGCTTCGTCGGCGGCGTCGCCTTCCTTGGCTACCGGGTCGCCCCCGCCGGGGCGCTCGCTTTTCCCAACTCACCGACCGGAGCGGGATTGAACACCTCGTTCCACAACTCGGTGATGATGTCCTCACTCGTGCGCGAACTTCCCTCGCGCACCCGAACGCGTCCGGACAACGCCACCAACGCGGCGTCGAGCGACACGGTCGGATCGTTCACGTTGCTGGAGCGCACCGAGGCCAACGACGACGCCACGGCGGACATGTCGATCGCACCGCGAACCGACGAGCCCACGCGCAGATCGGCGTGCGCTCGCGTGCGTCGCACCAACTCGACCACCTTGTCGAGCCAACCACTCGGCAAACCGTCCACTCCACGGGCGGCGATGCGGGTCTCTACCTCGGCTGATTGGTAGCCCACCGAGACACGACACACACGGTCGTACACGGCGCCACTGATGCGCGCGGTTCCCACGGCGTCGAAGGGGTTCATGGCCGCCACCAAACGGAAGCCGGGGTTCGCGACCACGCGTCCGTATCGCGGCACGTTCAATTCACCCTCGCTCATGACGGTGATGAGGACGTTGAGGGTCTCCTCGGGGATGCGATTGATCTCCTCGACGTACAACAACGAACCGTCGCGCATCGCGGTGACCAACGGGCCATCGACGAACACGTCGGCCTCGTAGCCGTCGGTCAACACCCGAGCGGGATCGAAGTGACCGACCAAACGGGCGGGGGTCAACTCGGCGTTTCCCTCGACGAACACGAACCCGATGCCGAGACCTCCGGCCACCGCGCGCAACAGAGTGCTCTTGCCGGTTCCTGGAGGTCCCTCGAGCAGCACGTGCCGATCGGCGTCGAGAGCGGCCACCACCAGTTCGACCTCGCGGCGACGACCGATGACGACGTCGTCGAGCGACGCGATGAGCTCGGAGATCGAGGTGGTCACTTCAGGATGACGCCACGGATGTTGGTGCCCTCGCGCATGGCCTCGTAACCCTCGTTGATCTGGTCGAGGGTGTAGGTCTTGCTGATGAGCTCGTCCAACTTCAACTGCCCGGCGCGGTACATGTCGAGCAGGGCGGGGATGTCGGCGCGCGGGTTCAGCGAGCCGAAGATGGTTCCCTTGATCTCCTTGTTCCACATGGCCAGGTTGAACAGGTTCACGCTGGCGGTCTCGCTGGTCATCGGTGAGATGGCGGTGACGACGACGGTACTGCCCTTGCCCGCCAGGTTCATGGCCTTGCCCATCATCTCGCCGTGCAGGACACCGGGGGTCATGATGGCGCGATCGGCCATTTGTCCGTAGGTCATCTCCATGACCGACAACATGGCGTCGGCCATCGACGGGAACGTGTGGGTGGCACCGAACTCCATGGCCTTCTCGCGCTTGAACTCGACGGGGTCGATGGCGATGATGCGCTTGGCGCCAGCCATGCGCGCACCCTGCACGGCGTTGATGCCGATGCCACCGATACCCACCACGACGACGGTGTCGCCGGGCTGGGTGCCGGCGCGATTGGCGGCCGAACCCCAACCGGTGGCCACACCGCACGACACGAGCGCGACGCACTCGAGCGGGATGTCCTTTTCCACCTTGATGATCGACTGCTCGCTGACGCAGGCGTACTCCGAGAACGTGCCGACCTTGGCCATGAGCGTGACGGGCTTGCCATTCACGAAATGGCGGTGCGTGTCATCGGTGATCATTCCGCCGACGAAGGTCTTGGCGCCGTTGTCGCACAGGTTCTGGCGTCCGGTCGAGCAATAACGGCAGCGGCCACACGACGGCACGAACGACGCGGACACGTGATCACCGACGGCGACGCTGGTGACACCCGGGCCGACCTCGACCACCACACCGGCACCCTCGTGGCCACCGATGATGGGGAAGAAACTCTCGATACCCATGAGGGGCCACACCTCTTCGGGCGGCACCATGTCGCCGGTGACGAGGTGCTCGTCGCTGTGACACAGACCAGCGGCCTTCCAGTGCACCAACACCTCACCGGTCTTGGGCGGATGGATCTCGATCTCCTCGATCTTCCATTCCTGATTGAGGCCCCACAGGACCGCTGCCTTGGACTGACGGATTCCGGACATGGTTCGCTACCCCCTGCGCGGACGACCCTCGTCCGGCACCCCGAACGCTAGCCACCACGGGCCGGAACGCCCCAGACGAACCCGAACCGGGGGCGGTGGCGAGCCACCGGGTCAGTAGACCAGCACGCCGCGGATGTTCTCGCCCCGACGCATGGCCTCGTAGCCCTCGTTCACGCCCTCCAGCGGGTAGGTGCGGGTGACCAGACCATCGAGATCCAACTGGCCCTCGCGGTACAGGCCGGCCAACTTGGGGATGTCGGCGCGCGGGTTGCCCGAACCGAAGAGCGAACCGACGACCTGCTTCTCCATGAGGGTGACGTCGAGCATGTTCATGCTGGCCCCCATCTCGAGCGCGGGATGGATGTTGGTGACCACCACGCGACCCCGCTTGGCCGCCAACGCCATGGCCTCGTGCATCACCGAACCCTGGCCGACGCCCATGGTCATGATGACCTTGTTGGCCATCGTGCCCCAGGTGATCTCCTGCAAGAGCTCGACCGCTTCGGTCATGCTCTTGGCGGTGTGCGTCGCCCCGAACTCCATGGCCTTCTCGCGCTTGAACTCCACGGGGTCGATGGCCACGATGCGCTTGGCGCCCGCCAACTTGGCTCCCTGGATCGCATTGGCGCCGATGCCGCCCACGCCGACGACGACGACCGTGTCACCGGGCTTGGTCTCGGCCGCGTACACGGCCGAGCCCCAACCGGTGACCACTCCGCAACCGAGCAGACAGACCTTGTCGAGCGGCAGATCCTCATCCACCTTGATGCAGGAGGCCTCGTTCACCACGGTGTGCTTGGCGAAGGTTCCGAGCAGGCACATGAGCCCGAGATCCTGACCGCGGGCGTGATGACGAGCCCCGCCGTCGGTGATCTGACGTCCGCCACCCATGAGCGCGCCGAGGTCGCAGAGGTTCTGGTGACCGGTGGAGCAACTGCGACACCGTCCACAGGACGGGATGAAGCCGAAGACCACGTGATCGCCGGGAGCCAGCCACGAGACCCCCTCGCCCACCTTGCGCACGATGCCGGCGCCCTCGTGGCCGCCGATGATGGGCAGGGCGAAGGGCAGGTCACCGGTGACGAGGTGTTCGTCGCTGTGGCACATGCCCGAGGCCTTCATTTCGACCAACACCTCACCGGGCTGGGGATCGTCGAGTTCGATCTCCTCCACGCTCCACGGCTTGTTCATTTCCCACAAGATGGCCGCTGACGACTTCATGATTCCCCCTGAAACGGTCCGGGCGGGCACCGTGGCGACCGCCAACTCCTGAGGGAACGGTAGTCGTTGGCGTACGGGGCCGTTGTACGCTTCACCCCATGGAGAGCCCGACCGCCCCCGACATCACGTCCTCCAACACGCCCACCACCTCGTCATCCGACTCGGTGAACGGCACGGCCGCCGACGACACCGTCGTCGAGAGCGATCTTCTCGTCGAGGAGATCAGCATCGACGGCATGTGCGGCGTCTACTGAGCACTCCCCCGCGGAGCCCGTCGTGACCGTCGCTCTCGACTCCGTGCTCGAGTTGCATCCCCAGGTCGCGGTGCGACCCGAACCGTTCGGGGCGTTGGCCTACCACTACGGCAACCGTCGCCTGATCTTCCTGAAGCACCCCGACGTCGTGCGGGTCGTCCAGCAATTGGCGGAACACTCCGACGTGGCCGCCACCCTCGGTGCCTGTGGCATCAGCCCCGACCGACACGACTCGTTCGTGGCGGCCCTCGCCTCGTTACAGAAATCGGAGATCGTTCGTGAGCGCATCGTCACTGGTTGACCAGATGAAGCGGGGTCTCGACGCCCCGATCTGTCTCACGTGGGAACTCACCTACGCCTGCAACCTGCAGTGCGTTCACTGCCTGTCGTCGAGCGGCCAGCGCGACGAGCGCGAGTTGTCCACCGCCGAGGCCAAGCGCGTGCTCGACGAGTTGCGCGACCTGCAGGTGTTCTACATCAACATCGGCGGCGGCGAGCCCATGGTGCGACGCGACTTCTTCGAGTTGCTCGAGTACTCGGTGGGCAACGGGATCGGCGTGAAGTTCAGCACCAACGGCGCCTTCATCGACGCCGACAAGGCGCGTCGCCTGGCGGCCATGGATTACCTCGACATCCAGATCAGCCTCGACGGAGTCGACGCGGCGACCAACGACGCCGTGCGCGGGGTGGGCTCGTACGACATGGCCCGACGCGCCATGGACAACCTCGCCGCCGCGAACTTCGGACCCTTCAAGATCTCGGTGGTCGTCACCCGTCACAATGTGCCGCAACTCGATCAGTTCAAGGCCCTCGCCGATTCCTACGGCGCGCAACTGCGCATCACGCGCCTGCGACCCTCGGGTCGCGGTGCCGACACGTGGAACGAGTTGCACCCCACCAACGGCCAACAGCGCGAGATCTACGACTGGCTGATGAAGCACGGCGAGAACGTGCTGACGGGTGACTCGTTCTTCCACCTCAACGCCTTCGGTGAGTCGCTGCCCGGGCTGAACATGTGCGGTGCCGGACGCGTGGTGTGCCTCATCGATCCCGTCGGAGACGTGTACGCGTGTCCGTTCGTCATCCACGACGAGTTCAAGGCCGGCAACGTGCGCGACGAGGGTGGCTTCTCGCGCGTCTGGAAGCAGAGCGACCTGTTCCTGTCGTTGCGCGAGCCCCAATCGGCGGGCGCCTGCGCCTCGTGCGGCTCGTACGACGCCTGTCAGGGCGGATGCATGGCCGCGAAGTTCTTCACCGGCATCCCGCTCGACGGACCCGATCCGGAGTGCGTCGGCGGCGACGGCGAGCACGCGTTGTCCACGGTGCTTCCCGGTTCGGCGCCCAAACCCGCCATGGACCACAGCAAGCCGGTCACCCTCTCGCGTAAACCGGTCTCCGCCACACGATGAACCTGGGCTCCCCGCTCGCCATCGGTGGCCGCACGGCCCCGAACCGGATCATGTTCGGTCCGCACGTCACGAATCTCGGCGACGACGAACGCGCCTTCACGTCACGACACGTCGCCTACTACGAGCGTCGGGCCCGCGGTGGATGCGGCATCATCGTCACCGAGGGCGCCAGCGTGCACGCGAGCGATTGGCCCTACGAACGCGCGCCGCTGGCCTCGAAGTGCGTCGCGGGCTGGCGCGCCATCGCCGACGCCTGCCACGCGCACGGCTCGTTGGTGATCGCCGGACTCGACCACGCCGGCGGGCAGGGTTCCTCGGCGTATTCGCAGCTTCCGCTGTGGGCCCCGTCGCGCGTTCCCGAGGTGAACAGCCGCGAAGTACCCAAGTGGATGGAGGCCGAGGACATCGCGTCCGTCATCGCCGGTTTCGCCGATGCCGCTCGCGCCGCCGTGTCGGCGGGTTGCGACGGCGTCGAGATCAACGCCGGACAACACAGCCTCGTGCGTCAGTTCATGTCGGGTCTCACGAACCATCGTGGCGACGAATGGGCCGACCGACTGGCGTTCGCGCGTCGGGTGATCGTGACCGTTCGGGAAGCAGCGGGCCCGGACGCCATCGTGGGTTTACGTTTGTCGTGCGACGAGTTGGCGCCGTGGGCCGGCATCACCACCGAGATGGCCCCCAGCATCGCCGCCGAACTCGCGGGTGTCGGACTCGACTATCTGGTGGTGGTGCGGGGCTCGATCTTCTCGGTGGAGAAGACCCGCCCC
>Ga0172376_10009193_pt1 | contig 10212 bp, 24 predicted proteins | sample Lak35m_FD_121114 | JGI IMG/M metagenome (GOLD analysis project Ga0172376, IMG submission 121114) | Freshwater microbial communities from Kabuno Bay, South-Kivu, Congo - kab_092012_35m | ecosystem: Environmental > Aquatic > Freshwater > Lake | place: Democratic Republic of the Congo: South-Kivu... | reverse complement strand
ATCTTCGTGGTCGTCGTCGTCGTCGTCGTCGTGGTCGTCGTCGTCGTCGTCGTCGTCGTCGTGGTCGTCGTCGTGGTCGTCGTCGTGGTCATGGTCGTCGTCGTCGTCGTGGTCATGGTCGTCGTCGAATGAATAATATTTATTAAAAAGAGGTTAAAAATGAAATTTATTTTATTATTATTTTTACTTGTGTCTTGTGGCCCTTATTATGGCGACAAAAAATGCGTCAAAGGCAGAACATTCCAATATGATTCTGGCGTGTGGGTAGCAACTAAAATAACTTGTTTGGAGGAAAAATGAGCAATGAAATTGAGCAGGTTATGAGAATAACTATTGTGCGAAATAAAACAATAACCGAACTAGAACCAAAATCAGAGCGTTATATAACTGATGATGGAAGGAACGGCTATGGTAACGTGTGCGTATTGAAAGGTTTAACTCTTGATGAGTTAATGGATTTAAGGAATTACATAAACCTAAAACTTAAAGAGCGGATAGGGGAGGAAAAATGAAATTTGAAATTGGTGAAGTTGGATTTATTACAGCGGCTATTGTGCTTACAATTATGGCCACCATAAAGGAAACTATGAGCATAATTTATAAGGCCGCAAATAGTAGATTTTATAAATTCATAATTTAAATTCATCGACAACAGCACCGTCAATATTTAAACCGTAATCTTTATTGTCATGTTTAATAAATTTAATACTATAATTTTTATCGCCAATTAAAAATTTAATTTCATTTCTGTCTTTTGCCAAGAAATCAAAGTGCTTTCTATAAACAGTCAATTCATTATAAAACATTCTGCAAATTTTAAGATCATCACAAACTACAGTTTGATTTTTTCCGGTTTTAATGCAGCTAAATAAAATACTAGACAAAATAGGAAATAAAAACCGATTATTAATTTTAATTATTTTCTGCATTTTTTACATCTACATTTTTTTCGACATTTTTCTGGATTTTTTATATTCATCTGGAAACACCGCCTCAAATCTTTTATAGAAATCATTATAGAACAAACTATCTTTTTCACACATTTTAAAATCGATAATTAAAATATCAATATCTTTAAATGTGGCCAGGGCGATATTCTTAATATTTTTTAAATTGTTGTTGTCAAGTATTAGTGTTTTTATTGCTATGTGTTGATCTTCTGGTATTTTCTTTAAATCAATGATCATATCAATCCTTTATTCTTTAATCCCATATAGTAATTAAACGCTTTTAAATTGGCCTTTACGACTGATTTGTTCCAGTTCTTAACTCTTAGACCGGAATAAGTTCTTGCCCTTGATAATGCCACATAGGCCATTCCTTCACCAAAACATCTGGCAAGATCAACATCAACGTAATCGAGAGTCATTCCCTGGGATTTGTGGATCGTAACGGCCCATCCAAGCTTTACAGGGAATTGCTTAAAACTTGCTATGGTTCCTATAGCACCATTACGCTTTCTTTCGATCTTCCATTCACTTTCTGGAACATAAACAATTTTTCCATCTTTTGATAATTCAACAACCAGACATTCTATATTTTCTTTTTTTAAAGTTTTTTCATTTATTTCTGGTATTGTTTCACTACCAACATACTTCCCAACGGAACCATTAACATAATTGCCACATGAATCATTTTTAATGATCATAACTTGGCATCCAATTTTTAAGTGCAATTTTTCTTCAGCAGGGCAATCTTTAATTATTTGCTGCTTTAAAAAATCATCATTGGCCCATATTTCAGCTTCATGAGTTTCAAGTTCAGTGGTCAACATGCTAAGTTTTTTATAATTATAAGTTGTAATTTCTTTATTTGTTGACATCAGCTTTGTTGGTTCAATACCTTCTGGAAATTTATTTTTATGAGAATTAAAAAAATATTTATCTATCTCTGGAGTGACAACACCGCATCTTATTGTGTTTAATGCATTGATAAAATTTAAATCATCTTGCCTTTTTATATCTCTTAAATAAATATGGTTAAGTTCTAAAGACTCCCAAGCGTTAGATTCAAAACACCAAAAATTTAATAATTCATTATCTTTTACAACTGGTGGTATCTGCATTAAATCACCACAAAGAATTACCTGCAATCCACCAAATGGGTCTTGTGAATCTCTTGCATATTTTAAAACTTCATCACAAAGGTCTAAAGTATCTGATCTAAGCATTGATACTTCATCGATCGAGATAGCATCTATTTCATTTAAATAAAATCTTGCTTCTTTTTTATAATGATAACTATTAACAACATCTTCTAATTTTGTTTTAATGCCAAGACCTAATGCCCTATGGAGAGTCTGGCCAAATGGCATCTGAAGCGATGCTGCTCCAGTCATGGCGGTTCTAGCACAATTTATTTTATTATCTTCAAAATCATTTAATACTGATCTTAAAGTGTAGGATTTTCCAGTTCCACCAGGCCCAGATATGAAATAGTTTTTGCCAGATTCAATATTCATTTTCTGGTTATAAGCGCTATTAAAACTAATGGCCAAATAAAAATAGAAACTAAAATCGCTGTGAAATGCTCTGGGCCAACAACGTGTAAATTCATCAACCCATGTGGAGTTCTATTATTCTTTTGCTCAATAATTAAACTCACCAACAATACGGCAAGTCCAATTGTAATGTATTTAACAAACATTGTTTGTCCTATGTAATATTTCCTGAAGCTTTAGGCCCATGGCCTCAATATCTTTGTATCTTTTATCTTCTTTGGTTAGTTTGTTTATTCTAAAACCAATAAGCTGATTTGCCACATAAATTGGGATGGCACCAATTTTTCTTAATGATGTTTTTTTATTCCAGGTTGTTTCAATGTAATTAATTATCCAGTAATCTTTAGCCATTGGCCCCTCATTTGGTGGCTGATTTTTGCTGTTTTCTCAATGCCATTTTCGATCCATTTAATCAACAACCAAATACTATTGTTACAATTGTTTCTCAATTCTGATTTTGTTTTAGCTATAAATCTATAACCAACAACTTCAGACTCTTTTGATAAGTACAATAATTTTATAACAAATTTATTATGTTCAAAATTTAAATCTTGTTCTTTTGAAGTAATCAGATCATTCATCGTTGTCATATAAAAACTTTAAATAAACATATTTCCTAATTAAATATTGAATAACCATGGTTAACAAAATGCCTAGTAAAAAAGTTCTAAGGCCGTATAATTGTAAATCAGTGAAGGTCATATTTTATAGTATCTCTGTAAACATATTCAACACAGAAAAATTTAAAATTATCTTTGATTTTTAATGCAGCGTAATAATCACAAGATAAATTTCTGGTTTTCAATGAAGCAGGAAACAATAAAAATATTAATATTAAAAATTTCATTTTGCCATTATTAAATTTAATATTGTTACTTGAAGAATATTATCTAATTTATTGTCAAATTCCTGTTGAGAGATTTCTATATTAAGTTTCTCAAATATTAAACTTATTAATGCATCATGCTTTGCTGCCGCAATCAATGCCACAGATAAAACATAGGAATCATGTTGTGACGGTTCAGAAAAGTCATTTAATCTTTGCTTGTGCTTATTAATACATGTTGCCAATAATTCAGAAAATTGACCATTAAATTTTTCACCATCCAAAATAAGATTCTTCACGCCTTTTCTTCCTTTGTCTTAGTTGTGGCCCATATATCTGCTTTCTGACCGATTCTAATTGTAGATCATTAGGGATCGGTTTAAGCAGAGTATAAACACCATTATTGTTTGATTTTAAATAACCGGCCCTAATCAGATAGGCCTTATAGACATCGATCGATATATATACTCTGTAGCTTAGTTTTATGTGTTCAATTATTTTCTGCTTTGATGCAGATTCCCCAACGGAGAGTTTAGAGAAGTAATTAACCAGAGTGTTCCATTTTGTAATTTCCATGAATAGGTCGTACTTAATTTATTTTGATTTGACAATAGGTGTGGTGTTAAATATTTTAATTATATTTTATCTGTAATCAGCATATCACTCTCCATTATTATTTATATAATTACTAACAATACCAAAGACACAGATAATAATTATAAATTCATTTAAATAAATCATTATCTGGAACATTTTTTTCCGTAATTTGTTTTGGTGAATATTCAACGTATGTTCCATCAATTTTTTTAACCGCTCTTTCAAGTAAGAAAAATAAAAAATGAATCTTATCAGTTGATGTGATCCAAGATTGATTTAACTCTGGATAGTAAAGAGATAATGAAGCACACATATATTTAAAGTGATCTTCATTTATTCTTATATGATATTCTCTCTGCTTGGCCCCAGCGTATTTGTTTTTAAATTCTGTAAATGCTGCTCCCATACTATTTCTCCAGATTATTACTAAAAATATCACAATCTTTTATCTTCTCTTTATCAACTTCTGAAAACATTTCATATCCAAAATCTTTTTCCTTTAATGCTTTTTCTAATAAATATATTAAAAAATGTATCCTGTCAGCAAAGCTGGCGGTGGCCAATTCAGGGTAATATTTTTTCAATATTTCACATAAATAATTGATATAAAATTTATTAACTCTAACCGCACAATTTCGGTATTTTTTACCTGAAAAATCGGTTTTAAATTTAGCAAAAGCGGTCATTTTGTACTCCATTGTTAATCAGTGTGGGTTGCAATTGCGTTGCAACCAACGAGATTGATAACAATATAACATACTTTACTATTCAAATCAAGAATGTGTATGTTTGTAATATAACACATTAACAACAAAACCATACCAATATCGTGTATGATATTTGATGGAATAAGTGAGTAACATAATAATTTCAATAATTTATAAAAGTCCCATCAGTCCCAACCACAGTCCCAGAATTTTGTTTGTTGAAAATCAAGTAAAATCAATGAGGTAACATCCAGTACCATAAATACCATTATTTTAAAGATAAATATATATAGAAATAGAAGCTTACGAGGCAATGTGGGGATTTATTTCTATACATAGGTAGAGAAAGGGGTGGAAATTTTGGGACTCTTGGGACTTCAAGCACTTAGCTCACTTTTCTACGGGACTTCAGCTAGTTAGGCCGGGACTTTTTGTGGGACTCTTGGGACTTCAAGTACTTAGCTAAAAGTGTTAACACTTTTATTTTTTATTGCTTTTTAATATTGATGATCATATATCTTTTTAAAAATTGTGGTTTTAGATTAGGCCTTGGCCATGGTTTTTCTGGTGGACTAAAAAATTTAATATTAACGCAAAATTGTAATTTATTTTTTAGTCCACTGATTTTTTTATGGAGCAATAATTTATGACCATTCAAGAGTTAGCAGATAGTTTGTCAGGAACATGTCAAAACATTAATGACGTTATCGAAAGAGAGTTAACAACTGAAGAATGTATGGAGTTAGATAATCTAGTTTCGTTGTGCTCTGTTTGTGGGTGGTGGTATGAAAGTTGTGAGATGACTGAAAGGGATGGAGAGTTTGAGTGTGGTGATTGCGGAGAGTCTGAAGACGTATAAATCCATGGGATATAGGTATAGGAACGCTAAAAACAGGGTTTTTGATTGTTTAAAGCGATATTTTATAATGGGTATTAACAATAACTTTGTTACGCATGGAGTTAAAAATGTTTAGATTTTTTTATAACGAAAAAGAAAAAACTGTGGCATTTTCAAGAAAGATGTTTGATGTAGGTGATTATTTTGAAATCGAAATGGTTGATAAAAATAATGTGACAACTAAAATACTTTTAAATAAAAAAGAAGCAGAGATATTATTACTTGGATTAAAACAATTTATAGAATCTAAATCTAAGAAAGATTAAAAAGTCTCCACTTGTCTAAAATTTCATCTTTAGACAACGCTTCAACAACTAATTTATTTTGTAAGTTTGGAATAAATTTATTAATTTTAATTATTTCTGATATTGGTTGATCGTTAGAATTTAAAGCAAAGTATGAAATGTTTATTTTTTCATCATATAATTCACAGATAACTAAATCATGGTTCATGGTTTGAAGAGTTAGTTCAACGCTGGTTTCTTTTTCATTTGAAAAATTAATATGTTTTTTAAATTTTATTCTATCTCTGTTTCTCAACATTAAAAATTCTCCAATATTTAAAATTTTCCATCCAAGAATTTTTTCTGGAATACAACAACACCTAATTTCTAGTTTTATATTACTCATTTTATTATCCTTATCTTCTCAATTAATTCACCTTCACCTTTAACAAAATCTTTCACCCAGGTAAAGCCGGGAACAATGTAGTTTCCTTCTTGGTTTTTTCCGATCTTCCCAGGTTCGAGAGTGCGCCAGTGGCCCATAACACGGTAGCTGTGAGTCCACTCAACCTTTTTCTTTATGGTTTTTTCAACATTTTCCTGGTGATTTTTCTTGGTTAAATAAATTATCTGATTTAATTTGTAGTATGATTTTTTACCATTATCGTTTAACAAAGATTTTGATCTTACTTCTTTATCTTCTGCTGATCTGTAATCATGAATATGTTCTATCATTTTTATCAATTCACCCTTGATGGCAACATACCTATCAATGTTTTCCGGTGAAGATAATTTATCATCGTTAAAATACATAATGTTAATATTGCCAGATTTATCTATGAACACTGACCATATTGTGTAGGTGTTAAAATCTCTCTCAACCAAACCTAATACATACTGCTTTTTAATTGTTGGAACAACCACATTAAACAGCAAACTTTTAAATGGTGTGTTTAGTGGAGTATTTTTTATGGTTTGATATTTCTCACTTCCCCTGGTTACGTTAATCTCGGTTCCCATTAACAACTCTGCATCAAAGTCATAAATCACGAATGGAACCATGGAAATCCATTGCTTGAATATCAATGGCTGCTTGTTAGTTTTTGAAAAGTATTCTATTGTGTCGTGAAATAAATAATTCATAATCGACATTATATATCAGGTATAGATATAAATAAAGTTAAAAAATTTAATATGACTAATAGATATAAACAATTGAAAACAAAGAACGATAAAAAGTTTAGGATCAAAAGAGAATATGATAAAAGATCACATATCTATGATGCTAAATGGCGTTCATATACATTTAAATTTTTAAGCGAAAATAAAACCTGTTACTCATGCGGTGGAGAATCACAGGTTGTCGATCACTTTATTGCACACAAGAGAGATGAAATATTATTCAAGGCATTACATAACCACGTTCCATTATGTAAAAAATGCCATAATTTTGTGACTGGTAAATTTGATTGTAAAAAACCACCAGACACACAAGGTAAGCTTGATTGGCTTAAAACAATGAGATTGATTAATAATGTTAATGTTAAAATAAAGGTTATGGTAAGTTATGACTGAAATTAAATAGGTAGGGGTTATTAATTATTTTTCTTACTTAAAAATTTTAGGGGGTGGAATTTTCCTGAAGTTTTGGCGTCAAGCGTTTTTTTAAAAATAAATTCCTTAAAGTTTGCAGAATTGTTTTTTGAGTATTCAGAAATATCAAAGAAAGAAAAGATAAAACTTTTGAAAAAGTTTGATAAATTTATTTCAAAAAATTTCCCAGAAATAACTGAAAATAATTTCAGATTATCTGGAGTAAGAGTTGAAATATTTTTCAGAAGAATTGAAGATTTTTATGATGAAATTTTACCAGAAGATAAGGAATGTTTTTTGAAATTTTGTGATATTGTAATCAGAAGTTCTTATAATTAATTTTAAAATTAAATTATTTAATAAAAATAAAAACTAAAAAAATTTTCCGGCCAGGGATTTTTTTTAAAAAAAATTTTGTAAGATGACTTTTATAGAAAGTGCCAGAAATCGAAGTTTCCATAAAATTTATTGTGTATAAAAGTTGGACATTTCAAGTTATTGAAATTTAAAATGTCAATAAAATTAATAAGTTATAAGTTGCTGAATTTATTAATAATTAATAAAAACAATAACTTATAAGTAATTGAATTTAGTATCATTATATGCATTTTTAAAAGTAGATAAAACTAATAAAAACATGCGTTTATATCACATTGTAAACCATAGTCAATGCATCATGTAAAATTTAATAGGTTATAAGTTATTGAATTAATTGTTTTATTTATGCATTGCAAAAATAATGCTTGCGCATTGCAGCAATGCGTGATAGAATTAATCATGGAACCAATTAAATATTTAAAATTTTTAGCAATACAATGCTACATGGAGAATAAAAAAAGACATAACGCTAGACTTTATTTTACTGAAAAATTGATTGATTTAATTTTAAAAAAAGTTGACCTGAAATATTTCACAGAAAATAACTTAAAAGAAATTGAAAAACTAAATAAAAGTCAACTTCTTTTTATATTAAATATTTTAAATAATTTAAAGGATTAATTATGCGCTTTAAACCATGTAATGATTTTATATTCAGCATGTTTTTTAGTTGTTCTGGAATGATTGTAGGTTATTTATTTTTGTGCTTAATAACAACAATTTAACGTGAGGTGGTTTTATGTTAAAATTAAAAAATCAAAAACTTTCAGAAAATGAAATTTTAGAAAAACTTTCAAAAACTGGATACCATTATCAAAAAAGACTAGAGAGGATTAAAGAATCTAATTTCATTGCCGAGTTAGATAGTAATGAAAAATTGGTTATTACCTCTTATGACTGGTGGCCCATTATAAAAAACATTAATGGCATTTATTTTTATAATGGCTACAACTATTCAAAATCAACTTGCAAGCATCAATTAAAAGCACGAAGAATCATGCTTGACTTAAAAATTGATTGTATTATTGTAAGTTTTGACAATCTTAATAATCAAAATTTAATAACCATAATTGAGCAAAAAATTAATGCATTAATTCAATGTGAAATTGATTTTTCGTTGCTTGTTAATAATAAAAATTATGAAGATAGAAAAAAATCATTACAAGTAAATTACAATCAATTGTTTTTAGAATTTCAATTGCTTAATAAAAAATTGGATTACTTGTATAATGACCATAGTTTTTATACTGATAATTATGATCAAAAATTAGGCAAATTTTTAGATAATAAACTTGAAAAATTTTGGCGAAAATATGAATTAAAAGAGATAAAAAAAGAATTAAAAAATAGTACTGAAAATGAAATAACAATTTAATTAGAGGTGATTTTATGGAGAAAATAATAAATTTGTTTTTGAATGGAAAAACTGGCAATATTGGTAATTTATATATTTTTAAAAATGCAATAAAATATATAAGAGTAGACAGTTATAATTTAAAAATTAATCATGATTATGTTTTAGTTTACAGAACAAAAAACGGCAATATTTTTGCGAATAGTTCAAGCTTAACAGGTGAAAAAAGTTTTAGAGCAAGAAACCATGTAAATGATTTTGAAAATCATCAAAGATTTTTTTGTGAAAAATTTTCAGCAATACCGTTTAATGTTTTTAAAGAATTAAATAAAAATATAAATGATTTAATTGTTTTGGATCAAGGTAGTCAGGAAAATCATGTCTTTAATAAAATCAGAGAAGTTTGGAGAGACAATAAATCTATTAAAGAAAAATATAAAGAAAATTTTCATTTTGTTGGCCATACTTTAATTTTTGATGGAGAAAAAACACATTTAATAGACTTGGATAGGATTGAAATAAAAAATCAGATTGTTAACATTTTTATGGCCACATTAAATGGCAAAATTGAAAGTGTTGATAAATTTTATAATGGCCTTAAACCTGAAATTGTTAAAGACTATGAATTAAAAAATAATTACAAGTGTTTAAGGCAAGGCGAATGGTTTTTTGTTCCGTGCAATGAAAATAATGTTATTGATAATTTTCCAATTGATAATAGAGATAATTGGTGGAGAGGTTTTTCTTTTAATGTCGGAGACTCCACACCAAACATTGCAAGCAATGGTATTATTTTAAATGATAAAATTTTTGTGTCAGGAAAAATAAAACACAAAAATAATGAGCATAAAGAATTAATTTTACCTAAAGGAATATTTCAAGCTATTCCAAATAGTTCAAAAAGCAATCTTAAATTGACTGGTATGGTGGATTAAAAAAGGATGGAATTTTATGAGTAATTATTTTTCAATATGGTGTAAGTTTTTAGATACTGGAAAAAAGGAAAAAATTGATTTTTGCTATTCTAAAAAAGAGGCAATGAAATTAGTTTTTGAATATAGTTTGGCCTTTGGGAAAAATTGTATTGTTTATTGTCCGCAACTTGAAAATTTAAATTAATTAATGAGGTATTTTT
>Ga0172376_10009192_pt1 | contig 10213 bp, 3 predicted proteins | sample Lak35m_FD_121114 | JGI IMG/M metagenome (GOLD analysis project Ga0172376, IMG submission 121114) | Freshwater microbial communities from Kabuno Bay, South-Kivu, Congo - kab_092012_35m | ecosystem: Environmental > Aquatic > Freshwater > Lake | place: Democratic Republic of the Congo: South-Kivu... | reverse complement strand
GTCGTTGCCGGTCGTGGCGTCGACGTTGTCGAAGGTCGCCTCGCCGCGCATGCGGCCGTTGGCGTCGAACTTGAGGCGGTCCCAGATGGAACCTTGCGGGGTCTGCGCCTGGGCTTGCGCCAGGGCGACCATGGCCAGAATCGTCATCACAATCCTCTGAGAAGGGGGTGGCGGGAGACGCTCGGGTTCCGCATGTTTACGATGGCGCAAACCGCACGCGGAAGACGAGCGCGGGGAGTCTAGCGAGGAAACGCGCACCGTCGATGCCGCTCCGGAAGAAGCTCCGGGAAACTCGCTGCGCGCGGCGCGCCGAGGTCAGCGCTCGTGCACCGTCAGGCGCAGTTCCTTGCCGTTACCGCGGATCTCGGGCGCGTACATCGCGTGGGCCTGCGTCGGCAGCGCGTGGAAGCGACCGGGGGCCTCGGCGCGCAGCTCGTGGCGCAGCTCCCACAGCCCCTGCGGCAGGCGCTCGAGGAAAAAGGCGACCTTCTGGTCGCGCAGCTCGGCGTGGGCCGAGCGCGAGCGGCCGGTGTAGCCGCTGCCGACCCGGGCCTCGAGTGCGAGATCGCGCGCCGTGCCGCTGCGGCGGCGCTCGTCGTCCGCGGCGAAGCGCGCCTCGCCTTCGCTCTGCTTCAGCTCGTGGGCCGACACGGGCTCGCCGCTGCGCACGCCGACGGCCTCGAGGCCGGCCGCCTTCAGGTCCTCGACCACGACGTACTCGAGGTGGTTCTTGGCCTCGAGGGTGAGTACGACCTCGACGCGCTCGCCGCTCTTCACCTCGTCACCGTCCTGCAGCGGCACGCGCTCGAGCACGAGCCCGGCGAGCAGCGTCTCGCGCTCCGCGAGCCGGTAGCAGTCGCGGCGCACGAAGAGCTCGTTGCCGCGCGCGGGAATCGGCTCCTCCAGGCTGAAGAACGAGGCGTGGGCCGCGAAGTAGAGCGGACCGGCACCGGCGTGCTTCGTGACCCGGATCTCGTTCGCGCCGTCGCGCAGGAGCTCGCGCGGGACCGCGAAGCGTCCGGGCGCGGACAGAAGCTCCTCCTTCTCGAGGCGCTTGCGCGCGAGCTTCGTCCCGTTGACCTCGAGCTCGTACTCGACCGCCTCGCCGAGCTCCCCGCTCGCGCGCAGGTACTCGTCCAGCGCCAGCACCGAGATCGCCGTGTCGCGCGTGTTCGACCACTGCGCCCCGCGGCGGTTCTTGACGAGCCAGTTCATGACCGGCGCGACGAGCTCGTGCTGCGGCTGGATGCGCATCAGCGCGCGCAGCGCGAAGGCCGTGGCCTCGACGCCGCCCTCGGACCAGCGCCAGAAGACGCCGTCGTTGCCCCAGTGGGCGGTCGCGAGCGTGTAGGGCTGGTGCGTGCCGACGTCGAGCACCGAACGGTCGGGTGTCTTGTCGAGGATCACGCCGTTGGCCAGGTTCTCGACCAGGATGCGCGCTTCCGCGTCCTTCTTCATCCCGTGCGCAGCGAGCGCGAGGAGCGCGCGCCCGTAGGCGTTGAGCCGCTCGCGTGCCTCCCACAGCTTCGCGAAGGCCGTGGCCTGGAAACGTCGCGCGTCGGCGTCACTGCCCGCGCCGCCGTATTCGGCCAGGGCATGCAGCATCCAGGCCGCGAGCGCGGGATCGCTCTCGGCCTCGACCAGCTCGGCCGCGAGCCAGCTCGCCGCGCGCGCAGGGACGTCGGCCTTCACGTCGAGCCCCGCGTCGCGCGCCAGCGTCAGGCCCCAAAGCACGTAGGCCGTCATGAACGGATCCGAGTCGCCCTGCTTCCACCAGGACCAGCCGCCGTCGCCGTGCTGGAAGTCGTAGAGGCGCGCGAGGCCGGCCTGGGTGAGCTCGTCGAGCTTCTTGACCGCCTCCTTGCCCTGCGGGTGCGTCTTCGCCGCCGAATCGAGCTCGATCCCGCCGAAGACGCGCGTCAGGGCGTCCTCGACCGAGAGCCCGTGTTCGCGCAGCGTCTTCGCGACGACCACCGCCGGCAGGAAGCGCGAGAGCGTCTGCTCGACGCAGCCGTAGGGATAGTCGACGAGGTACGGCAGCGCGTCGAGCATCGTCACCGCGAGGCTCGGCGCGAGCGTGATGGTGACTTCGGTCGAGTCGCGGCGACGCTCCGACGGCAGCTCGAGCGCGAGAGCCAGCGCGCCCTCGTCCAGCCGTCCGGAAAGCGCCACGAAGGCCTCGATCCCGTGGGCGACGACCGGGAGCGTGCGCTCCATGCCGTCCGAGAGCTTCCCGGCGACCGCCGTGAGCTTCAGCGTCACGAGCCCCTCGCGCTCAGCCACGGCCTGCCAGTCCACGCGCACCGAGCCGTTCGCCGGCACGCTCACGCGCGCCGGCCGCGCGTCGCCGAGGAGCTTCAGCCCGCCGACCTCGAGCGCGGGCTGCACTTCGAGCGGCGCGTCCGTGTTGTTGTCGAGATTGGCCGAGAGCGTCACCGTGTCGCCCTCCACCAGGAAACGCGGCGTCTGCAGGCGCGCAATCAAGGGCAGCCGCGTACGCACCGTCGTGCGGCCCGCGCCGACGCGCGAGCCCGCGTCGATCCCGCGCGCCGTCGCGCGCCAGCGCGTGGTCGAGTCGGGAAACGTGACCGGCACGCGCGCCTGGCCAGCGGCGTCGGTGACGACCTCCGGCAGCCACAGCGCCGTGGCCGAAAAGTTCGAGCGCACGCGCACGACCGGAGATTCTTCGGCGCCGCCTCCCTCGTTCTCGCGGGTGACCGCATCCGCCATCGGGCTCGCGGGAACGGAGTCGCCGGGACCCCGGTACTGCCGGCCGAGTGACTGCTTCAGTTCGCTCCGTGCGCCCTGCCCGAGGAACCAGCCGTCGGAACCGCTCTCGGCGGCTTCGGCGAGCCTGCGTGGACCGTCATCCTCATCCTTTGCGAAGCGCCGATCACGCACGCCACCCTCACCCGCGCGCTCGAGCTCGACGAAGCTCCCGTGCTGGAAGCTGCCGCCGAGCTGCACGCGCTGCGCGCGCCGCTCGCCGTGGAAGAACGCGCGCGCGTCGCCGGCGTAGTCCTGCTGGATGTAGGCCACGGCCTCGTCGACCAGCGCGAGCGAGAGGTGCGTCGCCACGGGCTTCCCGTCGTGGCCTTTCACGAGCACCTGGATGGCTCCCTCTGCGCCCGGCTCGTACACCTCGGCGTCGCTCGTCACCGTGACGTCGAGGAAGCTCTTCACCGGCGGCACGACGAGCTCCTCCTGATCGCTCCAGGCCTGCTCGGCCCAAATCGAGACGGCGCCGAGCATCAGATTCGGGACGTGCGCCTCGGTGATCGGCACCTTCACGAGCTTCACCTGCCCGTCGAGCGCCAGCACCTGGTGGCTGTAGAGCTCCTCGCCCTCGACCGTGAACAGCACGTGTCGCCCGCTCTGCGGCGCCAGCAGCAGGATCTGCGCCTCCTCGCCCACCGCGAGCGTGTCCTTGTCGACCAGGATCTCGATCCCGCCGGCCGCGTAGCCGAGCGATCTCGTCGACTCGTCGGCCACGAACAGGGTCGCGTCGGCCTGGATCGGATCGTCACGCTCGTCGAGGCTCGACCAGCGCAGGCGGTGGTAGCCCTCCTTCGGCGGCGTGAAGGCGAAGCTCGCGCGGCCGTCCTTGCCTGTGACGAGCTCGAAGCGCGCGACCTCTTCGCTCTCGTAGCCGCTCGAGACGCGCTGCCAGCCCGGGCGCGGGAAGGCGGGCTCGCCGCGCGCGCGCTCGAGCTCGTCGCCGAGCACGCGCTTGCCCGTCGGATCGCTCCAGACCTCGACCCAGCGCTCCCGGGCAACCACGACTCTCCCGCTGTCCTCGACCGGATTCCCGTTCGGATCGGTGGCCATCAGCGCGACCTCGACGCGCGCACCGGGCCGGTGCAGCGCGTGCGGCACGTCGAACTCGACCGTGTAGCCGAGCTGGCCGACGACCACGCTCCCTTGCCCGGTGATCTCGCGCCGCGAGGCATCGGTCACGCGCGCGGTGACCTCGAACTCGAAGTCACCCTGCTGGATCGCGGGCGTGTCGAAGGCGACCGTCACGCGTCCGAGGGCGTCGGTGCTGCGCGTCTCGTGCAGGATCTGCTGGCCCTGTCCGCCCCACCAGCGCCCGGGCCCGGAATCGTCGTAGAGCCAGGGGAACTCCCGGCGCTTCACCATCGGCCGGTAGCGCGGCTTCTGGTGCACGTAGACCTCGACCGCGGCTCCCGCGACCGGTGCACCGTACAGGTACTGCGCCTCGAGCTCGACCTCGACGCGGTCGCCCATGCGGAAGAGCTTCGCTCGCCCTTGCTCGTCGCGCGGCGTCTGCACCGTGACCTCGAACTCGGGTAGCTTGTACTCCTCGAGACGGAAGAGCGTCGTGCCGCCGAGGTGCTGCTGCTTCGCCGCGTCGCGGTAGAAGAGCAGCTGGTACTCGCCGAGCGTCATCGTGCCCGTCGTCGCGAAGCTGCCCCAGGCCGCGCCGAAGGCGTTCAGCGTGCTCGTGCCCTCCTGCACGGCCGTGCCCTGCGGATCATGCAGCACCCACGTGACCGTCTCGTTCGCGGGCGTCCCGTAGGCCCCTGCACCGCGCGTGCGCGCCCAGAACTTCCACTGCACCGTGTCGAGCGGACGGTAGGCGGCGCGATCGGCGTAGGCGTAGAGGCGCCACGTGCTTTCCTCGCTCGCGTGTCCGGGCAACCAGCCCATGGCGTAGCTCGGCTTGCCGCCCGCGGACAGGGCGACGAAGTAGCCGCGACCGCGGGTCGTCTTGTCGCGCTCGAAGAGCGCGACGCCGTCCGCTCCGGTCTTCGCGCGCGCCTCACGCACACGCCAGCGATCGATCGAGACGACGAGATCGTCGTGCCCGTGGTCGAGGAAGCGCACGTCGGCTCCCTCGATGGGACGACCGGTGCGCGCGTCCGTGGCCCAGGCGAGCAGCTTCCCGGGCGAGGCCTTGACCGTCACGCTGACGTCGGTCACGAGCACGAGCGCGCGCTTCTCCAACTTGCCCGCGCGGGCGCGCAGCACGTAAGCCCCCGCCGCGGGTTTCTCCGCGAGCAGCCGCTCGACCGAGCCGGGCTCGTGGCGACCTGCATCCTCGGTGGGGTACTCGAGCGTCTGCACGGGCTTCTGAGTCAGCGGCAGGCGCTGGAGCCAGTCCTCGTTCTCGCCGAGCGTCACGTCCTTCAGGAGGTCGACCGGCACGAGTTCGAGCGCGACGCTCTCGAGATTGCGCCAGGCGAGCCGGAACTGGACTTCGGAACCCGGCAGGAAGAAACGGTCGACGAAGACCTCGAGCTCGGGCGCGGTGATGTTCCGGATGCGCTGGCGGCAATCGTCCACGTAGCGCGACTCGCCCTTCTTGAACTCCTCGACCAGCCGCCGGTAGGCGACGAGCGCCTTCGCGTAGTCCGCGCGCCGGACGAGCGCTTCACCTTCGCGCACGAAGCTGCCGTAGCGCTCGTGGTAGTCGCCCAGCGAGAACAGCGCGTCGTCGTACCACTCCGAGCGCTGGCCGAGCGCGACGACCTCCTCGAGCGCCTTCACGATGCCCTCGGCCGCGCGCCGGTCCTGCCCCTGGTTCATCCAGGCGCGCGCGAACAGGAACTGCGCCCGCGCCCGGTCGTCGTCGCTCTGCGCGATCTTGACCGCATCGGCGTAGCGCTCGAGCGGAAGGACCGTCGGGAAGTAGCCGTGGCCCCAGTAGCGCTCGCGCCACTCCGGCAGGCCCGCGCGGAAGACGATCGCGAGGTAGCGCGCGCGCGCCCGCTCGAGATCGCTCGAGCGGGCCCACCACTCGAGCGCCGCGCCATAGCGACTGCCCGCCCCGCTCCAGTCCTGCGTCCTTTCGCGCCAGGCCGCATCGCCGAGCGACTCGCACAGCTCGGCGTAGAGCTCGTCGCGCGTCTCCGGTCGCTCGTAGCGCTCGAGCATGCGCCGCAGCTCGTGCGCCGCGCGGTCGAGCTCGCTCGAGTCGGGGTTCTCGCTCGAAGCTGCCGAGCGCCAGCGCGTGTCCTCGCGCCGGAACTCGCCCCACGGACGCTCGCTCTCCGCAGACTCCCCCGCCAGCCACCGCACGTACAGCTCGTGGGCGCGCGCGAAGCTCTTCTCTGCGAAGCGCTCCTCGGCCTCGCGCCACAGGGCGTCCGTCGGCTCCTGAAGCGAGGGCGGGAACGCAGGCGCTTCCCCGAAACGCTCCGGTTCCTGCGGCGCCGGCTCGGGCGCGGAAGTCCGGCCGTCGTTCGAGCCTCCGCCCGAGACCGCGGGCTCGTCGAGCGAGAAGCAGGCCAAGAGGACGAGCGGAAGAGCGACGAGCAAGAAGTACTTCATGAAGAGCGTTCCAAGCGCCACCGCGGTGCGGCCGGCCAATGCGGGCAGAGAACGCCGGCCGTCCGGAGCCCGTTGGCCCGGCGCAGGATGCCGGTCGGGCCGCGCGAACCGAAGCGCCGGCCCATGGCTATTCTCTTCCGGTCGTGCCCGAGCTCCCCGACGTGACCCTGTATGTGGAGGCCCTGGAGCGCTTCGTCGGCGGGCGCGAGCTCCGCGACCTGCGTCTGCGAAGCGTCTTCCTGTTACGCAGCGTCAAACCAGCGCCGAAGCAAGCCAATGGCCGCCGTGTGCGCGGCGTTGAGCGGCTCGGAAAGCGCCTCGTGCTGGTACTCGGGCCCGGGCCACGCGCGGGCGAGCCCGACGAGCTCTTCTTGCTGATTCACCTGATGATCGCCGGGCGCTTCCAGTGGCGCACATCGGGCGCGCCGCTGAACCGGCGTACCGACCTCGCCGCCTTCGACTTCGAGCACGGCACCCTGGTCCTGACCGAGGCCGGCACGAAGAAGCGCGCCGCGCTACACGTGCTCGCGAGCCGGGCCGAACTCGCGGCGCTGGCGCGCGGCGGGCTCGAGCCGCTCACGTGCTCGTTCGAGGAGTTCAAGGAGCGCCTCGTCGGCGCGCCGCACACGCTGAAGCGAGCGCTGACCATGCCGGACCTCTTCAGCGGCATCGGCAACGCCTACTCGGACGAGATCCTGCACCGCGCGCGACTCTCACCGCTGCAGCGCGGGCGCAACCTGAGCGAGGAGGAGCTCGTGCGCCTGCACGCTGCGTTGCGCGAAGTCCTCGGCGAGTGGATCGAGCGTCTACGCCGCGAGACCGGCGCCGGCTTCCCGGTCAAGGTGACCGCCTTCCGCCCCGGCATGGCCGTCCACGGTCGCTTCGGCCAGCCCTGCCCGGTGTGCGCCGCGCCGATCCAGCGCATCGTGCGCGCCGAGAACGAGCTCAACTACTGCCCACGCTGCCAGACCGACGGCCGCATCCTGCGCGATCGGGCTCTCTCACAGCTGCTCAAGGACGACTGGCCTGAGCGCCTCGATGAGTTGGAAGATGAGTAGCGCAAGAGGACCATTCGGACGAATCAAACAATCCATATAGGCATCCGTTCGGGTGTACGGATCTCGCGCTGCTTGCGTGGCCGACGAAATCGTCGCTCGACGTCATGACACCCGGGAGCAGGCCCCTGGGACCGAGCTTCTGCGCGCGGCCGTTCCGAGGACGGCTCTGAGGTCGAGCCGCACGGCTACTCGGGGAGGTTGAGCGAAGCCTCGCGAGTTCGAGCAAGGATCGAAGCGCCGGCAGAGCGGAAGCAGACGACGGGACTCGAGTCGATTGGCGCGCGCGCGAGCGATCGATGGTTGTAGCGGCGCGCATGACACGACGCGTTCCGCGACTCTTCCGCGCGCGGAATCCCAAAGGCGAGAACTCGACTCTTCCGGCGGCATCGCCGCGCGCGCGACGCACTCAATCGACCGAACGAAGGAGACGCGCGACGCACGCGCGTGGCGCGCTGGACTCGCTCCGCGCGCGCTCCTAAGCTCCCCTCGCCCCTCCCCTGCTCGAGGAACACGACGCTCTTCCCGCAGCGTTGATCGACCTCCCGTATGGCGCAGATCTTCCACCCCAGCTTCAACACGCTCTCGAAGGTCACGATCTTCGGGGCGGTGTTCTTCCTCGGCGCCTCGCTGTGGGCCTGGGACACGCTGCTGCGCTCGTCCTACAACACGCAGGTCAACGTGGCGCGCGAGCAGCCGGTGCCCTTCAGCCACAAGCACCACGTGCAGGGCCTGGGCCTGGATTGCCGCTTCTGCCACGGCTCGGTCGAGGACAGCTCCTTCGCCGGCATCCCGCCCTCGAAGACCTGCATGGGCTGCCACTCGCTGGTCTGGAAGGACGTGCCGATGCTCGAGCCGGTGCGCGAGAGCTACCGCAACGACACGCCGATCGAGTGGATCCGCGTGCACGACCTGCCGGATTTCGCCTACTTCGACCACTCCATCCACGTCGCCAAGGGCATCGGCTGCACGACCTGCCACGGCGAGGTGGACGAGATGCCGCTGATGTGGCGCACCCAGACCCTGAACATGGACTGGTGCCTCTCCTGCCACCGCGACCCCTCGGCCTTCGTGCGCCCGCGCGAGGAGGTCTTCTCGGTGGACTGGAAGCCCGAATCCCTCTCGGCCGAGCGCCGCGCCGAGCTGGCGCGCGAGTACCACCTGAAGAGCATGATGAACTGCTCCGTGTGCCACCGATGAGCGCGGAGACGAAGACGCCGCCGCCGGCCCTCGACGCGCTGCGCGCGCGCCTGGCGAACGCCCACGGCGACGACTTCTGGCGCGAGCTCGAGGCCGTCTCGGCCGAGCCGGGCTTCCAGGACTGGCTGCAGCAGGAGTTCCCCTCGCAGGCGCCGCGCTTCTTGCCCGAGCACGGCCGGCGCGACTTCCTGCGCCTGATGGGCGCCTCGCTCGGCGTGATGGGCGTCGCGGCCTGCACGCGCCAGCCCGACGAGCGCATCCTGCCCTTCGCGCGCACGCCCGAGTACCTCGTGCCCGGCAAGCCGCTCTACTTCGCGACAGCCTTCGCGCTGGGCGGCGCGGCGCAGGGCTTGCTCGTCGAGAGCCACATGGGGCGCCCGACCAAGATCGAGGGCAACCCCGAGCACCCCTCGAGTCTGGGCGCGACCGATGCGCTGGCGCAGGCCGCGATCCTCTCGCTCTACGACCCCGACCGCTCGCACTCGTGCCAGCGCGCCGGCCAGATCGGCACCTGGAGCGCACTCGCGGCCGAACTCGGCACGCGCCTGGAGGGCATCCGCGCGCACCGCGGCGCGGGGCTCGCGGTCCTGCACGCCGGCGAGAACTCGCCGCTGCTCACGGCCCAGCTCCAGCGCCTGCAGGCGGCCCTGCCCGAGGCGCGCGTGCACCGCTGGAACCCGCTGCACCGCGACCACGCGCGGGCCGGGGCCGAGCTCGCCTTCGGGCGCGACGTGTCGACCCGCTACCGACTCGACCGGGCACGAGTGCTGGTCGCGCTCGAGGCGGACTTCCTGTTCGGCGGGCCCGGCAGCGTGCGCTACGCACGCGACTTCATGGCGGGGCGCCGCGGCCGGAGCGCGACCCGCGAGATGAATCGGCTCTACGCGGCCGAGACCGCGCTGAGCGTGACCGGTGCGGCGGCCGACGAGCGCCTGGCGCTGAGGCCGAGCGAGCTCGAGGGCTTCGCGCGCGCGCTGGCCAGGGAGTGCGGTGTCGCCGTGCAGGTGCCCGCGCTGGACGAGCGCGTGAGCGCCTTCGCGCGCGCCGCAGCCAAGGCCCTGGTCGCCGCGCAGGGCGCGGGTGCGGTGCTGGTTGGCGAGGGCGCCGATCCGCTCGTGCACGCCCTGGCCCACGCGATCCACCACGTCCTGCACGACGTCGGCGCGACGGTCGAGCACGCCCTGCCGCTCGAGGCCGCCCCCGACAGCGCTAGCGCTTCCCTGCGCCAGCTGGTCGAGGACGCGCGCGCGCACCGGCTCGACACGCTGGTGATCCTGCACGGCAATCCCGTGCTCGACGCGCCGGCCGAGCTCGATTTCGCGGCCGCCCTGCGCGAGGTGCCGTTCCGCCTGCACCTCGCGAGCCACGTCGACGAGACCGGCGAGCTGTGCCACTGGCACGTGCCGGCCGCGCACTTCCTGGAGAGCTGGAGCGATGCCCGCGCCCACGACGGCACGGCCTCGCTCGTGCAGCCCCTGATCGCACCGATCCACGAGCGTGGCGGCGTGAAGAGCGCGCACGAGCTCGTGGCCATGCTGGCGGGCGAGTCGGGTAGCGCCCACGAGCTCCTGCGTGCCCAGTGGAGCGCCAACTCGGGCAAGAGCGGTGCGGACTTCGAGGCCTTCTGGCGCGCCGCGCTGCACGATGGCGTCATCGGCGGCACG
>Ga0172376_10009191_pt1 | contig 10214 bp, 10 predicted proteins | sample Lak35m_FD_121114 | JGI IMG/M metagenome (GOLD analysis project Ga0172376, IMG submission 121114) | Freshwater microbial communities from Kabuno Bay, South-Kivu, Congo - kab_092012_35m | ecosystem: Environmental > Aquatic > Freshwater > Lake | place: Democratic Republic of the Congo: South-Kivu... | reverse complement strand
CCGATCATCCGACCCCGGGAACCCCACCCAACAGCAAACAGGAGACCCCCGATGCGCACCCTGGAAGACCTGCAGATCGGCTGCACCGCCAACGGCACCACCCACCACGACACCGCCATCCCAGACATCGCCACCAAGGTGCGCATGGTCAAGGAGGCCGGCGTGTTCGACTACATCGACCGCTCGCCACCGGACGAAGAGTTCCGTGACCTGCTCAAGGCCTGCGAGCAGCACGACCTGCCGGTGCTGGCCAGCGGCTGGTTCTACACCCTGGGCCGCGACGAGACGCTGTTCGAGCGCAACATCCTCAAGGGCCGGCTGCTGGGCAACCGCGTGCACAACGTGCAGGTGATGACGCACCACGCCGACGGCCATGTGCTGAGCGACGACGAGGTCGCCGACTTCTACCTGCGCGCGCACGACTTCGGCGCGCGCCACGGCGTCGTGCCCTGCTTCGAGGTGCACGTGAACATGTGGTCCGAACACCTCGGCCGCGTCGAGCAGGTGGCCGCGCTGGTGCGCGGGCGCGGCGTGCCCTTCCACATGACGCTGGACCACAGCCACGTCATCTTCAAGATCGACAACCCGCGCGAGCAGGAGGTGCAAGGCATGAAGGCCGACGTCGACGCCGGCCGGCTGATCCTGGACCCCGCGCAACCCGGCAACGTCGCGCGACGCTGGATCGACGCCAACCTCGTGCACCATGCCCATGCCCGCGCCGCGGTGCCGAACAACCCCGTCAACACCTGGGCCGCCCACCCCGACGGCAAGCCGGGCCGTGGCATCCAGTACCCCTTCATGCGGCCCGAGCCCGGCCAGTACCTGGCCGATTGGGACGAATCCCTGCTGGAGCCCTGGAAGCGCGTGGTGCGCGACCTGCTGGCGCACCACGCCACCCACGCCGACAGCCCGATCCGACAGATCTCGTGCGAGCACATCCCCGCCATCGACTACGGCGCCGGCCACCGCTATTCGATCTTCGAGAACAACGTGGCCTGCGCGCGCTGGCTGCGCGAGGAGTGGGCCCGCGCGCTGGCCGATGCGCAGGCCGATGCGCAGCCCAACGCGCAGGCGGAGGCGCGGGCGGTCGCCGGACCGGGGCCGACGGCCGTCCACTGAAAGAATGCTTCCCATGCCGCTGTCGCAGCGCACTGTCCGCCACAAGACCGTTCGGGCTGAGCCCTTCGACATTGCTCAGGACAGGCCTGTCGAAGCCCAGCGCATGGGACAAACCCTCCAGCCAGGCAGAAGGACCCGTTCCGCCCACGTTTCCCGTGAGCCCGCCCGGACCGACCCCGCGCGACACATGCGCCGCTGACCTGCCCACCCGATACTCGCCCCTGACCGAGCCCCAACCGAGAAAACCCCGCGCCTGCCAGGCACCCCAGCCCCGGCACGCCACACCGCCAAAGGAGACACCCATGAAAGTCCGCGCCGCCGTCGCCTACGAAGCCAAGTCCCCGCTGGTCATCGACACCGTCGACCTCGACGGCCCGAAGGATGGTGAGGTGCTGGTGGAGATCAACGCCACCGGCATCTGCCACACCGACGAGTACACCCTGTCGGGCGCCGATCCGGAGGGGCAGTTCCCCGCCATCCTGGGCCACGAGGGCGCCGGCGTGGTGGTGGACGTCGGCCGCGGCGTGACCACGCTGAAGAAGGGCGACCACGTCATCCCGCTGTACACCCCCGAGTGCCGCGGCTGCAAGACCTGCCTGAGCCTGAAGTCCAACCTGTGCACCGCCATCCGTGCCACCCAGGGCAAGGGCGTGATGCCCGACGGCACCAGCCGCTTCACCGCCGGCGGCCGGCCGGTGCTGCACTACATGGGCTGCTCGACCTTCGCCAACTACACCGTGCTGCCCGAGATCGCGCTGGCCAAGATCCGGCCCGACGCGCCCTTCGACAAGGTCTGTTACATCGGCTGCGGCGTCACCACCGGCATCGGCGCCGTGCTGTACACGGCCAAGGTCGAGCCCGGCGCCAACGTCGTCGTCTTCGGTCTCGGGGGCATCGGCCTGAACGTGATCCAGGGCGCGCGCATGGCCGGCGCCGACATGATCGTCGGCGTGGACATCAACCCGGCGCGCGAGGCCATCGCACGCAAGTTCGGCATGACGCACTTCGTCAACCCCAAGGAGGTACAGGGCGACCTGGTGCCCCACCTCGTGGAGCTGACCAAGGGCGGGGCCGACTACAGCTTCGAGTGCGTGGGCAATACCACGCTGATGCGCCAGGCGCTGGAGTGCTGCCACCGCGGCTGGGGCATGTCGGTGGTCATCGGCGTGGCCGGCGCGGGCCAGGAGATCTCCACCCGCCCCTTCCAACTCGTCACCGGCCGCACCTGGAAGGGCACGGCCTTCGGCGGCGTGCGCGGACGCTCGCAGGTGCCGCGCATCGTCGACTGGTACATGGAAGGCAAGATCAATATCGACGACCTGATCACCCACGTGCTGCCGCACGAGAAGATCAACGAGGGCTTCGACATGATGCGCCGGGGCGAGTCGATCCGCACCGTGCTGACGTATTGATCGTCCGATCGACTGATCGGCTGATCGGCTGCCGCGACGGGCCGGCCCGTCGCGGTGGCGGCCCGACGGTCCGCACCTCGGTGCCCCCGACGCGGCGACTGCAACCCTCGGCTCGGCGCGGATACCGCGCCCGCGACCCCACCATGACCGGTCCCACAACCCACCCACTCGTCGCCCCCGAGACCCTGGCCACGCACGCCTGCTTCGGCGGCACCCAGGGCTTCTACCGCCATGCCAGCAGCGCCTGCGCCGGGCCGATGCGCTTCGGCGTGTACCTACCGCCGGCCGCGCGCACCCGGCGCTGCCCGGTGGTCTTCTACCTGGCCGGGCTGACCTGCACCGAGGAGACCTTCGCGATCAAGGCCGGCGCGCAGCGCGTGGCCGCCGCGCTCGGCCTGATCCTGGTCACCCCCGACACCAGCCCGCGCGAGCCGGCCCTGCCCGGCGACCGCGAGCACTGGGACTTCGGCCAGGGCGCCGGCTTCTACGTCGACGCCACGCAAGCACCCTGGCGCGACCACTACCGCATGTTCACCTGGGTCACCGAGGAACTGCCCGCGCTGGTGGACGCCCACTTCCCCACCGACAGCGCGCGGCGCGGCATCTTCGGCCACTCGATGGGCGGCCACGGCGCGCTGGTGTGCGCACTGCGCCGGCCCGAGGTCTTCCGCAGCTGCTCGGCATTTGCGCCGATCGCCGCACCCATGCACTGCCCCTGGGGCCACAAGGCGCTGTCGCGCTACCTGGGCGAGGACCGCAGCGCCTGGGCCGCCCATGACGCCAGCGCGCTGATGCAGCGTCAGGCCTACCCGGGCGAAATCCTGGTCGACCAGGGCCTGGCCGACAAGTTCCTGGTCGAGCAGTTGCAGCCCGAGCGGCTGGAGACCGCCGCCGCAGCCTCGGGCCAGGCGCTGACCCTGCGCCGCCACGAGGGGTTCGACCACGGCTACTTCTTCATCCAGACCTTCGTCGAGGACCACCTGCGCCACCACGCGCGGATGCTGGGGTGAGGCTCCGAGAGCGCCCCCCCGAGGGACGGGCTGCGCGCTGCCCGTCCCCGGGGTGATCAAGTGCAGCTGGGACAGCCCCATGCGCGTACAGCACGCGAAAACACCCGCCCTGCCAACCCCCCCATCTGAGACACCACAGAGATGAACGCCCCCGACGTCGCCACCTGGATCGCCGACACGCTGGCACAACGCGCGCCCGACATCGGCGCCATGCCCACCGCCCTGCGCCCGGCCGACCTGGCCGCCGGATACGACTTGCAGGATCGCGTCAGCGCGCTGCAGACCGCGCGCGGCGCCGGCGCGCCCATCGGCTGGAAGGTGGGCAGCACCACACCGGCCATGCAGCGCCTGCTGGGCGTGCCGCAGCCCGTGGCGGGCCGGATGTTCGAAGCCAGCCGCATCGCGCCCGGCGCCCTCGTCGACTTCGGCCGCTGGCGCCGACCGGCCGTCGAATGCGAGATCGCCGTGCGCCTGGCGCGCCCGCTGGACGCGCGCGACGGCCCGTTGTCGATCGACGACGTGAAGGCCGCGGTGGACAGCGTGCACCCGGCCATCGAACTGGTGGACGACCGCTACGGCGACTTCGCCGCCGCCGGCGCCGCGCTGATGGCAAGCGACCATTTCTTCCACGCCGGCCTGGTGCTGGGCGACGCGGCGCTGCACTGGCGTGACCTGGACCTCGCCGCGCTGCGCGGCAGCACCTGGGTGGACGGCCGCGAGGCGCTCACCGGCACCGGCGCCGACGTGCTCGGCCATCCGCTGAACTCGGTGGTGTGGCTGGCCAGCCACCTGGCCGCACGCGGCCGGCGTCTGGAAGCCGGCGAGATCGTCTCCACCGGCAGCCTGCCCCTGCCCTGCTGGGCTGGCCCCGGCCAGCACATCGAGATCCGCATTGAATCGCTGGGCGCGGTGGGGGTGCGGTTCTCGGGGTGAGTGCCCGCGCCGAGAGCACCACAGCGGCTCGATCATGCGCCGGGAGTGCTCTTTTGCGAACGCAATGTCCGGGCTGCCAGCATCCAGCATCAATTGAGACACCCTGGTTCACCGTCATGCTGCCGGGTGATGCGTGGCTACACTCGCCGTCATGCGACTCCAGCCCGCCGAACAGGACGCCGTGCGTGAGGCCTGCCGCGCCACGCTGCCCACGGGCAGCAGGGTCTGCCTGTTCGGCTCACGCCTGGACGACGCCCGACGCGGCGGCGACATCGATCTGCTGGTCGAGTTGCCGCAGCCCCTGCCCGCCGAGGAAATTGTCGAGCGCCGCACTCGCTTTGCCGCACGGCTGTACCGACGGCTGGGCGAGCAGCGCATCGACATCGTCGTGACCGTCGCCGAGGGCGACCCGTCCGGCCCGCATGACACGCGCGCGGTCGTCGCGCAGGCCCGCCAGCACGGCATCGAACTGGCCCGCGCCTGATCGGCCGAAGCGCTGAACGGTCCCAACCACAAGCACTGGCGCAAACACCCGGCCCAGCGCGCTTGAATTCGTCATCGGCGTGGCTTCCGCGCTCGCCCTCCCCGAACCACTTCCCCCACCACAACAACGCGACACCATGCACATCTCCATGTCCTCCACCGCCCTGGCCACCAGCCGCCGGATGCTGGCCAACCTGCGTCACATCCTCGATCTGGGCGAGGCGCACGCCGCGGCGCGCAAGTTCGACCCTCTGGTGCTGACCGGTGACCGTCTGGCGCCCGACATGTTCCCGCTGCGCCGCCAGGTGCAGATCGCCTGCGACGCGGTGAAGAACGGCTTGGCGCGCATCTCCGGCGTCGAGGCGCCGAAGTTCGAGGACAGCGAGACCAGCTTCGCCGAGCTGAAGGACCGCATCGACCGCACCCTGGCCTTCATCGACACCGTGCCGGCCGAGCGCCTGGACGGCACCGAAGACAAGGCCGTCACCTTCCCCGTGGGCAAGGACGCCACGCGCACGCTCAATGGCTTCGACTACTTGACGAGCTGGATGCTGCCCAACCTGTTCTTCCACGTCACCACCGCCTACAACATCCTGCGCCACAACGGCGTGGACGTCGGCAAGGGCGATTACCTGCTGGGCAGCGCAGCGCGGGCGCCCAAGGGCTGACGACCACCCATCATGCGGCGGGCGCCGGGCGCCTCGCCCCTGAGCGAGCGCCTGCCGGACCCGCCGGCGTGCCGCGCCGGCATAGGGCGCAGAACGGGTAGCGGCCCGCCGCCATGAGCGGGCCCGTCACCGCCCCGCCCGCGTCACCAGCACCAGCCCGGTGAGGATCGAGGCCATCGCGGCCCAGATGTACAGGCTGTGGGTCTCGCCGAAGAACAGCCAGCCCCAGAACACGCCCCACAGCGTCACGAGCGAGCCGGTCTGGCTGAAGAACACCGGCCCGGCCAGGCGCAGCACCTCGAAGAACAGCAGCGAGCCGACCCAGCCGATACCGGCCTGGAACAGCAGCGCCCAGTCGCCGGCGTGCGCCGGCGGCAGCGGCAGGTGCAGGCCCTGTGCCAGCGCCAGCGGCGCGATCAGGGCCAGCGAGCCCAGTTGCATCGCGCCGGCCAACGCGATCGAGTCGATGCCAGCCGGGCGCTGGCGCGCGATGTAGACGTTGGAGATGGCGTAGAACAGCGGCACCGTCAGGCACAGCGCCACCCAGGGCCACATCGCCGGGTCCGGCAGGCTGGCGCGCGGGCCCAGCACCAACAGCGCCCCCAGCAGCCCGAAACCCAGCCCCGCCACCCGCAGACGGTGCAGCGTGGCCATGCCCACGGCCAGCGCGATCGAATACGTCATCAGCGGCGACAGCGTGCTCAGCACCGCCGCCAGCCCGGCCGGCACGTGCGACATCACCGTCACGAGCACGGCGTGCGGCACCGCCACCGCCGTGGCCCCAGCGATCAGCGCGTAGCGCACATGGCCGCGCAGCGCCGACGGCGGCGTGCCGCGCCAGGCCGCGATGCCCAGCAGCACCGGCGCGCCCACCAGGTTGATCGCGAAGATCCAGGCCGCCGGCGCGATGCCGTCGCGCATACCGATCTTGGCCAGCGAGAATTGCAACCCCCACAAGGCCCCCATCACCATCATGTAGGCCAGCGCCAGCGCGAGGCGGGCGCGCGCAGGGGTTTCAGGAGACGACATGCGATTGGTCAGCTACAACATCCAGTACGGCAAGGGCAAGGACGGACGCTTCGACCTGGCTCGCATCTGCGCCGCCCTGCAGGGCGCGGACATCATCGCACTGCAGGAGGTCGAGCGGCACTGGCCGCGCTCGGGCGATGTCGACCAGCCGGCGCAGATCGCGGCCCTGCTCGGCCAAGGCTACCACTGGGTCTACGGCGCCGGCTTCGACGTCGACGCCGGCCACCTCCCGCCCGAGCCGACCGGTTCCCCCCGGCGGCGCCAGTTCGGCAACATGCTGCTGTCGCGCTGGCCCATCCTGTCGTCGCGCCACCACCTGCTGCCCAAGATGGGGCTGACGCGGCACTTCAGCCTGCAGCGTTCGGTCATCGAAGGCGTGATCGCCCCGCCCGACGGCCCGGCGCTGCGCGTGCACAGCCTGCACCTGAGCCACGTCGGCGACGGCGACCGCGCGCCGCAGGTCGAGCGCCTGCTGCAACTGCACCGCGAGGCCCCGCTGGAAGGCGGCGCCTGGTGCGGCACCCACGCCGAGACCGCCTGGACCCTGGGCCTGCCGCCCCCACCCATGCCGGCGGCTGCGGTGTGGATGGGCGACTTCAACCTCGCCCCCGACTCGCCCCTGTACACCCGCCTGACCGGCCCCTGGTCGCCCGACTTCGGCCGCATGAGCCACCTCGGCGGCCTTGTCGACGCCTTCGTCGCCGCCGGCGGCGCCGAGCGCGACCCCGCCGACTGGACCTGCGACAGCTGCGAGCCGCCACAGCCGCGACGCCGCATCGACCATTGCCTGGTCTCCACCGAACTCGCCCCGCGCGTGCGCCGCGCCTGGATCGACCAGGAAGCGCAGGGGTCGGATCACCAGCCTTTGTGGGTGGAGATGGGGTGAGGGCAAGCGCCGGGACCTGAGGGCCGATGACCATCGCGCTCCCGGCGGCCCGGCCGCTGTCGAATCCTTCGCAGGCCGCGCACCACCCCGGACCAGGTCAGCCCCTTACGCCGGCTTCCTGCCGATCAGCCACACCTCCGCCACGAGCCCGGCCGCCAGCAGGACGCAGGCCCACACGTCGGCGACCACCACCCTGCCGATGGCCGGGTGGTATCCGCCGACCGCCGTCGCGACGACGATGAAGCTCGCCGCGCTGAACAGCCCGACCGTCAGCGCCGTGACGCGCAGCCAGGGCAGCGCGACGGCACTGAGCATCAGCACACCGAGCACGCCGAACAGCAGCGCCCGGTGCTGGAGCAGGATGGCCGTGTTCGGGTCCTTGACCTCGATCCCATAGAGCCGTGCAAGCGTGCCGACCCCCATGACGCCGGGGACGGGCAGCAGGTGGATGAGACCCGCGACGAGCAGGGCGACGATGGAGACGTACTTCATGGCTTTTCCTCCGGGTTGATTCATTCGGGAACGGGACGCGCGCCTCGTTGCGGCCCGCCGACGTCGGCTCGAAAATGCCGAACCGGGCCATCACGACGGCGGTCTGGCCATGGCGCGGGTGTCCATGATGGTGAATCCGGCGATCGCGATCACGACGGGAAGGGCTTGCATGGAACGCATCCACCAGGAACTCGATGCCGTCATCGTGTCGCAGCCGCAGGCTTCGGGCTTTCAAGATTCGCCTGTCCTTCCGCGCATCTGGGTCGGACCGGCGCGGGCGCTGTACGTGGGGCCGGGGCTGGACCTGTCGCCGCACCTGAACGTGGCGACGACGATCGCGGTGTCCCTGCGGCAGCCCTTCGAATGGCGGACCTGGGCGAAGCCAGGGGGCTGGTCGCCCTGGCGTGCCGAGGTCATCAGCGTCATCCCGTCGCAGACGCTGCATCACCTGAAGAGCCGCGGACCGATGGCCTTCCTCTACCTGGACCCGCTCACCGACCGACGGCACCCGCTGACCGGGGCCGAGCTGCTGCGCGGCTGCGAACGGCTGAGACTGGCGGGCCCGCGGATCGGCCTCGACGAAGCCTTCGCCGCCTTCGGGCTGCAGCCTCACCGCCCGAGGGATGCGCGCATCGCCCGCGTCGTGCGCGAGATCGAACGCCGCCCGGACGCCTTCGGCCGTCTGCAGGACGCTGCCGCGCTGGCCTGCCTGTCGCCGTCGCGCTTCAGGGCACGCTTCGACGCGGAGATCGGCCTGCCGTTCCGCCGCTACCGCCTGTGGCGGCGCATGGCCGCCGTCATGCGCGCGGTCGCTGCCGGCGGCACCCTGACCGAGGCCGCCCACGCCGCAGGGTTCTCGAGTTCGGCGCACCTGAGCAGCACGTTCAAGCGCATGTTCGGCCTCGCAGCCAGCGACCTGCTGGCATTGGGGGTGACGATCGACGTGTCCGACGATCAGGTGCTGCCTGCGGTCGAGCGCCTGTCCCATTCCGGGGTCGACCCGGCTCGAGGTCTGGCGATGTCGCCAAGGGGATGGGCGCACGGGACGAGGTGACGAACCTCGCCGACGTCGATCACGGTCGCACCCACCAGACACGATCCGTGCGCATGCGCCGCGGTTGCCGTCCGCGTATTCGCTAGGCTGTGGACACGCCTGCGGCAGTCGCCGCGCCGGCCGCGGTTTCGCTGCCCCACGCAGAGGTGACAGGCGTGGCGCATCGCGGCCCCAGGGCGATGTCGGACGATGACACACTCCCCACCCACCAGCCCAGGCCTGACCCCCGCACAAGCCGCCCAGCGCCTGCACGAGGACGGCCCGAACGAATTGCCGCGCGGGCCGCAGCGCACGGCCTGGCGCATCGCGCTGGAGGCCGTGCGCGAGCCGATGTCACTGTGGCTGCTGACCGGGGTGGGGGTTTACCTGCTGCTTGGGGACGCGCGGGAGGCCGCGGTGCTGCTGGCCTTCGTCGCGGTGACGATCGGGATCTCGGTGGTGCAGCAGGGGCGCAGCGAGCGCGTGCTGCAGGCGCTGCGCGAGATGGCGAGCCCGCGGGCACTGGTGCTGCGCGACGGACAGGCGCAGCGCATCCCGGGACGTGAGGTGGTGCGCGGCGACCTGTTGCTGATCGCCGAAGGCGACCGGGTAGCGGCCGACGGCGTGCTGCTGGAGGCCGCCGATCTGCTGGTCGACGAGTCGCTGCTGACGGGCGAGTCGGTGGCGGTGGCCAAGGAGGTGCCGGCTCCAGACAGGCCCAAAACGCAGACCACCACGGCACCCGGTACATCAACCACCACACCAGCCGTTAGTTCAGCCAATACCTCAGCCGATCCCCCAACCGCGACGCCAACTGCCACGCCGACTGCTACGCCAACCGCCACGCCACCCGCCGCGCCGGCCGATACACCAGCCGCCCCCTCACCTGCCGCCACACCAGCGATGCACACACCGGCATCGCCCGCGCCGGCTGCCGACACACCACCCCCCGACACCGCCCAGGTCCGCGCCGGCACGCTGGTGGTGCGCGGTCGTGGCCTGGTGAGGGTCACGGCGACAGGCGCGCGCAGCCAGATGGGGCGGATCGGGCAGGCGCTGGGCACCATCGTCACGCCGCCCACGCCACTGACGCTGGAGACGCAGCGCGTGGTGCGAAGGGCCGCGGTGGCCGGGGCGACGGTCAGCGTG
>Ga0172376_10009189_pt1 | contig 10215 bp, 12 predicted proteins | sample Lak35m_FD_121114 | JGI IMG/M metagenome (GOLD analysis project Ga0172376, IMG submission 121114) | Freshwater microbial communities from Kabuno Bay, South-Kivu, Congo - kab_092012_35m | ecosystem: Environmental > Aquatic > Freshwater > Lake | place: Democratic Republic of the Congo: South-Kivu... | reverse complement strand
GATGCCGGCAGCAAGGAAGTTTTTCAAGAGGTAGCCATCGTTCGATGCGACCTCGATCACTTGGCTGGTTGGCCCGAGGTCGAGCCGGGCCGTGATCATTTCCGAATAGCGCTTGGCGTGCTCGAGCCAGGAGGTCGAGGTGCTGGAGAAGTAGGCGTAGTTGGAGTCGAAGAGTTCTCCAGCATCCGCGTAATCCTCGGTTTGCACAAGCCAGCACTGGTCGCAGACCAGCACGCGGAGCGGGTAGTATTTTTCGGGTTTCGCCAAGGCCTCGGCCGTGAGGTAGGCGTTCGACGGCGGCGCGAAACCGAGATCGAGGAACAAATGCTCCAGCGGGGTTGAACAATGACGGCAATTCACAAGGCGACTCCTGAAAAATCTGCGGCAATCATGGAATGTCCCAAGTCGCGTTGCGAGATATTTGAAATGTCGAGCGGCCATGGGATGGCGAGCTTGGGGTCTTGTGGATTCAGGCCCCGCTCGCAGGCTGGAGCATAGGCTTCCGAGTGGAGATAAACCAGTTCGCTGTCGGGTTCGATGGTTTGAAATCCATGGGCGAATCCCGGTGGAATGAGAAGCACGCGGAGATTGCTGGCGCTCAATTCCTCGGCGTGCCACTGAAGAAAAGTGGGAGAGTCTTTTCGCACATCCACGGCGACATCCCACACCGCCCCGCGAATGCACGAGACGAGCTTGGCTTCGGCTTTCGGTGGAATCTGAAAATGCATGCCGCGAACGGTGCCTTGGGCAGCAGTGAAGGTGTGGTTGATCTGGCGGATGGGCCAACTCCAACCAGCCAAGGCAAGCTCCTCCGAACAAAAAAGGCGGGATAGAAATCCGCGATCATCACCAATCGCTCGGCGCTGAATGACGCTCAGGCCCTCAAGCCGTGTGGGGAGGATTTCAAACCTATTACTCATGCGGCGGAGAAAAAGGCATCGATGTCTTCTTCGCAGAGCGTGCGGGCATCCTCTCCCTCCAACTGACGCCGATACCAGCGCATGGTGCGCTCCACAGCGGTCCGAAGATTCCAAACAGGGGTGACGCCGAGGGCCTTTTTGGCTTTGGAATTGTCGAGGTAAAGCGTCTTGGCCTCGTGAAGTGCGTCTCGCTTTACACCCCAAGCCACCTCTCCCCGTCCGAAAGCTGAGCGCGCAATCTCCACCACATCCCGCACGGTGGCGATATCCTCGGGCTCGGGACCGAAATTGAAATCGCCAGCCGCACCCGGGTTTTGAAAGATCGTCTCCGCCAAGCAAAGGTAGCCGCAGAGTGGCTCCAGCACATGCTGCCACGGGCGTGTCGCCTCGGGATTCCGGACCTCCAGTGTGACCCCAGCCCCCCATGCACGCACGGCATCGGGCAAGATGCGATCCTCCGACCAATCCCCTCCCCCGATCACATTTCCTGCGCGAGCGGCGGCGAGCGCCTTGCCTTCGGGCGCAAAAAAGGAATGTCGATAGGAATTCACGAGCATTTCCGCAGCGGCCTTGCTCGCACTGTAGGGATCGAAGCCGCCGAGCGCATCATTTTCCACAAAGGCATGCCCCTGCTCGCTGTTGCGATACACTTTGTCCGTGGTCACCACGATGACAGCCTGAGTGGATGCGCTGGCGCGGGCGGCTTCGAGCACATGCAGCGTGCCATTGACATTCGTGGTGAAAGTTTCGAGCGGTTCGCGGTGGCTGCGACGAACCAGCGGTTGCGCTGCCAAGTGGAGAATGATGTCCGGGCGGAACGACGCGATCCGATCCATGAGCACGGAGTAGTCGCGGATGTCCAACCAGTCGTGTTTTTGCGGTTCATGGTTGCGAATCAACTCGCAAAGGCTGGGGCGAGTATTCGGTCGAAGCGAATAGCCCATGGTTTCGGCCCCCAATCGCTCCAAAAGAAGAGACAACCAGGCCCCCTTGAACCCGCTATGGCCGGTGACGAAGACACGCTTACCACGCCAGAAGGTGGGATCGGGCAGTCGAGTTCTCATTCCCAGATTTTCCAAGGCGCCTTGCCGCTTTCCCAGAGCTGCTCGAGGTGGATTTTTTCGCGAAGCGTGTCCATGGGTTGCCAAAATCCTTGATGCTCGAAAGCCATGATCTCTCCTTGCGCCGCCAAGTCGGCCAGTGGATTGCCCTCCCAACTGGTCATGTCCCCCTCAATGAAATCCAAACATTTTGGCGAGAGCACGAAAAAGCCGCCATTGATGAGACCGCCGTCGCCGGGTGGTTTCTCCGTAAAAGCACCGACCTTGCCGGCATCATCGCACTCGATCGCACCATAGCGACCAGGAGGGCGAACTGCCGTGACGGTGGCCAATCGTCCATGGGTTTGGTGAAACTTGATGGATGCTGCAATATCCACATCCGCAAGTCCGTCACCATAGGTGAAGCAAAAGGCATCCTAGTTTTTGATATACTCAGCCACCCGCTTCAAGCGCCCACCAGTGAGTGTCTTCTCGCCCGTATCGACCAGCGTGACTTTCCAAGGCTCGGCCTTTCTCTGGTGCACCTCCATGTGGTTACGGGACATATCAAAAGTCACATCCGACATGTGCAGGAAGTAGTTGGCGAAGTATTCTTTAATCAAATACCCCATGTAGCCGCAGCAAATCACAAACTCATTCACTCCATGCGCGGAATAGAGTTTCAAGATATGCCAAAGAAGCGGCCGACCGCCGATCTGCACCATTGGCTTCGGGCGATTTTGGGTCTCTTCGGAGATGCGGGTGCCTAGCCCGCCGGCGAGAATGACTGCTTTCATTTAGGATTTTTGAATTTTTAACCTCGGATAGCCCAGATATGCATGGATATAGATTCAGGAAATTTAACTGAGGGGATTTACACTGCGCGGATTTTTATGAAAAAAACTAAATCCCGATTGGAAAGGCGAAGCGTTACTGCTTCCCCTAATGATTATAGGTGAGGATTTTGAACCTTGCAAAGATTTTAAAATCCTTTTCGTTATTGGTGACGATCGTTGAAATTCCTTGCGTGCACGCCGAAGCCGCCAGCATCGTATCCAGCAACCGCTTGCGCCCGAGTCGATGCTCGCGCAACCATTCGATCCAAGTCGTCACCGCGTCTCCCTCGGGATAAATGCGAACAACCTCCCGGGCTTGCCACCAATGCTCGGCTCTGGCCAGAGCCTCCTCCATGGTCAGTGGCTCTTTCAGCCGTTTCGAATCCGTTACCACATGCACGAATTCCGCCAGCATTTGCGGCGCAACGGCCAATTTGTGCCCTTCCTCCAACAGACGACTCAACAGTGCATCCGCAGGCTTGTGAAAGAGGTGGTCGCGAATCTCCACAGCCACGAGAAAATCGGTGTCAATCGCGACTATCATCAAGCATTTCTCCGAGCAGGTCCTCTTCCCGACCGATCGGCTGCAAGGGCCCACCCACGCTGGCCGGCCTGCGATTGCGCAGCGTTGTTTTCCTTAAAATAAACCGTTGGTGGTAATCCTCCATCGCACGCCGAATCAGCTCCGAGGCACTATTCCCCACTTGCTTCGCATAAACAGTAAAATCCCGATAAATCGGATCGGATACATTGACCGTAATGGTTTTCATATATTCAAGGATATTTACACTGGAAGGAGAGTCAATCGAAATTTCCTAGCTTGCCTGCGGCGCGTTGGCGAATAATGGGTAACTGGTGGCGGGAAAAGGCATCGTTTTGACATATACCGCCTCGCCTTCTATCTTCTATCTCCTGTCGCTCCGCCACCGAGCAGGGCAGCTCGCGAAGCGAGAGGGCGATGTGATTTCATAATCCCGTGCAAGCTCGCTTGTGGCGGGATTTGAAAATACAGCGCCAGCTTGGCACGCCAAGCGCAACCTGCTTGCACTCCGTGTCCTCTGTGCACTCTGTGGTTAAACCCTTTAGCGGCGAATCTTCGCCCGCTCAATGGCCTCGCGATACACTTCCAAAATCTCCCCCATCACCCGATCGGGATGGAATCTCTCCTCAAACCGTTTTCGCGCAGCGGCCCCCAATTTCACCCGCAGGTCCGCATCCGCCATCAGCTTTCGCAGCGCCTTGGCGAGCCCCCGCACATCGCCGGGCCTCACGATCTCGGCGGTATCGGCAAGCATTTCCGGCACGGCACCGGTTCGCGTCGCGGCGATCGGCTTGCCCGATGCCATCGCCTCAAGAATCACATATGGAAAATTGTCCCAGAGACTTGGGAATGCAAAAACATCCACTCCGGAAAACCACTCAGCAACCGCTGCAGGAGGCAGATTGTTCACAAAGCGAACTTGTTTCAAATTTTCACCTAAAATTTCCCGAACCACCTTCGCCGGATCGGCCCCCGAAATGCAAGATGGCACCGAGCGACCGGCGAACTCGACAACCCACTCCGGAAATTCCGGCAAAACCTCATTCAGCGCCATTGCCAATTCCACCACACCTTTGCGTGGCTCCAGCCGACCCAAAAATCCCAGCTTGGGGGTTGCGTTCGTAGCCGTTTTTGTGCCCTTATCGGAATCCAAAAAAAGCGGATTCGGCACCTTGCGAATGGCTTCCGGCTTGATCCACCAATGCCCTTCCGCGAAGCGCCGCATTTCCTCACTCATCACAATCACGGTATCCGCTTCGCTGGCAGCTTCCCGTTCCAAGGAATCCCGACCTGCCAGCCAAGGAAAGTGAAAGGGTTCCAGATGGAGCGGTTTCAATGGCAGCCCCCTTTTGAGGGCTCCCAAGGCACAGCGAATCTGGTTGAAAACAGAAACCACTCGCTCCCATGGACTCGGAGCAAAATCTAAATAGCGATCTAAAATCACACTCGGCGAATGAAGCCGAACCACACGCGCCACTTCGGGAAATGAGCGAGAAACCCAAAGCCCCTCGGCTTTTAACTCTCCAAATTCCAGCACATCGAATGGCCGTTCATCATGAGCTTTCCGAAAAGCCTCTACCACCCGATAAGAAAACATCGGCGGCAAGGCCTCTCCTAAATGATGAAAGAGAACATTCCCTCTCTCCGGCAAATCCCCCGCGCTTCCCGAGGAGAACACTTCCACTTCGCACCCCTCGCGCACCAACCCGCGCGTCAGATGGTCAAAATAAGTCCCAATTCCTCCACTACCCGGCAAACCGGCGAATTCGCTGCTAATTAAAGCAATCCTCATTAAATTTTAGGAATAAAAATAGAACTTACCGATGAGTTAAAGAGAAACTGTGAATTTCTCTAAAGTTAATTGTCCAAACAAAGGACAAACATTTCAGTTTTTCAGATTTCCGCTTTCCGCTTTGTCCCTTAACCCTTCACTACCCGTCAAACCTGCAAACTCGCTACTGGCCAGAGCAATCTGCATGATTTTTTGCAAAGAAATTGTAAAGGCTTATCGAATAAACCTATTCGGTTTTTTCCAACCAGATGCTGCAGCCGGTGTTCTCTCCAAAATCAACACCTGATTCTAAAAAAATATCTGGAAACAACTTCCATGCAAAAGGATTAAAAGCATGGATTTTGAAGCATTTATTATTAAGTAGAAAACAGCGAAGAAAAATCGACTCATTCCAAGCCTGCCCTTCCTTCACCCATTCCATCGGATATGTCTCCGGATAGAAAACATCATGGAAATGAACCAAAACACCCTTTTTCAAGCGAGGAAGGATTTTTAGGAAAATGTGAGTAACATCGCTGCCGATTTTGCGACATGCGAAGAATCTACGAATAGAATATCTCCACTTTCCAACTCATCATAGATTTCAAGATCACAATTCTGGACGATGTCCACCAAAACTCGGTCTTGGAGCACATCCTCCCGGAGTAGCTCCCGCAAACGATCCGGGTAGGGCTCGACAAACCTAATTTGCGGGTGGATTCCAAGCCTTTCGATTGTGTCAATGATAACAGCGGAGGAGAAACCCGATCCAATTTCTATGATTCTCCTGGGACGAAAAACCTCGATAATTCCAGAAAGGAAAAAAACGTCCGATTGCGAAAAATAGTGGTTTTGAGAGTAATAATTGTAACCGTGGGTCTTAACATGCGGGAAGGAGAGTTTTTTGTAAATTGGTATAAGTTTCAGGAATAGTTGTTTCTGCTCTTCGATTCTTAAATCTATGTGCTCCCAATACGCACTCCCATCAAAAGAGGGATTCCCATTTCCTTCGATTTCGGAAACATTCAGTAGAGGTGAGTAAAAGTGACCAGGGGGTGCAAAGACAATCCCTCGATAATCCGGAAATCGTTTCCGTATGACCCATTCGATGAGATGCTTGATCTTATACTTGTAGGCCTGGGGACTGAAGAATGTTTGGACTCGCGGCATTTCGTGGATTGATTTTATAGCCTCAAAACATTTTTTTGAATATCGTCGGCGTTCTGCAAATGCACCTTGTCACTACCGAATAGGCTATCGGACAGAAACAAACTGCTATCAATATATCCATCAAAAATTTCTCCAAGGTTCAATGCCCGAATGTCTGCATTCATTTTTTCTTCAAATGTTCCGCGCTTGGAATCCGGTTGTAGCGTGCATTTAATAACAAATGTCCCGCCACATTGCTGAACAAGGTCACGGATTTTGAGAAGGAATTCGCGGTTGATTTCAGAAATAAAAAAATCGCCGGGCGCAGCAGGATTGAGATAGGTGGTAGGCGGAATGATGTTTGAGCATCGAATAATCGGTAATTGGGATAGGGATGCAATAATTTTACTTTGAATCCTGTTAATGAATTCGTTGTCTTGCCAAGGGGAAAATTCATCATTGTAGAACGGCTTCAACACATAGTGGAAAGTGGCGTCATGGGAGAAGTCCATTCCAAAAGTCGCGGGAGTGATTGCAAGGACGATTGTTTTCCCTTTCAAGCTATTGGATTCGGCTAATCTATCGAGTAGAAAAAATTGCCCCGCCATCGTGCAGGGGTTTACCATGCTCAAAGAATTGATCCGCGCCGAATACTCCTTGGGCGGATACATTTGCGTTGCCACGCTATCGCCCAAAAGAAATATTTCTGTTTCGGGCCAGCTTTTTCGTGCCTTTGCGATGCTATCGTAGATAAAACCGTTCTCCACGGCGTGTCCTTGCAGGTTGAACTGGATCAGGAACCAGCCCACGGCATTCAAAACCACGAATGCCAGAATAAGAAACTTGGCCGATTGGATGAGAAATGGTTTCACCTCAAAATTGGAAGTAAATGAAATCCCGCTCGCCGAAGTAGCCTCGATAGTAGATCACAGCCAAAAGCAGGGAATAGGCCGCCCAACGCATGCTTCGCGGAACTCGCTCGAGTTTGAGCGGAACATCCCGGTCACGGTCCATCCATTCGACGAGCACCGCCAGCGCAATCCACGGCAAACCTCCCCGGAATGCTGCCGGAAAGCTGAAAAGTGATGCGGAGAACAACTCGGAGAGATAGGCAAACGCATGTCCAAGATTCTCGGCGCGAAAAAATGTCCATGCCAGGCATACCACGGAGAAATTGATCAAAATCAATCCCGCATCCCTTAAGCCCGGGAGCCACCGCCCCTCGGCCACTGTGCCATGGTGAAGCCGGTGCAGACCAAAAATGAAAATTGGCAAATAAAGCGCCGCATTGAGCAAACCCCAAACCAAAAATGTCCAATTCGCCCCGTGCCAAAGCCCGCTCAACATAAAGACGATAAAGATGTTACCCATCGCCGCCGCTGTGCTTCCCCTGCTGCCGCCCAAAGGAATGTAAACATAGTCGCGAAACCATGTGGATAGGGAAATGTGCCAACGCCGCCAAAACTCCGCGATGTCCCGCGAAAAATAGGGAGCCTTGAAATTCACCATCAAATCAAACCCGAAAAGCCGCGCCACTCCGCGCGCGATGAGGGAGTATCCTGCAAAATCCCCAAAGATTTGGAAGGCAAAATACACCAAACCCAGCGCCCTCTCCGATCCGCTGAAATGCGACCCCGGCTTGAAAAGATTTTCCACATGAAATGCCAGGTTGTCCGCCAACACCGCCTTCAGGAAGAACCCCCAGAGAATCATCCGGAGCCCGTCCACGGCAAACCCGTAATCAAAATCAATCCGCTTGCGGAAAAATTGGGGCAGCAATTTCTCCGCCCGCTCGATCGGCCCCGCCACCAGTTGCGGGAAAAATGAAACATAAGCCAGAAAGGCCACGGCATCGCGGGATGGCTCCATCTTACGGCGATAGACATCGATCGTGTAGCTGATGGTCTGGAATGTGTAAAAGCTGATTCCGACCGGCAGAACCAAATTCAGTGTCACATCGCCCAACTGGAAACCGAGCCTCCCGGCCGCCGCCTGAAGTGAATCCGCAAAAAAATTGTAATACTTGAAAACAAAAAGCATTCCGAGGTTGCAAAACAAACTGTAGCCCAAGAGAAGTTTTCGCTGTTTTTCCCGAACCTCCCGCCCCAGTATAAGCGCCACATAGTAATCAAGGATGGAACTGGCAAAAACAAGCGAAAGGAACCTCCAATCCCACCAACCATAAAACACATAGCTCGCCGCAAGAAGAAACCAATTCCGGGGCACTGGTCCCGAATTCAGGAATCCCCAGTAAATGGCGAAGCTGATGCAAAAGAAGATCAAAAATGTTGTGCTTGTGAATAGCATTTAACGATTTATTCTCGGTCTGAAACTTGAGATGCTCGGCTTGAGCTGATTTGGAAGATTACGACCGTGCAATTTCCAAAAGTCGACTTCCAAAAACTTCTGCTGGATTTGGTGGCAATTCTCGCCTGATCTTCCGCCCCGCCTCCAGCCCCATTTCCCTCAGCTTTTCGCGTGAATTCCATACACGCTCAAATGCGGTATCCAAGGATTTAGGGCAGGCACAGTCCGCAAGGAATCCAGTCTGCCCATCTTCCACAAACTCGACATTTCCGGCCACATCGGTGGCAATCACAGCACGATGGCAAAGCATAGCTTCCACAAGAGCGATCGGCAAGCCCTCGTGTCGGGAAGGTAGAACCAAAGCATCGTGCTCCTTCCAGATTTCTCGAACATCGCTGACATGACCACAAAACCTCACCCGGTTTTCAATACCTAACATTCGACCAAGTGACTTCAACGAGTTTGCGGAACTCCCATCTCCAAACAAAGAGACTCGGATCGACCGGTTCCTCCATTTTTCTTCGGAAAGAACTTCAAACAAGATATCCTGTCCTTTGGAAACAGGTTCCAACCTGCCCACACATGCCAATTCGAGCTCGAATTCTCCTGTGGCGCGCCAGGATGGTTGCTGATCGAAAGGAACGCCAAATGGGTTTCTGACAACTTCCGCGTGGGGCAAATGCTCTCCGATTTGAAACTCACAAAGACGCAAATTGTTTTGGCTTACAAAGAAACACCTCTCTGCACTTTTCAAAAACTTTCTTTTTTCGTAAATAACAGAATCCGGCGGCCAAAAACACACACTATTGGCTTGGCATAAATTGACATAGCGAATACCAAGTTTATGGCATTTCTCTCCCCACCCAATATTTGAAACTACTCGCCCATCGCTAAAGCACACTAAATCGGCTCTTCCGTTTGCCAACCAATGATCAAAAGCCAGAGCCGTTAAATCGCGGCTTGGGACGAGTCGCGCACGCCGCCCGATTGCCTCGAACCAACTTGGAGAAACCGGTTTTCGCTCGAAAACATTAACACCAAAATGCAATAACTGCTCAATTTCCTTCGCCCTCGATGGCCAACCGTGGACTGACGCTGACACCTTGTGTCCCTGCTTAACTAGAGACTTAGCCGTTTCACTCCATAGCAACTCAGATCCACCCCATGGGGCGGTATCCATCGTGCTGATGAATTTGAAATTCATGGAAGCACTATGAGACATTAGATTTTCTGAGAAGTTCCATGGTAGCATCAAGAACTTGCTCTACGCTGATTTGATTCATACAGAGAATGCTTTGGGGACAATCATCCCTCCAATGCGGCACGCCTGCTGGATTGTGCTGGCAACCGATGCACTCAATTTGCGAGTAAACGCCTATTGACAGCGTTTTGCTGTGGAGGAAAAACTCTGCGGCGGTAGGTCCGAAGAGACCAACACAAGGAGTGCCAACGCTGCCCGCCATGTGGAGTATACCCGAATCGATGCCTATAAAAAATCGGGCTTTTTCCAAAAGAGCCACCGTCTCGTAAAGTGAAAGGCTGCCGACAAGATCATGTGCACCAATGACTCGAGGAGATTTACGATTAGTAGCTGAACCAACGAAGTCATCGCCAACCTGGATAGCTTGGCATCCTGTCCTTTCGATAATTT
>Ga0172376_10009187_pt1 | contig 10219 bp, 9 predicted proteins | sample Lak35m_FD_121114 | JGI IMG/M metagenome (GOLD analysis project Ga0172376, IMG submission 121114) | Freshwater microbial communities from Kabuno Bay, South-Kivu, Congo - kab_092012_35m | ecosystem: Environmental > Aquatic > Freshwater > Lake | place: Democratic Republic of the Congo: South-Kivu... | reverse complement strand
GGATGAGGGGATGAGGGGATGAGGAGATGAGGGGATGAGGGGATGAGGGGATGAGGGGATGAGGGGATGAGGGGATGAGAAGCCTTGCCCTGCTCGATGCCCAGGGGCCGGCATCATCCCTCCGTTCCACTGCATAGTTGCAGGACGGCACACTGGATCCTGACGCCAGCCAGGCTGGCCGCAAGCCGCTGCGTGGTGGGCTTCGCTGCCGCGGCTCAGCTCAGCGGCTCGGCCGCTGCCCCGGCGCCCCGGGCGGCTCCGGTTGAGGCCGCACCCGCCGCGCCTGCCGCACCCGCCGCGCCTGCAGTGGTGGCAGTGGCAGTGGCAGTGGCAGGCGGCGCCAGGCGGGCGGCGTAGGCGGCGCAGGCCTGCTGCAGCACGGCATGGGTGAGGTCATCGCGGCCCGTGGGTTGCCAGCTGGGTGCGAACTGGGGCAGACCGTTGATCGAGGTGTCGCGGTAGAGGCTCTGATCGCAGTCGAGCTCCATCACATAGAGCCTGCCCGGCGCCGCACGCCGGCCGGCGCTCGCCGGCGCGGCTTCGCTGGCCTCGCCCTCGCTGGCGACGCCGGTCGCGGCGGCGGAGACGTCGGGTGTGGCGGCAGCGGCCGGCTGGAACCGGCTCAGCACCGTGAGGTAGCCACTGCGGTTCAGCCGCAGGCTGCCCTCATCCCACCATTGGCGCCCCTCGCGGCTGGCGGGCACCTCCACCCACGACACCGGCCCCGCCAGCGCCACGGGCACCTGGCCCAGCAGCAACAGCGCCAGCAGCAACAGCCCCAGCAGCCTGCTCATGGCGCCACCGCCTGGCGACGACCCGCCGGGGCATGCAGCTGCAGCAGGTTCGACAGGGTGCTGCGCAACTGGGTCCGCGGCACGATCGCATCGACGAAGCCGTGATCGCGCAGGTATTCGGCCGTCTGGAAACCCTCGGGCAGCTTCTCGCGCAGGGTCTGCTCGATCACGCGCCGGCCGGCGAAACCGATCAGCGCCTTCGGTTCGGCCAGGATCAGATCTCCCAGCATCGCGAAGCTGGCGGTCACACCGCCGGTGGTGGGATGGGTGAGCAGCGGGATGTAAAGCAGCTCCGCCTGACGATGAAGCTGCAGGGCCCCGGAGATCTTGGCCATCTGCATCAGGCTCAGCATCCCCTCCTGCATCCGAGCCCCCCCCGAGGCGCAGACGATCAGCAGCGGCAGCCGGGAAGCGGTGGCCGTCTCGATCAGGCGGGTGAGCTTCTCGCCCACCACCGAGCCCATCGAGCCGCCCATGAACCGGAAATCCATCACGCCCAGGGCCAGGGGGTGCCCCTCCAGCCGGCACAGACCCGTGACCACGGCATCGCGCAGACCGGTGGCCCGCTGGCTGTCGCGCAGACGATCCGCGTAGCTGCGACGATCCTTGAATGCGAGCGGATCGGTGGGGGCGAGCTCGGCATCGAGCAGCTCAAAGCTGCCCGGATCGGCGAGCAGGCTGATGCGCTCGCTGCTGTCGATGCGGCTGTGGTGCCCGCAACCCGCACAGACGCTGGCGTTGGCGATCAGATCCTTGCGGTAGACCACCAGAGCGCACTGAGGGCACTTGCTCCACAGGCCATCGCTCTCGTCGGCATCGGCTCCCTGCATCGAGCGGACCACCGGTGCGGTCTTGTGGCGATCGGCAAACCAGTCGAACAGCGACATGGATTCGGGCACATCCGGCGGCAGGCCCATTAAAGACCTGCCTCGGTTCGCCAGGGCGGGGCCCGGCTAGGGCCAGCCCGCCAGACGCCACCAGAACGTGGTGCCCTGGATCCAGACCAGCATTCCCCCCAGCGCCAGGAACGGCCCGAAGGCAAAGGGCTGCCGGGGCCGCAGCCGGCCGCTGATCCGCCCTCCGAGCCCGATCACGGCACCGCTGAGCACGGCCAGGGCCAGGCTGAGCAGCAGCCCGCGCGGTCCCAGCCAGGCGCCGAGCAGGGCGGCGAGCTTGGCATCGCCGAGGCCCAGGGCCAGCCGACCCAGCAGCTTCTCGCCCAGGGCGCTGAGGCTCTCCAGGGCGAGCAACCCCAGGCCGGCCGCCAGCAGATGGGACAGCAGCAGGGCCCGGCCGCTGGCGCTGCCCTGGCTGAAGCCGAGCAGTGCCGTGGCCGCCAGCCCCAGCAGCACACCCCAGCGGCAGAGCGATTCCGGCAGCCAGAGATGGTCCAGATCGATCAGGGTCATCGCCAGCAGCCAGCTGACCAGCAGCCAGCCCGCCAGGGTGAGCGGCAGCGGCGGCGGGGCGGCCCCCATCGCCTCCGGCCGCGCCAGCGGCAGCAGCAGCCAGAGGCCGGCGCCGGCGCACTCCACCAGCGGATAACGCCACGACACCGGCCGGCGGCAGTGGCGGCAGCGACCGCGCACCAGCAACCAGCCCAGCAGCGGGATGTTGTCGTGCCAGGCCAGGCGGCTGCCGCAGTGGGGGCAGTGGCTGGGGGGCAGCAGCAGCGATTCCTGCCGCGGCAGCCGCCAGGCGACCACGTTGAGGAAGCTGCCCACACAGGCGCCCAGCAGCGCCACCAGCACGACGAGGGCTGGCGTGGGCGGCTGCGAGGCCGACCACCAGGGCGTCGTCACAGGGCTGATCATGGCGAGGGCCCAGCGGACCCACAGGGCTCAGGCGAGCTTTTTCTTCTCCTCGATCATGCGGTGGATGATCGGGGTGAGGATCAACTCCATCGCAAAACCCATCTTGCCGCCATCGACCACGATGGACGTGGGGCTGGACATGAAGGAGTCGTGGATCATATCGAGCAGATAGGTGAAGTCGATGCCCCACTTCTCGCGGGCTCCCTTGCGGAAGTGAATGATCACGAACGACTCATCCGGTGTGGGGATGTCTCGGATCATGAACGGGTTGGAGGTGTCCACCGTCGGGATCCGCTGGAAGTTGATATCGGTGCGGCTGAACTGCGGGCAGATGTGATTGATGTAGTCGGGCATCCGGCGCAGGATCGTATCGACGATGGCCTCGGCGGAGTAACCACGCTCCTTGTTGTCGCGGGCGATCTTCTGGATCCACTCCAGGTTCACAACCGGCACGACCCCGATCAGCAGATCGGCCAGGCTGGGCAGGTCATAGCCCTCGCCGACCACACCGCCGTGGAGGCCTTCATAGAAGAGCAGGTCGGTGCCGGTCGGGATCGTCTCCCAGGGGGTGAACTGGCCGGGTTCCAGAGTGGTGCCGAGCCGGCCGTTGTGCTCGGCGGCCTCCTCGATGGAGTGCAGGTAGTAGCGCTTCTGGCCGCTGCCGGTCTCGCCGTAGGCGCGGAACAACTCGTCGAGCTTGTCGAACAGGTTGGCCTCGGGGCCGAAGTGGGAGAAGTTCTCCCCCTTGGCCAGGGCGGCCGCCATCGCCTCCTTCATCGGGCCCCGCTCGTAGCGGTGATAGCTGTCGCCCTCGACCACGGCCGGGGTGATGCCTTCGCGCTTGAAGATGTGCTCGAAGGCCCGCTTGACAGTGCTGGTGCCGGCGCCGGAGGAACCGGTGACGGCGACGACCGGATGACGCTTCGACATGCGCGGGTTCAGCAGGACTGCAGGGGAGTTTGGCAGGTCACCGGTCCGCCCCCGGCCGGCGCTGGGGTCGGCGTCGCAACCGGAGCGCTCGAGCTGTCGCTCCGGCCCGGCGCCAGGGCACTTCCCAGCTCCGAGCCGACGCCGCTCGCGCCCGGACGCAGGCAGGGCTGATTCAAACTCGGGGCATGGGCTGCGGCGGAAGCGCAGGGGGCAACCCGCTCCTGGCAGCGCCAGGGATGCCGGGGCTCATTGATGACGCACCTGGCAGGCGCGACTGACGCAACCGGCACTTTGAAGCGGCCCTGCGGACGCAGGTGCCAGGGCGGACCGGCCGGCACGCTGACAAGCGCCGGCAAGCGCGGCCGCAAGGCCGTGTCTGGGGCTCCAGGACCGCCAGGGATGCGGGGCCTGCAGGCAGCCGGCTCAGGCCTCCAGGGCCGCCAGCAGCTGCTCGCCCATGGCACGGCAGCCCAGCGGCTTACAGCCCGCTGCGATCAGATCACCGGTGCGGTATCCGGCCGCCAGCACCCGGTCCACGGCCGCCTCCAGATCGGCGGCGGCCTGCTCCCGGCCCAGGCCCAGCCGCAGCAGCATCGCGGCGCTGAGCACCATCGCCATCGGGTTGGCCTTATCTGCACCGGCGATATCGGGCGCCGATCCATGGATCGGCTCAAACAGGCCCGGGCCGCCCGATCCCAGCGATGCCGAGGGCAGCATGCCGATCGAGCCGCTCAGCATGGCCGCCTCATCGCTGAGGATGTCACCGAACAGATTGCTGGTAAGCAGCACATCAAACTGGCGCGGATTACGCACGAGTTGCATGGCCGCATTGTCCACATACATGTGGCTGAGTTCCACATCGGGATAGGCCTCGGCATGGATCGCCTCCACCCGGTCACGCCACAGCTGGCTCACATCGAGAACATTGGCCTTATCGACACTGCACAGACGGCCGCTGCGCTGCCGCGCCAGCTCAAAGCCCACCCGGGCGATGCGGTCGATCTCATCATCGAAATAGGCCATGGTATTGAAGCCACGCACGCGACCCTCCACCTCGATGCGCCCCTTGGGGGTACCGAAATAGACGCCGCCCGTGAGCTCACGCACCACCATCAGATCCACCCCCTCGATCACCTCGCGCTTGAGCGTGGAGGCCTCGATCAGGGCGGGGATGATCTTCACCGGCCGCAGATTGGCGAACAGCCCCAGTCCCGCCCGCAATCCCAGCAGCCCCGACTCGGGCCGCAGCTGGCGCGGCAGGCTGTCATAGCGGGGTGAACCGATCGCCGCCAGCAGCACCGCCTCGGAGGCGCGGCAGGCGGCCAGGGTTTCTGCCGGCAGGGGTTCGCCGCAGGCATCGATGGCCGCACCGCCCATCGGCCGCTCGTCATAGATCAGCTGGAAGTGATGGCGGCGGCTGACGGCATCGAGAAGCTGCCGGGCCACGGCCATGATCTCCGGGCCGATGCCGTCACCGGCAAGCAGGGTGATCCGATGGCTGGTCATCGCGCGGGCCGCCGGGCGGCAGGGGGAATGGCGCGAGGCTACGCGGCAGGCGTTCGGGGCAGGCGCCAGGGCTGCCTCAAGGTCGGGTTTTCAGCCCGGAGCAGCTGCTGAGCGACGCGCTGCCGCGGGATCGAGCGCTGGCGACGCTGGAATCTCCGCAGCAGACACAGCCCTGGGGCGGACTTTCGGGCAGCCCTGGGGCAAGCGCCGCACGGAGCCGGCCGCGGCGGCCCGATCGGTGCGATGTTCAGGGCTGGTGGCCTTTCTGCAGCTTGCGCAGGCTGCGGGCCATCTCGGGCAATCTGCGGAAGGCGGCGGAGCAGCGCAGGAAGTCGTTGTGGGGGATCGCCGGGACGCCGCTCACCACCGCACCGGCGGCCACCTGCCCATGGATGCCGGACTTGGACGAGGCGATCGCCCGGTCGCCGATCACAGCCCGATTGGCCACCCCCACCTGACCGGCCAGGATCACGCCATTGCCCAGCACCGCCCCGCCGGCGATGCCCACCTGGGCCGCCATGGCGCAACCGCGGCCGGTGACCACGCCGTGGCCCACCTGCACCAGGTTGTCGATCTTGGTGCCGGCACCAATGCGCGTCTCGCCCACCGATGGCCGGTCGATGGTGCTGCCGCAACCGACCTCGACACCATCCTCGAGCACCACCTGGCCGGTCTGGGGCATCTTGCGCCAGCCGGAAGCGGTGGGCACGAAGCCGAAGCCCTCGCTGCCGATCACCGCCCCGGAGTGGATCACGCAGTTCCGACCCAGGCGGGTGCCCGGATGGAGCACCGCATGGGCATGAATCTCACAGCCGGCACCGACCTCGACGTCGTCGTAGAGGATCACGCCGGGGTGGAGCACGCAACCGGCCTCAACGCGGCTGCCGGCGCCGACCACCACGTGGGCCCCCACATGCACATCAGCCCCCAGCTCGGCACCGGGCTCCAGCACCGCGGTGGGATGGATGCCGGCCGGCGGGCGGGGCCGTGGATAGAGCTGCTCCAGCGCCTCGGCGAAGGCCAGGCGCGGATCGGCCAGGGCCACCCAGGCGATCCCCCGCGCCGCGGCCTGCTGCTGCAGCGCCTCCACCCCCTCACCGCGGGCGGGAAGCAACAGCGCGGCAGCGGAACTGGCCGCCAGAGCCTTCGCCAGGGCGTGGTCGGCATCCAGAAACGAAAGCTGCCCCGCCGCCGCCCGTTGGATCGATTCGGCGCCGTGAAGGTCTGGATCATCGCCCAGGTGGCGCGGGGTGGCCTCGCTCACCTCGCTGAGCCGGGTGAGCAGAGTGCTGAAGCGCATGGCGGCCAAGCTGGACGAGATAATCATAGGCGGGGGCAGCGATCTCAGCACGAGTCATCTGCAGCAGGCCCCGTTGGCAGCACGCCTCGTTGGCAGCACGGAGTGGTGGCAGAACGGAGTGGTGACGGGACGGAGTGGTGACGGCACGCATCGTTCGCAGCACGGGAGATCGCAGCAAGGGGGATCGCAGCACGGGAGATCGCCGCCCGTTGGATCGCGGCAGCTGCGCTGGGCCGGGCAGCCGGCCGGCTCAGGGGCTCGGGGCTGATTCAAACTCGGCGCGAGGGTTGCGGCCGAAGCGCAGCGGGGCCACCCGCTGCTTGCAACGCCTGTGGTGCTGATGCCAACCCGTGCTGCCCGTGTCGCGCACGACCGGCGCAATCCAGCACTTTGAAGCGGCCCTGGGGGGCAACCCGCTCCCGGCAGTATCTGGGGTGCTGAGGTCCGTTGCCGCTGCCCGTGTCAGGCACGACCGGCACAACCAGAACTTTGAAACGGCCCTGGCTCAGGGGCTCGGGGCTCGGGGCGCCGGGCGGCTGGGTGCACCTGGATCCAGGCCTCGATGCGGCCTGGGCCACGGGGCCGGTCGGTAACGCCCACCCGATCTGAATCACCCGGTTCAGCCCATGCCTTTGCTCTCGAGACCAGCGATGGCGGCGGCAACACCTCTGGCCTGATCGCTCTGCGCCATGGCAGCAGGCTGCGCTGCCTCAACGACCCCGACCTCAACCAGACGCTGTGGAAGTGGGAGGAGCCGTTCCATGCAGCGACGGCAGCAGAGGCAGGGATTTGGTGTTGGCTCAGCTTGTAAAGGAGCGCACGGCGCGGGGGCGCAGATGCAGTCGGGCTCCGGGTTGAACCGCCTCCTCGCCGCCCTGCAGCCACTCGCGCGGGATCTGGACCTGCACCAGATCGCCGCGATCGAGCTGCAGCTCCGCATGCACATCGCGGCCCAGATGCACCAGGCGCCGCACCACCGCCGGCACACTGCTTTCGCCGGGTTCGTGCAGCAGATCGAGATCGTGGGGCCGGATGAACAGCGAGGCTCCCTCCGCGACCGGGGTCGACAGCGACTGCGCTGCCTGCGATGAACTGGTCGCTGCCTGGAGCGCTGCCGCCGGCAGCACATTCACATCACCGACGAAGCGCATCACGAACGGACTGGCGGGTTCTTCGTAGATTTGCACCGGCGTGCCGATCTGCTCGATCCGCCCCTCATTCATCACCACTATGCGGTCGGCCACCTCCATCGCCTCCTCCTGATCGTGGGTGACGATCACGGTGGTGACACCGGTGCTCTCCTGCAGCCCTCGCAACCAACCCCGCAGCTCCTTGCGCACCTTGGCATCAAGGGCGCTGAAGGGTTCGTCGAGCAGCAGCAGCTGCGGCTGCACCGCCAGGGCCCGGGCCAGGGAGACGCGCTGGCGCTGACCGCCCGAGAGCTGGCTGGGGTAGCGATCGCCATACCCTCCCAGCTGCACAAGCTGTAGCAATTCCTCCACACGGTGACGGATCTGCTGCTTCGACCAGCGGCGCAGCTCCAGGCCAAAGGCCAGGTTCTGACGCACGGTGCGGTGCTTGAACAGGGCGAAGTGCTGAAACACGAAGCCCACATGACGCTCCTGCACCGACAGACCGGTGACCTCCTGGCCATGGATGAACACACGGCCCTGATCCACGGACTCAAGGCCGGCGATCATGCGTAGCAGTGTGCTCTTGCCGCAGCCGGAAGGACCGAGCAGCGCGACGAGGGAACCGCTGTCGACATCGAGGCTGAGATCATCGATGGCAACAAAGCCGCCGAATCGCTTGGTGACCTGACTGATGCGAATGCCCATTGATATTCAGAGATTGGGCTGGGGAGTGAGACGCAGATAGGGGCGCACTTCGGTGATCCCCTTGGGGAACCTGACGCGGGCTTCCTCCGTGGGAATGGAGGGCACGACGACCACATCATCGCCGGCTTTCCAGTTCACCGGTGTGGCCACCTGGTGGTACTCGGTGAGCTGCAGCGAATCGATGACGCGCAGGATCTCCTCGAAGTTGCGACCCGTGCTGGCGGGATAGGTGATCTGCAAGCGCAGTTTCTTGTTGGGATCGATAATGAACACCGAGCGTACGGTGAGATTATTGAGCGAGTTGGGATGAATCATCCCATAGAGATCGCTCACTTTCCTGTCGGCATCTGCCAGAATCGGGTAGTCGACATTGGTGTGCTGGGTGGCATTGATATCGTCGATCCAGCCGCTATGGCTGGCGACTGAATCCACGCTCAAGGCAATGGTCTTGACGTTGCGCTTTTCCCACTCCGGGCGTAGGCGAGCCACCTCGCCCAGTTCGGTGGTGCAGACCGGGGTGTAGTCGGCCGGGTGGGAGAACAGCACAACCCAGCTGTCAGCCGCGTAGTCGTAGAAATGGATCAGACCGAGCTGGGAATCCTGGCTGAAATCAGGAACGATGTCGCCGAGCTGCAGAGCCATGGTGCGGACAGGCATTGCATACAGCCTGCTGAGCGACGGGGGGGCGATGATGTTCCTGGCGCCAGCCCCGCCTGTGCCTGGAGCTACTCCACAGTCGCCCGCGGCGGTCGGGCTCCGCAGCCAAACGCGCCTGCAGCAGGATTCCTGCCCCGCTGCGGCCGGCGGCTGTTGCCTGGCTGGCTCGCCTGGCAGCCCAGCGAATCAATGGCGCAGCGATTCACAGGCCTCCCCGTCGCCGTTGCCATCCAGGTAGGTATGGCCCTGGCGCAGCAGTTCCTGGGCGCGGGCATGGGAGCCGATCTCCCGGCAGCGGTAGCGATGGCCGTCGGGGGTGGTGCCATCCGCAATCGCCGCGCCACGGCGGCCGCGCCGAAAATCCCAGGGGCGGATGATACCGCCCTGCAGCTGCCAGACGCCATGGCGCTGGCGGCTGGCCCGCAACTCGGCATCCAGGTATTCGCTGGCGTCACAGCCACCGAGATAGCGCCGGTAGGCAAACGCCTGGCCGTCTGCCACCATCTGCAGATTGATGTTGCCGCTGCTGATCACCTCCGCCACCGTGCGGCCATAGCGGTCGGTGGTGTGGGGTCGGATGCTGACCTGATGGCCCGGCGGCAGTCGCTGGATCAGGTAAGCCCGCGATTGCTGCCCCCAGGGGCTCTGCGCCGTTTCGGGGGCATCGATGCAGGCCAGACGGATGGTGATCACATGCCCCTCCGCCCGGGTCTGGGCCTGCCTCTGGGCCTGTCCCTGCCCGTTGGTCTGCACCCGCAGGGTATCGCCATCCCCGATCGAGACCACCGTGGCTCGGTAGCTGTTGCCCGGGGCCGCCGCTGAGCGCAGCAGCGGGCAGGCGAGGCCGGCCGCCATCACCAGGGCCAGGATCAGCAGCGAGCGTTGCGGTAGAGCCATCCGGGGGAGAAAGCGGCTATGGCTCAGCCTGACACTGGCCCTGTGCATCCAACCCAGGATAAGCAAGAACGGCCAGTCGCCCTCGGCCATTCCAGGATGCAATCCTGCCCTTTGGCCCCAAGGCAGCTGGAAACAGGCGATCCTCAATCGCATAGGTCGCTGCAGACGGATTCCCGGTTCAGAAAATTCACGCTCATCAGGGCTAGCGCGGCAAACCAGCTGAAGCCATTGATTCAGCCGATAGTTACGTGCTAGAAATAGCCAAGAAAGTGGTAGATAGTATTATTGTATTTCCGTGGCGTTGGTTCGTGGAATGACTTGGCTTGAAAACGCCAGACGCCTTTGTCGAGACCACGAAGAACTAGTGCGCTGTCCCGCATGTTTGGGCCTGATGCAGGACCTGCCGATGGGGATGAGGGGATGAGAAGCCTTGCCCTGCTCGATGCCCAGGGGCCGGCATGATCCCTCCGTTCCGCTGCGTAG
>Ga0172376_10009185_pt1 | contig 10222 bp, 7 predicted proteins | sample Lak35m_FD_121114 | JGI IMG/M metagenome (GOLD analysis project Ga0172376, IMG submission 121114) | Freshwater microbial communities from Kabuno Bay, South-Kivu, Congo - kab_092012_35m | ecosystem: Environmental > Aquatic > Freshwater > Lake | place: Democratic Republic of the Congo: South-Kivu... | reverse complement strand
GAAACTCTCTGACCTCGCGGTGAAACACAACATCGGGCTGCATGTGGACGGCTGCCTCGGTGGGTTCATCCTTGCGTGGGCGCAACCGTTGGGCATTGAATGTCCGGTGTTCGATTTCCGTCTTCCAGGTGTGACGGCCATTTCTGCCGATACGCACAAGTACGGTTATTCACTGAAGGGAACATCAACCGTGCTGTTCAGTAACGAGCATCTGAGACGCTACCAATACCACTGCGAGGTCGATTGGCCGGGTGGGGTGTATGTTTCCACTGGGTTCAACGGCAGCAAGTCGGGTGGACTGTTTGCCGCCACGTGGGCGGCCATGATGCACTACGGCAAGGAAGGCTATATGAAGCGAGCCAAAGCTATCTTCGATGTCAATCTCAGGTTGAAGGATGTGGTTCGCTCCATTCCAGAGCTGAAACTGTTCGGAGATTCGCTGTTCATCACCGCCATCGGTTCCGATCAGTTCAACATCTATCATGTGAACGATCACCTGAAAACAAAAGGTTGGCGCATGAACGGGCAGCAGCACCCGAACGGGTTCCATTTCTGTGTGACCGGACCGCAGATCACCAACACCACCATTGTGGAAGATTTTGAGAAGGACCTGAAAGCGGCCGTGGAGTATGCCAAGCAACAGAAAGGCGACCCGAAATCGGCTGCGATGTACGGTGGAGCAGGGAAGGAGATAGACCCATCGATGTACATGCCCATGCTGACGGCCTACACCGATGTGACGCAAAGCACGTATCCTTTTTAGCTCGTAAATAATTGACGAATAGCGATTTGCGATCGGAACGGATGTTACGGGAAAAGAACGCTGATGCTTGGAATTCATCATTCTTAATTTCTAATTCTTAATTGTTGCTCCATGTCCGATCCCATTACAAAGTGCGTCTTATCCATCGACCTCGGTTCCAGCGGGCCGAAGGTTTCAGTGGTCGATCAGAACGGGGATATTCTCGCCACGCGGTCGGGAATCTTCAAGAGCATTTACATCAAAGGCGGTGGCGTGGAGCAGGATCCTCACGATTGGTGGGACCAGATCCTGAAACTCTCCAAGGAGGTCATTGACGAGTCGGGAACGGCCAAACGGATTGTGGCCATTGGCAACTGTGCACAGTATTTCAGTTCTGTGCCCGTGGATAAAGAAGGCAACCCGACCCACAACGTCATCATGTGGGAAGATGCGCGGGCAGCAAAGCACGTCATCAAAGCCATGGGTGGATTTCCGTCCATCATGGGTTACAATATCTTTAAACTACTGAAGTGGTTGATGTCCGTTGGTATTCCGCCCATCCTTTCGGGCGTGGACGGCAGCAGCCACATGCTTTTCCTGAAAAATGAATTGCCGGAAGTTTGGAAGAAGACCTACAAGGTGATGGAACCTTCCGATTACATCAATCTGAAATTGACGGGCAAATTCCAAACGAACGAGAACATCGGTTTCACCTACGCCATGATCAAAAAGGCGAAGTGGAGCAAAGGCAAGTACGACAAAAGCCTCATCAAATTCCTTGGGCTGGATCCGGAGAAGTACCCCGACATCGTTCCTGTTTGCGACAATTTGGGAAGCCCGAAGAAGGAAGTGATCGATCATCTCGGCATTTCGGAGGACGTAAGCGTCTTTTCTGGCATGCAGGACACCACTGCCTGTATGTTGGGCGGAGGTGCCTTCGACCCGATGGATGCGGTGATCGAGATCGGAACCACACTCAATACGGGCGTTGTGCTGGACACGCGCACCATCGATATTCTCAGTGGCATCTACTCCGTGAGCAGCCCCGTGAAGGACCGATTCATCATGGTGGGCGAACCTGGTGCGGGCGCCAAGTCGCTCAATTACCTGCTGAACAATTTGCTTCGTGTAGAGGATTCCCTTTCCAAGATCAACGATGATTCGGATGAGCATCACGCGGCTATTGCCGATAAGATGGCTGCGCAATCGCCTGTGGGTAGCAATGGGGTGGTTTTTCTTCCTTGGATCTTCGGTTCCACCTTCCCTGAACCCGACACGAACATGCGTGGAGGTTTCATCAACCTCAGTCCGGAGAATACGCGGAACGATATGATACGAGCCATCTTCGAATCGTATGCGCTCAACTTCAAATGGGTGTTGGAAACGAAGGAGAAGAGCCTGAAGGACAAGATCAAGAAGGTGAATTTTACGGGTGGCGGTGCCATGTGGGAAACCGCTCCGCAGATATGTGCCGATGCACTACAGGTTCCAGTTCATCTGATGGACCAACCTCGGCAGGCCAACACCAAAGGCATCGCCTTCGTGTGTTTCAATAACCTCGGTATTGTGACCTATGATGAGATGAAGACCAAGTTGAAAGTGAACAAGGTCTTCCATCCACAGAAGGAGAATTTCGAATTTTATGACAAGCGCTTGAAGGTCTTCAAGGATCTTTTCAATAAGATGCGACCGCTGTATGCTGAGTTGAACAGGTGAGAGTAGGCGCAGAGTGGCCTACGCTGCTTCGTTATGAATGTGAAGAACGGCCTTTATCCCCGCACAGGATCTTACCTGATGCCCCAATACCGTTTCTACGCTGAGCGTGCTGCCATCCGCAGCAAAGAATTCCACCTCAAAGCCGACTCCGTTATCATAGACGTGAGCTATTACTCCCACATCCCCTTTCACATATCGGGTTCCCGGGAGGTTTTCGGTCAGATAGACCCGTTCAAATGCTTTCAACGTGCTCATATTCTGTAGGCCGTAACAAAATTAACTGTTTTACTTCCTCGGTCCATTATCCAAACACTTCTGATAAGGTGTTCCTTTCCGTTTGGGAATCTTATCGGACTCTCAAAAACATACTTTTCCCCAAATGTTGTTCGCAGCAGGTTCATCGGTTCATTATCAACTAGCTGTTGTTTCAACGCGGCTTTCAGATATTCCGAGTTGCTTAGGTCAACTCCGTTTGCCAGAAAGAAATCTGCCTTGGCCTTTCCGTCAGGATGATTCGGGTTGAGGAGGTACTCAGCGATCTTATTGTCGGGTATATGCAGGATGCTGCCCTTTGGGAGTTTCATGGTTGTGACTCAAGCAATGACATAAAGATATGCCATTGGCCAAATGGAATGGCTCCGCTGATCGCTTAAACAAACTTCAGTGGCATCTGTCATTCCGAGTGTACGAGGAATCTCAATGATCTATGAGATGCTTCCCTTCTGCAATCTCAGGGCAGGCACTGCATCAGCATGACAAAAAATGGAGCGGGAATGGTTGCCCGATGTCATCTCACACTTTCACAAACCAACCTTTTAGCGAGTTGCCCACGCCAAACAGGGTCAGTTTCCAGTTGATGATGTCTTTTGCGATGCCTAGCAGTGGATTCCCCGCGATCCGGTTCCGCAGCTTCTCATCGTCAGATGCTGCCGAAATGGTTGCCTGCCGGGATTTTCCCTGGCTCTTCTTGATGCGCGTGAGGCTGATGCCCGTGGTGTCCACCTTCTTGGTCTTGAAGCCCGATTCTTTGAAAACCCGCTTCAGCGTTGATGGCGTGTAGTACGAAAGGTGTTCGGGATAACCGAGCACGTTCCAATCGGCCTTGAGCATATGCCGTTCCACGGCATTGAAGTTGGGCGTGGTGCAATACACCAGCCCGCCTTTGCGCAGAATGCGGTTGAAATGGCCCAACTCCTGCCTCGGGTTGTTGATGTGCTCTATCACTTCAAACGAGGTGATCACGTCAAAGCTTTCGGGTTCATAATTGTTCGGGTTGAGCACGCCCAATTTCATATTGACGCCTTTCGATTCGCAGATCTGCACGGCCTCATTGGTGAATTCCGTTCCGTATACCTCCCAACCTCTGCGTTTGGCCACCTCCAAAAAATAGCCGATGCCGCAGCCCACATCTATCAGCCTGTTCATTTTTCGGAAAGGTTCCATCCTGTCAAGCACCTTTTCATAGGCTTCAATAGTGAGGTCACTGAGGTAGTCGTTTCGCCCGTAGCCTTCATACACCTTGTCCAATTCCTCTTTAGTTGGGATCGGTTTGCAGAAAACGAATCCACAAGCTTCGCACTTGGTCAAGTGGTGTTTCTCAAAACCGGATAGCGATTTCAACTTGGTGCTACCACATACAAGGCAGTGCTGGTGTTCTCCGATAGGCATGGTTCAGTGGTGGTGTAGGCTTAAAGATGATGCGTGTTTTCTGATGAATGATTGTTGCAAACCGACAAATTCCGGTAGGATTCTGCCGATATTCAGTTGTTTTCCGGCTCCAACCGAATGTTTTCTGCCACCAAATAAGTTTTCGGAGGCTCCGCACAAAAGTTTGGCGCAACAAAATAAGTTTTCGGGGCAACCGCACACTTGTTTTTCGGTGCCGAAAATGTTTTCGTAGCCATCGAACAAAAGTTTTCCTCCTCCGCACAAAAGTTTGGCGCAACAAAATAAGTTTTCGGGGCAACCGCACACTTGTTTTTCGGTGCCGAAAATGTTTTCGTAGCCATCGAACAAAAGTTTTCCTCCTCCGCACAAAAGTTTTTCGCCTCTCGACAGAAGCCGATACCCTTTCGACCTTTGCCGACCATCGACCGCCAATCGGCTTTCAGCTCCCGGCATCAGCAATTCCATCAATCGAATATCACCTTCATCTCAACCCTTCGGTTCTTGGCGCGGCCTTCGGGCGTGTCGTTCGGGTAAATTGGTTTCGTTTCACCGAACCATTCTACGTTGAAGCGCGATGCATCCACACCTCTGTTGGTAAGGTAAGTGGCCACAGATTTGGCGCGTTTTTCAGACAACAGCATGTTGCTGGCATCGCTGCCCACGTTGTCGGTGTGCCCGGCAATTCCAAGCTTGTAGCTCTCTTTCTTCTTCATCAGTTCGGCCAATTCATCCAATGAACTGTACGATGAGGCTTTGATGACGTCCTTGCCGGTTTCAAACTCCAAGTTGTCGAAGGCCGTGTTCAGCACTTCCTGTTCCTCCTGTTCTATCACTGGGCAGCCCTTGTTCTCTTTGGGGCCGGGTGTGCGTGGGCAGTCATCTTCCAGATCGATCACGCCATCACCGTCCGAATCCTGATAAGGGCAACCTTCGTTATCGGCAGGGCCGGGCACATCGGGGCAACGGTCAACGTTATCCTTCACGCCATCGCCATCGCGGTCGCCCCATGGGCAACCGTTGTTATCGGCCGGTCCGGCCTCATCGGGGCATTTGTCTTCACCATCGTTAATGCCATCGGCATCGCGGTCGCCCCAAGGGCAACCATTGTTCTCCACCGGACCAGGAACGTCAACACAGGCGTCTACATTATCCAATACGGTATCACCGTCCTTATCGCCCCAAGGGCAACCATTGTTCTCGGTAGGTCCTGCTTCATCTGGACATTTGTCTTCAAAGTCATTCACGCCATCACCATCCTTATCGCCCCATGGGCAACCACCGTTCAGTTTCGGACCGGCCTCGGTGGGGCAGTTGTCAACGTGGTCGGGTATGCTGTCAAGGTCCGTGTCGGGGCAGCCGAGGTATTGCTCCAAACCGAACTGATCGGGGCAGTTGTCCACCTTGTCCAGAATGCCATCGCCATCGCGGTCGCTCTTCTTGGTCTCCTTGTAGCCCACCACAAAGTTGAGTCCGCTGTGGAAATGGAAGTTCTGCGAATGTTGCGGAATGATGGGGCCAAGAACGTTGTCCAAGTTCATATACCACTGCACTGGGCCAACCGTAAGCGCAAAGCCTACTCCAAGGTTGGCAAAGCTGTGGTTGTTGTACATGTAGCTGGCGCTGAGGTGGAAAATGTGGCCGAATTTGCGCGTGTAGTTCAGCGCCACGGCAGGTTCAAAATGGTTGCGGAACGCTTCTCCGTAAAAATCCAAGCCGAGGCGGTCTTTTTCGGTGAAGTTGTAGGCACCGTTCACGTAAATACGGGTGGGCAGCATGGAAGAATAGGTTTCGTTGGCCTCGGTTATCTTGAACGCTTCTACGAGAGAATCACCGAATTCCTGAAAATAGTCGGAACTGTCTGAACTGAGGAACTGCGCAATGTCCATTCCTGAGTAGGTGAACTGTGCATCGTGCATGATGTAGTTGCGCGGATTGTCTTTCCAGAAAATGGTGCCGAGGTCGAGCACACTTGCCGCCACTTCCCAATTCTCCTTGCCTTTGTAGTGTGCGCCCAGATTGAAAGCGAAACCGTGGTTGTTGCGGGCAAACAGATAACGGCCTATGTTGCCGTTAGAGAAATCATCGAACGCATCGCTGGTCAGCAATCCCGATGAGTTGAGGCGGAAATCCGACCTGGCGGTGATGTCATACGTGTTCGGGTCGGTGTAAAGGCTGAAGGTGTTCTTGGACGAGGAGATGTTCTCCATACCATACAGGTACTTCACCGTGATGCCCACAGTAAGACTTTTGTCCAACAACTGCCTTGCGTAGGCAATGCCGTATTCGCGGAAGTGCGAAGCATCCACATTCAGCTTCTTGAAATCGACCGTTTCGCCCAAAAATGCTGCGTTGCCTTTCCATACGAACTCGGGCAGCGATCTCGGGTAACTCAGCTTCACCGAAAGGCGTTCGGTCATGTTGAAGAAGATCATGTTCTCGCGCGCCTTTCCGAAGCGGATGCTGAACGAAAGCAGATCGAAGTTGGCGTTCAACGAAAGGTAGCCCGTTTTCGGCATCTTATCCAACGCATTCTGCAGGTCGATGTAAAGCGAATCGCCATTGGCACCGTTCTTACGGATGAGCTGAGCGTAGGTGTGCGAACTCAATCCGCCCGAAATGTGGTTGCTCGACAGCATTGGAATACCCAAATGCCACTTGCTTTCGGGCATGAATGCAGGGTTGAGGTAATTGCGCTGTGGCACCAGCGATTGGCCCTGAATGGTAAAATCGTATTGCGCCAGCGCCAGCATTGGCAGCCACAACAGCAGCAAAAGGGTAACGCTTCGCAAAAGGTTGGTACTGAATTTCATGGGTTCGGTGTTCTTTGGTTCTGGTGGGCTGATGGTTCGTTACAGATCGTTCAGATCGGTGGGCGAGGCCTTCAGTTTTACACGTAGTCCAATGCGAATGGAAAGCGCATCGGTAGAGAAGATGCGGATATTCGGAACTGCCTCATCCGTAGAAGTGATGTCGGCCCAGTAGATGAGATATTTCCCTCCAAAAAGCCGTTCGGCCCGTTCGCTATCAATCGGAATGTCGTTGTTGGTGTTGACTGGTGCGGTCACCCTTCCGTTGGAATCGATCGGGCCTGAGCGCGCCACGTATTGGCCATCGGCCAGCAACGAATCGGTAACGTTGTAAAGGCTGTCAAGCACATACAGTTTGATGATGGCATCGGCTGGCAGTCCGTTCAGCGTGTTCACGCGGATAAGTGCTTCCTGAATGTTGTCTTTGAAGTCTTCGGCCTGCGCCAATGGTGAATCAATGGTGTCGCGGATGCGGAAGTGGTTGGATTTTCCCCAAAAAGGAAGCTCCACATCGGCAGTTACTTCAATGGCACTGTTCAGCGTGGCAAAGTTGTTTCCGGTGCCACCGCCCGGATTGGCATTCGCATCGAGGTCGTAAATGAACGATGCGTAATTGTCGTTTATGACGTTCTTCACATTACTGTTTCCTTGTGTGAAGAGGTATTCCTGGATAACGGTATCGCCCACGCTTGCAGCAGCCCCGATATTGAAAATACCGCCAGGCACCACTATCGAGTAATCGACCGGTGTGGTGCCCTGATCGCCACTGGCGGCCAACGTGTTGATGATGCCTTGAAATGGCATTCCGAACGAGTTTTTGATACGGATACGGAGTTTCGGATCCTCGAAATAGATGTTTCCGTCCTCTTCGTTCTCAAACAGGTCGATGTCCACATCGTTCGGGTCTACTTGCAGGGCGAATTGACCGAAGTCGCCATCGGCATACGAAAGCCTACAATCCAGGAAATTGTTGGTGATGTTCATCTGATTGAACGTGGTAGGAGGTGTGCCGCCACTGTTCACCAGATTCAGTTGGTAGTTCACAGGAACCGAATTGGGGCCGTTGTTGTCAAGGTCCATGCTGTAGCCGGTAATATCAACAGATGCGCTGCCGAAAACCTGACCTCCGGAAGTGGTAAGGAAAACGGTGGTAGTTAGCGGAACGCTGTTCAGCGTCAGCTCAGGAAACGTGACCTGCAACTGACCGCCATGATCAAAATCGCCCTGAACACTTATCTGAAGCAACCCTTGGAAATACCGCACCACATTCAATTGCGAACCGGGCGTGCCCAGAATATCGAACGTGTGGCTTCCGCTGAAGTTGGAAGTGACCTGTCCGTTGGCTGTGAATTGCGTCACTTCCAGCGCGGTCAGTTGTTTCGTATCGATCAATGGCACACTTGCTGGAATCTGGAAGATGTCGTTGATAGTCTGCGAGAAGATCCTTCTTCTATAAATGAGCGTGATGAAATCATCATCGCCATACTGGTAAATATTGGTCGTGTCTGCCGCACCGATGATATCATCGGCCGTTATGGTCGAATTGACCAGCGGAAAGGCAAGGTCTGGTTCCCAAGTGACGAAATCATCCTGCAATTTGTCCATATCGAAGTAATCCTGCGTGCAGGAAGAGAGCGATAGGATGGCCGAAGCGAGAAGGGATATGGCGGCAATGCCACTGGTAGAACTGAAACGCATGTCAGTGTAAATTGATGAGTACGCGAAAGTAGGAACTTTGATCTTAGCGCACCGATTGAATGGCTATGGAAGTGCCGCTATAGCCGGAAACCACCACGAATTCCTCGCCCTCTTTCCGCATGTCGAAAAGGGTTGTGCCGCTCAGCGGGAAGCCGTTCATCATGTTGCCGCCAGCATCAAAAAGGATCAGTTGCTCCGAATCGTTGAAACAGAAACCGATGCCCAAACCCGGTTCGCCCAGATCGATCAACAAAGGCTCGGTGGCACTTGGGTCTATGCGGTGCTCAAACACCTTCTGCTTCTTGTAATTGAAAACCTGTAGCAGATTCAGGTCGATGAAAATGAATTCGGGGCCACCATCCTTGTCGAGGTCGGCCACCAGAAAACGATGATCGGGACTGTAACGCCCAAGGTCCATTTCCTGCACATTGCCGTCCAACGAAATGCGGTGAATGAGCCCTTTTTCGTCTGTGATGTAAACGCCAGTGAAGGCATTTTCTGACGAACGGTAGGGCTGAAGATGGTTGTTCTTGGAAGGCACCACCTTCGACTTTACCGTTACACGGTTTTTACCACGCCTGTCAAGCAGGTGAACCTTGCCGCTTTCTTCGCCAGTAACCAAGTAATCTTTGTTGCCGACCACCATGTGTTTGAATGGATGAACGGTCAGGTCGGTCGACTTTTCGTGCTGCCAACCGCTGGTCTGTTTTCCCTTCACATCGTAGTTGTAGATGCGTTTGTTCTTGCAGGCTATCAGCAAGCGGTAGTCGCGGCTTTTGTCATATTCAATGACCGCAAGTTCCGTTGAAGCAGGTGAACCGAGTTCGATCGGGAATCCGGGGAGGGATTTCCCATCGCGGTCTATCAGTTGAATGGAATTCTTCGTGTTGAACACATATTGCAACTGACCATTCTTCTGCGCATCAACCTGCACGGGTGTGCTCATCATCGGTTCAGATAGCTCAATTCTAAAAAGCTCCTGCCCGAATTTGTTGAAGAGATAGAGTTTGTTGGTCTCGTCCTGAACCAATACTTCGGTCTCACCGCTCAAATGGTTCTTCACAAACACGGGTTTCCCGATTGCGGGCGCCTCCATTTTCGCTTCCCAAACCGATTGTTCCTCCGATTGCCATTCGGGGTTGTAACGGAGATGGATGTTTGAGTAGAACGCATTGCCCGAAGAGGTTATCTGCGAACCCACCGCCTCGAATTTCCTCACCGCATCGCGGTTGCGCTCCAGCGCGGCAATGGTGCGTTTGTTCAGGTACGAATCGAGCACGTGGTGCGAACGGGCAATGTGGTGATACGTGAACACATTGAAGCTGGAGCCGAGGTTCTGTGCGAAGTCGGAAAAGGCGAGGTCCTTTGCCAACGTTCGGTCCGCCTGCACGTAGCGCACAAACTCCTCCAACGTCACTTCCGAACTGCCGAAGATCACATGATCGTTCAGAACCGTGAAGTATGGATTCTGAAAATGCTCGAAGCCGTCACCGAAAATGGCAGCCAGTGCGCCTTCCATTTCGAGTTTGGTTATCACAGAACCGTTGATCTCATGTGTCTCTGGCCTGGTGCTGTTCTTTTCACACAATCT
>Ga0172376_10009181_pt1 | contig 10223 bp, 8 predicted proteins | sample Lak35m_FD_121114 | JGI IMG/M metagenome (GOLD analysis project Ga0172376, IMG submission 121114) | Freshwater microbial communities from Kabuno Bay, South-Kivu, Congo - kab_092012_35m | ecosystem: Environmental > Aquatic > Freshwater > Lake | place: Democratic Republic of the Congo: South-Kivu... | reverse complement strand
TGTCGGCGCTCATGTCGAAAGGCTCGGACAGGTCGGGGGACGCGGCGGTTGCGGATGGGCCAGGCAGGGGGCCTCAGCCCTTGGTCACCTTGGCGGCACGCTTTTCCAGGAAGGCGCGCACGCGCTCCTTGGCGGCCTCGTCGCCCTGGGCGATCGAGGCCATCAGCGACTCGACGAACAGGCCGTCGCTGGCCGACAGGTCGGCGATGCGCGGCAGCGCCTGCGTGATGGCGTAGTTGGACAGCGGCGCGTTGCCCGCGATCTTGTGCGCCAGCGCCAGCGCGCGGCCCAGGCCCTCACCGTCGCGCACGCGGTAGTTCGAGACGCCAAAGGCCTGGCCCTCGTCGGCGTCGAAGACCCGGCCGGTGAGCATCATGTCGGTCATGCGCGACACGCCCAGCAGGCGCGAGATGCGCACCGAGCCGCCGCCGCCGACGAAGATGCCGCGCGTGCCCTCGGGCAGGCCATAGAAAGCGCTGTCCTCGGCCACGCGCAGGTGCGCCGCGGAGGCCAGTTCGAGCCCGCCGCCCACCACCGCGCCGTGCAGCACCGCGATCACCGGCACCGGGCCGAACTGGATGTCGTCGAAGCAGGCATGCCAGGAGCGCGAGTGGTGGATGCCCTCGGCCACGCTGCGCTCGCTCACCTCGGACAGGTCGAGCCCGGCGCAGAAATGGTCGCCCTCGCCGCTCAGCACGACGACGCGCACGTCCTTGGGCAGGTTGACGAAGACGGTGCGGATCTGCGCCAGCAGTTCGTCGCTGACCGAGTTGCGCTTGGCCGGGCGGTTCAGCCGCAGGTGCAGCACCGGGCCGCCGCTGGAAAGCTTCAGCAGCGACAAGGCGGACAGCGGGCCGGAGGCGGGGGACAGGGGCTGGAGTTCTTCAGGCTTCATGGGAACGCGATCGGGGCGGTCGGGTCGGTGATCGAGGCAGTCGTTCAGGCGGCGGTCAAGGCCGCGGTCAAGGCGGCGATCAAGGCGGCGGTCGGTGTGGATCCGTCTTCAGGACGTCGGCGCGTGGGTCGGACCCCGGCCCTCAGGGCCGGATCACGCGCGGATCGGCGGGCACGGCGTACAGCGCCGCCACGTCGTCGGCGCGGCGCTGCAGCGCCAGGCGCTGGTTCAGGTAGCCCTTGTCGGTGATCTCGCCGGCGGCCATGTTCGGCCCGTCGGGCAGCAGCATCGCGCGCACCGGCGTGGCCGAGGAGCCCAGGCCCTCGGCCTTGAGCGCGCGCAGGCCGGCACGCACGTGCTCAGCCATCGCCGCCGCGCTCTCGCGGCGGCCGGCCTCGGTGAGGAAGACCAGCAGGCCGATGTCGTCGCGGTCGTGGCCGGTGACGACCACGTCCTGCACCCAGGGCGCGAGCGCGCCGACCACCTTCAGGCGCAGCGTGCCCACCGACACCCAGGTGCCGCTGGTGAGCTTGAAGTCCTCGGTGACGCGGCCGTTGAAGACGATGCCCGAGGCCGGGTCGGCCTCATCCTGCAGGATGCCGGCGTCGCCGATGCGGTAGTAGCCGTCCGCGTCGAAGGCCTCCGCCGTGGCCTGCGCATTGCCGCGGTAGCCGGGGAAGACGTGCGGGCCGCGGATGCGCATCTCCAGCTTGCCGCCGTTGGGCACGAACTTGACCTCCGCCCCCGGCATGGGGTTGCCGATCACACCTGGGCGGTCGAGCTTCCAGTTGGCGAAGGTGATGCCCGGGGACGTCTCGGTCGCACCCCACGAGGTGGTGAACCACAGCGGCTCGCTGCGCACCAGCGCGGCCACGGCCTCGAGCCGCCGCCAGGCCGGCTCGGGCATGCCGGCCCCGGCGTAGAACAGCATGCGCAGGCGGCCGAGGAAGCGCGCCGCGAGCTCGCGGTCGGCCTCGAGCGCGGGCAGCATCATTTCGTAGCCGCGCGGTACGTTGAAGTAGACCGTGGGCTGCACCTCGCGCAAGTGGGCGAGCGTCCTGTCCACCAGACCGGGCATGGGCCGGCCGTCGTCGATGTACAGCGTGCCACCATGGCGCAGCACCATGTTCAGGTTGTGGTTGCCGCCGAAGGTGTGGCTCCAGGGCAGCCAGTCCAGCAGCACCGGCTTCTCACGCGTGAGGAAGCGCAGCGTCTGCGCCAGCATCTGCTGGTTGGCGCACAGCATGCGGTGGGTGTTGATCACCACCTTGGGGTGGCCGGTCGAGCCCGAGGTGAGGAGGTACTTGGCGTGCGTGTCGGGCGTGACGGCGGCGTAGGCCTGCATGACGGCTGGGGTTTCCGCCGTCGCAGCGAGAGCCTCGAAGGCGAGCGCGCCGGGCACGGTCGCGGCGCCGTGGCTGTAGACGGCCACCGGCTGCAGCCCGCAGCCCGCGAGCGCGCCGGCGTAGACCGTGGCGTCGGCCGCGTAGACGAGCGCAGGGTCCAGCGCGTGCAGGATGCCGTGGATGCGGCCGTAGTCCCCGCCGGCCAGGCGCACGTAGCCGCTGCTGACGGTGCACACCGCGCGGCCGATGTGCATGCCGGCGAGCATGAGCACCAGGTGGTCGAGCGAGTTGTCCGACAGCACCACGATGGGCGCGGCCGGCTTCAGCGGCAGGTCCAGCAGGGCCTGCGCGACGCTGCCCACACGCTGGCGCAGCGCGCGCCAGGTGAGCAAGGTCCAGCCGCCGCCGGCCGCGGGCTCACCGAAGGCCGGGGCCTCGGGCGTCTCCTGCGCCCAGCGCTCGAGCCACTCGCCGACGCAACGTCCCACGGGCTGCAGCGGCTCGGGTGAGCGCAGCACGAAGGCGCCGCCGGGCAGGTCCTCGCGCACCGCCGCGCGCGGCGCGAGCAAGGCCGGGTCGTCGAAGAAGGGGGTCTCGGCCGGCTGTGCCATCGGGGTCTCCGTCCACTCCTTGCGTGCGCTGCCGTCGGCCGGGAAGCCAGGGTTCACGTCTCCATACAGATGTGTATGTGTTTGGATTGATGCTATCTCGACATCGGGGATGGTGCATCAGGGTTTTCCCGGGTTTCCAAGCACTTGTGTATGGAGATGATCGCGGTCCTCGACATGGCACGCACACCCCCCGTCCGCCCCGTTCATCCCGGCCGCACCACCGCAGCGACGGCGCCCGTCCGCGCGCCGCGGCGCGCGCCGGCCAACGCCGCGGCCGCAGCCGCCCCCTCGGCCGATACGCCCTCCCCTGACGCCGAGGCCGTCAGCGCGCGCACCCGCCTGACGCCCGAGGCCTGGGTCGAGGCCGCGACCGAGGTGCTGGTGGACCATGGCATCGACCACGTCCGCGTGGACGTGCTGGCGGTGCAGCTCGGCGTCACACGCGGCAGCTTCTACTGGCACTTCCGCGACCGCGAAGACCTGCTGCGCCGCGTGCTCACGGCCTGGCAGGAGCGCGCCACCGACGCCCTGACGCGGCGCCTGGCCCAGGCCCACGGCAACAGCCCGCAGCAGCAGTTGCGTGATGTGATCTCGCTGCCCCATCGCGGCCGCGCGGCGGGCCGCGCGGCACGCATAGAACTCGCGATCCGCGCCTGGGCGCGACGCGACGCGATGGCGCGGGAGGTCCTCGACCAGGCCGATGCCAGCCGCATCGCCTACCACGCCCAACTCTTCGAGGCCCTCGGCTTCGCCCCTGACGAAGCGCGCCTGCGCGCCTTCACGCTCTACGGGCTGGAGGTGGCCGAGTCGGTCCTGCACCGCCAGGGCGACGCCGCGGCACGGCGCGCGCGCCAGGCCTTCGTCGAGGCACTGATGCGCACGCCGCTGCTGGCGGCTGCGCCAGACTGCGAGACCGGCCAGCCTTCCCCGGGCCCACCCTGAACGTTGACGCGGCTGGGTTCAGCCTTCGATCGCGTCAGGACGCGCGACCTTGGCCGGGGTCAGGTGTCGGACAGCACCCCGCGGCGGATCTAATCTCGCTCCATCGACTCGAACAACGCCTTGAAGTTGCCCTCGCCGAAGCCCTCGTCGGCCTGGCGCTCGATGAACTCGAAGAACACCGGCCCCAGCACCGGCTGGCTGAAGATCTGCAGCAGCAGCCGGCGCTGGCCGCCGGCGGTGGAGCCGTCCAGCAGGATGCCACGGGCCTGCAGCGCGCCCACCGGCTGGCCGTGGCCCGGCAGGCGCTCCTCCAGCATCTCGTAGTAGATGTCGTTGGGGGCCGTCATCAGCGGCACGCCGGCCATCTGCAGCGCGTCCACCGTGCCGAGGAGGTCTTCGGTCCGCAGCGCGATGTGCTGGATGCCCTCGCCGTTGAACTGCATCAGGAACTCCTCGATCTGCCCGCTGCCGCCGCGGCCTGCCTCCTCGTTCAGCGGGATGCGGATCAGCCCGTCGGGCGCCGTCATCGCCTTGCTCGTCAGCCCCGTGTGCTGGCCGCGGATGTCGAAGTAGCGGATCTCGCGGAAGTTGAACAAGCGCTCGTAGAAGCCGGCCCAGTAGGCCATGCGCCCGCGGTAGACGTTGTGCGTGAGGTGGTCCACCGCGAGCAGGCCGTGCCCGCGCGGACGGCGCTCGGCGCCGTCGACCCACTCGAAGTCGATGTCGTAGAGGGACTTGCCGTCTTCGAAGCGGTCGATCAGGTACAGCGGCGCGCCGCCGATGCCTTTGATCGCGGGCAGCTTCAGCTCCATCGGCCCGGTGGGCACGTCGACCGGCTGCGCGCCGAGCTCCAGGGCGCGGGCATAGGCGCGGTGCGAGTCGCGCACGCGGAAGGCCAGCGCGCAGGCGCTTGGCCCGTGCTCGGCGGCGAAGTAGCCCGCCAGGCTGCGCGGCTCGCGGTTGACGACGAAGTTGATGCCGCCCTGGCGGTACAGCAGCACATCCTTGCTGCGGTGGCGCGCCACGAGGCTGAAGCCCATGCGCTCGAACAGCGGCTCGAGCACGCCGGGCGCGGGCGAGGCGAACTCGACGAACTCGAAGCCGCACAGGCCCATGGGGTTGTCGAAGAGGTCGGGCATGGTGCGGGCTCCTGAGTCGATGGCAGGGACTGCGGTTCGGACCTTGCGAAATCTATCGCGCTGCACGCGTCATGTGCTTGCTGGTAGGCGCACATCTTCGCCGTCGATGGACTTGCGCCATGGACGGCCTATCCTGTCGTTCCGATCGCGCAGCCCGCAAGACAAACGCGAGGACATCCGCCCCCCTACGACGATGGACGCTCCCGCTGCCCGGCGCCGGGCGCCTGCACCACATGATGGCACCGCTCGATGTCGTGCCTGAAGCCGGCCGGCAGGGCCGACCAGTCGTGCACGTCGACGGCGATGGGCATCTGGCTGTCGCGCAGCGCTTCGCGCAGCGCGGCGACGCGGGGCACCGGGCGCGCCGGGTCGGCCGGGTCGCGCACCACGAGATCGAGGTCGCTGCACACCTGCGCTCCGCCGCTGACGCGGCTGCCATAGGCCCAGACCTCTGCGTCGGGCACGTGACGCCGCAGGATCGCTCCGAGCAAATGCACCCAGGCCGGGGGCATGTCAAGCGGCGGCATCGGGCCCCCTCGCCTCGGCATCGAAACGGGCCTGCAGGCGGTCGGCCAGTTGACGCAGGTCCGCCAGATAGGCCGGCAGCAGTTTCAGCGTCTCGTTCGCGAAGCCCTCTCCGTAGTCGTGCGCCGTCGTGTTGCGATTGGCCCGATAGGCCAGCCAGCGGCTCACTTCCCCCGCCTCCAGCAGCGTATGCCGTCCCGCCTGACGCAGCACGTCGTTGAACACCAGCGCATCGACCTCACGGGGATTGCCGGCATAGGGCTTGAGCGCCCGGCGCAGGAGCTTGCCGGCGGTCTCGAGCGAGAGCTCGAAACTCTTGATCGCCGCGTTGCGGTACAGGTCCCAGAAGACGACATCCGCGGGATCGGTCTTTCCCAGGGCCGCCAGCGCCTGCTCCAGCGTGTCGGCCGTGCGTTGCAGATGATGCGTGTGCAATGACATGTGGATCACACCAAGGGCTGGCAGCATAGCGGCTGGGCCGATGCGCCGCCAGCGCTTCGCGCGGGCGGCGCACGCAGCGCCCTCAACTCCCCGCGTAAGCCCCCAGCTTCAGCAGGCGCATCGCGTTGTCCTTCAGGATCAGCGGCTTGACCTTGTCCTTGAAGCCGGCCTCGTCGAAGTCCTTCATCCAGCGCTCGGGCGTGATCAGCGGGAAGTCGCTGCCGAAGAGCATGCGGTCCTTCAGCAGGGTGTTGGCGTACTGGATGAGCTGCGCCGGGAAGTACTTCGGGCTCCAGCCCGAGAGGTCGATCCAGATGTTGGGCTTGTGCAGCGCCAGGCTCAGCGCCTCGTCCTGCCAGGGCCAGCTCGGGTGGGCGATGACGATCTGCATGTCGGGGAAGTCGATCGCCACGTCCTCCAGCAGCATGGGGTTGCTGTTCTGCAGCCGCAGGCCGCCGCCGCAGCGCATGCCGCTGCCGATGCCGGAGTGGCCGCTGTGGAAGATGGCCGGCAGCCGGTGCTCGGCGATCACCTCGTACAGCGGCCAGGCCATGCGGTCGTAGGGCAGGAAGCCCTGCACCGTGGGGTGGAACTTGAAGCCGCGGACGCCCTCCTCGGCGATCAGGCGCCGGGCTTCGCGCGCGCCCATCTTCCCCTTGTGCGGATCGATCGAGCCGAAGGCGATCATCATGTCGGCGTTGGCCTGGGCGGCCTCGGCGATCTCCTCGTTGGGGATGCGGCGCCGGCCGAGCTGGCTCTCGCTGTCCACCGTGAACATCACCAGGCCGATGCGGCGCTCGCGGTAGTAGGCCACCGTCTCGGCGATGGTGGGCCGGCGGTCGGAGCCGAAGTACTTGTCGGCCGCGCGGTCGTACTCCTCGCCGTAGTTGTCGAAGGGGTTGCGGCACGACACCTCGGCATGGGTGTGCACGTCGATCGCAATCAGGTCTTCGGTCTTCACCTTCGAGGCTCCCGTGTGTTCCAGAATGTCCGGGGCACGCGCCGCCCCCGTCCAGGCGCCGCGCCGCATACCGTCCGCCCATCATAAGGACCACCGCCCGGAGCCCACCCACCATGTCCACCGCCCCGCGCTACCGGCGCATCCACGTCGGCGGCTGCCTGCACGCCGAGGTCGAGACCCGGCCGGACGGCAGCACCGTGCTGCGCTCGACCGAGGCACTGCAGCCCTACCCGGCGCGCCTGACCGACCGACTTGTGCACTGGGCACAGGTCGCGCCCCAGCACACCTTTGCTGCGCGCCGTGGCGCCGACGGCCAGTGGGTGCGCATCGGCTACGCCGAGATGCTGGCGCGCGCCCGCGCCACGGGCCAGGCGCTGCTGGAGCGGGGCGTCGGCCCCGAGCGCCCGCTGGCCATCCTGTCGGGCAACGACCTCGAGCACCTCACGCTGGCGCTCGGGGCGATGCTGGCCGGCCTGCCGCACGTGCCGGTGTCGCCCGCGTACTCGCTGGTCTCGCGCGACTTCGGCAAGCTGCGCCACGTGCTGTCCAAGACCACACCGGCGGTCGTGTTCGCCGCCTCGCCCGAGTACGCCGCGGCCATAGAGGCCACCGTGGACGGGGCGACGCGGGTGGTGCTGGGCGCGGGCGCCCTGCCCGGCCGCGCGAGCGAGGCCTTCGCCGACCTGCTGCGCACCCCGCCGGGGCCCGCCCAGGCCGCAGCCGAGGCCGCCGCCGGCCCCGACACCGTGGTCAAGATCCTGTTCACCTCGGGCTCCACCCACCTGCCCAAGGGCGTGGTCACGACCAACCGCATGATCTGCGCCAATCAGCAGATGATCCGCCAGTGCCTGGCCTTCCTCGCCGACGAGCCGCCGGTGCTGGTGGACTGGCTGCCGTGGAACCACGTCTTCGGCGGCACGCACAACGTCGGCATCACGCTCTACAACGGCGGCACGCTCCACATCGACGACGGCCGGCCCACGCCGGACGGCATCGCCCGGACGCTGCACAACCTGCGCGAGATCTCGCCCACGGTCTACTTCAACGTGCCCCGGGGCCTGGAGGAGATCGCGCACGCGATGGACCACGACACGATGCTGCGCGACTCGCTGTTCCGCCGCTGCCAGGCCATCATGTTTGCCGGCGCCGGCCTGAGCCAGGCGGTGTGGGACCGGCTGCACGCCCACGCCGAACAGGCGGTGGGCGAGCGCGTGCGCCTGATCACCGGGCTGGGCATGACCGAGGCCTCGCCCACATGCACCTTCGCAGTGGGTACCGATGTCGCCTCCGGCCACCTCGGGCTGCCGGTGCCCGGGGTGGAGGCCCGACTGGTGCGCGACGACAGCACCGGCGGCAAGACCGAGATCCGCTTCCGCGGCCCCAACCTGATGCCCGGCTACTGGCGTGAGCCCGAACGCACGCGCGCTGCCTTCGACGCGGAGGGCTGGTACCGCACTGGCGACGCCGTGCGCTGGCTGGACCCTGCCGACCCGCAGCGCGGACTGTGCTTCGACGGCCGCACGGCCGAGGACTTCAAGCTCTCCACCGGCACCTTCGTCAGCGTCGGGCCGCTGCGCGCACGCGTCATCGCCGCCGGCGCGCCGCTGGTGCAGGACGTGGTCCTGACCGGGCTGAACCGCAACGAGATCGGCGCGCTGCTGCTGCCGCGCGCCGACGAGGTGCGACGCCTGGCCGGCGCGGCCTGCGCGCCCGACGCCCCGCTGGCTGATGTGCTCGGGGCCGCGCCGGTGCGCGAGGCCTTCCAGCGCCTGGCCGAGCACCTGTGGCGCGAAGCCACCGGCAGCGCCAGCCGCATCGCCTTCCTGCACCTGCTGGCGCAGCCGCTGTCCATCGACGCCGGCGAGGTCACGGACAAGGGCTCGGTCAACCAGCGCGCGGTGCTGGCGCACCGCGCGGCGCTGGTCGACGCGCTGCACGAGGGGCGCGAGGCGCGCGTGATCGTGCCGCAGGGTGGCGGGAGCGGCAAGTGCAAAGGGAATTCAACCCAGGCTCAAACATCGACTTAGTCGTCCATAAGGGACGTCTGATGACCATTACGTCCCTCTGATACGGCTCTTTCGGCTTACGATAGCCCGTCATGGAAAGTCGTTTCCGATCCATCATCCGGCAGAAGATCATCGATGCCCAGGCACGCGAGCTTCCCGCGCTGACCCACCGCGACGTCTGGCTTCCATCGGTGCCGGCCAAGGCGATCGCGGTCATCGGCATGCGGCGCGCGGGCAAGACGAGCTTCCTGTGGCAGTTGCTCGCGCAGCGGCACGCGCGGGGCGTCCCGCGCGAAGGTCTGCTGTACTTCAGCTTCGAGGACGAGCGCCTGGACGGCCTCACCCAAGGCGACCTGGACGTGCTCGTCGACGAATACTTCCGCCTCCACCCGGCTTGGCGCAACGGCCGACGGTGCTCGTTCTTCCTCGACGAGATGCAACTCGTCCCCGGCTGGGAGCTCTTCGCGCGCAGGCTGCTCGACACCGAGAACGTCGAACTCTTCCTTTCGGGCTCGTCGGCCAGGCTGCTCTCGCGCGAAGTCGCCACCAGCATGCGTGGCCGCGCCCTCGAGGCCCTGGTCATGCCCTTCAGCTTCCGGGAGGCCCTGCGCCATGCCGGGCAGGAGCCGGCGTCGCCGGCGGACCGTCTGGACAAGGCCGGCCTCTCGGCGCTGGAGCACGCACTCGAGCACTACCTGGCTTGCGGCGGGTTTCCGGAAGCCCAGGGCATCGACGCGCGCAGCCGCCGGGAACTCCTGCGCAGCCACGTCGATGTCGTGCTGCTGCGCGACGTGCTGGAACGCCACGATCTGGGCCAGCCCCAGGTGCTGCGCTGGCTGGTGCGCCAGTTGCTGGGCAACGCCGCGGGCAGCTTCAGCATCCACAAGTTTCACGCCGATCTGCGCTCACGCGGCGTGCACGTGGCCAAGGACACGTTGCACCGAATGCTGGCCCACCTGGAGGATGCCTTCGTCCTGTCGAGCGTGACGCTCGCCACCGACTCCGAACGTCGCCGCCAGGTCAACCCGCGCAAGGTCTACCCGGTCGACACCGGCCTGATGGCCCTGTTCGACCCCTCGGGCAAGCCCAACACCGGCCACGCCCTCGAAACGGCGGTGCTGCACGAGTTGCAGCGGCGTGGTGCACAGGTGGGTTACGTCCTCACCCCCTCGGGCTTCGAGGTCGATTTCCATGCCGTGCTGCCCGACGGGCAGACCTGGCTGGTGCAGGTCTGCGACGACCTGGGTGCCCCGTCCGTGCTGGAGCGCGAGGTCCGCGCACTGCTGGATGCACGAGCGCTCTGGCCCGGCGCGCGGATGCTCCTCATCGCCTTCCACGCGCCTGCGGCGCCGGCCCT
>Ga0172376_10009176_pt1 | contig 10226 bp, 7 predicted proteins | sample Lak35m_FD_121114 | JGI IMG/M metagenome (GOLD analysis project Ga0172376, IMG submission 121114) | Freshwater microbial communities from Kabuno Bay, South-Kivu, Congo - kab_092012_35m | ecosystem: Environmental > Aquatic > Freshwater > Lake | place: Democratic Republic of the Congo: South-Kivu... | reverse complement strand
TTCTGCGGCAGCGCCGACGGCCCGTGGCATCTCTCCCAGGTGATGGATGTCACCGCAGTGATGGGTGGCGACATCGGCCAACTCGGAGAGACGTGCCTGGGCATCGTCAACGGCCGGCACTTCAGCCTGCCGGGTGGCCTGCCCATGTATGCCCAGTACCGGTTCGACTATCTCCGGTTCCGTCACCATTTGACTGCGGGGGCAAAGTAGCCATGAGCAGTTTATTTTACGGAATCAGAGGCTCAAGTGTTTCTGTAACCACCGCCCCCATGCCGCCGAACCGGGGTCGAGCTCAGTTGTGTTTTTGGACGGCGATCATCGTTGCCACGACAGGATTTCTCGGCGCCAGCGAATCAGGTGCACCAGGTGCCGCGAACCAACCTGAGCCGCCGGAGCGATCGACGATTTTGACCGGTAAGCCCACCGCGAACACGGCCGGCGGTTATTCAGCGTCCGGCCCGTTGGATGGAGATCGGTTTTCCGTTGCCCCACAGTCGATGTGGCTGGGTACGAAAAAATCGGGCTCGATCTGGCAGACGACATTTGCCGAACCGACACAAATCGGATCGATTTTGCAGATCAACAGCGATGATCCCCATCAACTAAAAAATGCGGCCCGCAATTATTCGTGGCAGGTGAGTGATGACGGAGAACAGTGGACGATCCTGCAGGAGACAGTCGTGCTCCGGGAAACTCGCCTGTTTCGTATTCACCGTTTGAAGCAGATCGTCACCACGAAGCATATTCGCCTCGTTGTCAACTTGTCATATGGCTCGGCACCAGCGTTGCGTGAAGTTGAATTCTATCCTGCGATCGACTCGGAGATCCCCTTCCCTGACTGGATCGTCGCCGTCAGTTCCGACGAAGACCCCGACAATGTCTCGCTCGGAATGCCCTTCATTTCGCTGGCTCGGCTCTGCGATGGCTGGCAGAACGTGCCGGCGCAGACCCTATGGCACGGCGATTTCGATCCCGACTTCGCCTTCGCCGAGCCGCGTCCGCTGTGTGCCTTTCTCTCCGGCAGTTTTCTCGAGTGGTGTCAATGCAGTCGTGAGCCCTGGCGAGGCACACAGGAAGTGCTGAAGTCTCGCCAACTGCCAATGTGGGGGGCCTGCGGTGGTGCTCAGGTGCTGGCCATCCTGGAAGAAACCGGAGTCGATCAACCCTGGGACTGTCCGCGCTGTCGAAACCCTGACCAGCCGCTGCTGCCCATCTATTCGCATATTGGCCACACAGGTAAAGCTCCATGTGGAGATTACGCGAAGTGCATCGGCGAGCGGGGCAAATTCCAAATTAAGATTGAACATTCCGATCCCGCGTTCGAAGGGCTGCCCGAGATCTTCGAGATCGTCGAATCGCATATTGGCCAGATCAACCATGTGCCGAAGGGCTGGCATCGCCTCGTGACCAAAGGTCCCGGAGCACACACCGTCAACCAGTGCCTGCGAACTGACGACGGTCCGATTTATGCAGCCCAGTTTCATATGGAATTGTATGAATCCACGGTCGACACTTCGAAACAAATCATGAGCAACTTTCTGCAGGTCGCGCGGGAATGGAATCATGCTCAGGCACAAAATCGCCGGCGACCTCCTCCTGAGAATCAACACCGATGACCGACATTCAAGCTGGAACGAAAGGAATTTGGAATGGGAGCGTTTCTTATGAGACGTGCAGGAAGTGTGTTGCGACTGTCCGCGCTGGTAAGCGTCTTCGTCGAAGTGTTCGAGCAGAGAGCGACGTGTGTCATCGAGACGCGTTCGAATCTGTTCGTCCATTTCCGCCTGAAGTTTCCGGAAGGCTTCGTCAATAGCTTCCGGACTGCGGCATTGCTGGTAAATGTCGAGGATGCGTCTTTCGAAATCGACGCCGGATTCGATGGAGCCAAGGACGTCGTCGGATGCACCGAAGACACCGTCAAAAAGCTGGAATTTGGCGGAAAGCAGCTCGAGGACTCGCTGATCGGCGGCATTTCGCTCATTCAGAAAGTTGATGACGACGACATCGTGCTTCTGACCGTAGCGATGGCATCGGCCGATTCGCTGTTCGATTCGCTGGGGGTTCCAGGGGAGATCATAGTTCACGACCAGAGAGCAGAACTGGAGGTTTACGCCTTCGGAAGCGGCTTCGGTGGCGATAAGGATCGTCGCATGGTCGCGAAAGTGCTCGATGAGGGCGGTGCGAACGTCGACAGCACGCGACCCGGATGCCCGCCCGGTTTCCCGGTTGGCTTCGACCCATTTTTCATAGATTGCCGTGGCTTCAGGACCGCCGTTATTGCCGTTGAACAGTACGACCTGACCTTGATAACCGCGAGCTTCGAGGAAGGCCTTCAGATGTTCCTGCGTACGGCGAGACTCCGTAAAGATAATGGCCTTTTGGGAGGCCCCGAACGACGCCATTTTTTCGAAGCCCACTTCGAGGGCGGTCAACAACGAGCGAGTTTTGGTGTCGATACCGATGCTGTGTGCCCATTGGGCGAGGCGATCGATTAACGCGATCTCTTCCTTCAGTTTTTGGCGGTCGATCGAGGCTGGCGGGGGCTGGGATTCGGTCTCCGGACTGTCCTCGTTGAGGATTTCGTCCAGAAGATCGTCTTCGATGTCCTCGCCTTCGATAAGCCGTTCCGCGAACTCGGGATCGTCCTGGGTCTGTTGGTCCTTGAGGGTTTCGAGTCGTGCTTTCAGGATGTCAAGGGTCGAAGCGATGGCCTGCGACGATGATGCCAGCAGCTTACGAAGCACCAGGGCCGTCAAGTGCCGCTGGCGTCGTGGAAGGGCGTAGCTATCGTCGCGTTGGAGAAACGCTGAGACGGCTTCGTAAAGAGCATGCTCATCGTCCGATGGCCTGAAAGGCCGTGTGATCGGCCTGCGTTCGGTGTACCGGATGTATTCGGTCACCTGGTTGCGGAGCGTTCGCTTGCAGAACGTGGAGAGGCGTTGCCGCAATGTCTCGATGTTGGCACCGGCACCGAGATATTGGGCACGAAAAGCGTTGATGTCTCCGAAAAGATGCTCATCGATCAGTGTGGAAAGGCCGTAAAGTTCGAGAAGGGAATTCTGGAGCGGAGTCGCCGTCAGCAGCAGTTTTCGGCAATCCTCGGTCGCCCATCTGATGCCCTGCCCGACCTTGTTGCTTTGCCGATAGGCATTCCTGAGCTTATGGGCTTCGTCGATGACGACCAGGTCCCAGGCAATGGCTTTCAGGTCCTCCCGGATCTTGTTCGCGTAGTTGAAGGACATGATGAGCACCGCTTTTTCGTTTAGCAGTGATCGCCCAATCCTTTGTGCATCGCGGGCAGTTTTGGCGTCCAGCACGTGGACTGGCAGATTGAACTTCTCCGAAAGCTCGAAAGCCCACTGTTTCCGGATGGATGCTGGGCAGATGACGATGATCCGACGCTTTCGCTCAGCCCAAAGCTGACAGAGGACGATTCCTGCCTCGATGGTCTTACCGAGACCGACTTCATCCGCAAGTATGACGCCCTTCGACAATGGCGACTGCAACGCGAACAATGCCGCTTCGATCTGGTGAGGATTCAGGTCAACCGCGGCATCGAAAAGCGATGCAGATAAGCGGTCAATCCCAGCAGTTCCACGTCGTGTGAGGTCGTAAGCGTAGTATTTCGCGTGATGTGGGGTGATCTGCATCGATTCGTTTGCCCATGTTTACGAAACAGTTGACGGCCTTATGATACTTGTTCATTGCCGGATAGCAACCGATATCCAAGCCTGGAGACTGGCGAGCCACGGCAGGAAGATCAGGTACGATGATGTCAGTGGTCTCGTCGGTTTTCAGTGCTTCTTCGGATACTCGACCTGTAGCTCTTCCGCGATTTTCTCGATGCCGTCGAGCCCCTCGAATGGACTGAGGTCCAAACCTCGAGTCCGCACCTTTTCCCATGAGCTTGAAGCGATGTGATTCTCCTTGATGAATGATGCTGGGAAAATGAAGATCTCTGGCTCTCTTGCCCCTTCGAGGCACGAGTGATTCTTCGCCTTCCCCATGAAATACCCAACATTAAGAAAGACCACTGCCAGATAGTCGAAAGCATCCAGTGTCTGGGATTTCACGGGGAATCCACGGTCACAGTCAGTCGCAAGTCGGCTTTTCACTTGAACACGGATCTGTCTGCCCGAGCGTCGTGGGTCCGGATGAATGCAAATGAGGTCATAGCCTTCATTGTTGGGAGGTGCTTTATAGGTCAGGATATTCCGACGCATCAGAAGTGCCATCACAAGGTATTCAGCACTTAATGAAATGACAGGATATCGAGTCCAACGTCGCTTGCTTTCTGAAGCACCTTCTTGCGTCTTCTCTCCCATGGTTACCTCCTCGCAAAATTCTCTGACTTCGCGACCTTTTCGCTGCCATTACGCAGTCATGGCACACAAGTTGTCAACTTCTGCTGAAGAGAGTGTCTCTACTTATTCAGGGTTGAATGAGTTCGCTGGATCTCATTCGAGCGATGCCCGAATCCGAAGAGGGGGCTCTGCCCCCGGCTTCGCCTCCCCCCGGGGTTTTTAAGGCATCACGCCCAACCTCGGCGAGTATGGGCTGGAGTTTCAGGAGATTTGTCCTCGTGGGGCCGTCCCTCAGTCGGTCGTGAGACTCGCTCTTCGAAAAGATCACGGCAAGTGGCTCATGGTTCGTTCCACCTCGATTTCTTCATAGGGGTCGTTTCACCAGACTCACTGAATGCTTCTTGAGAACCTTCGTAAGGACTGGTAAGGTTTTGAAGGTCGAGTGGTGAACTTGAGGGCAGATAGATGGCTGTTGCAGATGATCAATACGTGACGATCAAAGCAGCTTGCAAAATCCTAGGGGTTGCTCCTAATACCCTGAGAAGCTGGGGAGCCTCCGGGAAGATCGATGAATACCGGCATCCGATCAACAATTATCGGCTGTTTCGCGTTCGTGACCTGGCTTTGCTGAAGGACCGGATAAGTTCGCCGATTCACACAGTCAAATTATCTGAGCGCGATTCGTAGGAGCGAAACCCGTGGAAAAGACCATTAGAGATATCGTCGCTTTGCGAATCGCCATCGCAAGACACGGGGAAATGGATCGTGCGAAGTGGTGGAATACCAACAGCTTGTTGGGCAAAGTGGGAGAACTTGCCCTATCCCGAGGGTTTCCGAAGACGCATGTCATGGCTCGGTCCCGAGTCGCTTTTGCAGTGGCTTCGGCTCGTTCTGATGAGGTATTCGACCCGCCTGGTTCGTTTACGCTTTGGAGGTTACCGGTCGAATTGGAGGATCGCATCGAAGATGCCTGGTCCGAATGGCTGGAAAACCCGGATGAGTGGGCATCCTTCCTGAATCAGCTCGAACATGGCTCATCCAAGAACGTACAAGCGACGCTCGCGGCACTGGAAATCGTCTCTCCTGAGTCGGTCGAAAAAGCATCTCGTTTGCGCCGAGAGGATGACTTGAAGTCCGTGCCCATCCGAAATGTCGGTGGTTCTGCTCAACAAGCGGTCGAATTGCTGGCTCTGGCTCATTCCTTGAGCGAACCGGGAAAGCTTGCGGTTCCCTTCATCCGACAAGAAGACTTTCCCGCATGAAAACCGACGATTCTCTGCTCAGTTCGTATCTGGCGATCAAAGGGCCGTTGTCGGAATCGACATTTCGGGCATTCAGTGCCTGGGATCTATCGCTCTCGGCCAGCGAGAACATCGACCGGCTTAAGCAATCGAATTCGGTCGGGGCTTCTTCTTCCGGGTGGCTCGGGCAGTTCATCCGAGTCTTGAAAAGACGATACGAGCTGGATGGTGCGGATCGTTCCTTGATTCAGCTCGTTCATCGGGGCTGGCATATCGACGATTGGAGACCGGCCCAGCTCTGGCATATCAGCCGAAATGATGATTTGCTGCGAATGTTCCTGTCTGAGTGGCTGTTCGAGCAGCACGAAAAGGGAATCGTTCTGGTGACCGTGGATTCGGTGCTTGAATACCTGAAAGGTATGACAAAGAAACACCTTGGATCCGAAACCGTTTGGACTCCCGTAACCCTTCGTCGTGTCGCAAGCGGATTGCTGAAGACCGCGGCGGAATTCCATCTGATGCGAGGACGCGTCGTTAAGGAATTCACGTCCTATCGGTTGCCTGATAAGAGTTTCGTCTATCTGTTGCACGCTCTCATGGAACGAGAGGGAAATACTCGAAAGGTCATCGAAGCATCGGATTGGCGGCTGTTTCTGATGACGCCAGGCGAAGTCGAAGAAGAACTGCTCAGATTGCACCAATACGGCAAGTTGAGATTCGAACGAGCCGGAACTTTCCTGGAACTCACCCTCCCCTTCCGGGATGCGAACGATTATCTGAGGAGTGACTTTACATGATCGATTGGAAAACGCGATTACGCGAAGTTCTGGAGCCAATCCTGTCGCATGAGGACCCTCGCCCTGAAATCAGTGCGTATCGGGACATGCCGCTCTGCATCTTCCTCTACGATCCTGCGAGCGAATTCGCTTTTCGTCAGGAACTCTCGCTCTTGAAAACCCGCCTCGAACAACGCGGCAAGCGGGTCACCTGCGTCTCGCTCATGGAATGCATGGTCGAAGCCCTGGATAACGCTGGTGTTTCGGTGAACGAACTCATCGAAAACGAGAAGATGCTTGGACGAAATGGCCACAAGACGGTCGCACAGACGGTGCATCAAGTGCTCAGCGAATACGAACCGCTCGACAAGCTGGTCTTGAGCAAAGTCCCTGAAAACGCCGACCCGCGGCGTGACATCCTCTGGATCACTCGGGCGGGGGCTCTCTATCCCTGCTACCGGACATCGACCTTGGTTGAGCACTTTCAGGCCAGGCTCGAAATCCCCGGGGTGTTGTTTTACCCCGGAGAAATCGTACCCCCGGCGGGGTTGAGTTTCATGGGCGTGCACGAAGCTGAGCATAACTACCGAGCCAAGTTGCTTTGATAGGACAAAAGACTATGACGATGCGTTTCATCAAAGACATTTTCGCGCGAGACATTCATCGGGATATCCGTGAAGTCATCAAGGTCGACCAGAACGACGAGGCGGTCATCCGCAGCGAAATCGGCGAATATGTCGTCACGAAAACGATTCTGAACAACTTCATCGAAATTCTGGAAGCCTATAGCGCGGCGCCGAACAAACCCAGTGACCGCATGGCCGTTTGGGTGTCAGGGTTCTTCGGCTCAGGTAAGTCGAGTTTCGCGAAACTGCTCGGACTGGCGATCGCCAATCGCCAAATCGGTTCCGATACGACCAGCGACCTGCTGGCCAAGCATATCGGCGACCCGAAAGTGCAGGTGCTGATCAAGACCGTGGTCGAAAAGATCCCGTCGGAAGCCGTCATCTTCGATGTGGCCACCGAACGGGGCGTGATGCACGGCAACCAGATGTTGACCGAGATCATGTACCGCCAACTGCTCGGACATCTCGGCTATGCGTCTGACCTCGACCTGGCCGAACTCGAAATCACTCTGGAGGGCGAAGGCCGGCTGGAAGAGTTCAAGAACGTCTACAAACGGCTCTACCCCAAGAAGGACTGGGACAAGAACAAGAATCTCATCGCCTTCGCGATGAACGAAGCCAGCCGTGTCATGCATGAGCTGGAGCCCGAAACGTATTCGTCGCCTGACTCCTGGATTCGTGGCGCGAAAGAACGTGCCGACATCAGCCCCAATCACCTGGCGGAACGCTGCAAGGAGCTAACCGCTCGAAGAGGCGAAAATCGAAGTCTCGTCTTCGTCGTCGATGAAGTCGGCCAGTTCGTGGCCCGAACCGTCAATAAAATGCTCGACCTGCAAGGCATCGTGCAGGCACTCGGACGTGTCGGACAAGGGAAATTCTGGGTCATTATCACATCCCAGGAGAAGCTCAACGAGCTGGTCGGCGGTCTCGACGATTCCCGGGTCGAATTGGCTCGCCTGATGGATCGCTTCCCGCTTCAGGTTCATCTGGAACCGAACGACATTTCCGAAGTCACCAGCAAACGTGTGCTGGCCAAGAAAGCCGAAGCCGAACAGCAGCTCGGGGCTCTCTACGAAGCCAATCGCGGCAGTCTCACCGCCAATACGAACCTTTCGGCCGACATCAAGCTGCCGCAACTGGCTCGTGAGAACTTCATCGACCTCTACCCGATGCTGCCCTATCAGGTCGATTTCGTGATTCACGTCGTTTCGGGGCTCCGCACCCAGGGTGGTGCCAGTCGCCATGTCGGCGGTGCCAATCGCACGGTCATCAAGCTTGCTCAGCAGCTTTTGGCCCACCCGAAGGTCGGTCTGGGCGATCAGGAACTTGGCTTTCTGGTCACCTCCGAACACATTTACGACCTCGTCCGGGACAACATCGACAGCACGATTCGCGAAAAGATCGACCGGCTGCCGGCCGAAGTGGACCATCCCTTCGCTCAGAAGGTCGCGAAGGCGATCTGCCTGCTTCAGTTCGTGAAAAGTATCCATCGCAACGCGGACAACATCGCTGCGACGTTATTCCCCAAGGTCGGCGGCGATTCCGCTCGTGCCAGCGTCGACCAGGCACTTCAAGCACTCCTGAACGCCCACAAAATCCGGCTCGGCGATGACGGATACCGCATTCCCACACCGACCGAAGATGATTGGGAAACGCAACGGGCCGCACTCAATCCCAAACGGGCCGATACGAACCAGATCCTTCGCGAGACCCTGGAAAGGCTCTGGCAGCCGCAACCGACGCACACCCTGCTCGCTACCCGAGTCTTCAAAGGCAGTCTGTTCCTGGACGGCCGCGAAAAGGTCAAAGGCGATATCGATTTTCAGGTGCGTCTGGCTGAAGACGACAAGGACGATTACGAACGCCAGAAGGAAGAGTTTCGCAAGCGCAGCCAGGTCGAGCGGCAGACGATTTTCTGGGTCATTCCTGTCGACGACCGCATCGATAAAGCCGTCACGGAAGTCTTCCGTTCCAAGGAGATGATCTCCAAAAAAGAACGTGGTGCTCAAACCGCCGCGGAAACGCGGCTGCTCTCCGAAGAAGGGCGTCGCCGTGACCTCCACCGTGGCGAACTCGCTCGCCTGATCGAACGGGCCGCTTTGACCTCGGCCGTTTACTTTCAGGGCAATGACCGCAGCCCCGACGAAACCGACCAGACGGTCGTCAAGGCGGCCGAAGCCATCATGGCGAAGGCTTTGCCCGAAGTTTTCGAGCGGTTCGCCGAAGGTGCGGCACGCATCGTCAAACGAGATATGGATGCCCTGCTCCACAACGGAGACTTACGCGGTCTTCCGCCCGTGTTCAATCAGCTCAAACTGCTTCGCAACGAAGGCAGTTCCGTCGTTCTCGAAGCCGACACCGGCCCTCTCGCCGAAATGCTATCCTGGATTTCGAACAAAAGCGATTACGGCACGAATCCGACCGGAAAAGCTTTGGAAACCCATTTCGGCGGTACGCCGTTCGGCTGGGACGTGGACGTCATCAAGTTCTTCGCCCTCGCCCTGCTCCGTGCCGGTCAGGTCATCGTGACCAATCAGGGTGCGACCATCGATTCCGTCTCCGACCTCGGGGCCATCGAAGCGTTCAATAACAACACCAAGTTCCGGGCCTGCACCTTCAGGCCGAAAAAGGTTCTCGATTTCGCTGAGATCGTCAAAGCCGCGACGGCGTATCAAGAAACATTCGGCGAGACCATCCCGAGTCTGACGCAAGACGGCGTCGCTCGTGCCATTCGCGAGAAAGCTGGCAGTAGCCAAAGCGACCTCCAGGCGGTTCTGTCCGTGCTCGGCCAAAACTTCTTGCCCGGCGGAGACCCCCTCGCTTCGGCATTACATCACCTCGTCTTGATCTCCCGCGCAGACGAAGAGGAAGCGATCCTCCAGTTCGCCGGGAGTCACGCCGAAATCCGTGAGGCACTCGCCCGAGCTGCGGAACTCAACTCGTCGCTCGGTGTTCCTCAACTTCGAATTCTGGGCCGTGCACGCACCGCTCTGCTCAATTACTGGCCGTTTCTTGCTCAAGAGCCCGATATCAGCGACGCGGACAGTCAATGTGCAGCGACACTCGCGGACTTGCTGCAAAGAGAAACCTTCTATCGCTCCATTCCCCAGATCGACCAGGCCGCGGATCACCTCGAAAAACTCTATCGCCACGCCTTTGCGACTTCGAGCAATAAGTGCGTCGAGACCTATACCGCTGCCCTCGAGCGGCTTCGGTCAACCGAAGGCTGGGACCGGCTCGACGAAGACCGCCAACGTCTGATCGCCGAACCGCTTGCCT
>Ga0172376_10009175_pt1 | contig 10226 bp, 10 predicted proteins | sample Lak35m_FD_121114 | JGI IMG/M metagenome (GOLD analysis project Ga0172376, IMG submission 121114) | Freshwater microbial communities from Kabuno Bay, South-Kivu, Congo - kab_092012_35m | ecosystem: Environmental > Aquatic > Freshwater > Lake | place: Democratic Republic of the Congo: South-Kivu... | reverse complement strand
GCTAAAGGGCTAGAGCGTTTGGCTTCTTTGACCTATTGGTAATTATATATCAACACAGTGTCAGTGGAATGGAGTAACCTCAAATATGTAAGGAAAGAGGTGGAGTAAAAAACCTTGAATCAAGCTACTAAGTACTTCGTTCAGACTGATATGGGCAGAGCTTATGCCTATTACCGTAAGCGGTATGAGAATAACGGCTTATATGAGGAGGTTTGGCAACAAAAATACCAGAGCTGGAAACACATACCAGGACGGTTAATTTGGATGGAGATTAGTGGAGAGTGCACATTGGAACAGGTAAGTTATGAGAAGTTTAAGGAGTTATTGCCAGAGGCCTTTGTTAGTGAGAGGGAAGACAAATAAAACAACCGGTATATCTGATTCATTCAGATATGTATAAAAACTGGATCTTTGATCCTTCCCATCCTACCCAGGGGCGCAGATTTGACAACGCCCGCGACCTATTTCTTACGGCAGCGAGAAAGAGCGCCATAAATGTAGTTGAGGTATTACCAAGGCTTGCAACAGAGGCTGAGTTACTTAGAGTTCACACCCCTACCTATATTGATGAGGTAGTAAACCAACACGTATCAACTGAGTGGGCTGGGCAAAGAGCGGATCTTTCAAATCTTGCTGCCCTCTTTGTTGGTGGCACTCTCACCGCCTTAGATGCACTACTGACAGGTAAAACCAATTTAGCGATTCACTTTCCTGGGGCAAAGCACCATGCACAAGCAGATCACTCATCTGGTTTTTGCGTATTTGCTGATTTTGCCATAGCAGCAGATATTGCTACTGAATATGGTAAGAAAGTTGCCATACTTGATATTGATGCTCATCATGGCGATGGAACTGAGAATCTAACTAAAGAAAATGTTAATGTTCTCACCTTCTCAATTCATGAGTATGGAATATTTCCTGGTACTGGATATGTAAGTTACTCAAAGAAACATGTTTACAACTATCCGCTAGGCAGTAATGAGCCAGAACATAATCCAAATAAGGATGATCAAGCCTCACTTGATGGAGTAGGTAAGTTTTGCGAATTAGCAAAACAATTCAATCCAAATCTAATCTTTATTGCCTGTGGTGCAGATGGTCACAAGGAAGATCCATTAACCAACCTCACCTACTCTGTTGACGGATATATCGCAGTTGCTAAAAGACTTAAAGAGAGATTTCCAGATTTACCAATACTTCTAGGTGGAGCTGGTGGTTATCTGCCCGATACGAGGACACCTGAGATTTGGGCTGGGGTGGCGCTGAGCCTTGTTAGCCCTCGCGAATAAACCTAGTAACTGTTTGTGGTGGGCGCCAGATTCAGGCTAGCCTAACTCATATGAGGAGTATATGTTGGGTGGTTCTCGCAAACCAATGACTAATTTTTATAAATTAATGCTTGGTAAATCAAATAAATATGCCAGAGTAGCTTTTGAAGGCGGTTTCGCTGGAGCAGATTTTGGGATTAAGGTAGATTTAAAATCTGATTTTGAGCTTACCAAGAAATCTTTTGTCTCAAAACACCGTGTGCAATATGAAAATCGACAAAAGGATAAGAATTTAAATAAAGATTCAGATCGTTCGGCGGCTGTAGTAAGTAAAGCACTTGGTCAGTTATGGACAATCTCTTTTGGTGCTCAAAAGGATGATGTGTTAATTGCTCCAGATGGCGACGGCAACTATCGAATCGGATTCATAACCACCCCGTATTTTTATATTCCTGGTGAAATTCTTCCTCATCGAAGAAATGTTGAGTGGGAGGATCGTGTCTTCCCTTCAAAATCAATGCCGCAAGATGTTTATAGTGCAGCAACTGGTTTTACTGGCACAATCTGTGATCTAACCAAATACCATCAATCAATAGTTGCAATGCTTGATGGTGTAGAAATCAATCTTCCCGAATCTTCCCGTGTACCCCGGGTGGGTGAGATACCAGGAGTACTCGAGGGGAAAGTTTTCAAAGACAGGGAAGAGCTCAGACTTGCGGGTGTCCATAGACCACCGATATCAGGTATTTCATACATAAGTAATGGTCCAGCAGAATCTATTGTCGTTTCTGGTGGCTATAAAGATGATGAAGATTTTGGTGACAGAATTATTTATACAGGTAAAGGTGGTCAGGATTCTCCTGGTGGTAAACAGGTAAGTGATCAAGAATTAACTCGCGGAAATCGTGCACTTGTTTATTCACAAGAACGTGGTAAACCGATTCGTGTGATCAGAGGTTGGGAAGGCAATAGGGAGTTCAGCCCAAAAAATGGCTATAGATATGATGGCGTATTTCAAGTTGTAAGGCATTGGTACGAGCCTTCTAAGGATGGACCTTTAGTAATAAGGTTTGAATTGCTTAAAAATCAAAATGCTTTATCGAGTTCATCTCTGATAGATGGTGAACCACCAACTGGTCAAGATTTACCAGGGCGCAAAGAGGTAACAACTTTTAAGATGGAGCGTGAATCTAAAGTACGCGATTGGGTAAAGCAGATACATGCCGATAAGTGCCAGTTTTGTGGAGTAACTTTAATTACTAGAACTGGAACTTTCTCTGAAGGTGCCCACATACAAGGTTTGGGTAGGCCACATTATGGGAGTGATGTACACGAGAACATGCTGTGTTTGTGTCCAAATTGCCATGCACTTTTTGATAGGGGGGCATTATATATTGCAAGTGATGGCAAAACTTTAGTATCAACAATCACAGGTAAAAAGACTGATATCTTTTTACATGAGAGGCATGAATTAGATTTAAAAGCTATTGCACATCACCGACTTCATGTTGCAGGCATACGAGAAGCAACCCGTAAATCGACCTCTTAAATTTACTTTTTATGAAATAACTATTTGCATTCAGCATTAAGCTTCCTAAACCAAGCTCCAAATTCATCTCTAGTAAAATCTCTTTTCTGCTCTTTAATTATTCCATTATCGTTATCAATATCTAAAACTTTAATCGCCGTAATTAGATCTGCATACTTTGTCCCTGGCTTGGCATAATTTACTAAATAGAGTGTGGCATTTAACGCCTTCGTGGCTTTCCATAAGGATATGAACTTGCGTGCATTTTTATGCCAATAGCGATTTGGATGCGAAGTGTTTGGATTAACTGTTTGCAATTCTTCGCACAATAGGAATTCAAATATTATGTAACCCAATTTAGGATGATTTTGAAGACGATCAAAGTTGATAGCGTAAGTAGGTTCACCATTTAAAATCTCCTTCACAAAACTAAATCCACTATCATCATCGCGCCCCAGTGGTTTACTATTCTTTAACATTAAGTTATCCCTTTAAAGTATTATCAAGCTATCCATAAGAAATTTGATCATTAATAGAAATCTTTAAACTTAATGTATTTGCAATTTCATCTAGAAACCTTAAGCTAGTTAAAAACCATTCCGTACCCCCGGTCCTGGCCGCACTCCTATCATGATCAGCAGCTTCCAATAAGGTGTGGAACTTTTTCTCTAGAGTCGAGATATCCAATGAATTATCCCCTGGTTGATATATGCGAAGCAGTACCGGCTCTTCAGGCAAAGCAGTAGTTCTAGTTTGTTCACGAAACCTTTTCACTACATCACGGTCGCTTTTTCCAACTTTCATGAGTGATCTTCCTGAGGATGGGTCGTATGGGTATCTCAAATAATGCATTAGTGAGTAAACATATATACCCACGGCACTTTCAATCTCTAAGATTTCAGTTTTTCGTATTGCTTCGCTTTCCTCAAATGTTTGTAGATTTCGATTAGTAATTTTAAGCTCTATTTCAACCAAACCATCTTCGAGGTAACTTTTCGTAGCCGTACCTAAATCATTTGACCTTAAGAGTTTTCTAAATAGAACACCAGTCTCACGTAACATTGAGGGGGAGTTAGGAAGATCTGCTTCTAATAGTGCTTGAATATAACGGCGATAGTTCCAGATAAATCCAGCAGTTGAAGCACCTCGAGATTTTTGAATTACCTCATCGGAATCTCCGGCATTAGTCCTTCTCCAAATTTCACCGTATAGAGAGGAGTCTAAATTGAGAAAACTTTCCAGTTCTTTACGAATTTCAATGTCAGGCTTGCCCCAACTTGATTTCTGCGCACCCATTTATTTCCCCTAATGTCTGGCCCAAGTTTAGATTGAACGAACATTTTGGTTAATAGGGCCTTGGATTTAGGCGAAAATGGGTGGATTTTGGAGATTTGGGCTTTAATGTATGAGCAAAGTCAGTCGAAGGAATTAACCTGATCCTATGTCAATAGCCCAGCCACGCTTATTGAAATATGAGGCCAAAAGTCCGAGGACGTTGGAAATTGCCGCTGACTGGAAACTCGATACTTTTGAACTTAGGAATAGAAGGTATCTAGGTGGCAAATCCAAATTACTCCAGTTTATTGATACTGAAATATATTCAGTCCTTGGTAGGTATCCAAAATCTATCTTTGATGTATTTGCTGGAACCGGAGTTGTAGCAAACCATTTTGCAACTAAGGGTGTGCCGGTTATTGCGAATGACCTTCTTAAACATAATTACTTTGGGTTACTAACTTTTCTTGGACCTCAAAGAATTAATATTAACTCTTTAGCTGAAAAGCTAACCCTAATTTCTCAACAAAAACCTGTCAGTAATTACTTCTCTGAGCACTTTGGAAATACATATTTCAGTGAACTTAACGCGATGAAAATTGGAACATTTAGAGAAAAGATAGATGAAATTGCAAAAAGTCTTAGGGAAAAAGCGGCGCTCATTACTTCACTCATATACGCCGCAGATAAAGTTGCAAACACAGTTGGACATTATGATGCCTTTCATAGGGGGCAAGATAATCAAATGGATTTAGAGCTAAAATTGCCTCTAATTGAAAATGAAATCGGTATAAAAAATGAGGTTTATTGTCACGATAGCGTAGCCCTAGCGCCCAATGTATCGTCTGAGGTTGCATATTTAGATCCACCTTATAATTCTCGACAGTACTCAGACGCCTACCATTTACTTGAAAACTTGGCAGCTTGGGAAAAACCTGAAGTTCATGGAATAGCAAGAAAGATGAATCGCGCACATCTAAAGAGTGACTTCTGTGGTAAGGATGCCCCGGAGGCATTTGATAATTTGATTAATCGAGTAAATGCAGACTTAATTGTGGTTTCTTACAACAACACCTCGGCTGCTTTAAATGCTCGGTCAAATGCATCAATTAGCGACGATGAACTTATAGGTATTCTCGAAGCCCGGGGTAAAGTCACAATTAGAGAAGTCAAATTTAATGGTTTTACCGCAGGTAAGACCAAGAAGAGAAAACATACCGAACGCCTGTTTATGTGTGTAGTGAAAAAGAAATGAAATTCTGGTCAATAAGTACGTCAATTCGAAACCCTGAGAGAATTCCGGACTTCATGCGGGCCATTGCTCTTATGGAAGGTCGTACCTGGGATGTTCAGGCTCAAACAGATTACTACATCCATCAGATAGCATTGCGAATCAGAAGCAAAATCAGAAGATCCAATCTATCTGCAGAATCATTGGCAGCGCTAGATAGCCCTACAGAAACCCTTACTTTTGATCAAGCTAAAAAGATTTATGAAGAGAATAATTATGTGGGCGATGGGATGCGTGGTCGTCAGGACATAAAGGTACTCTCCAATTTGGGTTTAGTTGATAAATCTGAAAAAGTTGTTATAACTCCTCTAGGCAGAGCCTTCCTTAATAACGAAGTGGAATTATCTGAAGTAATGTTGAATTTTGACTTTAAGTGGCAGGTGCCTGAGCCAGAACATACGCTTTATACCTCGGAAAATGGATATGGGATAAGACCCTTTATCGGAACACTTGCACTAATCAATAAAGTAAATGATCTTTGGAGTCTTGAAGGCAACAAACCAGTTGGTTTAACTTGGGCTGAATTTTGTACATTTGCACTAACTCTTACTCACTATTCCAAAATCGATGAATGGGCACACACAGTTGTGACAAATAGGAATAAAGTTATAAGTCTGAAAGGTAATACAAAAGAAAATAAAGAGACATCATTGCTTGATTCATTTTTGGAACAACTTTTAGAAGAGGGAGACATTTTAGAAACTGTAAAGAACACTCTTAAAGATTATGGTGATAATGCCTTCAGATATTTCAAGCAAACAAGAATGTTGAAATTACGTGGAGGTGGATTTCACGTTGATATTTCAGAAGTTTCGTTACTCCAGGCCAAAATGTTGATCGAAGCAGAAGAATATAAACCAATCAATTTTGTTGACGCCAGTGAATACCGGAACTTCATGCAGGACTTAACTAGTTTTAGACCGCCTTGGGCCAACCTAGATAAATTAGGGCAAATAGAAATAGAACTTGAGAAACTACTACGGAACCAAGGCGTATCACCTGACACTCTTCCTTTGCTAAAAACTTCAACTACTATTCCCTCTTTGCTCCGAGAAAGTCCGAGAATTGCAGCTTTACGCAAAACACTAACCGATTTGAATTTACAGGAACTTGCCGTAAGAGCTACTAGTGCTGACTTCTTAAGATCTTGCGCTTCTGATTATGAAAAGTTGAGAAGAAAAAAGGACATTACCGAAGCTGAAGAAAAGAAACTTAAAAAACCTATGCAGTTAGAATACTTAAGTTTTAAAGCTTTTCTATCCATGAATGATTTGCTACAAATTAAACCAAACTACCCAACAGATGATGAAGGCAATCCTCTTTTTACCGCCGGGGCAGGTGTTGCTGATCTAGAAGTTTTCTACAAGGATTTCAATTTAATTTGTGAGGTAACAATGCTGACAGATCGTAGCCAATGGGTCGCAGAAGGACAGCCAGTACAGAGACATCTTTTTGAGTTCACTCAAAAGTATTCAGACAAGGTTGCCATTGGTGTTTTCTTGGCACCAACTGTGCATCCAGATACTCGAAACACATTTAAGCAAGCGTTTTATGGCGGATATGGATCTGCAGATTCTTTAAGAATTGTTCCATTTGATTTCAACACGTGGATAAGAATTATCACACAATTATCTGATGCTAGATTACAAGGTAGAAATATAAGCCAGGAAGGTATTTATAGGTTTCTGGAAAGCCGCCTCCCGAATAGTAATAATATTGAAAATACCGACTCCTGGTGGAATCGATTAGTCACAAATAGTAGTATTTTGGCATTTCTATGAGTAGATATCTAAATATAAATAACATTCATCAAGGCGATTCTTTAAATCTACTTAAACTTATAAAACCAAATTCTATCGATATGGTTTTCGCTGACCCACCATATAATCTCTCTGGTAAATCTCTCAATTTGAGAGGTAATAAAACTGGGGGCGACTGGACCAAGGTTAATGAAAAATGGGATGTTTATTCAGTAGATGAATATCAATTATTTTCAAATCAATGGATATCAGGAAGTGTTGCTACATTAAAAGATCATGGTGCAATTTATATTTGTTGCTCACAGCACAATATAGAACAGATAATGCATGCTCTCAGGATTAATGATTGTAAGGTAAACAATATAATTGTTTGGCAAAAGTCTAACCCGATGCCAAATACGACCAAAAGGTTACTAACTCACTCTATTGAATTTATCGTTTGGGCAGTAAAGGGAAAAGGGTGGACATTCAATGCCACTGGCTTAAGAGATATTAACCCAGATACTCAAAAAGATGGTAGCCCAAGGATGATGCGAGATGTGTGGACTTTTCCGGTAGTGCAAGGTGAAGAGAGGTTGCGTGGAAAAGATGGTAAAGCTTTACATCCAACACAAAAACCTTTAGAACTCGTGCGTAGGACAATCATTGCCTCGACAAATAGGAATGAAATAGTTTTGGATCCATTCATGGGAAGTGGCACTACTGCAGTCGCAGCACAATCTGAAGGTAGAAAATGGATTGGAATAGAACGAGATAGCGGTTATATTACGGCTGCAATGAAGAGAATTAATGCCTTCAAAACTCGAAAAGTGAAAAAATGAGTATCACTATTAAATATTTAGTCGAATTAGGTATATTAAAAAATGGTGATGAGCTGTATTGGAAAAGAAACGTGAGAAAGACTAGCCACTATGCAACGATTGAAAATGGTTTAATTAAAACTGAAGATGGATTGTCACACAAGTCACCATCGGGTGCAGCACGGCATTTAAATAATGGTAAACCAATTGATGGTTGGAAATGTTGGAGATTAAAATCCTCTGGACAATTAATTGATTTACTTAGAAGTAAAGAGTAGAAATATTTAGGCTACTGGATAAATGGTTACCTAGAAACCATGGAAATGACCGGGTTTCCAATACCTTGCAAGGTGCTTATATCTGATATGACGGGATTGTATTTAATTTGAAGACTCTTGCCTTTAACCTGAAAATCATATGTATGATTTCGCAATGACTAGTTTTGTAAGCAAGATTTATCGACAGCATTTTGAAAGTATGATACTAATTTCCTTTATCTACGCTCATTTTTAGCACCATGCGTTCCAAAAAATTTGGACTTTAAGCGTAAATTGCACCATGCGTTAGCAGGTGTTTCTTTTCGCACTAGACCAAATTTAGACCAAATTAGACCAAATTAAGGGCGTGTAAAAATTTACTAGACCAACCTCTACTAAGACTTTAGGGTGAGTTTTTGAGGCATATTAAAGATTAAATCTTTATAGTCAGGGGAGAGAGAAAAAAAAGACGGCGGCGTATTTTTCAAAATAATTTACAGGGAAAAAATCGCATGTGTAAGCGACTCCAAAAACTCCAATTAGAGGCGCAAGCCACTCCAAAAAAACCAATTAAATGCGCCCCCAATATAACTAGACATAAATTGGCTTAATTTTCTAGAGGACTAGCACTCATTGGCTCAAATTGGCTAGGACTAGCACTCCTTACGTTTAATTGGGGAGATGAGTGTCGGGAAAGACAGGGGGGGTCGCCAACCTATTAAAAAAACAGCGAGCGCATAGACTTACCTTATGCGTTATCGCCTAGCCGTAATAGCGGTGCTTACAGGTTTAGTAGTGAGCGGTTGCGCTAGTGAACCGTCGGAAACTCTCGAAAATCAAGTAAAACTTATCGAGTATGAAAAATGCTTATTACTCCAGCAAGACGCTCTCAACATAATAAATAATCAACTTGCCCGAGATGAACATTTTAGTCGCTTACTTGAAATACTAGGAAATCAAGCAACTCCAGAAGGTACTGCCCGTTTTGATACACATTTAAAGAATTGCGAAAAGTATCGCCCCCTAACACTTCCCTAACACCCTAACGCTTTACACGGATTCAATTATGAGAGTTTTGAAAGTCGCTCACGCTTAGTAATTTAATTCATCTAACAACATATCCACCGCTTCTTTTCCATACCCTGCAAGCGAAACAGAGGAAACAGGCGAAACATATTCAAGAGTAGGCGTTAGTTCTGTTTCGGTTGTTTCGGTTGTTTCGGGTAAAGAAGGGTCAAGGTATCGCCTTACCGCAGATTCAATCTCTGAGCGGTGGTATCCCTTAGCACCCACGCCATTTTCAAACCTCATCTGCGCAGGCTTGATTCCATAGGTGCGAAGTTTCTTAGCGAGCGCCCGTTCATTTATAGGCTTACCGAAATTATAGGTATCCCATTCAGAATCGGGCATTTCAATTAGTGCTAATACCAATACATTAGATTTAATTCTTTCCTTTTCTTGGGCTTGAAATACCTTCCAAACATCTCCTAATAATTGGCGCTCTTTTGGCAAGGTGTTATCTAACTTATCTTCTTGGATATTGGCTAAGGCGATTTCTGCCCGCTTAATCCATTCTCCACCTGCAAGGTGCGCCACCTTGAAGAGTGGAAGCCAAACCTCTCTATCCCTATCCCTTACAGATAATTCAGGGTTAAGGCTTGAAATCTCATCTGCACAATAATCAGACCAATTTAATAATTCTTCTCTTAACTCTTCAGATTCAAAGGCGACTAAATCTGTAAGAAAATCCTCAACCGATTCATTCTCCATTCTCTTTTGAAGCCTGATAATTACCGCTCTAGTCATTACTGATTCAGGCAAAACCTCTCCTTTACCTGCGAGCGCCATAGGTGCGAAAGTCTGGAATTTGGTAGGTGTTTTCTTTCTATCGCCTTCAGTTATGCCATAAAAACCCGTTGCACGATATCCAGTATTAGCGAATGCCCTAGTCGCTTCACCCTCTTCATTCTTGGCTCTAAAAACCAAATCAATTTCATCTATTAAAAGAGTGGGCGGTCTGCCTGATTCTGTTCTAATTGAATCTACG
>Ga0172376_10009171_pt1 | contig 10230 bp, 9 predicted proteins | sample Lak35m_FD_121114 | JGI IMG/M metagenome (GOLD analysis project Ga0172376, IMG submission 121114) | Freshwater microbial communities from Kabuno Bay, South-Kivu, Congo - kab_092012_35m | ecosystem: Environmental > Aquatic > Freshwater > Lake | place: Democratic Republic of the Congo: South-Kivu... | reverse complement strand
GGTTGGGGGACCGTGGTTGGGGGACCGTGGTTGGAGGCGGTTGAGCCGGGGACGGCTGGACCGAAAACCGTGGACCGAGAACCGTGGGCTCAAAACCGTAGGCCGAAAACCGTGGGACCCAGAGCCGTGAGGCTGAGAACCGTGGCGCCGGGGACCATGGAGCCGGGGACCATGGAGCCGGGGACCATGGCGCCGAAGACCGTGGCGCCGAAGACGGATCTGCCGAAGACGGGGACCTGCCGAAGACAGTGCCGTCGCGGGGCTCAGCCGACCGGCTGGCCGCCGATCCGGATCGATTCGACCATCACCCGGGTCAGCTCCTGGCGATGGCCATTCTTGCGACGGGTCTTTTTCTTGGGACGCATTTTATAGACGATCACCTTGGTCCCGCGCCGGTGGGCCAGCACCCGCAGCTCGACACTGGCGCCTTCGACATAGGGCCGGCCCAGGGTGGTGCCGCTGGAATCCCTCACCAGCAGCACGGTGTCGAGGCTGATCGTGGCGCCCTCCTCGGCGGCGAGGCGGTCGAGATCGACGTAGCGGTTGGGCTGCAGCCAGAACTGCTGCCCGGAGGCCTCGACGATGGCGTAGGGGCCTGCCGAGGCGGCAGCGGCAGCCGCAGCGGAGCTGGACGGGGTGGTGGCGGTCATGGGGGGCTCAGGGGCGCGGCCAGGCTGGCGTGGGGCCCCAGCTGCCACTCCGGCGGCAGCCGCGGGCCCCGGCCGCCATTGGGCCTGGACTCACGTCAATCGAAAGACAAACTAAGACTTTGCCCTCCCCGCCTCGCTTCCGTCAACATTTGCCCAGTCGCGCGGGGCGTTCCCGCCGCCTCGGTCGATGCCCGAACCGGTTCTCCAGATCGCCTGCCTGATCCACACACCACGCCTGGTGGAGGTCTGCGGCCAGTGGCTGCAGGGCAGCCGCTACCGGCTGGAGCCGATTGAGCCGCAGCTCGATCCGGTGGTGGTGCTGCACGGGCGCCGCGATGAGTTCGATGCGGTGCTGCTCGAGCAGGGCTGCCTGCCCGTGGAGTGCTTCCATGGGCTGCGGGAGCGAGGCCTGCTGCTGCCGGCGGTGGTGATCGGCGAGGTGACCGGCCGGATCGCGTACCACGAGGCCGAGGTGCACCTGCCCCCCGATCAGCTGGAGCAGCTGAGCTACAGCCTCGATGCGGCCCTGTCGCGGTTCCTGAGGCGCGGTCTGCAGGAGGGTGCGGCGCCGGGCGGCAGCGGCGGCAGCGATGACCCGGCCGAGCGCTGGAAACTGGCCAATCGCCTGCGCGGGCGACTCGGCTATCTGGGGGTGTATTACAAGCGAGATCCATCCCGGTTCCTGCGCAGCCTGTCGTCGGCGGATCGCGCCGATCTGATCGCCTCCCTGACCCGCACCTACCGCGATCTGCTGCTCAGCTACTTCCGTGATCCAGGAGCTGCCAACCAGGCCTTGGAGAGCTTTGTGAACACCGCCTTCTTCAGTGATCTTCCCATCACCCAAACCGTGGAGATCCACATGAATCTCATCGACGACTTCTCCAAACAGCTAAAGCTGGAAGGTCACAAGATCGAGTTTCTGCAGGATTACCGACTCGCCCTGCTGGATGTGATGGCCCATCTCTGTGAGATGTATCGGCGCTCCGTGCCGCCCGATCCGCCGCTGCTGGAGGCTGCTGCTGAGGATCCCAGCCCATCCGAGGCGGCAGCCGGGCAGGATGAGCAAACGGGCTCGGCTCGCTCCCGCTTCGCCGCCAGGCTCCAGCCATTCGAGGCATCCTGAAAATGGCCCACCGCAAGACCTACATCCTCAAGCTCTACGTGGCGGGGAACACGCCCAATTCGATGCGTGCTCTCAAGACGCTGCGCAACATCCTGGAAACGGAATTCCGAGGCGTCTATGCCCTGAAGGTGATTGATGTGCTCAAGAATCCGCAGCTGGCTGAGGAGGACAAGATCCTGGCCACCCCCACCCTGGCCAAGATCCTGCCACCACCGGTGCGTCGGATCATCGGCGATCTGTCCGACCGGGAGCGGGTGCTGATCGGCCTCGATCTGCTCTACGGGGAGCTCAGCGAGGAGGGCTATGGCCTGGAGGAGGATCTGGAACCGCCGGCCAGCGGCGAAACGGCGGAGACCTCCTGAACCGTCAGCGGTCCACCACGGTTGGCTGGGGCCGTTGCCCCTCTTGATCTCCAGCCCCTTCCCTTTCCCCACCTCCCTCCTTCGCCCTCCCTCCTTCGATGCAGGAATCCAGGCTCACCGGCAGCACACCACCGATGCAGGTGCAGAAACTCCCCACGGGGATGGAGGGCTTCGATGACATTCTTCATGGCGGCCTGCCGATCGCCCGCTCGACGCTGATCAGCGGCACCTCCGGCACGGGGAAGACCGTTTTCTCGCTCAATTTTCTCTATAATGGCATCCGGGATTTTAACGAGCCTGGCATCTTTGTCACCTTTGAGGAATCACCGCTTGACATCCTGCGCAATGCCGCCAGCTTCGGCTGGAATCTGCAGGAGATGGTCGAGCAGGACAAGCTGTTCATCCTCGATGCGTCCCCCGATCCAGACGGCCAGGATGTGGCCGGCAGCTTCGACCTGTCAGGCTTGATTGAACGCATCAATTATGCGATCCGCAAATACAAAGCCCGTCGTGTGGCGATTGATTCCATCACCGCCGTATTCCAGCAATATGACGCTGTTTCGGTGGTGCGTCGCGAGATCTTTCGCTTGATCGCTCGGCTCAAGGAGATCGGCGTCACCACGGTGATGACCACCGAGCGGATCGATGAATACGGACCGATCGCACGCTATGGCGTCGAGGAATTCGTTTCCGATAATGTGGTGATTCTGCGCAATGTGCTGGAGGGGGAGCGGCGGCGGCGCACCGTGGAAATCCTCAAGCTGCGCGGCACCACCCACATGAAGGGGGAGTTCCCGTTCACGATGGGGGCCCATGGGGTCAGCATCTTTCCCCTGGGGGCGATGCGGCTCACCCAACGCTCCTCGAATGTGCGGCTCAGCTCGGGTGTGCCGCGGCTCGATACGATGTGCGGTGGTGGTTTCTTCAAGGATTCGATCATCCTGGCCACCGGTGCCACCGGCACCGGCAAGACGCTGCTGGTTTCCAAGTTTGTGGAAGATGCCTGCCGCACCAAGGAGCGGGCGATTCTGTTCGCCTACGAGGAATCGCGGGCCCAGCTGCTGCGCAACGCCACCAGCTGGGGCATCGACTTCGAGCAGATGGAACAGGATGGTTTGTTGAAGATCATCTGCGCCTATCCCGAATCCACCGGCCTCTAAGATCATCTGCAGATCATCAAGACCGAGATCAGCCAGTTCAAGCCATCACGGATGGCAATCGATTCGCTCTCGGCCCTGGCCCGGGGGGTGAGCCACAACGCCTTCCGCCAGTTTGTGATCGGTGTCACCGGCTACGCCAAGCAAGAGGAGATCGCAGGCTTCTTCACGAATACATCGGAGGAGTTCATGGGCAGCCATTCGATCACCGATTCCCACATCTCCACGATCACCGATACGATCCTGCTGCTGCAGTATGTGGAGATTCGAGGCGAGATGGCCCGGGCGCTGAATGTGTTCAAGATGCGCGGCTCCTGGCACGACAAGGGCATCCGTGAGTTTGTGATCACAGGCAATGGCCCGGAAATCAAAGACTCCTTCTCCAACTTTGAGCGCATCATCAGCGGCGTACCGCACCGGATCAGTGTTGACGAACGCAGCGATCTGGCCCGCATCGTGCGCGGCGTGCAGAGCGAGGATTGATCCTCTAGGATCTGCCTATAGAGGGCCACTGTAGTGTGCTTTTCCGCATGTCTGGGCCTGAATTCAGGACCTGCTGATCGGGCTTGGAAGCCTTGCCCAACTGGATACCCAGGGCTCGGCATGGTGCCTGCGTTAGTTGCTGGATGGCACAGGAGCGGTTCGGAATTCAGTGGCTGGGAGATATCTGCAGGCCAGCTCGAACCATGCCGGATGCTTCTGCCGCTGCTGTGCGGACCGGATGCGCGCCGTGCCTGAATGCCGCGCCGGTTCAGCCGGATCCCCTGCCGCGTCCGCTGCCGATCGGTGCGTACAGCTCCTCCTGGCGACGGCGTTCCGCCTGCAGGGCCAGCTCATCGCTGTCGGCTTGCTCCAGGGGTAGATCAAACCAGAAGGTGGTGCCCAGCCCGGGTTCACTCACCATGCGGATCTGGCTGCCGTGCTTCTCGAGGATGCCGCGCACGATCGACAGGCCCAGGCCGGTGCCGGTCTCGGTGTGCACGGCATTCTCCACCCGGTAGAAGCGCTCGAAGATGCGCTCCTGATCGGCCTCGGAAATGCCATACCCGGTGTCAGAGATCTCCACCCGCAGCCGCGGCAGCGGGGTGGTGTACAGGCAGGTGGGATGATCGCTGGCCGCCGCCAACGGTGCGAAGGCACAGAGATCAGGCCAGGGGTAGGCACGCAGCATCACGGCGCCGCTGCTGGGGGTGAACTTGAGCGCATTGCCGATCAGATTGTCGAACACCTGCAGCAGCAGATCAGCATTGACCAGCACGCGCGGCAGGGCTGGATCGGCCTCAAAGGCAAGTGCCACCCCCTTGTCTTCGGCATTGAGGCGATAGCTGCGCAGCGTCTGCTCGATCGCTGTCGTGATCTCAAGCGGCTCCACCTCCCAGACACGATCCGACTCCAATCGCGACAGGTCGAGCACATCACTCACCAACCGTGTCAGCCGATCGGTTTCCGCATTGGCAATGCCGAGAAATTCTTTCTTTTCCTCCTCGCTGAGCTGATCCCCCAGATCATAGAGGGTTTCCACATAGCTCTTGATATTAAACAGTGGTGTGCGCAGTTCATGGGAGACATTGCTGATGAAGCGGCTCTGGGCGGCGTTGAGCTCCACTTCGCGGGTGAGATCCTGAATCGTCATCGCAATGCCCTTGAGGGTCTCACCGCTGGCATCACGCACCGCCTGCAGCACGATGCGCAGCGTGCGCGGCGGCTCACCGAACTGACAGCGCACGTCGGTGTTGTCACGCTCGCTGATGATCATCGCCCGCAGCGGATCCTGCAGCTCCATCGCCAGCCGATCCGGCAGCTGCTGCTCCAGTTCATTGCCCTCCAGATTGCGTCCCTCCCAGCGGAACAGGCGCCGGGCGGTGGGATTGGCCAGCACGATCCGGCCCTCGGCATCGAGCAGCACGGCGCCGTCGGCCATGGTGGCGATCAGCGACTGCTGCTTGACCTGGGCGGCCTGCAGCTCCTCGATGTTGGCCTCGTCGTAGGCCTCCAGCCGCGCCGCCATGGTGTTGAAGCCCTGCAGCAGCTCCCCCAGCTCGCCGCCCACCGGCAGGGCGATGCGGGCGCGGAAGTCGCCACCGGCGATCTGGCGCACACCGCGCAGCAGCTCCTTCACCGGCCGCGTGATCGTGAGCGCATTGAAGACCGAACCGAGGATCACCAGCACCCAGATCGAGATGAACACCGCAACGGTCACCTCACGGCTGAGGGCGGCACTGGCCAGCACCGTCTCGTTGGGATTGATGCCCAGGGCCACCACCCCGAGGTAGCGATCACCGCTCACCATCGGCACGAATACATCGGTGACCTGGCCGCCCGGGCTGAGGTGCTGACGGATCAGCGGGTTATCGGGTCGACGCTGCAGATCGGCCGGCAGCTCCAGACGGCGGCTGAGCAGATCCTCTCCCGCCGTGCCATCGCGGCTGCCGCCCATCGGGATGCCGAGGTAGATCACCCCCTCGGCATCGGCGAAGACGATGTAGCGCAGGCTGCGGCTGGAGCGCCAGAAGCGTTCCGCCACCAGCGCCAGTTCGCGGTCATTGCCCTGCGCCACCAGTGGCGTGACGTTGGCCGACAGCAGCAGGCCCAGATCGCGGGCGTAGCGGGTGTCGCTGAGCTGCACATCACGCTGGATGCCATGCAGGGCGATGAAGGTGATGCCGGTCATCAGCAGGCTGACCACCAGGGTGGCCACCGCCAGCAGCTTGGTCTGCAGGCTGAATTCAGCCCACCAGCGCGCCAGGCGCAGGCGCCAGTCGAGCCAGGGAGATGCGGCATTCATGGCAGGTCGCCGACGAGGCGGCCGCGCACCTGGTGGCCGATGTCGCGGCGATAGGTGATGCCTTCGTAGCGCACCCGCTCCAGGCCCTGGTAGGCGAGCGCGAAGGCCGTATCGAAATCATCGGCCTGGGCCACCATCGCCAGCACCCGCCCGCCGGCGGTGCGGCAGATACCGTCGCCATCGCGGCGGGTACCGGCATGGAACAGCTGCCGCTGCGCGCTGGTCTCCAGCTCGATCTGGATCGGATCTCCCTGGCGCACACGGCCGGGGTAGCCCTCGGCGGCGGCGATCACGCAGGCGCTGCAGCCCGGCAGGATCGTCAACGGCGGCGCCTCGGTCAGCCGCCCGCGGGCGCAGGCCGCCAGCACCCGGGCCAGCTCCGGCCCCAGCAATGGCATCAGGGTCTCGCATTCGGGATCACCGAAGCGGCAGTTGAACTCGATCACCCGCATCCCCGCCTCGGTGAGCATCAGGCCGGCATAGATCACACCGCGGTAGTCGATCCCGCGCGACTGCAGGGTCTGCAGGATCGGCTCCAGCACCAGCCGGCGGGCCTGTTCCAGCCCATCGGCATCGAGCAACGGCGCCGGTGCGTAGGCGCCCATGCCACCGGTGTTGGCTCCGGTATCCCCCTCGCCGATGCGCTTGTGGTCCTGGGCGGGGGGCAGCAGCACCAGGCGGCGCCCATCGCAGAGGGCGAACACCGACACCTCCGGGCCGCTGAGCTTCTCCTCGAGCACCACCGAGGCCCCGGCCGCCCCGAAGCGGCCGGCGAACACCTCGGCGATGGCGACCCGCGCCTCCTCCATCGTCTCGGCCACGGTCACCCCCTTGCCGGCCGCGAGTCCATCGGCCTTGACCACCAGCGGCCTGCCGTGGGCCTCCAGCGCCGCCAGGGCCCGGCCCTCCTCATCGGCGCTCCAATGGGCGGCGGTGGGCACACCGGCCTCGCGCATCAGCTGCTTGGCCCATCGCTTGCTCGCCTCCAGCAGGGCTCCCTCGCGGCCGGGCCCGAACACCGCCAGGCCGGCCGCCCGCAGCAGATCGGCCAGGCCGGCGGCCAGGGGCGCCTCGGGGCCGATCACCACCAGATCCACCTGCAGCTCCAGGCAGGCCTGGCGCAGGCCCTCGCCATCGCTCTCGGCCAGCGGCAGCACGCGGCAGCCGGCGATCGCCTCGCTGCCGCCGTTGCCGGGGGCCAGCCAGACCTGCTGCACCCCCGGACAACGGGCCAGGGCCCAGGCCAGGGAGTTCTCGCGACCGCCGCCACCGACGACCAGGATGCGCGCAGGATCGAGCTGGTCTGGAACGGGAGCGGCAGGGTCTGTCATGGAGGGGAAAGGAAAGGGAAGCGGGGAGTGGGGCGGGCCGGACCGGGCCGGAGCGTGGGCCGCCAGCCCCGGTAGGTTGGGCGGCGTGCCATTGATACCGCCATTGTCCGTGACCGGCCCCAGCCCCGGGGCCATCCCCATGGGGGCCATCCCCATCGGGGCCAGCTGCGGGGAGGCCGTTCCCGGGGAGGCCAGCGCCGGGGGGATGCCCGGCCACCGGCTGTCGCCCCACCGGCTGCTGCCCCACCGACTGCTGACTCGCCGACTGTCGCCTCGCCGGCGCCGGCGTGTGCTGGTGGCGCTGCTGGCCCTGGTCGGGGGCGGTTCGGCGTTGGTCCCGGCCGGCCGCGCGGCACTGCCCGATGCCGCGGCCCGGCTGCTGGCGCCCGCCGGCTCGGCTCAGGCCTCCGCCGCGGGCGGGCCCACCAGCGGCGGGCTGATCCCAGCGCAGCCGGCCCCCCACCGGGCCGTCCAGGCGAGCTCGGCCAGCCCGGCCAGCCCAGCCCGGCCAGCCAGTCCGGCCGTCCAGGCCGTCCAGGCCAGTCAAGCCAGTCCGGCCAGGCCAGCCGTCCAGGCCAGCCCGTCGAGCCCGTCGAGTCCATCAAGTCCGTCAAGTCCGTCAAGTCCGTCGAGTCCGTCGAGTCAATCCGGTCCAGTCAGCAGCGGAGCGCAGCCGGTGCTCCCGCGGATCTTCCCGGCCCGCCCGGCCGGACCGGCCGGTCCGGCCTTCCCGCACAGCCCAGCCTTCCCGCACAGCCCGGCCAGCGGCGCAGCGCTGGTGCCGCTGCAGGCAGCGGCTTTGCCATCGCCGCCGGGCGATGGCGATCTCGCGGCGCTGAGCTCCACCTGCCAGCAGTGGATCGCCGCCGGCGACAGCCAACGCCTGGGCCGCCTGCGCCAGCGGCTGCTGATGCGCCATCCCGCCCCCCAGTCCCTGGCCGTGCTGCTGAGCGCTGCGGAGGCGCTGCTCACCTGCCGGATGCCGCAGGCGGCCCTGGAGGTGCTCGAGCGGATCAGTCCGGCCGCCGGCAGCGAACGGCAGCAGTGGCTGATCCTGCAGTGGCGCGCCGCCGATGCCGCCCTCGACCACCGCCGCGCCGCTCTGACCCTCACCCTGCTGGCGGCCGGGCAGCCGCAACCGCTCGAGGCGCTGCAGCTGCCGTTGCAGCGCCGTCGGGATGGCGGCTGGACAACCCGCTCCGCCCTGGAGGTGCTGGCCGCCCATCTCGAGGCCCTCGGCCAGGAGCGCAGCGCCGGCTCGCTGCTGCTGCAATCCAGCGCTGGCGATGCGGCCGCCGCCGAGCGTCTCGGCCAGGGGCTGCGCCTGCTCGTCGATCTGCCCGCCTCCCAGCGTGATGCGCTGTTCGAGCGGGCCCTGAACCAGGCGGCGGCGGCAGGTTCGTGGGGGCTGGCGAGCGATCTGCTCCGCACCCAGGCGGCCCTGCCCGCCAGCCCGGCCACCCTGGCGCGCAACCGCGAGCGCCGGCTGCGCCTCAGCCGCCGCCTCGATGACGCCTACGGCCTGTGGCAGACCCTGGCGGATGATCCCGCCGCAGCGGCACAACGCCGCCAGTTGGAGCGACAGCTGCGCTCGCCCCAGGCCCCCGGCGGCCATGCCGCCACCCTGCCGCCGCCCGAGCCCCTCCAGAGGCCGGCCGCCAACGGCAGCAACGCCACCGGCCCCACCGGTCCCGCCGGCGCCACCAGCCCCGCCGGCGGTATCGCCCCGCTCGGCCCCGGTCCGTCCTCCGCCCCCTCGCCGCCATGACCAGCCCCAGCACCGCCGCTCTGCTCCACGAGGGCAAGGCCAAGCGGGTGTATGCCACCGATCGGCCCGATGTGGTGGCGGTGGAATACAAAGACGACGCCACGGCCTTCAATGCGCTCAAGCGGGCGCAGCTGCCGGGCAAGGGAGAGCTCAACTGCCGGATCTCGGCGCTGCTGTTCGAGCATCTCGAAAGCCGCGGCATCCCCACCCATTACCTGGGCGTCGGTGAGCAGCGCTGGATGCTGGTGCGGCCGGTGCAGGTGATCCCCCTGGAGGTGGTGGTGCGCAACATCGCCGCCGGTTCGCTCTGTCGCCAGCTGCCGATCGCCGCCGGCAGCCGCCTCGAGCCACCGCTGATCGATCTGTACTACAAGGATGATGATCTCGGCGACCCGCTGCTGAGCGAGGCCCGCCTGGAACGGCTGGAGCTGGTGAGCGCCGATCAGCTGCAGGCGATGCGGCGGATGGCGCTGGAGGTGAACCGCGAACTGACCAGCCTGTTCGCCTCGGTGGGGCTGGAGCTGGTGGATTTCAAGATCGAGCTGGGCCATGCCGCCGATGGCCGGCTGCTGCTCGCCGATGAGATCAGCCCCGATACCTGCCGCCTCTGGGATGTGGCCACGGCCGACAGCCGCGACCGGATCCTCGACAAGGACCGCTTCCGCCAGGATCTCGGCGGTGTGATCGAGGCCTACGGGGAGGTCTGCAAACGGGTCCAAGGGGTGTGCCGTCCCCCCCGCATCTACCGGTAAGGTCGGCGCACCTCGCGGCATCGCCGCTCCTCCCAAGTTTTCCCAATGGCTGGCCCTGGTTTGCGCAGGTTGCTGATCGCCTCCAACCTCGCCCTGCCCTCGCTGGCTGGGGCCGTTCCGCTCGGGGCCGCGCTGCTGCTGCTGCCCCAGCGCCTGGAGGCAGCGCCCCTGGCGATCGGGCAGCCGCCGCTGCTGACCACCGCCGCCTGGGCCACCACCACCGCTGCCCAGCGCTCGTCGGCGCCGGCAGGCGCTGTGGTGGCCCAGGCGAGCCCCACCCCGACCCCAGCCCCTTCAGCCCC
>Ga0172376_10009170_pt1 | contig 10230 bp, 9 predicted proteins | sample Lak35m_FD_121114 | JGI IMG/M metagenome (GOLD analysis project Ga0172376, IMG submission 121114) | Freshwater microbial communities from Kabuno Bay, South-Kivu, Congo - kab_092012_35m | ecosystem: Environmental > Aquatic > Freshwater > Lake | place: Democratic Republic of the Congo: South-Kivu... | reverse complement strand
TTGGCTGACAGCGAATTGACTGAGTATGTCACTCGCTCCGGCAAGGTGTTGTTTGGTGACAACTGTGCGGCCTGTCACGGTCAGAACGGTGTTGGTACGCACGACAAACAAGGTCTGTTCGCCCCAATCTTGAACGATGACGATTGGCTTTACGGCGGCAAGATCGACGACATCCACACCACTATTGCTGGTGGTCGCCAAGGCATGATGATGGCGCACAAGGATATGTTGTCTGAAGCCGAGATCGATACGTTGGCTAATGCGGTCGCTCAAGGCAAGCCCACTTCTACGCCATTGTTTGCGGAAAAAGGCTGTACCGCATGCCATGGTGAAGATGGCAAGGGGATGCAAGCAATGGGTTCAGCTAATTTGACCGACAGTGTGTGGCGTTTTGACGGATCGGTTGAGGGTATCAAATACACGATCAAGAACGGTGTCAATGCGGGCACACCCGAGACTCGCGTGGCAGTGATGCCAGCATTCCAAGGTGCGAAGTTGTCCGATGCTGAAATCAAGAAGCTGGCTGTGTATGTGTATAAGTTTGGTGGCGGTCAGGCTGACGCTCCTGCTGCTCAGTAAAACCTTGACATCCTGTGCGGGAGCAATCCCGCACACCTTAATCACAAGGAGTGATTTAAATGAATAATGATATGGTTTTTTGGGGTGTGATCATTGCACTGGTGGGTTCCATCATTGTTCCAGTGTGGTTGTTTTATAAGGCTTACAGCAACGCTGTCAAAGCTGCGGAAGAAAAAGAGAAGCACTAACTTAGTGCTTGATGCTAAAAGGAGGAGAGTTCGCTCTCCTCCTTTTTCATTCTGTGAAAAATATCACTGAATCGGTTCTGCCTGCGAAGTAGAATCGCTTCAGTGTTGTTTTGAGGCCGACCAAGATCGGCTGGTTTTCCCATCCAATTTAGGAGTGCGAGCGTGAACCAAGAAGTAGAGAAAAAAGAACCGGGGGAAGTTACCACCATCTACAACGAATTCGAAGTGTGGACGGTCAACACGGGCGGCAAGACGATCCATGCAAAACGCATGTCAGGCTTCTTCCGTACGTTTAAGGATCGTGCGCAGCTAGCGCTCTGGTTGCCTTTCTTCTTTCTCCCTTATTTGCGCTGGAACGACAAGCAGGCCATCCTGTTCGACATCGACCATCGTCAATTTCACTTCTTTAATTTGACGGTATTGCCTCAGGATATCTGGATGCTTTCCTTAATCTTATTGGTAGCGGCGATGACGTTGTTCGCGGTGACCTCGGTCGCCTCTCGAGTTTGGTGTGGATATTTTTGCTTCCAGACGGCGTGGACAGATTGGTTCACTTGGCTAGAAGAAAAGTTTGAGGGGAATCCGACGTCGCGTCGCAAATTGGATGCCGCTCCGTGGGACTTCGACAAGATCAAGAAAAAGACACTAAAACACCTCGCATGGGCTGCATTGTCGATCTTCACGGGGATTAGTTTCTCGATTTGGTTCGTCGATGCCTTCGAGTATTGGAACATGCTCATCCATTTCCAATTACCGATGGTGGGTTGGGTGACATTGATTGCTTTCTTTGCGGGCACCTACATTCTTGCAGGGCTCTTGCGTGAGCAGACCTGCTTCTGGCTGTGTCCCTATGCGCGCATTCAAGCGGTGATGAATGACTCGCAAACCATTTTGCCCACCTACGACTACACACGCGGCGAGCCGCGCGGCAAGATTCGTCGTGGGGGCGAAGTGGTGGCACCACAAGGTGATTGCATCGACTGTTTCCAATGTGTGCAAGTGTGCCCGACCGGGGTGGACATTCGTAACGGACAACAACTGGGTTGTATCACCTGTGGGCTGTGCATCGATGCCTGCGATTCTGTGATGGACAAGATCGCCAAACCGCGCGGCCTCATTCGCTATGCCTCTTTGGATGAGTTGTCAGGCAAGCCTAGCAAAAAAATGTACCAGCATACGCGCACTTGGGTGTATGTCGGCATTATCTTTGTCGCGTTGGCAGGTATCGTTTGGGGGTTGACCCATTTGGGTGCGCTGACTTTGAAGGTCATGCATGAACGCCAGCCTCTTTTTGTAAACATGAGTGATGGCACGATACAGAACAAATATGAGTTCAAGATGTTGAACAAGACAGACAAAGACTTTCAGGTCAAAGTGACTGCGCTGGGTGGAATCAAGGATCAGGTCATTATCGGTGCTGAAAATCATCCGATGATCCACCATGGACGAGGTACTTCGTTCACTATCTTTGTCAAAGCACCAAAAGCAAATATCAAAGAAGACACCACGCCTATCCATTTTCACGTTGAAAGAATAGATGATCCAAGTATCTATGCTGAATATACGGATCGCTTTTACGGTCCCAAAAAATAAGGTGGAATCAAGATGATCTCGCAAGACCAAAAATCCGGACTGCGCAACCCGTGGATGTGGAGCTTGATTGGGTTGATTTTGCTGGTCCTTGCGGTGAATGCCACCTTCATTTGGTTCGCAACGCACAACAAATCGATGTTGGTTGACCGTGAATACAAGACGAAAGACCGCAAGACGAACACCCAGATACTGAGCGAGTTGGGCAACCAACAGGCCTTGGCTTGGCAGACGACGATCAACAAGCCCAAGGCTATCGTTCTTAACCAGCCCACCATGTACGAAGTCAGTGTGGTGGATAAGGAAGGCAAGCCGGTCAGCGGTGTGATGGAGGTGGAAGCTTATCGTGCGGCCGATGCCAGCAAGGACTTCATGACCCCCTTCAAAGAAGTGGCTGCCGGACGCTACCAGGGTTACGTCACGTTTCCGTTGAAAGGGTATTGGGAGTTACATATTCACTTGCAACGGGGCAATGATGCGTTCACGGTGGATACCGAGCGTTTCAAAGTCGCAGAGGCCTCCTGATCATTGGAGTTTTTAGATGACGCAAGCTGCTCAGCACGCAGTGCACGATTGCTTCCATTGCGGCTTGCCCATCCCGTCAGACGCGCACTTCAAATCCGAGCTTGAGCATCACGAGCGCGAATTCTGCTGTTTTGGTTGTCAATCTGTTTGTAACGCTATCTACGAGTCCGGCCTGCAAGGCTACTATCAGCGCACCCCGGAAGGAGTGCTTTTGGGACCGCCGCCTGCGCCGCCCAAAGACATCGAAATCTACGACTTCGATGAGGTGCAACAGGAGTTCACTTCCTGCTCAGGCGATGTACGCGACATTCATTTGCTGGTCGAAGGTATACATTGCGCCGCATGTGTGTGGCTCATCGAGCGAGGGTTGAAGCGTGCGCCAGGCGTGCAATCAGCGGAAGTCAATCTGGCTGGTAAACGTCTGCACCTGCGCTGGGACAACAGCCAAAGCAAACTGTCTGACTTGATCAAGGCTCTTTCTCGCATCGGCTACGCTGCGGTTCCGTATGATCCTGAAAGCGCCGAAGGCGCAATCAAAAAGACCAATCGCGCCATGCTGTTCCGCCTGTTCTTTGCCGGTTTCGCTGCAATGAACATGATGTGGATCGCCATTGCTTTGTATAGCGGCGCGAATCAGGACGAGTTCCGCAGCTTCTTCCACTGGATGGGCTTGTTGCTTGCCACGCCAACATTGCTTTACTCGGCCTACCCTTTCTTCAAAGGTGCATGGGGTGGTTTGCGTGCTGGCCACCTTACGATGGATATGCCGATCGCCGTCGGGCTCAGCGTGACCTATGCCTATTCCCTCTACGTTACCCTCACCAATAATCAACAGGGCGAAGTGTATTTCGACACGGTGACGAATCTCACCTTCATCATCCTCATTGGGCGTTATCTGGAAGGGATGTTCCGTCACCAAGCTGTTTCCGCTACGAAACGTTTGATGGAATTGCAACCGCGCGTTGCGCTCGTCATGCGCGATGGCATAGAGCAGATGACGCCGATACGTGGCGTGAAGCTGGGCGACCAAGTGCTGGTCAAGCCGGGCTATACCATCCCGGTGGATGGTGTCGTACTGGAAGGGCATAGTGCGGTGGATGAATCCATGTTGAGCGGCGAGTCCTTACCCGTCACCAAGCTTGTCGGCGCAACTGTTTCTGCGGGTACCGTGAATACCAGTGGCGCATTGCTAGTGGAGGTCAAGACGCAACTGCAAGACACGACCTTATCCAAGATCATCAAGCTGGTGGAAGAGGCGCAATCCTCGAAAGCACCTATCCAACGTTTGGCCGATACCATCGTGCCGTGGTTCGTGTTAGTCACGATGGTCTGTGCTGCAATAACCTTCTTTGTCTGGAACACGCAAGATTTCGAGATTGCCCTGATGGCCGCGACTTCCGTACTCATCATCACCTGCCCGTGTGCACTAGGCATGGCGACACCGATGTCGATTGCCGTTGCTTCTGGGCTGGGCGCGAAATACGGCATCTTGGTCAAGAACGGCCTAGTGTTGGAGACCTTGTCCAAGGTAACGCACTTCGTGTTCGACAAAACGGGCACGCTCACCGAAGGGGTGATGAGCGTCGCCCAAGTACGATTTGCCGAGGGCGTGGAGGCGGAAGCTGTGCTGCGCCAGGCGGCTGCCGCAGAACGACTCAGCGAACACGGAGTTGCACACGCCATCACACGTTATGCGGACGAACAACAGCAAGCTTATCGCGACATCGAGGTGACTGATTTCCATGCGACAGCTGGCTTGGGCGTGTTGGCAACGGTAGCAGGGCGACACGTCTTGCTGGGGAGTGCCAAATGGCTGCAACAGAACGAGGTTGAACTGGATAGCGGCTTGCAGGGGCAGGTGCCCAGCTTGGAGGCGGAAGCGATGAGTTGCGTCTATATGGCGATCGATGGTCGCCATGTGGCGGTCATCGCGCTGGCGGACCGTTTGCGGCGTGATGCACGACAGCTGGTGGATGAGCTGCGCGCGAACGGGACCAAGCTGACACTGTTAAGCGGTGACCGTCGTCCGGTAGCGGAAGCCATCGCCAAGCAACTGGGTGGCATGGAAGTCATCGCCGAAGTATTGCCGCAGGATAAAGACCGTGTCATCCATGCCTTGCAACGGGCGGGCGCGATAGTCGCGATGGTGGGGGACGGCGTGAACGATGCGCCCGCCCTGATTCGCGCCGACGTGGGGATCGCACTGGGATCGGGTACCGATGTATCGGTCGAGAGCGCGGACATCGTTTTGATGCACAATGAGTTGAACAAGGTGTTGCAAGCCACGCAGCTGTCGCGCCGCACCTTGCGTACCATCAAGCAGAACATCGGGCTATCATTCGTCTATAACATCATCATGGTGCCGCTTGCCATGATGGCTAAGGTGACACCGCTCACGGCGGCCATCACCATGCCCATCAGTTCGCTCATTGTGATCGGCAACGCGGCGCGTATCCGCACCTTGTTCAAAGATGAAGTCAGACCCAATTCGAAAGTGAGATGAAACAATGGAAGTGATCTACAGCTTGATCCCCGGCATGATGTTCTTTGGTGTCATGCTCGTGGTCGTCCTGATCTTCTCGGTGAAGAAAGGGCAGTACGAGGATATGGAAGGGAATGGCAACCGTATTCTTATGGATGACGATGAGGATATGATGCCGCATCCGACCCGCAAGCCGACGGACGCGGATCAGAAGACTACTGAGTGACCACCTCGCCGTTGCTCAACAATGGCTTGATGAGTGAGCCGAAATTGGGGGGCATCACGTATTGCAACACTGGCTTTTCCCCGCCGCCCAAAGTCAGATCGAGTCCGCTGTCTGGATACAGCCAGTGGATGGCACCGGTCTTGGTCTCCTTGATGATTTGAGCCGGCTTGCCGAAGCGCTTCAGGAACAACGATTCCTCGACGCGAACACCGGGCATATAGGTCAGGCTGGTGATGGGGAGGCTACGCAAACGCGCCACATCTTCGGGTGTCAGTGTGATCTTTTTGCCGCTGCCTGTGCCCGCCATGCGCAATCCCCGTGCATACATCTCCTTCATCTCCGCTTCCGGGATGCCGACAGTCAGCACGACGCGCGAACGCAAGCCCGCCAGATTGATCTGCTCGAAGAACACTTCCGCACTCATCACTCCCTCGGGCGACTTGAATAGACTGGGTTCGGCCTGCTCCTTGAAGCGCAACTCGGCTTCGGTGGGCGTGGAGACACCAAGGGTCAAGCCAAAGACACGCACGGAATCGGGTGTGGGATGTTCGATATGCCAAGGCAGATCGTTCTTGTCCGGACGGTCTCCAGGCATCAGGAACGCCCCAAGAATCACGACGACGGAAAAGATGCCGACGCCCCAGTAGATTTTGCTTTCAGTGGTCATTTTCGGTTTCAAACGTTGGATGGCGAGACGGATTCTGCTGGCGGTGTCGTGCCGCGCGGGAATTTGTGGTGACGTGCTTGGTACATTGAATCATTTCCCATCACGATCAGCACCAAGAGTGACACCATGAAGGGCAGAAGACCGATGCCGCCCAATAAAGCGATGGTGGTGATCTTGGACCAGCCCATGATCTGCGAAAGCCAGAATCCGCCTCCGACAACGATGCAGGTGATGGTCAACAACCACATGAAATGCGTGTTGCGTTTGTTGGCGACGATCCAATGCGCTTTGACGAACGCCGTATCGTTGCCTACTGCGACCTTGCGCGCATTGATGGCGATGTAAGCCGTGATGGCGAACGATGTCAACGGAACGATCAGCACCATCAGTGGGAATGTGCTGAACACGCCAAAGGTGGAGGCGAAGACGAGGATGTGGTTGAACACCAGATTGATGAGGAAAATCTCGTGCGGCCATTTGGCGCGCGTCATTTCTTCCGGTGTGGCTTGGTATGCTTGTGTCATCTCTTCTCCCTATCGTGTTTTGATTGCGGTGCGCAGGATACCTATTTCGGTCCAATAAAGGAATGCGGCGGTTTCTCTTAGGATTTGCCTACCAAGGTGCGTAGTCGGGGCAGATCCAATAGCTCCACGGCGCGCGCTTTAACCTGTATCAAGCCCTCTTCCTGGAAATGTGAGAAGGCGCGGCTGACCGTTTCCAATTTCAAGCCCAGATAACTTCCAATCTCTAGGCGCGACATGCGTAACTTGAGCTGCGTGGCCGACATGCCATGTGCCGCGTTGCGTTGTGAAAGGTTGAGCAGAAAGGCGGCCAAGCGTTCTTCCGCGCGCATCGAGCCGAGCAACAGCATGATGCCTTGGTCGCGCACGATCTCGCGGCTCATGATTTTGTGCAGATGGCGCTGCAAGCTGGGGATGTCCCGGCTGAGTTCTTCCAACTTATTGAACGGCAGTTCGCACACCTCGCTGTACTCCATTGCGAGTGCCTCGCAAGTGTGCAGGTCGGTGCTGATGGCATCCAGTCCGATGATCTCGCCCGCCATCAGGAACCCGGTAACTTGCTCACGCCCATCTTCGTGCAGGACGCGTGTCTTGAACGAACCGCTGCGGATGGCGTGCAAGGACTTGAAGCGGTCGCCGGTGCGATAGAGATAATCGCCGGCGGTATAACTGCGTTTGTTGTTGCTCAACTCTTCCAGTCGATGCATCTCTCCGGCGGTCAGTTCGACAGGGAGACATATCTCGCGCAGATTGCAATTGGAGCAGGCGACTTTGAGTTCGGTGGGGGTATCGGGTGGCACGTTCTTGATCACTTATAGCCGCAGGATGCGGAGGGTTTATACCCGCCCATTTTGACATATATCAAGTACTGCGGGCAGGGTGATGGCATAGTACGCGCCTCATTTGAGGAGGCAGAGATGAACGACGCAGTGAATCAATTGGTGGTTGACTTGGAGCTGATACGCAGGCTGGACAAGAATGGGCCGCGCTACACCTCGTATCCGACGGCGGATCGCTTCGTCGAAGCCTTCAATGCGGAGAGTTACAGTCAGTGGGTGGCCAAGCGCGAGATCGGCGGGGTAGGGCGTCCATTGTCTTTGTACATTCACATTCCCTTCTGCAATACGCTGTGTTTTTACTGCGCCTGTAACAAGGTGATTACCAAAGACCGCAGCAAGTCAGCCGAATATGTGCGTTATCTTATCCAAGAGATGGCGATGCAGGCCAAGCTGTTGGGGCCCAACCAAGTCGTGGAGCAGCTGCACTTCGGCGGCGGCACACCGACCTTTTTGAGTGACGACGAGATCCGCGAAGTGATGGCGGCCATCCGCCAACACTTTAAGCTCATTGACGATGGCGAATATTCCATCGAGATCGATCCACGCAAGGTCACCGACGAAACCATCGCCTTGCTGGGGCAAACAGGATTCAACCGCATCAGCGTCGGCGTGCAGGATTTCGATGACGACGTGCAGAAAGCGGTGAACCGCATCCAAAGTGAAGAAGAAACGATGCGCGTCATCAACGCCGCGCGCGCCAATGGCTTCAAATCGGTGAGCATCGACCTCATCTATGGCTTGCCCAAACAAACGTTGGAAGGCTTTGGTCGTACGCTGGATCGCGTCATTGCGACTAACCCAGATCGTCTGTCCATCTACAACTACGCGCACATGCCGACCCTCTTCAAGCCGCAACGCCGCATCCATGAAGAAGAGCTACCAGCGCCACAAACTAAACTAGACATCTTGAGTATGGCGGTGAACAAACTCACGGGCGCGGGGTACGTGTACATCGGTATGGATCACTTCGCCAAACCAGAAGATGAGTTGGCGGTCGCACAACGGCAGGGGCGTTTGCATCGCAATTTTCAGGGCTATTCCACTCACTCTGATTGCGACCTTGTCGCACTGGGGGTGAGCGCCATCGGCAAAATTGGCCCCACCTACAGCCAAAATTACCGCGAGTTGGAAGATTATTACGATGCGCTTGATCGTAACGAACTTCCCATCATGCGCGGCTTGGAACTGAACGCGGATGATCTGGTGCGACGCGCCATCATCCAAGCGTTGATGTGCCACTTCGAGATATCCAAAGAATCTTTGGGCATTGCCTACCTGCTGAATTTCGACGAGTACTTCGCTACCGAGATGAAAGAACTGGCCGAGTACGAAAAAGAAGGCTTGCTTAATTTGTCGCCGCAGTGGATCACCGTTACCCCCAAGGGGCGCATGCTTATCCGCAACATCTGCATGGTGTTCGACAAATATCTGCGCACGCGCACCGAACATGCACGCTATTCCAAGGTAATATAGCGCCATAAGGCCGACGCAATGATCGGCGTGCAAAGTTGACGGAGGAGCCCCCAAAGCGCTGGGGAGACGATGACAAAAAAAGTAGATGATTACCGCCTGAAGTTGGGCAAACACGAGTTGGTTCCCATCATGATTGGCGGCATGGGCGTGGACATTTCCACCGCCGACCTCGCCTTGGAAGCTGCCCGTTTGGGGGGCGTGGGGCACATCTCCGATGCCATGTTGCCTACCGTGTCCGACCGTCGTTACGACACCGGTTTCGTCAAAGAAAAACTCCAGCAGTACAAAGCCAATATCGACAATTCCGACAAGTCGCTGGTCAAGTTTGACCTTGGGCATATTGCAGAATCTACCCGATTGCACGTGAGCAACACCATGGAGCGCAAACGCGGTCCGGGCATGGTGTTCATCAACGTCATGGAAAAACTCACCATGAATTCGCCGCGCGACACCCTGCGTGTGCGTCTGCATGAAGCGATGAGCGCAGGTATCGACGGCATCACCTTGGCAGCGGGCTTGCATCTGGGCTCGTTCGCACTGATGGAAGACCATCCGCGTTTCCGCGACGTGAAGCTGGGCATCATCGTTTCTTCCGTGCGCGCCTTGCAACTATTCTTGCGCAAGAACGTGAAGACCAATCGCTTGCCCGACTACGTGGTTGTCGAAGGTCCGCTGGCAGGGGGGCACTTGGGCTTTGGCATGGACTGGGCGCAGTATGACTTGCGCACCATCGTGAACGAGATTCACGCGTACCTAAAGGCAGAAAAGTTGGCTATTCCCGTCATCCCGGCAGGGGGGATATTTACGGGCGGTGATGCCGCTGGTTTCTTGGCGGAAGGCGCAGGGGCAGTGCAAGTGGCGACACGTTTCACCGTTGCCAAGGAATGTGGCCTGCCAGCGGAGGTGCAACAAGAATATTTCAGGGCTACTGAGGACGACATTGAAGTCAATGGCACTTCGCCCACGGGCTACCCAATGCGCATGTTGAAGAGTAGTCCCTCCATTGGTTCTGGCATCCGCCCTGGGTGCGAGTCCTATGGGTATCTGCTGGATGCCAACGGTCGTTGCGATTACATCGAAGCCTACAACCGTGAGGTGGCCGCACACCCCGATGACAAGAAAGTTGTTGTCATGGACAAG
>Ga0172376_10009167_pt1 | contig 10232 bp, 10 predicted proteins | sample Lak35m_FD_121114 | JGI IMG/M metagenome (GOLD analysis project Ga0172376, IMG submission 121114) | Freshwater microbial communities from Kabuno Bay, South-Kivu, Congo - kab_092012_35m | ecosystem: Environmental > Aquatic > Freshwater > Lake | place: Democratic Republic of the Congo: South-Kivu... | reverse complement strand
CAGAGAATGCCAGTATCTTCTCTAAATTGGTTAAACTTAGAAGATATTGAAAACTTATTTAATTTGGCTGGTTTTGAAGTAATTAAACATGGTAAGCGTTGCTTATTTCCTAGAAATATTCCTTTAGTTTCGTATATCGTTAATAAGTTTATTGCACCTTTGCCTCTATTCAATCAGCTGTGCTTAACTGAGTATATTATTGCTAGACCTCGTATTAGCACATACGAATCTCAAGAAAATGTTAGAGAATTAACCTGCTCTGTGATTGTTCCAGCCCGTAACGAGTCAGGAAATATTGAAAGCTGTATTACTCGAATGCCAAGGCTTGGTAAACACACAGAGATTATTTTTGTTGAAGGACATTCTAGTGATGATACTTGGGAGGAAATTCAGCGCGTACAAAACAAGTATCAAGATAAATGGGATATCAAGATTTGTCAGCAAACAGGCAAAGGCAAAGGAAATGCGGTTAGAGAAGGGTTTGCCATGGCTCAAGGAGACATCCTAATTATTTTAGACTCCGATTTGACTGTTCGTCCCGAAGATCTGATTTATTTTTTTGACGCTATTGCCTCAGGTCGGTGTGAATTTGCAAACGGATGTCGTTTAATTTATCCTGTATCGGAAAATACGATGCCATGGCTAAATCGTATGGCAAATCGTTTTTTTGCATGGTTGCTATCTTATCTACTAAATACAAAGATCAAAGACTCTCTTTGTGGAACCAAAGTTCTAAAAAAGATCCACTATGAAAGAATTGCGCAAAACCGCAGTTACTTTGGAGACTTTGACCCTTTTGGAGACTTTGACTTACTTTTCGGAGCCGCCAAATTAGGGCTACAGATTCAAGATATTCCTGTAAGATACATGCCACGTACCTATGGTCAATCAAACATTCAACATATTAAAGAAGGATTGGTCTTATTGAAAATGTGTTTATATGCAGCTCAAAAGATAAAATTTATCTAAAGGTTTAGTCGTTAATATTAACTATGTTACAAGAATTAATCCGTATTTTAAAACTCCCAGAGAACCAGCAGATTAAGAGCTTAGACGATTCAGAAAATATATACATTCTTAGGAAGATCATCCAAAGAAAGATATTTTTGCGTAATATTTATCTGTCTTTTTATAAAAAGTTTCTTAGTATATTGTCAACACTTAAAGTTGAAGGAGAAGTGATTGAGCTAGGAAGTGGAGCTGGATTTATCAAAAGAAAACTACCGTATGTAATAACTTCTGACGTTATTGCCTATGAGGGTGTAGATAAGGTCTTCTCTGCTTTAGATATACCTTTTGCTGACAATAGTGCTAGTGCTTTTTTAATGATTGATGTTTTGCATCACATTAAGGATTCCCGCTTGTTCTTTCAAGAAATGCAGCGTTGTTTAAAGGTTGGAGGAAAGGTGGTAATGATTGAGCCAGCTAATACAATCTGGTCAAGATTTATATATACTAGATTTCACCATGAGCCTTTTGATGTTGATGGGGGTTGGGGTTTTGAAGAGGGAGGTCCACTATCTGGAGCAAATATGGCTATACCCTATATTATCTTTCAGAGAGATGTAAAGCAGTTCACTTATGAATATCCTAACCTCAAAATATGCTCAATCTCATTTCATACACCATTTAGATATTTAATAAGTGGGGGGCTATCATTTCGTCAGCTTTTTCCTTCATTTACTTATCCATTAGTGGTTTTCATCGAATTTATATTGTCTCCTTTAAATAAAATTTTAGGAATGTTTACGACTATTGAACTAGAAAAAATAAGTTAAACCTGATAAAGCTCTCGCAATTTTGATGTTCGACACGTATTCGGATATAAAGAATTATATATTCCAACATAACGTTCGAGATATATTTATTTACCTGAAAATTACTGCAAAAAATCAAAAGCTAATCTATTCAGATAGTTAAATAAGTGTTTGTGAATATAATATAGTTCAAAATTCAAATTTCTTATAGTATAGGAGCGTAAAATGAAAGCAATTGTTATAGGTGGTTCAGGATTTATTGGCTCTTATGTTACTCAAGAGCTAGTTAAACAAAATATTACTACACTTGTTTATGATAATTTCTCAACAGGTGATATCAATAATCTTAGTTCAATTAGCTCAAAAATACACATTATAAAAGCTGATGTCACTGACTTGGAACAACTTCAAGCATCAATGGAAGGAGTAAATTACGTATTTCATCTAGCGGCACAGACATCAGTATCTGAATCTTTATTAGATCCAATTTTAACCAATCAAATTAATAATATAGGTACATTAAACGTACTGTGGTCTGCATTTAAAGCAAAAGTTTCGAGAGTAATAATTGCTTCAAGCTGTTCAGTATATGGAGATAGCCATCAACCTCCGTTAAAAGAGTCTTGTTTGCCTAATCCAAAATCTCCTTATGCAGCTAGTAAATTAATTGCAGAAGCATTTGCTGAAAGTTTTTACCACTCCTATGGTCTAGAAACAATATGCTTAAGATACTTTAATGTATATGGGTTACGTCAAAGAGCAGATTCAGATTATGCCGCAGTGATTCCTCGATTTATAGAATGCTATCGCCAGAAAAAAGCTCCCCAAATTTATGGGGCTGGACTCCAAAGCCGAGATTTTATACATGTTTCTGATGTCGCCAGAGCTAACATTTTAGCAGCAATGCTACCAAGTACCATAGTAAGTAAACATCGAGTTTTCAATATTGGGACTGGTATTAAAACAAACTTGTTAGAATTACTTGATCTAATTTCTAAATATACAAATTCCTATTTAGAACCTACTTTTTTGTCGTCTCGACAAGGGGAGATTGAACACTCTTGTGCAAGCCCTGATCTAGCTCAAGAACAGTTAGACTTTCGAGCTTTAGTTAGTCTAGAAGAAGGGATTAAAACACTACTATGAAAATAGTTTATGTACTCACCACTAATTTGCTATGTGGCGGACATATAATAGTTATCCAGCATGTTTCTAGATTAGCTAAAAGGGGACATGATGTCTCTATATGTATCCTAGATGAAACTATTCCTTGTACGCCAGCTTCGTTCTCTTGGTTCCCAAATTTTAACTATCCTGTTATTCACACCAAAGATTTCCCAGAAGATGTTGACATTTGTGTTGCTACTTTCTGGGATACATTAATTCAAGTTCTTAAATTACCAGCAAAACACAAAGTTTATTTTGTTCAATCAGATGAAACCCGTTTTTATGATGATTTAATCATGAAAAACTGGGTGGTTTTGACTTATTTATGTAATATTCATTATATGACTGAAGCAAAATGGATTGTTGATTGGCTTAATCATGAATTTGGGCATCAAGCTGCTTATATCCCTAATGCTATTGATACTAATATTATTCATGCTGACAAACCAATTTCTAAAAAGAGAGAAGACAAGCTAAGAATATTAGTAGAAGGTACTATAGATTCTCCTTTTAAAAGAGTAAAAGAAGCTATTAAAGCAAGTGAGGGATTAGGTTGTGAAATCTGGTGTGTTTCAAATGGTGGTAAACCTTCTCCAGATTGGAAGATTGATCGCTTCTTTTATAAGGTTGACTTTAGTCAAATGAGAAAGATTTATTCTAGCTGTGATATTTTAGTTAAACTTAGTAGTGTAGAAGGTTTTTTTGGTCCACCTTTAGAAATGATGGCTTGTGGTGGAGTGTGTGTTGTTAGCGATGTTACTGGATATGATGAATACATTAAGGATGAATATAATGCTTTAGTCATACCCAATGGGGATATTGAGCTAGCCCGACAAGCATTAAAGAGACTAATTGAAGATAAAGATCTATATAAAAGACTCCAGAGCAATGGACAGATAACAGCTAATTCTATGCTGTGGGAGGATTCTATTGACAAGCTTGAGTCTTTTTTTCAAGGTTTCTCTCCCCTTCCTAGATCATCTCATGTTAGGGGAGAAAGAATTGAAATTTTACGGAAATTACTGGCAGACTATTACTTCTTAAAATGTGAAAACCCAGAAATAATAAATTCATATAAGTTATCAAGATTAGAATATATGGTTATTAATGCTTTCAAGAAAATCAAACAAATAATGCCCTTATCTATAAGGTTAAAAATCAAGGCAAGAATCAATAGGATTATTAAAAAATAGTTATTTACTTCTTAATATGCAGACAAAAGTAGCAGCCTACATCACATGTTATCAAGATCAAGAATCTGCTAATAGATGTATTCAATCTATCGGAGATCAATCAGTTCAAGTTAAAGCTATTTATATAGTAGATAATTCCCATGAGCCATTGCAATTAAATAATATAAATGGTCTGCTATTGATTCATCATTATCCTGATAATATCGGGATTATTGGAGGCATGGTAAAAGCTATCGAATGGGCGATCGCGGAAGGATACGATTTCCTATGGACATTTGATCAAGATAGCGTTCCCTCAGAAAATTGCTTAGAAATATTAATAACTACATATAATGAAGCAATACAACAAAATAATTACAAAGTGGGGATTGTTGCTCCAACTCCTTCCGATCCTAGGACAGGTAAAATTATAGAAGGTGCTGTTTTTTGTTGCGATCGCTTTCGGGGAATTAAGCATAATTATGATGTTGATTTTTATGAATGCGATTCCCCCATAACATCAGGCTCGTTGATTTCATTAGCTGCGGCTCAAGATGTCTCTCCTCCTTGCATTGATTTGTTCATCGACGGTATTGACCTCGACTATGGATTTAGGCTAAGACAAAAAGGATTTCACAATCTAATTTCTAGTAAAGCTACAATGCATCACAATTATGGGAATCCCATTAGAGTGAAATTCATGTATAAATTTCGGCAAATTCAACAATATTCAGCTTTACGTCATTACTATATTTGCCGAAACCATACATATTTAGAGATTAAATTTTCTCAAGGTTATTATCGTTTCACTAGTCTAATACAGCGTTTGAAATACATGATTATTAACATTCTTTGGATCATACTTTATGACTTTAGCGATAAGCAATCAAAAATATGGGCTTGCTTGTTAGGAACTTATCATGGACTATTAGGAAAACTTGGTAAAACTTGGTGATTCAATCAAGGTTTTAAGTAAATATTCATATTATTAATTTAGTTGATTTTATTAGAGATTATATTTATTGGAAGCAATTTGTATGAATGTTGATTATTCAATTTAATAAAATGATAACATTAGAGAAAATAGGCATTGTTTTAGCTACATATAACCCTAATCTGGAATATTTTCAAAAACAGATTCAGTCAATCAAAAATCAAATTCATGAAAATTGGATCTGTCATATTGTTGATGACTTCTCTTCAATAGATTTGCAAGAATCTATCAAGATGATTATTGGTGACGATCCACGATTTGTTTGTCATTTTCACAAGCAAAATCTTAATCATTATTATAATTTTGAACGTGGGTTAAAGTATTGTATTGAAGACAGTTTAGTTACTGCTATAGCTTTATCAGACCAAGATGATATTTGGTATCCTCAAAAATTATCTATATTATTAGCAAAGCTAAGAGAAAGACAAGCGGTTTTAGCTCATTCTGACTTGAAAATGATAGATTCTAAAGACAAAATAATTAATCAATCAACTTGGGAGTTTGAAGGTCGTAATCCTGAAAAGCTATCAATAGATCTGCTATTACTTTGTAATGTAGTAACTGGATGCTCTTTAATATTTTGTAAATCTATAGTAAACGATATACTCCCGTTTCCCGAACAAGATAAAATTCACTGGTATCATGATTGGTGGATCGCTTTAGTTGCAGCACAAAAAGGTGGGATTGAGCATATTCGTCAGCCCTTAGTTATGTATAGAATTCATGGTTTAAATAATGTAGGAGTAACTAAAGATTCTTCAAAACTTTATCGACAAGTAATACTTTTAATCAAAAAGAAATTCAAGCTTTCTCTTAATAGTTACTTAGTTAGAAGAGATTTTAGTAATGTATTCTATCAAAGATTTAAGAAAGAGCTAGACATTATAAATTGGAGTAATCCTTTTGAAGATAAAAGTTTTGATTTTGGAATAAAAATAATTGAATTATTATATAGAAGCATATCGTCAGGATATAATGCTGAAGGTGTAGCTTTGAGAGTTTGGTTATTGAAAATTTTATTTGATTTACAAAGGATGAAACAAATATTATTTAATAGATACTTAAAAACTACTAAGAATGGATAATCTATATGACTTCTAATTTTTCATCAATTATTTTAGTTAACTTTAACGGAGAAGATGTTTTAGTTGACTGCCTAAGCTCTTTAGAAAAATTTATTCCTAAGCATAATTCTGAAATAATTGTTGTTGACAATAACTCTCAGGATAATAGCATCAATATTATTGAGAGTAAGTTTCCAAACATAAAATTAATTAAATTGTCTCAAAATCTTGGATTTGGAGCAGGAAATAATGCTGGGGCTAGAGAAGCTAAAGGAGATTTTTTATTTTTATTGAACACTGACACAATAGTTACAAGTGATTTTCTGCCCCACCTATTAGAATTAATGTCTTCAAATCTAGATGTAGGTATCATTGGACCCAAACTAGTTTTTCCTGATGGGAAATTTCAGATTTCCTTCTCACCTGAAATTAGTTTTGCTGGAGAAATCAAAGCAAAAAAAATGCATAAAAGTTCTTATGACGAAAATAAATTAGACCTCATTGAAAAAGAATTTCAATCTATTAAAGTTGTAGATATCGTTGTTGGGGCTGCTTTTTTTATTAGAAAAGATTTGTTCGATTTGTTAGGTGGATTTGACGAAAGATTTTTTATGTATTTTGAAGAGTCTGATTTGTGTAAAAGGGTCAGAGATTTAGGATATCAAGTTTTATATACTCCTCATGTATCAATTATTCATTTGCGAGGACATTCTATTAAAAAATCATCAAATAAGATGTCTTTAGAATATAGGAAGAGTCAAATTTATTACTACCACAAGCATTGCCAATCTTGGGAAATATTATGTTTAAAAATATATTTGCTATTTAAATTTTTATACGAATATCTAAAATCACCCAACTTCTATAATCTAGAAATTATAAAATTAGTTTTTGTCTACAAATAACCTTGTCTGTATTAATTAACTATTCATTTTTATTAACTAAGCCTACAGGAACTACAACCTATGCGCTTAGTATTTTACCTTCCCTAAAGAAGGTTGAGCCGATAATTTTAAGCTCACGATCTTTGCCTAATTACAATTGCTATCAAACTCCCATTAATCAAACAGCAGAGCAAGGATTTAAAGGACATCTACGTCGCTTAATGTGGATACAATTTCAATTGCCAAAAATCTATAGAGAGCTAAAATCACAACTTTTGTTTTCACCAATATCAGAAGCACCATTATGGGCTCAATGTTCTACAGTGGTGATGGCTCATGATTTTATTCCTTTGAGATTTCCTAAACGCTTTTCTCCGCTTACGCCCTATAACCAATACTATGTACCCCAGGTTTTATCTCAGGCGCAGCATATTGTCTGCAATTCCCAATCCACTGCTGACGATATCGTTAAGTTTTGCCATATTCCATCACATAAAATCACGCCTATCCTATTAGCGTATGATGCGAAGCATTTTCGAGAAATCGTAAGCAAGTCGGAATCCAGATTATCAAATCCTTACTTTTTATATATTGGCAGGCATGATCCGTATAAGAATGTTGGTCGTTTAATTTCAGCTTTTGGAAGTATACCATCACATCATGAATATCAACTTTGGCTAGCAGGACCTTCGGATGATCGCTACACACCAGCCTTAAAAAGACAAGTACAAGAGTTAGGTATTGCTGAGCGAGTTAAATTTCTAGATTACGTTCCCTACGAGGATTTACCGAGAATTATCGGTGAGGCGATCGCCTTAGTCTTTCCAACACTATGGGAAGGATTTGGGTTACCCGTACTTGAGGCGATGGCTTGCGGGACACCTGTAATTACATCTAACTTGTCGTCCTTACCCGAAGTGGCTGGTGATGCCGCAATTCTGATCGATCCTTACATAGTCGAAGAAATTACTGATGCAATGCAGGCGATCGCCAATGACTCAGGGCTGCGATCGCACCTTTCACAACTTGGACTAGAAAGAGCGAAGCAATTTAGTTGGGAAAAAACTGGCAAAGCAACTGTAGGAATTTTAAAACAATTTTTGTAGTAAATTAAGCCACTATTTCGCTAAATCCTGAACCTGTTCCAAAGTTAGCCCCGTCGCCACCGCCACCTGCTCAGGTGATATTCCTATTTTCAGCATATTAGCAGCCACCCAACGCACAGCTTCCTGTAAACCTTCAGCCTTGCCTTCAGCCTTGCCCTCAAGCTTAGCCTCTTCCATAAACTCTTGAACCAGCCAAGCTTTTCTCATGTCCTCTTTAGTAAACATAATCCTTAACTCCTGTTCTTTGTCCTTACCAAGTTTGTAAATCAAAACCGCTTTTACCAAGTCTAACACTGTTTGCTGAAAGCCCGAATCATCGATCTGCTGGCGGGTTTGAGCAATTAAGTCTTTAGCCGTTGCGATCGCCACATCATCATTTGCGATTACCAACTCCGCAATATTTACCCCAATCGCTTGACTCGGATCAATTGATAACTCATCCAGATACACACGATGGAGTTGAGGTAATAAACCACGATACTGACGTGGGAAATCTGGCTCAATACTGCGTTTTGCAAAAACAATCACCGCTTGCCAATCTTGAATTGGCTGGTATTGCCTCAAATAAATGAATATTTCACAAAAGAAACGCCAATAAAAACTTGTATCCTTTTGAAACTGCACCTCCACAAAATAAATAGGATACTCAGGTTGTGCCGATATAAATACACCATCAATCCGAAAAGCAAGCTCCTTTACTTCTATAGACTTAAACTCATAATCCTTAGCCAGTTCGGTCGGTTCGCCAATTAATGCAAATAAAGTATCAGGCAGAGTCTCAAAGATTTTATAGAAAATGCTGTCAGTTCGCATGATTGATATTATTCGGTTTACTGTTCCCAATCTTGGCTGGTATCACATATAAAATTTTCTGCCACAATATCTTCAAATTTATAGGGACAACTTTCTGGAAAAGCGCGTAAGGGTAAGTTTGTTTCTCGGAGTGCCAAATCAACACCTGATTCAAATCCATCTGCCAACGCCTCGACAATACGAGATTTTAAACTGGGATTGCGATGAAAATGTCGGTTAATCGCTCGGCGCTGTTCTCGAATTGTCAAGAACCAACTACGCGATCGCCGATCTGGTTGATATTCCCACTTAAGCAAGTGTCCCAACAAAACACCAAGATGACTAACTAACTCGCGATACTCCTGTCTACCCAAGGCTTGAACTTCCTCCAGTAAATTTTGCCAGTCTAGGGCTGACACTTCGTGACGGGCTAGTGCTTGTTCTTGCCACTGCACCCAACCGTAAAAATCTTGATCGTATAGTTTGCTCATATAAAGTAAAGCAATGTTGAAACAAGATAATTCTAACAAATTCCCGAAGGTTTCCTGCTCAGAATATGACGTAGACGATCGCTGATATTTACTTGTCTTACAGCGCTTTGCGCTCAAACCCAAACCAAGAAAAAATTTAAAAGCGTTGCGAAGCAACGCTTTTAAATTTTTTCTTGTGGTTTGTTTGATCGGTAATTGCTGTAAAGACTTTAGACTAATGGTGTAATTCCCAAAATCCGAAGAAGCTCCCCAGCTTTTGGGTGTTTCGGGTTTATTTCTATGGCTTTGTGCCATGCAGCGATCGCCTCTTCAAGCTCTCCTAACAAGGCAAAGACTTGTCCTGCCAAGACATAAAAATCGGCATTAGAGGAATACAGCGCGATCGCCCTTTGGTTTTGGGAAATAGCTTCCATGAGATCACCTGATTTAAAAGACTCAATCGCTTGTCGGTAATGCAAGATAGCCAAATCATGCAGACAAATCAGTGGGGCAAGATCGACACCACAACGATGACAGCTAGTAGATGCAATCAAACGAGAATCTTCGTTAATTTTTGATGGACGGTAAATAGCTCGACAAACAGGGCATTTCATTGTGTTTAATATTAATTTCAAGCCTAAATCTGTAAGGTTGCGTCCCTGCGAGAGGCAACCTTACAGATTTAGTTAGGATTCTTTGGTGGTGGAGTAGTAGAGAAAATCAGATAGCTCTTCTTGAAGTTGAGCAATCAGTGCTGTTTCTTCTTCAGCGATCGCATCTTCTAGGCGATCGAGCAGATCTTGCAATTCATCCGCTTGCTCATCTT
>Ga0172376_10009163_pt1 | contig 10233 bp, 9 predicted proteins | sample Lak35m_FD_121114 | JGI IMG/M metagenome (GOLD analysis project Ga0172376, IMG submission 121114) | Freshwater microbial communities from Kabuno Bay, South-Kivu, Congo - kab_092012_35m | ecosystem: Environmental > Aquatic > Freshwater > Lake | place: Democratic Republic of the Congo: South-Kivu... | reverse complement strand
TTTGGATGGGCGACGAGGACGTCGCCGCCCCGTTCCGTGTGGGGGAAGGGCAATGGGAATGGTCGCAAGCAGCAACAGGTGGCAGGGATTGAAGCTTGAGTCCGGGCCCTGTTTTCAGGCCAAACTGTCCGTCCATGGAACGTACGTTGGTCCTCTGCAAACCGGATTGCATGGAGAAGAATCTCGCCGGCGAAGTCATTCGACGCTTCGAGGCGGCTGGTCTCCAGCTCAGTGCCGCGAAGATGCTGCGCCTGACCGGCCCTCTCCTCGCCGAACATTATTCCCACCTCGCCGACCGCCCCTTCTTCCCGGAGATCGTCGAGTTCATGTCGTCGCGTCCGGTGCTGGCGCTGATCCTGACCGGTGAAGGCGCGGTGCTGAAGGTGCGCGACCTTCTCGGGCCGACCGATTCGAAGAAGGCGCCCAAGGGCACCCTGCGCGGTGACCTCGGCACGAACAGCATGCTGAACATCTGCCACGCCTCGGATTCGGTTGAGAACGCCGAGATCGAGGTGCGCCGGTTCTTCCGCGTGGACGAGATCCCGGCGTGAGGGGGGAGTTCCCAGTTGCCAGTCCACAGTTCCCAGAGCCGAAAAGTGAAGGCCGCGTGACCTCACGCGGCGGGGGGCGGAGTTCGAAGTTTCAGCTTCAATGCGCCGGGTGGGGGCACCCGGCCTTCACTTGGAGTTCCAGGTTCCACCTCTCAGAAGAGGATGTTGCGCACGAGCGCTTCCACGTGTGCCGGCACCGCGGGCTTCCGCCGCGTCACCACCACCAGTTCCCGCTGAAATCGCTGGGACAGTGCCACCCGACGCAGTCCCGGCTTCCGTCCGTACAACGCCAGTGCCCGCACGGGCACGAAGGCGGATCCCAGCCCAAGTCCCACGAGGTTGATGATGAGGTCGAATCCCTCCAGCTCCATCACGGCGCGCGTCGGCCAACGCTGACCTGACATCCATTCCCGGAGCCGTTGTCCGGTGACCGACGTCTCGACCGGGAGCAGCCAGTCCAGCGATTGCATCCAGGTCGCCAGTGTGCGGCCACGCAAGGGCGTCGGAACCGAAAGGGCTGAGGGAACCACCAGGGTGAAATCGTCGCGGAAGCGGTGGGTCACCTGAAGCCCGCGCGGCAGACGCGCCGGCGGACACAGCACCCCCAATTCCAGCTCCCCTGCGCCCAGCGCCTCCAGGATCCATGCGCCGGTCTCGTGTCGCACCTGGATCCCGACCTCGGGCGCGTGGCGCCGGTTCGCGTGAAAGAATCCGGGCAGGTAGGCCATGCTGATCGACTTCGAAACGCCCACGCGCACGACCTTGCCTGCCCCGCAGAATTCCTCGCGAAGACGGCGCAGCAAGACGTCGACGTCGCCGACCACGCCCCGTGTGCCGGCGAGGAGGCGCGAACGCTCTGCCCGATGGAGTCGATCGGGAACGATGGGGCGTGAAGGTGACCTGGGCCGGGGTGGGAAGCCGCCTTCTTCAGCCTCCTCACGTCGTCTGCTACGCTCAGGGGGTGGCTGACGAGGTTACGAGGCGGTTCACAGAGCTGTAGGCTGCCTGCCCTCATGCGGCGCTCCACCAATTCCGCCGGGTGGGGGCACCCGGCCTTCACCCTGGGAACTGGGGACTCCTTCTTCAGCCTCCTCACGTCGTCTGCTACTTCAGGGTGCCGAGGAACTCCACGACGTCGCGGAGTTCGGGGAGGCTGAGGAGCGTGGCGAAGTCTTCGGGCATGCCGCTCAAGCCGGGTTCTCGCTTGGCGACATCGGATTTCTTCACGGTGACTTCGCCGTCCTCGGGCGACAGCAGGATGATGTCGGTGTCGGTCTCCCGCTTCACCACGCCGGCGACCTCGGTGCCGTTGGACATCTTCAGCAGCGTCGTGGCATAGCCCTCCAGGATCTGCCGGTTCGGGAAGAGGATCGATTCCAGCAGGTGCTCCCGCGTCACGCGGCCGGCGAGTCCATCCAGCTTCGGTCCGGCATTGCCGCCGCCATCGGTCCCGATCTGATGGCAACGTGTGCAGGCCACCGACGCGTTCTCGTAGAAGATCTTCCGGCCACGGGCGGCATCCCCACCAAAGAGGGATTCGCGGAACGGCGTGAGGTGGTCCTTCGGAAGCTTCCATTCCTCGTAGGCCGCCACCCGCGACTTCACGACGTCGGCCTTGCGCAGGCGCGCGGCGGCGACGAGGTCGAGCATGACCTCATTGGCGACCTCGCGCTTCATCAGACGCTCCATCCATTCGGCGAGGACGGCATCGGCGCCATCGCTGGCAAGCGTGCCCAGGCTGGTGAAGGCGGACTGCTGTTCGGCGATGGTGCCCGTGCCGAGCTTGGCAGTGAGCTGGCCCAGCGCATCAGAAGGGTTGAGTTCGGCCCCGATGCGTGAGGCTTCAAGGCGCACGGCCTCGGCAGAATCGCGAGCGGCGAACTCCACCAGCGGACGCAGCCCCGGAGCCTCGCGATCGATGCGGGTCAGCGCGCGCAACCCGGCGGCGCGTGCCTTGGCGGGGGCGTTGGTGTCCCGCACGAGGGATTCGAGACGCTGTGCGGCGTCCTTCAATCCGAGGGACGCAACGGCATCCGCGGCGGCGATGCGCACCTCGGCCGGGCCGTTGGTGAGCAGGCCGGCGGCCGAAGGCAGCAAGGCACCCTGTGCGGCGAGCGGCTCGCGGTCCTTGAGGGGGCGATAGGTTCCGACGACGCGATCGCGGGCGGGAGGCTTGGCCCAGGATCCCAGGGCAGCGATGGCTTCGTTGCGGAGGTTACCGGAAAGGGTCTCGCGGGTGGCAAGAGCAGCCAACCGTTGTGCGGATTCGGACGTCCCCACGCGGAAGTTGGCGTTGATCACGCGATGGAGGAACGGTGCCGCGGGATCGTACCGGGCATCCTTCCACGGCAACGGCTGATCGCTGCGGACATCGCGGATGCCGTCGGACATCGCGGGTGCCGGAGACTCGAAGGCGGCGAGCTTGGCCAGCAGCGGATCAAGGCGCGCAGGATCGGCGAGTTCGGCCAGGGCCGGAAGGGCGGAAACGATGGGCGTGTCATTGATCGCGCGGGCGGCTTCGACGACGAGCATCGGTTCGGGATCGGACATGAAGGCGCTGACGGCAGGATCCGATCGGCGGCGCAGGGCCAGCAGTGCGACGGTGCGGACCGAAGGATCGGCGTCGGACTTCCAGCCAGCGGCTTCCCCACCCTGGGGATGACGGGCGAGCGCCGCCGCGGCGACCGTGCGCCACACAGGATCGGCGTCCACGGGATGCTTCTGCACGAGGGTCCGCAGGGCGGGGACGAACCCGCGCCAGCCGGCCTTGCCGAGGACTTCGGTGGCGGCGGCGCGCTGGCGCGGCGAGCCTTCGTTCATGAGGGTGATCAATGCCTCCTGCAGGAAGCGGTCGTACTTCGGAACCTCGGCTCCGGCGAGGCGTCGCTGACCGAGGACGTTGATCTGCTGACGTTCCACCCACCATCCGATGGAGCGGGCGGATTGGACGGCGACCTCGCCATGCTCCGGGCGTAGGAGGGAAAGGAGCGGAGCGCGCCACATGCCCGTGCGTCCGGCCACACCGAGCGCCCAGACGGCATGGATGCGGACGCGTTCGGCAGGTGCGGTCTGCGCGAGGCGTGCCAGGCGGCGTTCGAGATCGTCGGCACCGGTACGGCGTTGGCTGATCCGACGAGCCAACTCGAGGTGGGCCTCGGTGCGGACACGGAGATCCGCGTGGCCGAGCCATCCGACGAGTTGGTCCGGTGTGGCACCGGCGCAACCGTCACGGAGGATGCGCGCGGCTTCGGCCGCTTCCGGACGGGCCGCCACCTCCGGGAATTGCGCACGGTAGATGCGGCCCTTGTTGCTCTTCGGCCAGCCTTCGTGCCAGTCGGCAAACCAGATGGAACCGTCCGGGCCGAGGTCGACGTCGGGGACGAGGGAATTCCATATGAACGAATCGTGGGCCACGAGGGCGTGGCTGGCACCGCGGGGTTCGACAGCGAGGGAATAGAGGCCGCTGCGGGCACTGGTACCCTTGAAGTAGGCGAGGAGGAAACGTCCCTTGAGGGAATCGGGCAGGCTGGTGCCGTAGTCGTAGACGAGTCCGCCGGGTCCATCGCCGATGTTGGCGATCGGCGGCAGGACGTAGGACGCCTGGCCCGGGAACTGGGGAACCCAGAGACGTTCGAGATTCCACATGCCGGCATTGCCGAGGGGGGCGTGCTGGTGACCCACACGCCATCCGCTGTCCGCGCCATCCACGATGCGCACCCAGCGTTCGCGATCGCCGAGGTCGGAGTCGTTGTCGCCGGTGAAGAGATCGCCGCGTTCGTCGAAGGCGAGTTCCTGCGGATTGCGCAGGCCGCGGTGGACGAGTTCGAGTCCGGAGCCGTCGAGTTCACAGCGGAACACGCCGCCTTCGTCAGGAATGTCGATCACCTGACCCTCCTTTCCGGTCACATGCGCGCCGCGGTCGCCCACGCTGAAATAGAGACGGCCATCGGGACCGATCCGCAGCCCGTGAAGGTCGTGTCCGGTGAAACTGAAGCGCACGCCGAAGCCGCGGAGGAGTTCCTGGGCGCGGTAGCCCTGCATGGGGCGCGGGTCGGAGGCGAGCGGTCCCGGCTTCTTCCCGGCGGTGGGGGTGCCCGACGTGAACCGCCAGAGGCTGGGAATCTCGGTGAACCAGACGTCTCCGCGCCACGCGAGGACACCGGACCCGATGCCCGACAGCGGGCTGTTGAAACGGTCGGCGAACACCGAGGACTTGTCGGCGCGGCCGTCGCCGTCGAGGTCCTCGACGAGGCGGATGACCTCGGTTTCGCGGGAGAGCTGCTGTTCGCCTTCGGGACCAAACCATTTGCGGATCGTCGCGAGGCGGTCCTCGATGGTCCGGGAGGCGAGGTCGTCCTCGAGCATGAACATGTAGCTCCGGATATCGAGGACGCTGGTGCGGTAGCGGTAGGTCTCGCTGGTAAAAACGCGGCCGCGTTCGTCGATGGAGAACGCCACCGGATTGGCGAGGAGCGGTTCACTGGCCCAGAGGTCGACCTTCAACCCGGGCGTGATCTCGAACTGCTTGATCCGGGCCACGCCTTCGCCGGAAGACGGTGCCAGGATCGGTTCGAGCGGGCGGTCATCCGCCACCAATGGTTTGTACGTCCCGGCCGAGGCCGGGGTCTTCTGGACGTCAATGTCGGCCGCAGCAGCAATCGGCGCGACGGCAAGGGCAAGCGCGACAAGGCGCGCATCCAACACGCGGGGCATGTGGCGGACGATGGACCGGGCCTCCCGAAAGCGCGAGTTCGGAGTCGGGGGGTAACCAGCATGAAACCTGAAATGCCTTCCACAGCCTCCTGACGTCGACTGCTACGATTTGAAGGGTAGCTGACGAGGTCACGAGGCGTGTCTCAACGCTGGAATCTGAACCATCACCCCCGTCCCACCCTCACTCCGTGGACTCCGTCGGCAGCAGGATGAACTCGCGCTGGCCGTTGACGGTGGCGAATCCCGCTGGCTGTCCGGGAAAGTAGGCCAGCAACTCCTCGTCCGTGATCTCGCGGAGGACGATGCGGGGCACGCCCTGCACCGCCGCCGGTGGCTCGAGAACGCGGGCGATGTTCGCCGGCTGTGGTTCGATGGGGCGGCGGACCAACCACAGGGCCACCGCCACGAGGCTCACGGTTCCCACCAACGTCGTGGCCTGCCGGCGGCGTCGTCGGGCGCGGACTGCAGCCAAGGTGCCCGCCAGCGACGAGGTCACGACCTCGTCGGGATGCGACTCGTCCAAGGCACGGTTCAGGTCAGGTTCCGGATTCATCGCGAAGAAGTTTGAGGGTGATTCGGCGCAGGGCGGCGCGGGCGCGGGACAATCGGGATTCCACGGCTTCCTCGGTGAGGCCGGATTCCTGGGCGATCTCGCGGACGGGGCGTCGCTCCGAGTACTTCGCCCGGAGCAAGGCACGGTCGGATTCCGGAAGGCCGTCCAGGGCGGACGTCAATGCTGTTTCGAGGACGTCCGGCCCTGGCTCGGCAACCATGGGTTCCGGACGGTGGGACAGCCAGTCGAGGAAACGGTGGTATCGGGTCGACTTCCGGCCGTGGTCGGCAGCGGCGGATCGTGCGAGGCACTTCAGCCAATCCCAGAACACCTCCTCGGAATCGAAGCTCCGGATGCGCCGCACCACCCGGAGGAGGGCTTCCTGGGCGACATCCCGAGCCGCGTGTTCGTCGCCCCGCATGAGGACAAGGACGTACCGGAACAACCGGTGGAACCAGGCCCCGTGGAACTCGCGGTAGGCGTCCTCGTCCCCCCGCGCCATGCGCCCGGTCAACGCGGCGATGCCCGCCCCGACAGCCGGATCGGCCGAGAGGGTGGGGGCCGCGTCCGTGACGGGCTTCATCAATGCGATGGAGAGGGGGAAGGCCAATGCGATGGGGCCAGGCTCAGAACGGGTTCCTGGGCTTGGTGGAGTTGGGATCCTCGCCACGAGCGGCTGCCGTCGATGCCGTTGCGCCCAGTGCCGTGAGAACTTCCTGTGCCACGTCCAGATCCTCGGCGGTGCCGGTGACGAGCACGGTGCGCGTCGACGGATGGATGCGGAAATCGAAGCTCTTGCTCATCCCAGGGCCTCCGGCCGATCTGCGCAGTTCGGCCGCATTGCTCATGACCTCGTTGATGTCGTTGTGCATCTTCTTCATGGCGGCGTCCGCCAACTGTGCCCGGTGCTTGTCCGAATCCATATCCGCCGAAAGTATCGATGGCGTCGGGAGCCGGAAGACCCGGAGCTTGATCTCGTTTGAGGAGGCTTTGTCGCGGGCGTTTGGGCGGAGCAAAAGCGAAATGGTCGTTTCATTCGGGGTGAAACCCAGTGTCTGGAACATCAGGCGCGGCTCGACGCTGGCGATGGCCTCGAACAGGCGCATGGGCGTGACGTTGACCAGGTCCAGATCCGCCGGGGCCTTCAGCTCGGCCACTCCGGGACCCACGATGATGTTCACCGTGTAGGTTGTGGACTTGTCCTTGGATATTTCATCGCGGACGAACTGCACCAACTGGCCGATCGTCATCTCCCCCTTCATCCGCACGTTGAACACGGGAAGGGAGGATGGCTTTGGGGCTGGAGGTGTCTGCTGCGCCTTGGGCACGACCGGTGGAGCGGGGGCGGGCTCCTGCGCCCAGGTCCCTTGGGATGCCACCCCCAACATGCCGGCCAGCGCCACCATCGGAAGGAGTCTCATGTTCATGCGTCTCATTGTCTGGAACACGCACGCCGTTCCGGAATCCGTCGGGGAAGTTCTGGGATTTCGGGTTCGAAATGCCCGATTCCACATTTTCACGAATCCAGATCAATCCCTTCGGGGGCTGTGCTGAAAAATACGAATCCGACCCTGCTCAACAATCCAAAGGTTGCCCTTCAACTCTTCACGCTCCAGCCCGGCGACCAACCCCTTCACAAGCGAAACCAGATCTTCTTCGGTTGGCTTCCTGGGCATGCGAAGCACGGCAATGCCGGAGAAGTTCCGCGGTGGAAAGCGTAGGGGATTTGCAAAGTCCAGATCCAAACTGACCAAGGCTCGTCCTTCCGCATGGCATGCAACAACGAGCTCCGCATCCGTCACGCTTTGCATACCTTGCTGAGGTACCGTGGCCACGTCATGCCCAGCAGCGGTGAGTAGTTCCAACCCGCGGCTTCCAAGGTTCTCGTCCAGCTTGAGTTTCACGCTCGCGCCTCAAAAGGGATCTCAACATATCGCTCGCGGGACATTTCGGACCCATAGGCGATGCAAGCGTGGACGTCGGCCACCGTAATGCCGGGGTACAGCGCCAGAATCTCTGCGGGGCCGAGTCCTGACGCCAGGAGGTCAAGGATCAGGGAAACCCAAATGCGATGTCCACGGATACACGGCCTGCCTCCGCACCGCGCGGGATCAATCCAGATGCGTCCGAGGAGCTCTTCGCGTGTCGTGGATTCCATAATGCTTTGGATGCTAGCACGGCCTTCCGCTGGCGGAAAGGTGCCCTTCACCTGCCCAGTGGGTGGGAGTAAACGGCGCGGCCATCCCCAGTTCTCGACTGCTGCGTTTCGGATCGTAGCAGACGAGGTCACGAGGCTGTGGTTCAGGGCTTCAAACTTGAAACTGAAAGCTTCGAACTCCCTCTCCGCCGCGTGGGGGCACGCGGCCTACAAACTGGCTCTGGGACCTGGCGACCGGGAACTCCCCTCCTGCGCTTCCTCCCACGTGACCCCGAAGCGCGCGAGGTACTTCCCGAGGCGATCGGCGTCATTGGCGTGCTTGCGTCCCTCGCGGGTCACACGGAAGAGGACGCGTCCGGCATCCGACATCGTCCGCGAGGACCGGCAGACGCGAAGGACATATCCGAGCTGGACCTGGTCGAATGGATCCAGCTGGGCGACACGCTCGTCGCCGAGCACCTCCTGGAGCAGGTCGGCATCGGGGGTGCCGGTGCCCGTGCCGGATTCCCCACGATCCGCCCACGCCAGTCGCAGTCGCCCGATCTCCTCTTCCATCGTCTCGCGACTGATGCGGCCGCCCTGCGCGAGGGTGGCCATGCGGGTGACGGCGGCGTTGAGGTCGCGGAAGTTCGCCCGCCACGGCGCTTCGGGACCGTGGGCAAACTTGAGGAAGGCCTCGCGCACCTCGCGGCTCATGGTGACGCGGGTGCCCTGACGGCGCGCGAACTGTTCGAGTTTGTAATCGAGGTTCGGACCGATGTCCTCGGCACGATCGCGCAGGCCGGGAAGCCGGAAGGTCCAGAGGTTGAGACGGGCCAGGAGATCCTCGCGGAAACGACCCTCGGCGACACGATCGTGCAGGTCGCGGTTAGTGCCGGTGATGAGCTGGAAGTCGCTCTTCACCTCGCGATCGCCACCGAACGGCAGGAAGCGCTTGTCCTCCAGCGCGCGCAACAGCATGGCCTGTTCGTCGAGGCCGAGCTCGCCCACCTCGTCGAGGAACAGCAGTCCGCCATCGGCCGACCGCAGCAAGCCGGGCCGGTCCTTCAAGGCGCCGGTGAACGCCCCCTTCACATGACCGAACAGGGCGCTCATCGCGGCGTCGCCACGGAGGGTCGCACAGTTCACCTCCACGAAGCTCCCGCCGATCTGGTGCCGGGCCTTCTTGAGCTCGTAGACCTTCCGCGCCAGTTGCGATTTGCCCGCACCGGTGGGTCCCATCAACAGCACCGGCTCCTTCGAATGCACGGCGACGTGCTCGATCTGCTCGATGAGTCGGTTGAACTGCGCGTTGCGCGTGTCGATACCGCTCTTGAGGAGCGACCGCGCTTCCGTGGCCTCCTTCTGGAACCGCGCCGCGATGCGGTCGTACCGGCCGAGGTCGAGGTCGATGATGCTGTAGAGGCCCTCGGCGGAGCGGGTCTTGCGGTCCTTGGGGGACGTCTGGATGAGGCGCGCGGGGAAGTGCCGGCTTTCCGTCAGGAGGAAGAGGCAGATCTGCTGCACGTGCGTGCCCGTGGTGATGTGCACCAGGTAATCCTCCGTGTCCGGATCGAAGGGATACGACCGGGCGAACTCATGGAGCGTGGCGAAGACCTCCTCGAAGTCCCACGGATCGCGCAGGGCCTGCGCGTGGAGTCGGGTCGAGGTGCCGGGCGAAACCCGGCCGATGTCGGCGGCGACGCATCGGGCGATGTCGGTGTGTTCGCCCTGGTGCAGGATCTCGACACGGCTGACCTCGAGGTCGTCGTGCTGACAGAGCGAAACCGTCGGCCGCCACTTCTGCCAGCGTTCGTCACGGAATCCGGAGTCGAGGATGCTGCCGAGGATGCCCAGGATGACGGTCTTCTTGGTCTTCATCGCTTATCGGCGTTGAGTCTCGCCAATGGTCGATGAATGGCGAGTGCGAAGTCCAGGGGGCATCCGAGGCCAACTTTGTTCCCATGCACTTGTACTTCAATTATTTAGGAATATCCAAAAGCGCCCCGTTCCAACTTGGCACGCCCGTTGCGTTCCTGAATGGCACAACGAACGAAAGGAACGCCCATGGCGAACAAATACATCTTCCGCTCCCTCGCAGGATCCCCGCCCCCGGCGGACACCTTGAACGAGGCCGGCGGAAAGGCCTTCGCCCTCCCGCCGCGGCAGGCGCTTGCGCAGTACGCGGTGACCGGTTGCCTCAACGGGACCTTCTACGCGTCGGCGGAAACCCAGCTGGAACGCGGGCGGCACTCTACGGGTGGCTGCTCGGGCGGCCG
>Ga0172376_10009161_pt1 | contig 10234 bp, 10 predicted proteins | sample Lak35m_FD_121114 | JGI IMG/M metagenome (GOLD analysis project Ga0172376, IMG submission 121114) | Freshwater microbial communities from Kabuno Bay, South-Kivu, Congo - kab_092012_35m | ecosystem: Environmental > Aquatic > Freshwater > Lake | place: Democratic Republic of the Congo: South-Kivu... | reverse complement strand
TGAGCAATTTGGCGGTCGTGAGGTTGCCGTTGATCATCAGCCCCAGCGTATGGATGTCGCTGGCTTTGGCCACCAGATCTGCGCCAATGTTGCCACCCGCGCCCACTTTGTTTTCCACGATCACCGGCTGCCCCAGCGCCTTAGCCAGCGGTTCAGCTAATGTGCGCGCCGTCAGGTCGGGCGACGAACCACCCGGAAAGCCGACGATGATGCGCACCGGCTTGCTCGGCCAGCCCGGCATTTTGAGGTCATTTTTGGCTATAGCCAAGGTAGAGCAAGCGCAAGCAGCTATCAAAAACAATGCATGTCGGCGTGGGAAAGAGGGCATGGTCAGAACTCCGGTGAGCGGAATGCGGTCACAAAAAAACCTCCGGGACACGGTGCCGACGGAGATCTTCAAGTGTAGATCGGTCGCGCGGATGGGCTGAGCGCGTGGTTCCGGTGTGACGCTTCAGGCAAACTCCACCAGAGACTTTTTCATTTTCTTGAGCGCTGCCACTTCAATCTGGCGGATGCGCTCGGCGCTGACGTTGTAGACCGCTGCCAGCTCGTGCAGCGTCATGCCACCGGTGCTGTCGTCGTTGACCTTGAGCCAGCGCTCTTCAACGATGTGGCGGCTGCGATCGTCCAGTGTGTCCAGCGCTTGCGTCAAGCCCTGGCTGGCCAGCGCGTCGCGGTGGCGGGCTTCGATCACGGCGGTGGGTTCATGGGCGGCGTCGGTCAGGTAGGCGATGGGCCCGAAGGCGCCTTCGCCGTCGTCGGACGGGCTGGGGTCCAGCAGCACGTCACCACCGGCCAAGCGCGCTTCCATCTCGATGACTTCTTCGCGCTTGACGTTGAGCTCACTGGCCATGGCGTTGATCTGGCTGTCGGTCAGGGTGTCGCGGTGGGTGTCAAGGTCGGCTGCGGCGTCGTCGCTGCGGTAGCGCTGCTTCATGGAACGCAGGTTGAAAAACAGTTTGCGCTGTGCCTTGGTGGTGGCCACTTTGACCATGCGCCAGTTTTTCAGGATGTATTCGTGGATTTCGGCCTTGATCCAGTGCAGCGCGTAGCTGACCAGGCGCACACCCTGGTCGGGGTCAAAGCGCTTGACCGCCTTCATCAGACCCACATTGCCTTCTTGAATCAGGTCGCCGTGGGGCAAGCCATAGCCCAGGTACTGGCGCGCGGTGGCGACCACCAGCCGCAGGTGCGACAACACCAGCTTTCCGGCGGCTTCCAGGTCATTGTCCTGGCGGAACTTGCGGGCAAACGATTGTTCTTCTTCCAGCGTCAACATGGGCAGGCGGTTGACGGCGGAAATGTAGGCGTCCAGGTTGCCCAGCGCGGGAACCAGCGCCCAGGGGTTGCTCAAGGCCAGTGCGGTGTTCGGGGGGGCAGATAGGGTGGTCATGTCTGTTCTCCTGAAGTCATTCCCATGATGTTAGCACTCCCTAAGAGAGAGTGCTAACAAAATGGTTCATTGACCGCCCAAAAAAGGGTATCAGTCCAGAGATGGCAATCCCTCAGACCTGCCGCTTGCGACAGGCGTTTCTGCCAGCGATGTAGCTTCCAGAATCGGGTGGTCGATTTTGTGCAAAAAGGCCAACGTGACCCGAGGCGACGCGTTGAGCAACCGTGAAATGTCGTCAACGTCGTCAGGCAGGGCCGCGTTGTCCCACCCCAGCGCCGTATGACGGGCCAGACGCACCGCCAACACGACACATTGGACGTTGGCACGCTCCGCGTGGCGATCGTCGCTGATGTTGACCAACAATTCCGGAAGATGCCACAGTTTCATGAGGGATTGGCGCACATCGGCGATCTCGACCCCCAGCACCTCCTTTTGAATCACGCTGGAACGCAGGGAGGCATCGGCCGCCTGCGCCTGATGAATCTTGACGGCCAGCGTCGGTGCGTGCAACCAGAACAAAATTTCGGCAAAGTCGTTCAAGAACGCGGCCTGGTGAATGATGGTTGCGTCGGTGTCGCCCCGATGCAAGGCAAAACCCAGCGCAAATTGTCCAGCGCGCTCGGCACGCTTGAGCAGCATCTGCAGGCCTTGTTGCGCTTGCGGCTGATCTGCCAACCAGTCCTCGACGGTGGGTTGCGGCCCGAAATGGCGGAAAAACGGCGCAATCCCCATCAACACCAGAGAGGTCACGACGGATTCGATTTCGGTCATCGAACCCGGCCGTTGCAAGGTGGCTACCTTGGCTAACAGCTTGAGCGTCATCAGGGGGTCGGTCTGGATGACTGCCGTGAGCGCGTTGGCGTCCACGTCGTCTTCATTGGCACGCATATCTTCAATGGCACGTGCGGTCGCCGCCATGATGGGGATTTCCGCCTCCTTGAAGTAGTGCGTCCAGGCGCCGATGTGCGGCAATGGGGCAGTCAGGTAGGACGGTGGGGGCGGCAGCGGCCGCGTGTCCGGGTTGTCCAACGCCTTGAGTGGGTCGGTCACGGTGGTCTCCGAATTTTTGTTGGGCGCGAGTATGGGTGTTGGGTTGCAGCGGGTCAAGCATATTCTGACACTGGCGTTCTTGCCCGGTGCGACGATCCCGGATAATTCGCGGTACAACTTTCCTAGAGTGTCGTGATGCCCCTCGTTGCCCCGTCTGAGCCCCGGTTGACCAGTTTGTCGCATGGAGGGGGTTGCGGCTGCAAGATTGCGCCGGGTGTTTTGTCCAGCATCCTGAAGGGCACGTCGGCCATGCCGCTGCCCAAAGAGCTTCTGGTCGGCATCGAGACGTCTGATGACGCTGCGGTATATCAGCTCAACGATGAACAGGCGCTGGTGGCCACCACCGATTTTTTTATGCCGATTGTGGACAGCCCGTTCGACTTCGGTCGGATCGCTGCCTGCAATGCCATCAGCGATGTCTATGCCATGGGCGCCACACCCATCATGGCGCTGGCGCTGGTGGGTATGCCCATTTCCGTGCTGTCGGTCCAGACCATCGGCCAGATTCTGGAAGGCGGTGCCAGTGTTTGTCGCGCTGCGGGCATTCCGATCGCAGGTGGACACACCATCGATTCGGTCGAGCCCATTTATGGATTGGTGGTCATGGGCCTGCTGCATCCGGGCCGAGTCAAGCGCAATGCGGGCGCACACGTGGGCGATCGGTTGGTCTTGGGCAAGCCGCTGGGGGTTGGAGTGTTGTCGGCTGCGCTCAAGAAAAATCAGCTTGACCCGGCGGGATACGACCAACTGATCCGGGTGACCACCCAACTCAACACGCCCGGACCGGCGTTGGCCGCGCTGGACGGGGTACATGCCATGACGGATGTGACCGGGTTTGCCCTGGCCGGTCACGCTTTGGAGGTGGCGCGTGGATCGGATTGCAGCATCACGCTGGAATGGCGCAAGGTACCGTTACTGCCGGGCGCGCGTGCGTTGGCGCAGCAGGGCTGTGTGACGGGTGCTTCCGGGCGCAACTGGGCGGCTTATGGGCAAGAAGTCGAGTTGCCGCCCGGATTTACAGCGCTGGATCAGGCCTTGCTGACCGATCCGCAGACCAGCGGGGGCCTGTTGGTAGCGTGCGCACCGGAGACCGTCGCCGCAGTGTTGGCGCAGTTCAAACAGATGGGATTTGAGCAGGCCACCGAAGTGGGTGACGTTCAAGCTTACGTGGGTGGGGCACGCTTGCGGCTGAGTTGATGTTCGCTCTGGCGACACGGCTGTGAGGCCGGAGAGCACCGTTGCTGACCTGTCCCGCGCCAGATCAAGCCGTCAAGTTGTAGGTTCGAATGAAGCGACGGTCGATCCGGTCTTTCAGCCACCAGACCCAGCGGCCCTGGGCTGCCCATGTACCCCAGCTGGCAATCGCATAGCGGTTGCCACAGGACAGCAAATTCAGGGACCTTTGTTGCGGTACATACGTCTGTAATGCTTGTCCTGCCAACGCTGCGCGCACATTGTTGGCCAGCGGTACACCCGCCCGAACCGCGTAGACCCCGCTGCGCGGCACACGCACGTCAATCCGCGTGGCCACGTCACCGGCCGCAAAAACGCCTGGGTGGCTGGTGGACTGCTGGGCGGAATTGACGGCCACAAAGCCTTGGTCGTCCAGCGCCAGACCACTGTGGCGCAGCCATGCGGGTGCTTGCGCGGAGACCGCCAAGATGGCCAGATCACACGCCAGTTCGGCGCCGCTGGCCAAGACGACTGCGGTGGATGACACGGCGCAACAGCGCTCTTGCAACACGGTGATGCGACGGGTGCGCAGTGCTTGGCGCATCAGGGTCTGAACACCCGGTGGGTACGAATGACCCAACGGCAGGTCTCCCGTCAGCAGTGTGACCGCAGAGTCGGGCAGGCAGTGTGCTGCAGCGCAGGCCAGTTCAAACCCGGCGGCGCCGCCTCCAATGACCGCCAGTCGCAGCGGTCGGCGACGTGCTTGGTGCACGACCTTGGGCCACAGCGCAGCAAAAGACTCGATGGGACGCACAAAAAGCGCATGTTCGCGCGCGCCCGGCATCGCTTGTTCCAACGACTGCCGGTCTTGCACCGGCCCGCTGTTGATCGACAACAGGTCGTATCTGAGCTGGCTGCCGTCATCCAGTGTGATGCTGTTGGCGGCGGCGTCGATCGCGACGGCGCTGCGCTGGAGCCATTGCACGCGACCGCGCTGCACCAGAGGTGGTAAAGAAATGATGCACTGCTCCAGCGCGTAGTGACCCGCCACAAACCCCGGCACCATGCCGGAATAAAGCTGGCGCGAGTACGGCGCGATCAATGTCACCTTTGCCGTTGCCAGCGGTTGCCGGGCCAAGGTGGACAGCAGATGCACGTGGGCATGGCCAGCACCGAGCAGGATCAGATGCTTCATGGGTGCTTCAGGGAATTCGGGTTCAGCGGCTGCGGCCGCTTTTGTAAGCCGCCTTTTGCGTCTGAGTGGTCGGCTCGCCTGCGCCCCTGGCGCTGGCGAGCCGACTGATGGCGGTGTGCGCGTGCGCGTGCGTGATCGCCAGCCCCAGTGCGTCGGCAGCGTCGGTGCCCGGCACACCGGGCAATTGCAGCAGGCGCTGAACCATGTGCTGAATCTGTGACTTGTCGGCGCGCCCCCAGCCGGCTACTGCCTGCTTCATTTGCAACGCGGTGTATTCGGCCACCGGCAGCCCGCAAGAAACCAGCGCTGCCACGGCGGCACCGCGGGCCTGTCCCAGCAACAGCGTGGACTGGGGGTTGACGTTGACGAACACGATTTCAACCGATGCGTGATCGGGTTGGTAGCGTGCGACCACTTCACGCACGCCGTCGAACAAGACCTTGATCCGTGCGGGCAACTGGTCCTTGTCGATGCGGGTCGTGCTGACCGTGCCACTGGCCACATAGCGCAGCGTGGGTCCGTCAACCTCAATCACACCAAACCCGGTGGTTCTCAAGCCGGGGTCAATGCCCAAAATTCGCAGGCAGGTCATGGCCAAAAAAACGCTACATTTTATGAAGCAAAATTACAAGGGAATTCGGAGGCTAGCGCTAATAAATGCATCAAAGTCCGAAATACCAGCGGACCGAATGGAAAAACACTGGCGCGGCAAAGCACAGGGCGTCAATGCGGTCGAGCATACCGCCCGCTCCGGTGACCGCCTTGGCCTGACCACGCCAGATCGGAATGCCACGATCGCGTTTGAGCGCCTTCATCACCAAGTGGCCGAGCGAGCCTGCACCACAGGCCAAGAAAGACAGCGCAAACGCCTGTCCGGGTACAAACGGAGTGATCCCGGCCAGCAATGCACCCAGTAGACTGCCCGTCGTCATGCCGGCCCACCAGGCGCGCCAGCTGAAGCTTTGGCTGATCTGGTCGGCGCTGGGTGCCTTGCCCAATTGCATCAGGCGGCGGGCCACCAGGTGCTGGGTGACCATGCAACTTTGCACCACCAGCACCAGAAACAACACCAGGAAAGCGCCCCGCTGGTCATAGTGCGCAAATCGCAGCAGCAGCAACGCGGGAACATGACTCATGCCGTAGATGCAAACCATGATGCCCCATTGCAGTTTGGCGTTGCGCTCCAGAAAATGGGTAGGGTCGTTGGCCAGCGCGCTGACAACCGGTATCGCCACAAACACGTAGACCGGAATAAACACCGTCATCAGGTTGAGGTGGGCCGAACCCACCAACCAGTACTGCAGCGGCAGCACGACAAAGAAGGCCAGCACCAGACTGCGATGGTCGCTGTGGCGTGTCGGTGAAAGCGTCAGGAACTCACGCAGGGCAAAAAACGAGCCCAGGCCAAACAGCATCAGGCGTGACACGTCGCCCGCCAGCCATGCCACCCAGAACAAAAACACCAGCACCCAACTGGTCTTGAGCAGTTGGGTTAGGTTATCGATTTCGTGCTGATGGTGATGCGCTTGCTGCGCGTCGTCAAACTCGCGCATCGAACGCAGAAACAGCACCAGACCGGCGACCATCAGCAGGCCGAAGATGGTGACAAACATCGCGCCTATCTGCTGCGCTGCGGTCAGATTCTTGAGCGTCTGGTACATCGTGCCTCTGGCCTCAGACGTTGCGCAGTGCGACCACGGCGGCGCGCGCGCGCTGTAAAAAGTCATGCCGGTCTTCACCGGGCAGCAGGCGCATCGGCGCACCAAAGGTCACCGAGCACAGCACCGGCACCGGTACCACCTCGCCCTTGGGCATGACACGTTGCACGTTGGCGATCCAGGCCGGTACCAGTTCGACCTGCGGAAACTTCAGCGCCAGGTTGTACAACCCTGCCTTGAACGCCTGCGGCTCGTCGGCAAAACCGCGCGTACCTTCGGGGAACAGTATCAGGGAATCGCCTGCGTTCATGGCTTCAATCAGCGGTTCCAGCGGGTCTTCGTCGGCCGTGCGGTCGCGCGACACGTAAATCACGTTGAACACCGCGCTGGTCAACCAATGGCGAAACGCCGACTTGGTCCAATAGTCGCGTGCGGCCACGGCACGCACGCTGTGGCGCAGCTCGCTGGGTAGTGCAGCCCAGATCATCACCAGGTCGGCGTGGCTCTGGTGGTTGGCAAAGTAGATGCGCTGCTCGGCCTTGGGCGGGCACCCCCACCAGCGTGCCTGTGACCCGGTCAGCACCCGGAGCAGGCCCAGCAAAAAGTAACCCACGGCCACGGCCGCCCAATGCAGCAACAGTTTCCTGAATCCGGTCATGGCAGGGCGGCGTTGTCCATGCGCCCCATGATGATGGCGGCGCGCCCGGCGACATAGCTGGAGTTGGGGAGCTTTTCAAAGTATTTGGGCCGCGGCAACATCACAGCCAGGCGGGCCGCCTCGTCGGCGCTAAGGCGTGCGGCGGGCTTGTGAAAATAACGCTGTGCGGCGGCTTCGGCTCCGAATACGCCGTCTCCCCATTCGACGCTGTTGAGGTAAATCTCGAGGATGCGGCGCTTGTCCAACAGGGCTTCCAACAGCAGCGTCAACACAAATTCCTGCCCCTTGCGCAGCAGCGTGCGCTCGCCCGACAGGAACAGGTTTTTAGCCAACTGCTGGGTGATGGTGGACCCGCCCACGACCTTGGGCGCCTTTGCCGGTTGGGTCGGCAGCGCCGTTTTTCCACTGGCGTGCAAGGCGGCGTCACGCGCCTGAGTCTTGGCCACACGCAGTTCGGCCTGCGCGTTTTTCTGCCAGGCCTTTTCGATGGCGTCCCAGTCCACGCCGTCGTGTTGGGTGAAGCCGTCGTCTTCACTGGCGATGACGGCCCGCTTGAGGTGGTCTGAAATCTGTGGGTACGGGGTCCATTGTTGGCGCCAGTGCATGGGATTGGGATTGGTGGCCAGGCGCCATAGTTCGGAACGCTCAAAGGCGGTGGACTGAGGATCGACGAACCGCATCGTTGCGATGCGCGCTACAAAATACAGTTGTAGCAGCACACCAGCCAGAAGTATCCCTGTCAGCCAGCGCCAAACCGTTTTCACGGTGATTCCCGGTCCAGCTTGTCGCGCAGCTCGGCCAGAACTTGCGCGGCCGGGGGCAGCACGCCGCGCCAGATGGCAAATGACTGGGCTGCCTGCCCCACCAGCATGCCCAGGCCGTCACGCGGTTGCGCACCATGGCGCGCGGCCCAGTCCATAAATCCTTGTGCGGCAGCGCCATACATCATGTCGTAGGCCAACGCGCCGGGGGCCAGCACCCGCGCTGCCACTGGGACAGCGTGTCCGCCCAGGCTGGAGCTGCTGGCGTTGATGATTACATCAAAATTGGCTTCAAGCCCAGACAAGGTATGAGCATACAGCTCAGTATTTTGTAGCAACGCCAGCGACCGATGACGGTCCACCAGCTGCTCTGCGCGCGCCAACGTACGGTTGGCCACGTAAATTTGTGCGGGCTGGGTGTCGATCAACGGCCCTAGCACCCCAGCGGCCGCGCCCCCGGCGCCGATCAGCAACAAACGCTTACCGCGCAGCGCAACGCCAGCGTTGTGCTCAATGTCATCCACCAAGCCTATGCCGTCGGTGTTGTCGGCCAGGATCTGGCCATCTTCAAACTTCAGCGTGTTGCACGCCTGTGCCAACTGGCCACGTTGACTGATATGGGTTGCCAGCGCCGCCGCCTCGAACTTGAACGGAACCGTGACATTGCAGCCACGACCACCTTCCTGGATGAAAGTGTGCACGCTGCGCGCAAAGTCGTCCAACGCCACCTCGCGGCGTGTGTACACCAGGCGCTGTCCGGTCAGCTCGGCAAACCGGGCATGGATCCACGGAGAACGACTGTGGGCCACCGGGTGACCCATGACGCAGTAGTGGTCGCTTTTCATTGTTTGGAGGTCAGCCGGGTTTCCAGGGTTTCATCGCGAGTGAACTTGAAGCGCGAGACCACGGCGATCTGGTCGGCGCGCGCGCGCATCTCGCGGCTGAACGCGCCAAAGGGTCCCGCACTGCGGACAATCAATTGTGCCTGACGGTCCAGCGTTGTCTGGCCCGATCCCTGCACGATTTCGGTCGACAAGACCTTGCCGCTGTTGTCGATGTTGACGATCATGACCAGTTCGCCATAGAGCTTTTGGCCGTCATGCTGCGGAAAGTTATTGGTGCCTTTGTCTTCGATGGCGTGGCGCAGTCGGTCGTAATACACAGCGTACACAGCCTCCTTGGTGGACGGGCTGATGTAGCGTTTGCGCGGACGGGCGTTTTCCTTCTGAATGCGGCGTTCGATCTCGGCCAGCAGTTTGACCAGTTGGCGGCGTCTTGCCTCGCGTTGGGCTTGTTCCGGACTCAGCTGCGCGTTCTGTGGTTCGGTGGGTGGCATGGAAGACAACAACGTGCGAATGCGGGACAGCATCAGGGTTTGCTGCGCCTGCATCGCGCGCAGTTCGCGGTCTTGCTCTTGTTCTTGTGCGTCACCGCGGATCGACGTTTGCGCTGGGGGCAGCGGGCTGGTGGCGCGGCCCTGGTCGGCGTCGCCGCCGCCGGCCAGGTTGGCTTGCGCAATGGCCTGCGCCCTTTCAGGCGCCTCTGAACTGCGCGCGTTCACCAGAACGACCTCTAGCGGGGTGTCTTCAAACACCCGGTTGAAGGCTTCAGGATTGACCAAGCGCACCGTCAGCAACGCCGCGTGCAGGGCCAACGACACGCCCAGGGCCAGATGAAGCGTCGGGATGCTGCGCAGATTCACGGGGCCGGATTATCGGTGGGCACTGCTGCGCCCGCGTCCGTGTCGTTGACGTCAACGGCGATGGCAATCGGACCCGCCACAGTGTCCTCGTCCAGGTCGTCTTCCACGTCAGCGCCAGGCTCGGCGTCCAGCCGCTCGGTCACGGTGCCGTGGATGTCCAGCGCCACCAGGTCGATGTCGCCCAGACGCACCCGCACGCGCGCGCCGCGCGGCAAGCTCTGCACCCCGGCGGCGGCCAGCACCAACGGCAGATGGTCGGCGCGCACCAGGTTGTCTTTGAACAAGGTCGCTTCAACGTCGGTGATGCCCTGCTGCTGCACGTACTTGAGCACCCAGAAGCGCTCCATCGCATTCTGAAAACTGTTGTACGCGCTGTAGGCCGCATCGAAGCCGGAGATGATTGAAAACAGCTCAGCATCCTTGGGCTTGAACGGCGCGGCCAGCGCGGCGGTCTTGCCGTGACGCGCGCAGGCAATGATCTGCCACTGGTTGACCAGGTCAACATAACGGCGCAGCGGCGAGCTGCTCCAGGCGTAGCTTTTGACGCCGATGCCTGCGTGCGGCAGCGCCTTGGTGCCCATGCGCACCTTCACCCCGGGCGCCATGCTGGCCTGGCTGCGGTAAATGCCGGGCACGCCCAGTTC
>Ga0172376_10009157_pt1 | contig 10236 bp, 8 predicted proteins | sample Lak35m_FD_121114 | JGI IMG/M metagenome (GOLD analysis project Ga0172376, IMG submission 121114) | Freshwater microbial communities from Kabuno Bay, South-Kivu, Congo - kab_092012_35m | ecosystem: Environmental > Aquatic > Freshwater > Lake | place: Democratic Republic of the Congo: South-Kivu... | reverse complement strand
GCCAGTGGCAAGAGGTCTTTGCAGCGTACCTGATCCCGGATATCGTGCTGAAGCCCACTGCAGTTTGGCAGGAACCCAACAACATCCTGTGTTTTGCCGGGCACCCGTCGGGCGATTTTGCCAATTCTGCACACCTGTCTTCGCAAATCACGATCCTGACAAACAAAATTCTGGTCTGCTTTGTTTCACTGGAAGGTTGTGTCAGTTATTGGGTCTGGGAGAACCTGGACTCGGATGACAGCGGTTTTCCAACAAACCACAGAATCCATCGCGGGAAACTCATATGGACCCCATAACAGCAGCAGCACATATGATTGCCGCCAGTCAGGCGTCTGTGTCAAAAGCCGTTTATATATATGACAATGAAACCGACACTTTTCGCCTCTCCGCGAAGGATGTACCGAAGTATGCAAGTCGGCTGAATTCTCGATTCGCAATGTTTCTGTCGTGGCCGGACGACGAACTGGTGGGTTTCGAAATCAGTCAATTTTCGCGTCTGCTGCACCGCATGCGACAGCTTCCGGCATTTTCAATTCTGTTCACCGACAGCACCGTGAAGATCACTCACTCAGTCGACGCCGCTTTGCTGGATACCGGCACTGCGGAACCCTGCGATCTGGCAACGGACGACGGCCAGATTAACAGTATCCACCTGCTGCTGAAAAAATATCGACTGGAAGAATCCACCATCAATCTTGACAGCATGACACTCTGCAATGCATGAACTGCAGTCAATTCACACTCTGCCGCAGACGGCCTGACGGACCGATTTTTGTTGGTGTCCTGCGGTAAGCGGGATGTTTTCCTGCTTCGGCAAGCCTGCTGCTGAACCTTTGTTTTCGCCGAACCGTCACCCCGCCAGCGCATCACTCGTACCCCTGCGAAATGCACCGTCGCGATAGCGATACCGAACACACCTCGCAACAACCAACGCAGCACCGGCTCCACTGTGGTCGCCTGCCTTGCTGATTTCTCTGGCTTTCTGCATCTGTACACTGCGGTTAAGAAAACACCTCTCCCAAGCCATCCCGAAGAGCGGATCTCGGGCTAAAGCCCAAGCTGCACGAATCACACACTTGCAAAAACAACCACCACTTCTCGTGTCTTTCGTGTCTTTCGTGGATCAAACTCAAACCCTCCGATGCATCCGCAGCAATCCTCCCCCAGACGAGGAATCGTGCGGGGGCGACGCTGCACAACACCCGCTCACACCAGCCCGCATTCCCTTCGCGGCTTCACGTCAGACCTGCCTCCTGCCTCCTGCACCCCCACTGACCACTAATTCTCCCCTCGCCACCGTGAAACGCGGGAGAGGGGTCAGGGGTGAGGGGGCAACACCCTGGAAAGCCGCCACACAGACGGTCAAAACGCACGGCACAGAACTCGGGCTGGAAAGCCCGAGCTACGAAAAAAACACACGCGAACTCCCATCCGCCGCTCGCCATACTGAAAACCGAAAACTGAAAACTGACCACTAATCCTCCCCTCGCCCCCGTGAAACGCAGGAGAGGGGTTGGGGGTGAGGGGGCACGTCTCCCTCCCAAGATCACCGCCAGCCTGCCACCCCCCCCCTCATCCCCACCCGTACTCCTGCTCAGTCCGCCCTGACGGACGGTAATCGCACTCGATTGCCGCCCACAACGCCCGTAACGGCAGCACTCGGCATAGAATTCGAGCACGAGCAGGACTACGAGCAGGATAAACGACTCGTTCCGTCCCCAGTCAGATTCGTGGCAATTCGTGGCTGAAAAACCGCCCGCTGCCCCAAACCATGGCATACACACCACACCAATTCAAAAAAACCGTGCGTTACCCTTCGCGTCTTCGCGGCTTCGCGTGAGCCTCACCACTGACCACTAATTCCCCCCCTCGCCCACACGCAGGCAAGAGCGATTATGGGCGATGGGACCAGCCACACTAAAACAACACACGCCAACGCCACACTAACCAACCGCTCCCTCACGGTCGCGGCTCAAAACCCGCCACCCGCCGCCACCCACCTGCGTTCATCCGTGCCAATCCGTGTTCATCCGTGGCAAAAAAAAACCGCCCGGAAAAAACATCCCTGCAAAACATCCGTGGCAAAACTCGCCCACACGCAGGCCAGAGCGATTATGGGCGATGGGACCAGCCACCCCAAAACAACACACGCCAACGCCACACTAACCAACCGCTCCCTCACGGTCGCGGCTCAAAACCCGCCGCCCGCCGCCCCCCAACTGCGTTCATCCGTGCCAATCCGTGTTCATCCGTGGCAAAAAAAACCGCCTGGAAAAAACATCCCTGCAAAACATCCGTGGCAACACTCGCCCACACGCAGGCAAGAGCGATTATGGGCGATGGGACCAGCCACACTAAAACAACACACGCCAACGCCACACTAACTAACCGCTCCCTCACGGTCGCGGCTCAAAACCCGCCACCCGCCGCCACCCACCTGCGTTCATCCGTGCCAATCCGTGTTCATCCGTGGCAAAAAAAACCGCCCGGAAAAAACCGCCCTGAAAAAACATCCGTGGCAAAACATCCGTGGCACCACCACCGGCTGGTCAGCGCTGACCGGATTTCTTTTCCTCGCCAGGAGCCCGCAGCTCAATCGCTAAAAATGCCACCGATCGCTGAATCGCCTCACGATTCATCGCCGCCTGAAGATGCCCGGCTCCCTCAACCCGATAAACCTCAGATCGTACCCCCGCACCACGCAATGCCGTGTGACACGTCATGCTCCAGATCAGCGGTACCAGCTTGTCATCAGTCCCATTGAAGAAGAAAAACGGCGGGTCCTTCGCATCCACAAAGGCTGTCGGCGAAGCCGCCTCAAACTTCTCCGGAACCGTCTTCTGATCACCACCCATCCAGTACTCAGCCCACTTGCCGCCGTCCGGCATCAGCCGAAACTCGGTCGGTGCCCCGCCAGCGACAATCGCCTGCAGGCGAGTATCCAGTTTTTCAGGATCCTCGTCAGCCGCTTTCCCGGTCGTCCCCAGCAAAGCCGCCAGATGACCGCCCGCCGAATACCCTATCGCGCCCAGTCGCGCTGCATCCACCTGATACTCGGCCGCATGCCGACGCACCCACCGCACCGCCATGCGGCAGTCGTCGATCTGCGCCGGAAACTTGTGCTCAGGAGCCAGTCGGTAGTCGATCGCAAAACATGCCATGCCGCGTTTCGCCAGCGAATCCGCATAGCCCCGCAGCTGCTTGCGATTACCCGATCGCCACGCCCCGCCATGAATCACAATCACCGCCGGAACAGGCCCCTCCACCTCGGGCGTAAAAATGTCCAGCAGCAGCTCACGCTCACCCACCCGGCCATACACCACGTCCTCCCGCAGCCGCACCGAAAATTCGGGCGACGCCTCGCTCACAGGAACCTGCTCCCCGGGCTTCTCGTCGCCACGAACAGCTCCCGCACCGCCCAGCAGCCACAGACTCGCCATCAGCCAGCCAAGACGACTCATCACTGCCTCCCCCACCCCAGCTACCACAGCCCCAGTCAGCACACGTTACAACAACTTGCCCGCAACACTGCGTTCAGCAGCTGACCAGCACCGCACCAGACTACCATCTGCTGGACCACCTGGAAACCCAGCAGCTCAGTTCGGCCGTCAAAAAAAATCGGCGACCACCAGGCGATTCCGCAGTAACGAACACAACTCAGCACGCCCGCCGGGGCAGGGCAGCAGTGACGAGTAACTCACTGGGGGTAATTCGACGATATTCGCACCGCCGTTTTATCGGCCGGTTTCTGAATACTGCGGCCTCGATGGCGGAACTGTCGCTGCGGATTTTCCGGCTGCTGCCCGAAAGCCTTCAGAAACGGTGGCCATGCAGGTGGCCGGCACCGCATAAGAAAAGCTCCGGACTGCAGGCATCAAAAATAAACGACCACTCGAAAACGCAGGCATTTTCGAGAGGTCGCTGATGTTTTCGCTCAGTTTCCACGTATAACCCGGCCAGGACTCGAACCTGGAAAAGCAGAACCAAAATCTGCTGTGTTGCCAATTACACCACCGGGTTACTAAACACACGTCTTCCGATCAGTCGTTACGCAGCCGCATACCGTTTTCCTTCAGCTTCTCTCGAATCTCGTTCAACGACGTGACACCAAAGTTGCGACTGGCAAGCAGCTCGTCCGGAGTCCTCTGGCAAAGCTGCCCTACCGTCTGAATGTTCAGGCGAGACATGCACTTGCGAGACCGCACGGAAAGATTCAGGTCGGTCACCAGCTTGTTCATCATCGCCTGCTCTTCAGGAGACAGACTCTGGTCAACAATGTGCTCGCGAGAATGAATCTTGTGCAGATGCTGACCAATCCGCAGCCCATGAGCCTGCAGCAGCTCGCGAATTTCCATCAGCGACGTTTCACCAAAATTCTTGCCCGCCAGCAGCTCCTGCTCACTGACCTCAGTCAGATCACCCAGCGTGACAATATTCATCGCCTGCAGACAGTTGCGGCTGCGAACCGAAAGCTCGAAGTCCGTCACCGGACGACCCAGCAGCTGCTTCATGCGAGCTTCCTGCTTCGCATGGTCTTCGTCGTAGTACATCCCCTGAGTCGCCTCGATGTCCTTCAGGTACAGCTCGGCAAACTGATTGTTCGGGTCGTACTCACGCACACGACGGAAACAAAATGCCGCCGCCTGATAGTTCTCTCGGTCCTCGTACAACAGTCCCAGATTCAGCAAAGCACCAATGTAGAACGGAGGACGCGACAGACTGCGCTCATAAAGACGAATCGCCTCGTCGTCGTTGCCACGCAACGCATTCTCAGCAGCCAGCCAGAACAAAGCCCGCGAATGATGCGGATCCATGTCCACCGCACGCTCAAAATACTCCACCGCTGTCAACGAATCACCCCGGTCCGCCCAGATACAGCCCATCTGGAACGAATACTCGGCTCGACTGGCCGCAGATGCCGCTACACTCCGCAACAGCTTCTCAGCCTCGTCCACGCGACCAGCCGCACGAATCGCCCCCGCTCGACGCAATGCACACCCCACCGGGTCCACACCCAGACGCGACGCCGCTTCAAATCGAGCAGCCGCTTCGTCAGGTCGCCCCAGTGATGTCAGACACTGACCATGAGCAAACAAGGCGACTCCGTCCGCACTGACTGTCGCCAGCAAACGGTCCGCCTGCGACTGACGAGACAGCACGTAGGCTCCCACGCCCGCTCGAGCTACCACGGATTCTCGCTTCTCGCCCGCTTCCACGCGACGAGTCAGGTCACCCACGACCTGACGAATCTCCGTTAACTGCGAGGTCCCTGCCGCATACTCCAGCTGCTGCAGCTGATCCAATGTCAGCAGATTGTCGGATTCGAAAAACTCTTTAATGCTAAAAGGACTGGCTGAGGGCACTTCGTTTGCTTCCTGTGAAACACAAATTCGCGCAATGACGAACGGCATGCACCAAACCGCAATCTGCTAATTCTAACACCCCGGACTCCGCGGAACAAGTCTCGGGATTTTTCGAGAATTCCAGCGAACCACAAACCTCACCCTCTCGGTTACACACCACCCATTTCTTCACAATTTCCTCCCAAAATCCCAGAATAACCCAGCCTCACCACACCCAAATCACCAATTACAGACACCGAAGTCCTTTAATCGCCGCCCCGCCAGCTACACCCCGTTCCACTCAACACTCCCACGTTTTCACCGCTTTTCACCACATAACATTCCCCGCACATGCCGATTTTCTCAGACTGACGATTGCGATTTTCCTCGCCGCCACCGTAGACTGACAACCCAAAGCCTTCACCGGTTCCCCGCCAACTCGCCAATTTGGCCCCGCTCCAGCCCGCTGGACAGGCCGGCACAAACCCACCCCCCCAGGAAAAATTCCCATGCTAGTGATTCCAGGCAACTACGGCAAAGATACCTGCGACGGTTACTCCCGCCGCGCCGTGCTCCGTGTCGGCAGCTCCGCCATCGCCGGCCTCAGCGCCGCAACACTCCTTGAAAAAGCCGCCGGTGCAGCCGAAATCAGCGACGAAGAAGCACGCTACGGCGGCAAAGGCTTCGGCGCCGCTAAAAGCGTCATTATGCTCTACCTGCAGGGCGGACCCAGCCACCTCGACCTGTGGGACCCCAAAACCAATGTCCCCGATAACGTCCGCTCCGTCTTCAAAAATATCGACACCAAACTGCCCGGTGTCCAGTTCACCGAGCTGCTGCCCAAACTGGCTCAGCAGATCGATCGCGCCACACTCATCCGCTCCGTCAGCTACACGCCAGTCGGACTGTTCAACCACACCGCCGCCATCTACCAGATGCTGACCGGTTACACCGCCGACAACGTCAGCCCCTCCGGACAGCTCGAACCACCCAGCCCCAAAGACTTCCCAAATTTCGGCTCCAATATCGTCCGGCTCAAACCGCTCGCAGCACCCATGCTGCCGTTCGTCATGATGCCCCGACCACTGCAGGAAAGCAATGTCATCGGCAAAGCCGGTACCGCCGGATTCCTCGGCCGCGCCTTCGACCCGTACTACCTGTACCCGTCCGGCGATGATATGGACATGGCCAAAATGGAACGCGTCCGCGTTGATGACCTGACCCTGCGACAGGACGTCCCGCTCGATCGGCTCCAGCGCCGCGCTTCCCTCCGCGATACCATCACCGCCGGCATGAAAAGCATGGATAAAGCTGTTCAGCAGTATGCTTTGAACGAATACTACGAAAAGGCCCTCGGTCTGGTGCTCTCTGGCAAAGCCCGTGAAGCCTTCAACCTGTCTTCAGAATCCGCCGAACTGCGCGAAAAATACGGCAATAACACCTTCGGCCAAAGCTGCCTGCTCGCACGCCGTCTGGTCGAAGCCGGTACCCGCGTTGTCGAAGTCAACTGGCCGAAAGTCGCCAACAGCGATAATCACTCATGGGACGTTCACACCGGACTCAGCGATCGCATGAAACGCCAGTCCGCACCCATGCTTGATGCCGCCCTCTCCGCACTCCTCGAAGACCTCGATCAGCGCGGACTGCTCCAGGAAACCCTCGTTGTCGCAGTCGGCGAATTCGGACGCAGCCCCAAACGCGGCGTCAGCACCTCCGGCAACAGCAACAGCGATGACGGTCGCGACCACTGGCCATACTGCTACACCGGTGTCATCGCCGGCGGCGGCATGAAACGCGGTTACGTCCACGGCAAGTCCGACGAAACCGGCTCAGCCCCCGCCGAAAACCCGGTACACCCCGGCGAACTGCTGGCCAGCATCTATCACGCCGTCGGCCTGTACCCCCGACGCACCGTCTACAATCACCTCAACCAGCCTCGCGAAATGGTCAAGAACGACGCCGTTATGCAGTTCTTCGCCTGAACGCTGGCTGACCAGTCCCTGACCACAAACGCCGGTGCCATGGGCTCAAACCCATGGCACCTTGCCTTTTAAGACGCCTGCAAACACGCCGCACAGGCACCACAAGGCCACCTGCATGCAAGACACTGTGACTTCTGACAGACCCGTTCGCTTTGGACTGGTGGGATTCGGAGCCTGGGGCTCACACCATGCCCGCGCCATCCAACAGACTCCCGGCGCAGAACTGGTCATGATCGCCGCCAATTCCGCTCAGTCACAAACTGCCGCAAAAACCGCCTTCCCCCACGTTCCCGTCACAGCAGACTACAGACAGCTGATTGCCTGTCCCGACATCGATGTGGTCGATATCGTCGTGCCGACTCACCTGCATGCCGAAATTGCCTGCGCCGCACTGCAGCACAATCACCACGTGCTGCTCGAAAAACCCATGGCCGCCAGTGAAGCTGACTGCCTCCGAATTCTGGCCGCCGCTGATGACTCACAAAAACTGCTCGGCATCGGCTTCGAACTGCGAATGTCCGCCTTGTGGGGCCGAGTCCACCAGCTGATTCAGGACGGCGCCATCGGCACTCCACAATACTGCCTCATCGAACTTTTCCGCAGACCCTACCGACAGGGATCCGCAGGCTGGCGCTACGATCGCAGCCGAGTCGGTAACTGGATCCTCGAAGAACCTATCCACTTCTTCGATCTGGCCTGCTGGTACTTCAGCCAGCTGGGGGCTCCCGTCGCCATTCAGGCACGCTCCAGCTCACGCGATCCCGCCCGCCCCCTGCTCGCAGATAATTTCACTGCAGTACTCGACTTCCCCGGTGGCGCCTGGGCCGTCATCAGCCAGACACTCGCTGCCTTCGAACACCACCAGACCGTCAAAATCACAGGCACCGCAGGATCCCTGTGGGCGTCGTGGAGCGGAATCATGGATCGCACCACCACTCCCACCTTCTTCCTTAAACAGGGATCAGCGGCCACCGGAGAATCATGGCTGGTGGACTGCGGCGGCCCGGCCGGAGAAGTCTTTGAGCTGCAGCAGCAGATCGCCCGGATGTGCGCCGCAGTACGCGGCAAACAGCCGCTGCATGCCGATGGACGTGACGGACTAAATGCCGTTCAACTGTGCCTCGCCGCTGAACTCGCCGCACAGTCACCTCAGCACTCTCTCAGCCTCGACCCACAGCCCTGATCCTCGAACGCCAGCACGGAAGTCCGATTCATGAACTCCAGCACGGAACGATGGTATCAGGGAATCACTCGCTATCAGTGGACGGTACTCATCATCGCCTCGCTCGGCTGGGTCTTCGATGCCTTTGAGGGTCAGTTGTATAACATCACTCGAGCGGACATGTTGCCACAACTGCTCGAAGTCGCTCCGGACAGCCCGCTGGTCCGTCTGTGGGGCGAACGGCTGCTGGGAGTTTTTCTGCTGGGAGGAACACTCGGAGGCTGGCTGTTCAGTTCGCTGGCTGATCGCTGGGGCCGACGCCCGGTCATGGGACTGACCATCCTGTTCTATTCTGTCTTCTCCGGACTCACAGCATTTGCCACCAGCATTGAACAGGCCGGTGCTCTGCGATTTCTGGTCGCCATGGGAGTGGGTGGCGAATGGGCCGTTGGAGCCGCTCTGGTTTCCGATGTCTTCCCGGCTCGCGCCCGCGCTCAGGCCGGAGGCATCTTCCATGCCACCAGCGTGGCCGGACTTTGGCTGGCCGCCGCAGCCGGACTGGCCGTTGGAACAGAATGGCGCACCGCCTATCTGCTGGGAATACTGCCCGCACTCCTGTGCGTCTGGGTGCGAGCAGGTCTGGAGGAACCGGAAAGCTGGCGCCGCGCGAAACTGGAACACCCCGATCAGGCCGGCAGCTTCCGCGCCCTGCTGCAGGACAGTCGTTACCGAGGTCGGGCGATCGGGGGAGCACTGCTGGCAATGGTCGGACTGGCGACATTCTGGGGAGTCGTCATTGCCGGACAGGATCTCACCGCTGAACTGCTGAAAGCCCGGCAGGACCCCGCTGCAGCCGCCAAATCTCGCATCGCCTTCGGCTTTGTGCAGACAGCCGGCGCCGGACTCGGCATGCTCTGCTTCGGACCACTCTCAGAAAAACTGGGACGACGCGGCACCTTCGCCCTGATGCACCTCATGGCTGCTGTCCTGACACCCGTCATCTGCTGGGTGCCGTTCCGGTTCAACAGCTATCCGCTGATGCTGTGCCTGCTGCCGCTGTTCGGCTTCTTTGCTCAGGGCATCCATGCCGGCTACGCCATCTATTTCCCCGAGCTGTTCCCGCCGCACCTGCGGGCCACCGGAGCCGGCTTTTGCTTCAATACCGGCCGAATACTGGCTGCACCAATGCTGATCTGGGGATCCGCCGAACTCAAACTGCGAATGCCACTGCAGCAGGCCGTCACACTGCTGGGAGGACTGTTTGTACTGGGACTGCTGATCCTGCCGCTGCTGCCCGAAACCAACACCCCACGAAATTCACAAACCCGCAACCCGGCAAACTAGTGCCTCCGGACATCCGACTCAAAATGCTCACACCCAAATACCCGCTCCCTCACGGTCGCGGCTCGACTGACCACTGACCACAAAATCCTCCCCTCGCCCCCGTGAAACGGGGGAGAGGGGACGGGGGTGAGGGAGCCATGGCATCCATGCCATAGAGAGCAGATGCGAGAAAGTTGAGAGGAGAGCAGACAGTTCAACACACACCTCAGCAGCCCACTGCATCTCCCTTCGCGGCTTCGCGGCTTCGCGTGAGACAAACTGCCCGCACCCCAAACGCAGAACCACAGAACTCGGGCTGGAAAGCCCGAGCTACATAAACGACCCACCCGCGGACTCCCGTCCGCGGCTCGCCTGGCGGCCACGCAATCCTCCCCTCGCCCCCGTGAAACGGGGGAGAGGGGACGGG
>Ga0172376_10009155_pt1 | contig 10237 bp, 5 predicted proteins | sample Lak35m_FD_121114 | JGI IMG/M metagenome (GOLD analysis project Ga0172376, IMG submission 121114) | Freshwater microbial communities from Kabuno Bay, South-Kivu, Congo - kab_092012_35m | ecosystem: Environmental > Aquatic > Freshwater > Lake | place: Democratic Republic of the Congo: South-Kivu... | reverse complement strand
CGTATGGTTAGTCAAGGAACTAATGCTCTTGCCTCATCCATAGTTCTGGTATGTCGCCCACGCCCCCAAGACGCACCGAAAACCACCCGTCGCCAATTCCTCAAAGAACTAAAAGCAGACCTTCCCCCAGCTCTCAAGCTCTTACAACAAGGCAACATCGCGCCGGTTGACTTAGCCCAAGCCAGTATAGGCCCCGGTATGGCTATCTTCTCCAAATATGCTGCTGTATTAGAACCTGATGGCAAGTCCCTACGGGTACGCAGCGCACTCCAATCTATTAACCAAATTCTGGATGAGTTCCTCACTGAACAAGAAGGGGAATTTGATAGCGATACCCGCTGGGCGCTCACCTGGTTTGAGCAACACCAATTCTCTGATGGTCTCTATGGTGATGCGGAAACTCTCTCTAAAGCTAAAAATACTAGTGTTCAAGGTCTGGTAGAATCGGGCATTTTAGAGGCTAAGGCGGGTAAGGTCAGACTCCTCAAACGAGAAGACCTCCCTAAAGACTGGAAACCAGAAAACGATACCCGTATGCCAATCTGGGAAATTACTCAACATCTTATCCACTGTCTCCTTTTTCAAGGGGAAGTGGGTGCGGCTAAACTTCTGGCTCATCTGGAAAGTAGTCCCTACTTGGCCAGAGACTTGGCCTATAGATTGTATAACCTGTGCGATCGCAAGGGATGGAATCAAGAGGCTATAGCCTATAATAGTTTAGTTATATCCTGGACGGAAATTACCCGATTAGCCAACCAATATAGAACCCCTAGTGATCACCAAATTAGTCTTTCTTTATGAGCGCTATTGTTTTTAATGACCAAAATCGTGCATTATAGTTAATAACTGCATTAATAACATATATAAAAAACTCATGGCAATAAGTAATCGGGAACGTGTAGGAAGGGCACTTGATTCCCTTAAAGAAGGACTCTACCCCTTTGTGGACAGAGAAATGAAACAAACCTATGGTAAACAATGGACTACTATGGCCATAAATTGCCTCCCGGAAAGCTACACGTCCCGAAAAACAGGAGATATTATCTTTCAAGAAGATGTATCAGCCCTACTTATTGTTCTGTGGGAATATTGGAACGACGTTTTTAAAAAAACTCTGGGGAGAAGCGATCGCTCATTGGTGAGTGAGTTAAGAGAGACGCGCAACAGCTGGGCCCATAGCAGTTCATTTTCTTTAGATGACACTTACCGGGCTTTTGACAGTATTACTAGGCTGCTAAATGCAGTTTCTGGGGATACCCAGGAAGTGGAAAAGCAAAAACAAGAAATCCTCAGAGCCCGGTATGAAGAACAGGCTAAAAGAGAAACAAGACGCAAAGCAGAAGCACCGACGGAAGGACAACCATCCTCTGGGTTAAAACCATGGAGAGAAATTGCTACACCTCACCCGGATGTGGCATCAGGTCGCTACCAACAGGCAGAATTTGCTGCTGACCTGTGGCAAGTGTATCAAGATGAAGGTTCTGATGAATACCGCCTCCCTACAGAATTTTTCCGACGCACCTACTTGACGGAAGGACTGAAAAAACTCCTCTCCAATGCTCTGATTCGCCTTACGGGTAAGGGAGGAGACCCAGTAATTGAATTACAGACTAACTTTGGTGGTGGCAAAACCCATGCTATACTTGCTCTGTATCATATATTTTTTGGACTAAAACGTCAGGAATTACCCGGACTGGATTCAGTATTTGAAGAAACATCTATTAAGGAATTACCCCAAAACGTCAATACGGTGGTGATAGTGGGTAACAAAATTTCACCTGGTACTATTTATAAAAAATCAGATGGGACTCAAATACGTACCCTGTGGGGAGAAATAGCCTGGCAACTGGGAGGGAAGGAGGGTTATGAAATGGTGAGAGACAGCGACCAAACAGCTACTAATCCTGGTGATACTCTCAAACACCTATTTAACCGCTATGCTCCCTGTATGATATTAATAGATGAGTGGGTTGCTTACGCTCGCCAACTTCATGAACAACCGGATCTCCCAGGAGGGAGTTTTGATACCCACTTTACTTTTGCCCAGACCCTGAGCGAATCAGCAAAAAATGCGGACCGCACTCTGTTGGTAGTGAGCATTCCCTCCTCCTCTGATAACGAAATAGGTGGAGATAGGGGGAAACAAGCCCTGGACAGATTAAAAAATGCTATGGGTAGGGTAGAATCTCCCTGGAGACCATCCAGTGCGGAAGAGAGTTTTGAAATAGTCCGTCGTCGCCTATTTGAGACTACTACAAATCCAGACCTATTTGTGGAAAGAGATAGGGTGATTCGGGCATTCTATGATATGTATCGCCACCAAAAGCAAGAGTTTCCTAGTGAATGCGCAGAAGCCAAATATCAAAACCGCCTAAAAGAGTCTTACCCCATACATCCGGAAATATTTGATCGCCTTTATTCAGACTGGTCAACTCTGGATAAATTTCAGCGAACTAGGGGAGTATTGCGTCTAATGGCAAAAGTAATCCATTCTCTTTGGGAAAGGGAGGACAAAGGTTTATTGATTATGCCAGGTCAGATTCCTATGGATGATGCTCAAGTTCAGTCAGAACTAACAAGATACCTGGATGACAACTGGGTTCCCATCATCGAAAAAGATGTGGATGGAATAAACTCCCTTCCTCTAGAGATAGACAGGCAAAACACTACCCTTGGTCGTTACTCTGCTTGTCGGAGAGTTGCGCGCACCATATACCTAGGCTCAGCGCCCATTCAACGGGCGGCCACCCTAGGATTAGAAGAACAGCGGATAAAACTTGGCTGTGTGCAACCTGGGGAAGTGGTAGGAAATTTTGTGGATGCTCTTAGACGATTAACAAATAGATCTACCTACTTATACATTGATGGTAGCCGCTACTGGATTTCTAATCAACCCAATGTTACCCGTACAGCACAAGATAGAACCAACCAATTTTTAGAGGAATTATACAAAGTTACAGAAGAAATAATTAGAAGATTAAAAAGCGAGAAAGAACGGGGTGAATTTGGAGCCATTCATGTTGCTCCGGATTCTAGTAGCGATATACCCGATGATCCTAACCTAGGAGTGAGAGTTGTAGTTCTTAGCCCTGAACTGCAACACAATAAAGCTAAAAAAGATAGCAGTGCTGTAAAATGGATAAATGATGTTTTGAATCATAGAGGAACTAGTCCCCGCTATTATAAAAATACCTTAGTATTTGTTGCTGGGGAAGAAGACAACATAGAAAATTTAAACAAGAATGTTGCCCAGTATCTAGCATGGAGTTCCATATTGGATGACAAAGACATATTAAACCTCAATGCTTCACAGACTAAACAAGCTACAACTCAAAAAGAACAGTCAGAAAAGTATGTAAAAACAATTTTGAACCAGACCTATCAATGGTTGATTTTACCCGAGCAACCAAATTCCCAGGAAGTGATAAAAATTAACTGTGAACGAATGTTAGGGGATAATTCTCCTATATTAAGAGCTAGTCGCCAACTAGTAAATGATGGACAACTGATTAGGGAATATGACAGCAGCAACCTAAGAATGGAAGCACTAGACAAATACCTATGGAGAGACACCAACCACATAGATCTCAAACAGCTGTGGGAATACTTAGCGCAATATGTATATCTACCCCGATTAAAGAACTCAGAAGTGCTATTAGAAGCAGTAAAGACCGGACTTCAAAACACAGATACACAGAATCACTTTGGTTATGCAGAAGGTTGGCAAGAGAGCAAACAGAAATATATAAACCTAGTGGTATTTCGTAACATAACACCTAGCATCAGCAGTGAGAACCTGATTGTAAAACCCGAAATAGCGACAAAACAGCTAGAAGAGGAGGAAGCCAAAGAATCCACCCCACCCAGTAGGAGTGAAAGCACCAGTAAAAAACTGACCCATCCTATCGAACCCACCCCACCTGAGAGAACCAGAGAGACCAAACCCCAGCTCAAGAGATTTCATGGCACGGTGGAGATTGACCCTTTACGAATTAATCGCGATGCTCCTGCGATCGCCAATGAGATAATTCAGCATTTAACCAGATTAAAAGATGCTAAAGTTAGGATAGTATTAGAAATTGAAGCAGACATTCCCGATGGTGTGCCTGATGACGTGGTGCGCACTGTCACCGAAAATTGTCGCACCCTCAAATTTAACAGTCAGGCCTTTGAGCAGGAGTAAAGTAAAGTGATAAAAAGGTAGGGGAGTATGTCAATTTTAGTTCAGATGATTCCTATGATTGCAGTCAAAGAACAAGACCGGTTTTTTACACCTGAAGAGTATTTTTGCTGGGAAGAACAGCAGTTAGAAAAGCACGAGCTAATCGATGGTCGCGTATATGCAATGAGTGGTGGCACACAAAATCACAGTGCGATCGCAATTAATTTTTTATTATTAATTCGGTCTCATCTGCGAGGAAGTACATGTCAAGTTTTTAACTCAGACTTAAAGGTTAATATCCTTGGAACTTCTAACTATACTTATCCAGATTTGAGTGTAACTTGTGACAATCGAGATCGGGAGCATTCCCTCTATATTACCTATCCCTGTTTAATCGTTGAAGTTCTATCGAGCGGTACTGAGGCATATAATCGCGGTAAGAAGTTTGAAAAGTACAGACGTAATCCCAACTTGATTGATTACGTATTAGCCAGCTCTGACGAAATTGCAATTGATATTTATCACAAAAATGAGACAGGTGACTGGTTAATTCTGAGCGATCGCCCAGGTGAGCGGGTGGAGCTAAAAAGCATTAGCTTGAGTTTGCCGATCGAGGAGTTTTATGAGGAAATTGTTTTCCCGGATCTGATCCAATAATAGGACTTGCGGTGTAATTACCAAAGAGGAAGGGCACCGCACCACCAAGAAATTTTTTTGCCAAAGTACTAGGACAGTGCACCAAGCATTTGATAACTTATTAATTGATTGGCAACAAAACTATAAATTACTAAATTACGGAAGGATCACCTTGAGTTACCATCGAGATGCGATCGCCCCCCACGGCGGAGAGTTAATAAACCGAGTTGCTTCACCAGAACAAAAAGAATTTTTTCGTGCTAAAGCTGATTTCCTACCGAGAGTGATCCTGGATGAGCGGGCTGTTTCAGACTTAGAAATGATAGCCATTGGTGGTTTTAGTCCCTTAACTGGTTTTATGAACCAGGTGGACTACAACCGTGTAGTAGAGGAAATGCGTCTGGCTAATGGTGTAGTTTGGTCAATTCCCATCACTTTGTCTGTGACAGAAGAAGTGGCAAGTCCTTTACAGGTGGGTGGGTTAGTACGTCTAGATAACTCCCAAGGTGAATATATTGGCGTGTTGGAACTCAGTGAAAAATATACCTACAATAAAAAGCGCGAGGCTGCGAATGTCTATCGCACAGACGAAGCCCAACATCCAGGAGTTCAAGTAGTATATGCCCAGGGTTCTGTGAATCTGGCTGGGGATATCTGGTTACTGCAACGTGATGCTCACCCCCACTTTCCCACCTACCAAATAGACCCTGCAGCTTCTCGACAAATGTTCCGGGAAAAAGGCTGGAAAACTATTGTGGGCTTTCAAACTCGTAACCCCATTCACCGGGCCCATGAATACATTCAAAAGTGTGCGTTAGAAACTGTTGATGCTCTATTTCTACATCCCCTGGTGGGCGCTACCAAGGAAGATGATATTCCAGCGGATGTTCGCATGCGCTGCTATGAAATTTTAATCGAGCATTATTATCCCTTGGATCGGGTAATTCTAGCAATTAACCCTGCTGCTATGCGCTATGCTGGACCTAGGGAAGCTATCTTCCATGCAATAGTTCGTAAGAACTATGGTTGTACCCATTTTATAGTAGGTAGAGACCATGCGGGTGTGGGCGACTATTATGGTACTTATGATGCCCAATATATCTTCGATGAGTTTCAACCTTCAGAACTGGGCATTGTACCAATGAAATTTGAACATGCTTTCTATTGTACCCGTACGAAACAAATGGCTACCACTAAAACTAGTCCTAGTACCCCAGGAGAGCGAGTTCACCTCTCAGGGACAAAGGTTAGAGAAATGTTGCGTCGTGGTGAATTACCGCCACCTGAGTTTTCTCGTCCTGAGGTAGCAGCAGAATTGGCACGAGCCATGCGTATTGGACAAACAGCTTTGGTATAGTATACTACCTAGAGTACCCGTTGACATTTGGCAAATTGCAGATAACCTAGGAGAGTGTAATTTCAAACTTTACTTTTTAGCTCTTTGCCATTTAAGCTATTAGCTGATGGACTCGGGGGTACTAGTTAACTTATGAAACGGCGTGGATTTTTACAACGAATTGGTTCCATACTGGGAACTGCAGGATGGACTAATCTTGCATGGTCAGGTTTAGGAGGTCAGTATTATCAAGCGTTAGCAACACCCTCTAGTCACAAGTTGGCTCTGTTAATAGGTATTAATAAGTACCCAGAAAGTCCCCCATTGAGTGGCTGCTTAACCGATGTTGAGTTACAAAAAGAACTGTTAATTCACCGTTTTGGGTTTTTGAGTTCTGATATACTGACTTTAACCGAGGAACAGGCCAGTCGAGAATTTATTGAAGCGGCCATTTCTGAGCATTTGATTAAGCAGGTTAAGACTGATGATGTGGTGGTTTTCCATTTTAGTGGTTATGGCACCCGTGTTGAATTAGAAAATTTACCAGGGGGGGCTCATGCTTTAATCCCTGTGGATGAACGTGCGTCGGATGGATCTAACAACCCAGAAGATAATAATTTTGCTAACTACCTGTTAGAAGAAACCCTGTTGTTATTATTGGGTTTAGTTCCCACGGATAAGGTAACAGCAGTGTTAGATACTGGTTATTATCCCAAAACCATATCCCAACCTTCTGGGTTGAGATTTCGCTCCCTGGTGACCCCCCCAACCAAGAGATTAAATCCCCAAGAGCTGAATTTCTTGAACCATCTCCTAACAGGGGGTTTGCCCATAAATAATGGCATCGCCAAGGGAGTTAGTTCAAGCAAGAATGAGTCCGTAATTTTAAGGGCCAGTTCACAACCCGACCAATCGCCAGGGGAGTCCCTGTTTTATGGTTTTAGTGCAGGTTTATTTACCTACGCCCTGACCCAGTATCTTTGGGAAGTTATACCGCCCAAAACTATTCATATTTTTCTATCTGACATTAATAATTATATATATAAACTAGGTAATCGTCAACAACCAGATTTGTTAACCTTAAATACAAAGGAAAATTCCCCATCCGTTTTAATTACCGATTTAATTACCGAGAATTTTCCCATGGAAAGCGCTCAGGGGGTAATTACCAGTATTGACCAGGAGGGGAAAACAGCCCAGTTATGGTTGGGAGGATTACCACCCCAAGTATGGTTACATTATGGTGTTAATTCCAGATTTACCGCAGTTGGGGGAGAAAAATTAATCTTGAAGTCTCGTAGCGGTTTGACAGCAAAAGCACAAGTTCAAGATACACCAGTTAATTCCTTACAGGTTGGTCAATTAGTGCAAGAGACAGTGCGTGTCCTATCTCGTAATATTAACCTCATGGTAACCCTAGATTCAGGACTGGACAGAATTGAGCGTGTAGATGCTACTAGTGCTTTTTCTGCTTTAACTCGCATGGTAAATGTCACTTTACCAGAGGGGAGCGCTGATTATCTTTTTGGTAGATTATCAGGTCTCCCCGCTCGTTATGGTTTATTTTCCCTTGGTGGTGAACTCCTAGAGAATACAGCTGGGGAAGCAGGAGAATTAGTAAAAGTGGCAGTGCAAAGACTAACTAGGAAATTTTCTCAATTACTGGCAATCAAATTATGGCGATTGACAGAAAATCAGGGTTCTTCTCAATTGTTCGTGAAAGTCAGCTTGGAAGTTGTTACCAAAAATCCCCAGTCTGGTACAATTTCACGTCACCTAGTGTGGGAAAGGGAAACCTCTCCTGTTTCCTTACAGGATAGGACAAGCCAAAAAAGAGTTGTAGACCAATCAGCAGCTGTTCCTACTGTTGCGGTTAATAGCATCATGGTCTACCAGGTGGTCAATTTTGGCGATCGCCCAATTTATTGTATGCTAGTAGGGTTAAATAATCATAAAACTCCTGTAGCTTTTTACCCATGGGCAATTTCCTCTGTAAATGTGACTGATAATAAACCTGAGTTAGAGCAGATTGTGATTGCTCCGGGGGGATCACTTCAATTTCCCCAGAATGGTCAAAGTTTTAGTTGGTTATTGCCGAAAAAGTCCTTATTTTGCGAACACCAACTGATTTTCAGCACTTCTCCTTTTACCAAAACCTTATTAGCTTTAGCAAGCTCCTATAGGAAATTTACAGATCAACAGTCTATTAGTGAATTATTTAATCCTCTGGATGTGACTCAAGCCATATTAGAGGATTTGCATTTTGCTAGTAGTGTTACTCCCAAGTCGGAAGGTAGTGTGAGTGGTACTGATTCTTATGCACTAGATGTGAACAACTGGGCAAGCCTAAACTTTGTTTTTCAATCAGTTTAAAACTACCTGTTCCTTACTTTTTTTTGTGTAACCACGTCCAGACTTGTGATACTTTGTCTGCAATTTCCGTCTCAAAAATCAATAGGATAGGAACAACTATCAAGGAAACTCGGTTGGGTACAGGCAAAGCAAAACTGATTAACAGGGAAAGAATCAAAACTATGGTAGCGATGCGACGAGAGTGCATAATCTGGAACACTTTTTGATAATGCTCTTGACTATAGCTCCGGGTACGGTTAATGATAGCGAGATTCAAGTGAATTAGCCCATCTATGGATAGGCAAACTGTTACAAACACAATATCAACAACAGCTTCTAGATTGAATTCGCCAATCCAGGATGTTCGCTGACCGAAGTTATAAAGTAAAGCAGTTGCGAAAGGTAATATGCAAACCATCATCAAGGATAATCCATTTATCCAGAGCGTGGCATGCTGGTGCCTTACTACTAAATCATTGATGCGTCTTTGGTTATACCAAAAAGCGAAAAGTATAATAAAAGCTAGTCCATAATCTATAAGGAAGTTGGATGACTCCCGTATCAGCTCACCAATTCCAGTAGTTGATTCGGGCCTAGGTAGTTCCAACACCAGCAAGGTCATGGCAATAGCATAAATGGCATCAATTAGACCCCCGAGTTTTTCTTTGTCCATAGATTTTTCAGAAATCTCCATATTACTCAGTGTACTGAGATCTTTTTATAGAAAGGCAAGGATGAAGTTGATGGGAAAAGGCTGGGTAGGGCTCGCCTCCTCCCACTCAAGGCTAGGGCGGCTGTAAGTGAATTAATTACCTATAAATACCGCCTATACCAGGACAAATTCCTCAAGTAGCTCGCTTTCCTCTAGAATGGTTTTCAAATGATCGGGCAAGCCATCCAGACTAATGGTATAAGTCTCAGGGTAAGACTGTTTACTGAACACCAAGTAATTCAGCACACTATCGTCAATGGACTTGAGTTGAGTAATATCTAATACTAAGGCTGCTAATCCCGAAAGCCGTTCGAGGGCGCTTTGTAGGTGCTTGAGTTGACTAACTACTAGGTTACCAGACAGAGCTAGGGTGGCAACGCCATTTTCAAAGGAGATTAGATCAATATCGAAGTCGGTTCCTGTCGGTACTACGCGGCAGCGTACTTTTATTTCGCTTACATTAGTAGGCAGGGTGACCGTTAAGGCCTCCTGATCAAAGTCATAGTAATGCTGTCCGTTAAGCCATACTTCAGCCAGGCGAATACTACCTTTAGGTAGTATGTCCGGGGCCACCCGCAGCAGGTTATCCGACCAAGCTCCCGGTTCAGGGCTGAAGAAAAAGTCCATTGGTTGCTTATTTATTAACAGGTTGGTGTAAACTGCGGCTAGAAAACACAATTCAAAGGAGTGATAACCAGCCATAGAGTGGCTGCCTTTGTTCCGCTCAGTGCCAAGGGCGTAGGGTTGGCCATTAGCCAGCACATTAAAGTAAATCCCGCCAGCATCGTAATCGAGAAACCAACCATTGTAGAAGGCAGAACCTTCTCGGGCATAGCGCAGATACTCTGGTTTATCGTCATAAACTCCAGCCATGATGTAGTAAGCTAAAATGCCTTGCTCCTGCTGCCACCAGGCTTTGCGATCATGCCAAACCAAGCGATAAAGCTCTTCTCCATCCTTTAAAGTACGCTCCATCATGTCGTACCAGCCACCTCTTTGATTATCACAGCCTGCTGATGGAATGATATTAGCAATCTTG
>Ga0172376_10009152_pt1 | contig 10240 bp, 12 predicted proteins | sample Lak35m_FD_121114 | JGI IMG/M metagenome (GOLD analysis project Ga0172376, IMG submission 121114) | Freshwater microbial communities from Kabuno Bay, South-Kivu, Congo - kab_092012_35m | ecosystem: Environmental > Aquatic > Freshwater > Lake | place: Democratic Republic of the Congo: South-Kivu... | reverse complement strand
ATGATCGGGGCAAGTGCGGGGACGAGTGCTTGGATCATTGGTACTCCCAGATCACTTTGGACGGCAGGCCATGGCCACCAAGCCCAAGGTGGATGAAGTTCTTTGCAATGCCGATGCGGTGGAAGCCGTGCTTCAGCGCCAAGCGGATCAGCTCGTACCGATCAGAGCCATTCGTGCACGCCACGTCGCAGCACATGCCACGGGTGTGCTCGCCATCAGATCGGCCTTTCCTGGCCTCCACAGGGTGCGTGGGGTGCCTGTAGCCACTTGTGATGGTCATGGCCTTGCCGTACTCCGTGCGAAGCGCCTGGAGGCGTTCCATGAACTCAGGCAGCATCCCATTCAGTCCGGTGTGCTTGCAATCAAACTCTGCCTTGCTGAAGTTTGGGTAGTCTGACCAGTTCATGATTTTGCGACGTAGTGAATGACGACCACAGGACGGCCACGACCACCATGGCTGACGGTGCGCACCTCTTGAACAGGCAGACCAGACAGATGCGCGACGACGTCTTGCTTGGACAGGCCAGTGGCGTCTGACAGGTCTTTGACCGTCCTTGGGTTCTCACGAACCATCTGCATGATCTGCTCTTGCATCAGTGCCCTTTCCAATGGCTGGCCAGGAAGCCAACCAGCGCCGAAAAGCCGGACGCGATGCTCATCCCAAGCCAGAGGCCACCTTTGGACTTGTTGGCCAGGGCCACAAGCTCCTCAAGCTGGCGCTCCATCTTGTCCATTTTTTTGTCCATGTCCTGCACGCGCTGCCACAGAACTCCATACTTCACGAGGTCAATGCCGCTGTCTTTCTCATCCGCCATGTCAGGACACTCCAGCATTAAAGGCCTTCGCCTGGTGTGACGTAGACGGTAGTCGCGCCAGAGGCCAGACCGCTGAAGAAGGTGTCCTTGTTGAAACGGATGATCTCCACTGCACCAGGCACCAAGACAATGGCATCCGAAGGCGTGCCAGCCACAGGAGCGACAGCAGCGGCCTGGGCCAATGCCGCCGTGGTGCCAGTGCCCAAGAACACGGTGTTCGAGCCTGCGTTCACAAAGCGGTATTGGCCTGTGGCTTGAGCGTTGAACTTCTCGTAGACGGGAGCCTGCACGCCAGCAGGCGCAACGGCTGCGGCCGCCACGACGACGGTCTTGCCTTGCGGGTTAAAAGGAATCTGTGATCCAGTAGCCATGATTTTTACCTTTCAGTGTGTTTACAGTTTTCAAAGTGCCAGCGTTTCATTGTGTTCACGCCGCCTGATTTAGAGCAATGAGGACAAACAACAATGGCTTGTTCTTTTCCTCGCCTGACTTCAGACAAACGCTGTCTGTGCTCATCACTCAATTTTTTTCCTAGTTTTGCTTCGGACATCTTGCGTTTTGATTCATCGCTACGCTTTGTGCCAATCAACGCCTGCGCCACTTTTCTGGCGTGTTCCGCAGTCTTTGGCTTTCCACGCTTTGCCTCAGACATTCGTTTTCGTGTTTCTTCGCTGTGCTGCTTTCCAAACATATTGTGGTTTTCGCCACGTTGAGAAACAGACATCTTGCGCTTGGTTTCCTCAGAGTGTTTAAGCCCATGCAGCCCTTCGCCGCCATTAGTCAAATTACAGAGTCTGATGCCAAGCCTGCGAAGCTGGTCAATACGCTCCATCTCAATAAAAAAAGCCAATTCTTCGTCAACATTATCGACAACCATGCGAACAGAAAAGCCGCCAGCCTTTGCAACAATCCGCTTCCAATACTCGCTTCGCTTGTTGGTTGAAGTCGATCTACGAGCATGGCCTTTTCCAACGTAAAACACGCTGGAAGTGTCTGGCCTAATATGCTCGTAGACGTAGAACATGACTTCAGTTTACCGTGCGATTTGGGAATTGGTGGCCATGACGACTCCTTAAACAAAATATGTTGCAGTGATTTGCCAATACGCGCCAGTTTGGTTGATCGTTGGTATGTTTTGAATCTGACTGGATGATTGAAGAATAGATCCGCTGATGTTAGGCCAGTTTGAACCTCCACCGTATATTGCAGACGCAGAAGTGGAAGACGACACGAATGGAAGTCCTCCAATGGCTTGTGCTCCAGCATTCACTCCATCATTTGCGTAAAGGCTAACCGTGACCTGCCTCCCTATTTTTGTGTAGGTCGCAAAAATCAAAGATGGCGCTGTTGTCCACGCAGAAAAGTCTGGAGTCCAGGTGCCTTCTTCGTAGTCAGAAAGCAGTTCGCTTGTTCCTAAGCCTGGCGTGGCAGAAAAATCAATGCCTTTGCCTGCTGTCCCAATGACAAGATTTCCATCGGTGATGACCTGATCGCCGTATCGTGTTGATGGGTTTCCAACTGTTTTAAGCATAATTTCACCTTTCCATTTCAATTAAGCTGCAGGATATGTGGCTGTCAACTGCCAAAACACAGGGCCAGCAGTAAGTGATTGTGCCGGCACGTGGGAAATAGTTGTTGACGACGTTGTAATTGTTGCGGCAAATCGCTTTGCAACATCCCCCGATGACATTTGCGCAGTTCCGCCTACACTTGAACTTGATGTAAATGGAAGCCCTGTAATTGTTGAGTAATCAGCACAAGCGCCTCCATACGCATTGATAAAAACTGTGACTTGATTCCCAATTTTGATGTACTTGGCAAATGCGACAGTCGGCGCGGTACTCCAGCTTGCAAACCCAGGCGACCACGTATTTTCAGAGTACGACAGATTAGCGTCGAGAATATCGCCACAATTTACGAATGTGCTTGTTCCGCGAGAAGATGCGTCTAGTCGAGCAACGCAGTTCGTCATCTGCACGTTATTGACAAAACAGTTTGTTGGTGCATGCAATGGGAGATTTGGTTGATTGCCTGCACCAGCATCAGGGAAACGCACTCCACTTATGGAAACCGATCCTATCACTGTGATACCAATACTGCATTTTGCATTTGGTACGTTAATGATCGCAATGTCTTTTGCAGAACTAATTTGGTCGAAAGTGATGCAGGTTGTGGATGCTGGCGTTGCTGCCGCAATACCTTCTACTGCAAGGCCACTAATGCCCGTGTATGCGCCACCAAAGTAACAACAGCCATCAGCGGTGATATTTATCATCTGCGCTTCTGCATTCTGTGTCATGTAATAAGCCCATGCGCCGTCGCCTACGTTTGTGGCTTCCAGATTTGTGTAGCTGTTGTAGATGTTTTCTTTCACATCAGCAGCGTAAAAGCCATACAAGGTAGAACCAACAGAACGGACGTTTGTGTAGTCGTTCATGTACAGAACGCCTGTGAAGTTGAACGCTATTCTACTGTTGAAGATTTGAATATCGTTAAATGCACACTGCGTAATGACAGAGTTGACATTACCTGTACGCAAACGAATTCCGGCACAAACAGCAGAACCTTCCGAGCAGTTAATTCTAAAGCCGCCAATCTTGCAGCCAATCATGTATTCGTTGTCGGCAGTAGGCCCAATCACCAAGGCCTCTTTGACTAACGATGACGCAAAGTTGATAATCGTTACATTCCCGCCATCGCCAACAATGTTCAAATTTCCAGTTGTTTGCAGAGTATCCGTGACCTTATAGACACCTGCCGGGATATAAAGAGTAGATGGATGCGTTGCTGTAATGTAGGTTGAGCCAGTAGTTAATTGGGTGGCGTCAATCGCCGCCTGAATTGCAGCCGTATCATCCGTCACCCCATCACCCACAGCACCGAAGTCTTTGACGCTGACGGTTTCGCGCAGTTTGGCTTGTACGGTAGTGGGGACAGCACCAAGGCCTGCAGGGTCGTATTGCACGTCAGCAGCATTGATCCCACCCAAAACCACATCGCTATAACGCTCAGTTGCAGCAGGAGCGCTGTAGACCGTACTGCCATTCTTGTTCATCACGCGAATGCTGTAGTCGCTGTTGACGTACAGACGAGCAGGCGTGCCGTTGTTAACTGGATAGCCACCTTCGGTGCGGATCGGTTGGCCAGCAAGCTGCGTCAATGCAGCGTCCCAATACACATTTATTGGGTTGACCTGTGGGTCAAGGTTGGCTGCGCCAATCCAGATATAGCCGTTTTCCAGCGGCTGCCCATCCGTCTCCGTGAAGATCGGGAAGGTGGGCTGAATGCTGAGTGCGGACATTACTGGTTCTCCTTGGATTGGTTCATTGCGAAAGAATGATCGAAGCCACGCAAGCAGCCATGCGATCCATCTGCGAATTGTTGTAAGCATCGAGTCATCCTCATTCTCCTAGTGCCCGCTTGACACGCGCGCGAGTTTTTGCGTCCTTGATGCCCTTGGCCATCAAACGGAAGCTGGTCATGACTGGCGCCGGTACGCCTGACGTGCCTGAGATGGCTACGTCCATCAGACCGGCAAGCACGCTGGCTGTGTTGCTTGTGTTCACAGTGCCAGGAGGCACAGTCAGCACGTCCTTGGCCACGTCGTTGATGGTGCGCAACTGCTCGGCGCCCTTCTTGCCGAAGACGAAGTCGAGTTTGCCGTTCTTGTCGAGGTTGGTGATGACACGGTCAAGCTGGGCCGGCGACACGACGCGGTTTCCGAACTGGTCAGGCGCCACGTTGCGCAAGGCCTCCTCCTTGATGTACTGGAGCGTGCCGCCCTGCAGTTCCTTCCAGGCCTGCATGCCCTTAGGACCCTCGGTCTGGAGCAGGCGGCGGATCTGGCGGACGGTGTCGAGCGAGGTCCCTGGGTCGATGATCGATCGGTTGAGCACCTCCTCCAACGCGATGGCGCGGTCAGTGGTACCACGCTTGAAGCCGAGCAGGTTCTTCACCAAGCCGATGTTCTCGTAGTCGGCCGCGTAGCGAGCGCGGGCTGCACGGGCCTGTTGGTACAGGTTGCCGCCAAGCCCCTCGGTCTGGGTGTCGATCAGCTGCTTGAGCTCACTGGCCACACGTACATCGTTGGGGTCATTGCTCTTGACGAAGCGGTTGATCGCCTTACGCAACGCCTCGGCTTGACCAAGACTGACCTCGCCGATCTGCAAGGTGCCGTCGGCTAGCGAACCAGCTCCAATGCCCTGCACTTTGAGCTCCTCAGCAAAGGTGCCCATGATGGGGGCCGACGAACGGCCGGCGCGGTTCTGGTTCAGGTAGTCGGCGATCGGCGACAGGTTGGCTGGGCTGGCCAGCTCACCGGCCTTCTCAGCCTCCTTGTAGAGGACGCGGATGCGGGCTTTGTCACGAGCTGCTCGGCTGCGCAGCGCCTCGTTAACTGCCATACCAGTCGCACGGCGGAACTCAGACTCGCCGGCCTGGGCACCAGTCATGTCGATGAAGGCGTCGAGGTTTTGGCGCAGTTGCTGGTTCTGCTGGGCAAAGCGTTCGCGCAACGGTTCACCGACCTCAGGCAGCTTGGCGGTCTCGCGCTCAAAGCGGACGTCTTCGAACTGGCGCGTCTTCTGGCCCTCAGTCAACTTGATGGGCACAGGCAGCTCCTGGGCCTTCATAGCCCGCTGAGTAGCTACGTCCACGCCCATGGCGCCTGCTGATCCTGGGGTACCAGGGGTTGCGCGAGGAGGTACTTCCAGACCTACTGCCTGCTTCGCTTTGCTGGCAGCAGTTTGGGCCGTCTCCTTGACTGCCTGCACGACGGGCGCGGCTGCCTGGCGGGCTGCAGTTGTGGCTTGGCGGGCAGTCGTAGCCACGGCAGGTTGTGCGGCACGGATGCCAGACATGACAGCACCAGGTGGACCGACGACGGGGATGACTGGCGGGATGGTCTCGGCCAAGAATTGACCTGTCTCACGCGCCATCTCCTGACCAGCCTCGGTCCGCGGCGCGTAAGTCAGTGCCTGAGCACCTTTCATGGCCTCTTGCTCAACCAGCTTGGCAGCTTCAGGCGTACCAAACTTGCCAGACAGGATCTGCTCAGCCAGACCCTTGAGGGTGCCGCCGATCATGCCGACGGTTCCACCAGTTGCGCCAGTGGCCAAGGTCAGTGCGGTCTCACCAGCGCCGACGATCTTCTCGCCAACGGTGGGTTCGACGTACTGAGGCATAGTCTCAGCCACAGTGGTGTCAGGGATCTGGTTGACGACGTCCTGGCGGGCACGCGAGATGACTGCGGCCAACTTGCGTGCTGCGTCAGTATCTCCGGCCCGGTCAGCATTGACCAAAGCCCGCTCAAGTTCTTGAAGGGTTGCCATTAGCGGCCGCCCCCGTATTTCTTGACGAGGTCATCAATCTCAGCAGGGCTCGGTTGGGCAGCAGGCGTGTCAGGCACGGACAACGTGGCAGGTGCACCAAACTTGTCCATGGTGTTCTTGCGCGCTTTCTGAGTCAGGCGTTGCACCTCGAGCAGGTTGTTGACCAACTGCTGCGGTGACTGGCGCAGACTGAGCGACTGCAGTGACGACTGGAGAGTGGCCAAGTCCTTGTCAGACAGGGCGCCTTTCATCTCACCGATGCGGGACATGGTGATTTGGCTGCCCAGCGTGTTGATCGTTTCCTCGAAGTCGGCCACGTCCTGGCTGAGCGTTGGCATGCGGGAACTGATCGGCCCGGTGGCCGACGTGACCGTGCTGGTGAAGCCAGTCGGTTTGCCAGCCTTGTCACGCCCGGTGACCGACATGTTGAGTGCTTTTTCAACCGTGTTAAGCAAGTTATCGGCTTGGGCAGCTGCCGTGCTGGCCTCAGCTACCTTGCCACGAACCGCTTCATCACGCTTCTGCTCCATCTCTTGAACCTTGAGTTGGAGTTCACGACGCTTGAGGTCGTTGCCCTCGCGAGAGATCTGAGCGTTGAGCGCAGCGATACCAGCGTTCTGCTTGGCGATCTTGATGTCTTCCTGAATCTTGGTGATGTCCCAGCCCTTCTTTTGGAGGTCGAGGGCAGCGTTCGACTCAGCGAACTTGGCAGCCACGGCAGCAGATTGGGCCTTGGCCTGCGACTCAGTTAACTCAGCACCTGCCTTCTCAAGGGCCGTGCTGCCGGTGGCAAACTTTGTCCAGCGATCGGGATCAACAGCCGACAGCACCAAACCAAGTTGACTTTGCACAGCCTTGGGGTCGCCCTCAAGAGCTTGACGCATAGCCTGCATCTTTTGCGTAGGTTGGCCACTGTTCTCCATGGCGGCAATGCGCTGGTCAAGTAGGTCCTTGGCCACCTGTACGTTGCCGCTGCGGATGGCGTTGAACGCCTGGGAACCAGCCAGGAACTCAGAGTCCTGTTGGTCCTTGTTCAACATCTCCCACGACTGCTTAAACGCCTCGCGCTGCTGTGGGTACTTGGCCGACAAGGCGGCGAATGCTTGAGGCGTTGGATTGTCGAGAGTGGCCTGCAGGTCCTTGGCGTACTGAACGCGTGCTTCTTCAGCACGTTGAGTCTCAGCGCGTTGCTCACGCATCTGACGAATGCCAGAACCAAGTTTCAGACCTTCGAGAAGACTTTGGCCCAGGTCAATTTGTGGCATTGCTGCCATGTAGTTGATAGGGCCTTGCGGGGGGTTGATTGCCATGTTCGTTGTCCTTAGAAGAAGCCTGCGACCGTGCCACCGATCTTCAGGATGTCACCGAACGTCTGGCGAGGCACGCTACCGGCTGCGATGGCGGCACCTGCTTGGGCGGCGGCACCTTGCTGCAGCAGGTTGGCTACGTTAGAACCCGTTTCCATGCCGGCGGCAGCTTGGCCGGCGGCCGAAGCCTGACCGATCTTGGTCAAACCACCGAGGCGGCCGTACTGCTGTTCGATGAGGGCTGACAGGATCTGCGGGCGAAACTGGGCAAGTGCTGCTTGCGTGTTGCCGCCACGCAGACCACCGGTGGCTGACGCTTGCTGCAACAGCGCGTTCTCACCTTGTTGGACAAGACTGGCGAACTCAGGCGACTGCTCCAGTGCCGAGATGGCTTGTTGCTGAGCTTCAGGTCCTTTGAGACCAACCAGAGCCTGTTGGCCGGCCATGCCGCCTTCGCCTGCGGCCACGTACGGGGCCATGAGCTCAACTAGCTTGTCGAACTGGCGACGCTGTTCCTCGACCCCGGCCATCGAGGCCTGGTACTGAAGCTGGCCAGCCTGTTCGGCGGCCTCCCCAGCCTGTTTTGCGCCGGTGATACCACCGACGACGTCACCGATGAAGTCTCCGACGAAACTCATGCTTGGCTCCAATCTTGACGCGTCATGCCCAAGATGTAGAGGCCTTTCACGTGGCCACTTTGAATGCAGGCATCACGGCGAAAGCCCTCAAGTTTCATCCCGAGCTTGAGGCAGTAGTTTTTTGCTGATTCCAGACCTTCAATGATGTATGCAGTCACGCGCAAGATGGGGCGTGACTCGAAGGCCCAGCGTAGGAACTCGCGGCCAAGCCGACGAGAATGTGGGACTGCTGATTTCTTCAACAGTGAGTGGAGTTCTAACTCCACAGATGTTTGCTGGATGGCCATAAAGGCACCGGCAAACTTGCCGTCAACCGTCGCGGTCAGGTAGGTGACCAGAGGGTGGCGAATGGGCGCAGCCGGGCGGTGGTCGTGACCAACCTTGGTGATGTAGGCATCAGAGTACACCTCTTGCAAGTGGTCCTCAGTGATACCTTCAGAAACAGCGACAGCCAGCATCCACATTCTCCTTGTTCAGGGCGGTTGTGAGCTGCTGGCTGCTCGATCGGCTCAGCTGTTGTGAATCTGGTTCACAACTAGGGTGGATCCTACTACGAATCCGCCCAGTTGTAAACACTAGGTGATTTCTCGGCCGCTGGCGCGGATTGTGAGCGACGTGGCCGCGCCAGCCAATGTGGAGATGAAGCTGCCTGGCTCCAGCACCTGACCCACAAGCTCGGGGAAGGTGTAGGTCTCATCAGGCGCCACGGTCCTGGTATCCACAATGAGGTTGCTGACGCCAGGTGACCCTCCAGACGCCACAAGATTCACGCTCAGCGTCACGTTGTTGGCGCTGGTGTTGGTGGCTGTGAACTTGTCGATGATGGTCTTGCAATTCACAGCCGTGTATTGTGTGGTCTGGGCGTTCTCGGCCTGCTTGGCGTCGATGAGGGTTTTGACTGAAACGGACATGATGTTCTCCTTACTGTTGAACTTGAGTGACGTTGAGGATGATTGCGGGAGACGCAGGAGCAAATGCCGTTGCAGCCACGCTGTCGACCGTCACGTTGGTGCTGTCTGCCGCGAATGCCAACTCGATGTAGTCGTTGGCAGCCAGCGAGAAAAACTCGCTCAGCGCAATCGGGATGTAGCCATTGTTGACGTCCGAAGTCACCAGGCGGGCAGAATTGGCCACTGCCGCGCCGTTCTTCTTCCACCACACCCAGATGTTCTTGGCAGACGAGCTTCCGCTGGTCAGTTGCACGGCCGCGTCGAAGTTGTACAGGCCGGATTCTGGGACAACGATCCTGGATGCTGGAGCGCCAATGGCCACGCCGTTGCTGATCTGCGTGTTGTCAAACGTCAGCAGGTATTCGGTGTTGGTCACCGCCGGTGTCTGGTCTGTCGTCTTGGTGAAGATGCCGTAATACTTCTGCTGCTCGATGGTCGGACGCACGAAGATCACGCCAGCAGCCGCGTCAGACACGATGCATGCAGCGACCGGGATGACGTTGTTCGGCGCCGTCGGTTTGACGTTCGTCAGGCCACCTGCAACGGACGGACTGGCGTAGAGAATGTCCCCAACGCTGAACGCGCTGGTGTCAAGATCGCGTACGAAGCCCCAGACTGTTGCATAACCTTTCTCACCGCTGTCAGGCAGGTCATGGGTCATCACGCCGAGGATGTACAGGGACGGACTAGAGCCGTCGGCGAGGTATGGGGCAACAAGAAGCGCGTTGGGTGCTGCTCCAGCAAACCCGACTACTGTGCCATTCGAGATTGTGGTGCCTGTGGTGTTTCCGACACGGGCATACCACTCTAGGCCGATATGCTGGGTCACGTCGTAATCCATTCCGACCTCCGGCGCTTGGTCGGTTGAGTTCCACGCCAGTCTGCGGATTCGATTGACGTGCGGTGCTGCATTCAGGTCAACGTAATCAGTCGCCACCGAGTTGTCGTTTTTCACGACTGGCGTTGTTGCGAGGTAGGCCAACGCCTGCGCTATGCGTTCGAGTGTGTCCAGGGCCTGTACAGCCTTCTGGTCGGCTGCGCCGCTGTTGATGGCCGAATCTTGCGCCAGCCTGGCGATCTGAGCCAGCGCTTCGTTGGCCGCTGCGTCAGCGTTGCCTGCCTGGATGCCGATGCCGGTGGTATCGCTGGAAGGTGATACCTCATCTGCAACTTGGAACAGGCGCTCGAACTGCTTGATCT
>Ga0172376_10009150_pt1 | contig 10241 bp, 9 predicted proteins | sample Lak35m_FD_121114 | JGI IMG/M metagenome (GOLD analysis project Ga0172376, IMG submission 121114) | Freshwater microbial communities from Kabuno Bay, South-Kivu, Congo - kab_092012_35m | ecosystem: Environmental > Aquatic > Freshwater > Lake | place: Democratic Republic of the Congo: South-Kivu... | reverse complement strand
CCCGATTGCGAAATGGTGATCACCAATGTGTTAGGCAGACTGACGCTGGTGCGATAGCGGTATTCGCTTGCGATTTCAACATTGGTCGGCAAGGCGGCAATCGATTCGAGCCAATAGCGCGCAACCAGCGCAGCATGGTAGCTGGTGCCGCACGCCAGAATAAGCACTTGCTGAATGCCCGGTAGAATATTGCCAGCCTCTGCGCCAAACAGTTCTGGTTTTACGGCAGATGCATTGCTGACCATTTCCAGCGTGGCTGCGATTGCGCCAGGCTGTTCGTAAATTTCCTTTTGCATGTAGTGGGCGTAGGGGCCCAGTTCCACGGCATCAGCCGAAAGCTGACTTTCGATGATGGGCCGCTCAACCTGAAGACCTGCGCCATCAAAGAATGAAACCCCAGTGGTGTGCAACTGCACCACGTCGTTTTCTTCCAGGTAGGTAATTTGCTTGGTGTAGGCCACGAGTGCCGAAGCATCGGAAGCCAAAAAGTATTCACCTTCGCCATGCCCCACCAAGAGAGGTGCACCTTTCTTGGAAGCCAGCAAGGTCAGCGGTGCTGTGTTACAAATAACCGCGATGGCAAAAGCACCTTCCAGCTTTTTTACTGTGGCCTGCACGGCTGCCATCAACTCAAGCCCCTGAACCAAATGCTTGTGGGTGAGGTGGGCGATGACCTCGGTGTCGGTGTCGGACTGAAAAACGTAGCCTTCAGCAGTCAGCGCCTTGCGGATTTCCTCGTGGTTTTCAATAATACCGTTGTGAACCACGCTGACCGAAACACCCCGCCCTTCACTGATGTGAGGGTGTGCGTTGCGCTCACTGGGCACACCATGTGTAGCCCAACGGGTGTGAGCAATGCCCATTCGTGCACTCAGGGTTTTGGTACTGGAGTCGAGCTCAACCACACGACCCACGCTGCGCGCACGGTGAATGGAATGATCGAGATCGGACTGAATGGCCAGCCCGGCTGAGTCGTATCCGCGGTATTCAAGTTTCTTCAGGCCATCAATCAACACTGGCACGCTGTTGGTTTTTGAGAGTACGCCGACGATTCCGCACATGGTGTGAGGTATTCCTTTATTTTTTGGTTGATTTGGCCGGGCGTTTCCAGCCCGTGATCGTGATTTGTTTGGCACGTGACACGGTAAGTGCATTCTCGGGCGCGTCTTTCGTGAGGGTGGTTCCCGCGCCGAGGGTGGCACCCTTCTTCACCGTCACGGGTGCGACCAATTGGGTATCTGAGCCGATAAAAACATCGTCTTCGATGATCGTGAGGTGCTTGTTGGCACCATCGTAATTGCAGGTAATGGTGCCTGCACCCACATTCACCCGTTCACCAATTTGTGCGTCGCCAATGTAGGCCAGGTGATTGGCTTTGGACTGGTTGGCAATGCTGGCATTTTTGACTTCGACAAAGTTTCCAATGTGCACTTCATTGCCCAATTTGGCACCAGGGCGCAGACGCGCGTAGGGACCAATGACCGCCTTTTCGCCCACGGTGGCATCGGTGAGATGGGAATAGGCTTCGATACGGGTACCCGCCGCAATACTGACGTTGTTGAGCACGCAATATGGGCCGACGGACACCCCATCGCCCAAGGTGACCTGACCTTGAAACACACAGCCAACATCGATGGATACATCTGCGCCACAGTGCAGCGTGCCACGCAAATCGATCCGGGCGGGATCGAGCAGCTGCACACCTTCGATCATTAATTTTTCAGCCTGATGAAGTTGCCAGATACGCTCAAGCTCGGCCTGTTGAACTCGGGAATTGACGCCCGACACTTCCCAACTGTGCCTGGGCTGACAGGTGCGCACCAGCAGCCCATCTTCATGTGCCATCGCGATGATGTCGGTGAGGTAATACTCGCCTTGCGCGTTGTTGTTACTCAGTTTGCCTACCCAGTTTTTTAACTGCGCGGTGGGGCAAGCAAGAATGCCGGTGTTGACTTCGGTGATAGTGAGCTGCGAGGGAGTTGCGTCTTTTTGTTCGACTATGCCAACCACTGCACCTTCGGTATCGCGAAGAATGCGGCCGTAACCGTGTGGGTTGGGCATATGCAAGGTCATCAAGCCCATCTGCCCGGCTTTCGCAGCCTGAACCAAGGGCTGCAAAGATTCGAATTGAATGAGGGGGACGTCACCATACAAAATCAGGGTAACAGGATGATCGGCCAAGGCCGGGATTGCACATTGAACCGCATGGCCTGTACCCAGTTGATCTGACTGAGAGGCGAACAGAATGCCTGATTGGTGAGACAAATGCTGCTGAACCGCTTGGGCACCGTGCCCGACCACGACCACCACATGTGGGTTTTCAAATTGCAAAGCGGTACCCACCACCCGGCCCAACATGGACTGGCCACCCACCGGGTGCAACACCTTGGGCAAGGCTGACTTCATGCGGGTGCCCTTGCCTGCTGCGAGTATCAAAATATTCATGTCAATAATCAAATTTAGAAAAATAAAGCCAGCACACCGGTGTAACCGTACAAAGCACCACGGAAAATTTCGCCGTTGGCTGAAAAACCAATCAGGGGAATGTCCCCCAATTGCTCTCGCACAATTTGCTGCTCAACGCCTTGCAGGCCGAACAATGCCGCGCCACGACCATTGCAGGCAATGTACACCGCGCCGCGAGGTTTGCGCTGAGAATGGATTCCAGAAAAACCAGCGGCCTGAAGTTCGTTGAGTTTGGGTGCCGGCGCGTCGAGATCTTCACGCAGCTCTGCACACATTCTGGTTAAATCGACCCGCGCAGAATTTTCATCGCGAGTACAGAAAGACAATCGATCGCCCAACTTGAAATCTTCAGCAACAGCCAGGGATTTTTTGTTGGGATCCATTCCAACCACGGGACGTACTTTCAGCTGGTGCGCCTCGGAGCGACCCGCCGTGTAACCCTTAAGCGCAATGGACTCAGCAAGTGCACGGTCAGTGAGACCGACAAACAAACCATGAGCAAAACGTTTGGCCAACACCTCGGCGGCCTGGCTTGCGGGATCACCTTCGTCCGAGTCGGGTTGCAAACCCAAATCAGCGAGCAGTACATCGAGCGCCGGCAAACCATCGAGTTCTTCGACAAAATTACCGCGAAGCCCGGTGATTTCATGTTCCATGCCCACCACTTGAACACCTTGTGTCATGCGCACTTCGATAGGCAAACCACTGGCAAATACCACGCCAGACACACCACCGGACAGGGGTTCAAAGGCAATGTGGGTATTGGCCGTACCTGCGCAGACAAGACCACCGAAAATTTGACGAGTACTGACTTTAAGCGACAGATCATCGAGCAGATCGTCAATGTCCTCAGTGAGCGGATCGATGTGAATGAGCGCGGAGGACATGGCTTCCCGCCCCGACGCAGTCACTGTGCCAGGTTTGGGCAATGGCAATTTGCCTGAAAAAACTCGCGCAGAATCGGCTGGGAACTCCATCAGCATGACTGCCAGTGCAGGCTCTTGGTAATACTCCACTCCACTGCTGCACACGCCAGGCGCCAAACCGCCAACCCACTCCTTGATATTGGTTCGCTGGCGCAAACCCTGAAGAATTTGAGGCATGTTTTCTGCGAAGGCTTCTGTGGCGTAAATCAAACCCAGCTTTTGAGGCCGGGAAATATCGCTTGCGAACTGCTCCAGTTGCATCTGGCCTTCGAGCTGCACCAACACGAGTTCAAGTGCCTCTCTCCAGTTGGGGTGTGTGGCGTGGCCAAAACGAAACATCTATGTCCTTGTGCGCGCGGGGCGGGTGCTGCTTGAGGTTTTTTTACGGGGCGTGGCCGCACGCTTGGCTTTGGGCTTGGCAGGTTTTGGAGATGGTTCAGCTGCATTGGGACTGGCTTCGGTACCGGAACTTGCCATGGCTGCAGTGGCAACCACTTTGTTGAACTGGTCCTGCAACAACCCCCACCAAGCGGTGGCATTTGACACAATGGCCTTCGAGGATTCTTGCGCAGCCGCATCGCTTGCAGCAGCAGGCGCGGCGGGCTCGGGATCGGGAATTTTGGGTGCAACGGGCTCAACACGAGGCACAGGTGGTGGCGCAACTGCGGCCTGCATGGCGTTCCGAATGATTTCCTCGTTTACAGCTTGATTGACATCGCTGACTCGGTCACCACCCAAGCCCAGATTGGAGCTGAAAGATTTGATGGTGGCAATGGTGCCGCGCTGCACTTCCAGCCCCTGAATGGTGGCCCGCAACATACTGAGGTTGACATTGAGCCATTGCTCAACTGCTTTGAGATCAGAGATGCGCTTGTCAAGCTCATCGAGATCAGTGGTTGGGTTCATCACGCTGGGGATCGGCAGACTTCCCCAGATTTTCTTCACAAAATCAAATCCATCAGTAACCGACAAATTGGGTATTCTTTTGTTCGACATGTTTCCCCCTGCGTTTGACGCGGACTGCCTTGCTGAGTGGCCTGGTGACTGCGAACTCAGTGACTACGAATCATGGTGCCCACGCCTTGGTCTGTCAGAATTTCAAGCAGAAGGCAGTGCGGAACACGACCATCTACCACGTGAACTGAGTTTACTCCGCTTTTTGCTGCCTCGATCGCGGAAGATAACTTGGGCAGCATTCCACCTGAAATGGTGCCATCTTCGAACAATTCATCGATTCGTTTGGCAGTCAGGCCAGTGAGCAACTTGCCGTCTTTGTCCAACACCCCGGGGGTATTCGTCATCATGATCAGCTTTTCAGCTTTCAGGATTTCGGCGATTTTTCCGGCCACGAGGTCGGCATTGATGTTGTAGGCCATTCCATCTTCACCAAAGCCAATGGGTGAGATAACGGGAATAAAGGCGTCGTCTTGCAGGGCTTTCACAATGGCGGGGTCAATCGATGCAATTTCGCCCACGAAACCAATGTCATGAAACTTGCCAGGCTCGCTTTTGTCCGCCAACTTCATTTTCCGGGCTTGAATCAGCCCACCATCTTTGCCGGTTAAACCCACCGCCTTGCCACCGTGCTCGTTGATCATCATGACGATGTCTTGCTGCACCTGACCACCCAGAACCCACTCCACCACTTCCATGGTTTCTTCGTCGGTAACGCGCATGCCTTGAATAAAGGTGCCTTGCTTGCCAATGCGACGCAGGGCTTCATCGATTTGAGGGCCACCGCCATGCACCACAATCGGATTGATACCGACTAGTTTGAGCAACACCACATCGTGAGCGAAGGATTTTTGCAGATTGACATCGGTCATGGCGTTGCCGCCGTACTTGACCACCACGGTTTTGCCATGAAAACGGCGAATGTAGGGCAAAGCCTCGGACAGAACTTTGGCTTTGATGGCGGAAGTGAGATTGTCTGTGGTCATGAATTGTCCGGGTAGAATCTGGGCACAAAAAGCATTTTAAAGCGAATCTACCCGGACAACGGTGGCGAGAATGCCGATCGACGGATTCTAGAGAATGAATTGGGCAAGATCCTCGGATTTGGCCGCCTCACCCAGCCGGGAGTCGACAAACTCGGCTGTAATTTTCACAGGCCTGGGCTGACCATTGGCCTCGAATGCCACCTCTTCAAGCAGGCGCTCCATGACAGTGTACAAGCGGCGGGCCCCGATGTTCTCGGTTTTCTCGTTCACTGTGAATGCGATTTCAGCCAGCCGGCGAACACCTTCGTCGGTGAATTCCAGCTCAACCCCATCCGTTGCCAGTAAGGCTTTGTACTGCTCGGTGAGACAGGCGTCGGTGCTGGTCAGGATTCGTTTGAAATCGTCAACGGTTAAGGACTCCAGCTCAACCCGGATCGGAAAGCGCCCCTGCAGCTCAGGAATGAGATCAGAAGGGCGAGACAAATGGAAAGCACCACTGGCGACAAACAGGATGTGATCTGTTTTGATCATGCCGTACTTCGTGTTGACTGTGGTGCCCTCCACCAGCGGCAGCAAATCGCGCTGGACCCCCTGGCGCGACACGTCGGTTCCCCGGCCGTCGGCTTTGGTCGCAATTTTATCGATTTCATCGAGAAACACAATGCCGTCTTGCTCGACCCTGGCGATCGCTTTGGCACGCACTTCTTCTTCATTCACGCGCTTGGCGGCTTCTTCATCCTGAATCGCCTTCAGCGCCTCGGCCACTTTCATTTTGCGCAGCTTTTTCTTGCCACCTGAAATGTTCTGAAACATGGATTGCAACTGCCCGGTGAGTTCCTCCATGCCGGGTGGGCCGACTACATCCAGTGAGGGCGAAGCGGCCGCCACCTCAATCTCGATTTCCTTGTCATCCAACTCACCAGCGAACAACTTTTCCCGGAATCGAATACGCGTGCGGTTTTCATCGGGCTCGGGGGCTTTCTCGGTGAAGCCGAAATCCCGGGCGGGGGGAAGCAGTGCATCCAGCACCCGGTCAAAGGCGGCGGACTTTGCCTCTTCGACCACGCCAAGCTGAGCCTCTTCTCGAACCTGTTTCAGAGCAATTTCAATCAGGTCACGAATGATCGTGTCCACGTCGCGGCCCACATAACCAACTTCAGTGAATTTGGTGGCTTCAATTTTGATGAAGGGCGCATTGGCGAGCTTGGCCAGGCGACGGGCAATTTCTGTTTTACCCACACCGGTTGGGCCGATCATGAGAATGTTCTTGGGAGTAATTTCCTGACGCAGGGGCATGGGCACCTGCATGCGGCGCCAGCGATTGCGAAGCGCCACAGCGACGGCACGCTTGGCGGCATCCTGGCCAACAATGTTCTTGTTGAGTTCTTCAACAATGTTTGAAGGTGTAAGTTGAGTCATGGTATTAACCTTTGCTGCCAGATGCTTCAGGGGCACCCAACACTTCAATGGTGTGATGTTGGTTGGTGTAAATGCACAGTTCGCCTGCAATGGTCAGGGATTTCTTGACGATTTCTTCGGGCAAAAGTTCAGTGTTTTCAAGCAGGGCTTTCGCCGCGGAATGTGCGTAGGCACCGCCACTGCCAATCGCGACCAAGCCTTGTTCGGGCTCAAGCACATCGCCATTGCCGGTAATGATCAGGGAATGATTTTCATCCGCCACGGCAAGCATGGCTTCAAGCCTGCGAAGCATGCGATCAGTGCGCCATTCTTTGGCAAGCTCGACTGCGGCACGCAACAGGTGCCCCTGGTGCTTCTCGAGCTGGGCTTCAAAATGCTCGAACAAAGTAAAAGCATCGGCGGTGCCGCCTGCAAAACCCGCCAGAATTTTGTTGTGGTGAAGACGCCTTACTTTTCGGGCCGAACCTTTGACCACGATATGCCCCAGGGTAACCTGCCCGTCACCACCAAGTGCGACGTGCTTTCCTCTGCGTACTGACAATATAGTGGTGCCGTGATATTGCTCCATGCCTATCCTTTGGTTGGGGTGTTGCGCTGTGTGCGCTGATGTCACGATATGGGGACAATCAGGGCAGGATCAAGTCTTGTTTGATGACAGGCTGAACCTGAACGAAGGCGCTGAGCTCGATTGCAGCCTCGTTGGCTTGATCAATGGTGGTGAACGGCCCCACCAACACGCGGTGAACGCCTGATTCGGAAAGAATTTGGCTGGCTTTGCCGAAAGCCTGATGATTGGAAGAAACTTGCGAGACCAGAGCCTCTGCGTTGTTTTTGTTGCCGAACGCGCCAATTTGAAGATACAAGGGTGCTCGGTGAACCGGCACCAATGTGGACGGGTTGCTGAGTGCAACCTGCTGTACTTGCGCGCCATTTTTTGCCACCACGGTGCCGTTCTTCTCAGCGTGGTATTGAGCGATTGCATCGGGTGTCATCTTCTCGACAAGCACTTCAGCACTGCCCTGCTTGATGTAGTCCAGCTGATAGGCGGCCGCGTAGCTGAGATCGATGATTCGGCCCCGCAAAAACGGGCCACGGTCGTTCACGCGAACAATAACGGACTTGCCATTGGCCAAATTGGTGACTTTGGCATAACTGGGCAAAGGCAAGGTGGGGTGCGCAGCCGTCATTTGGTGCATGTCGTAAATTTCACCATTGGCGGTTTTCGCGCCATGAAATTTCTTGCCATACCAACTGGCCCGACCTTTTTGACTGTAGGGCTCTTCAAGTGATGTTTGCGGCGTGAAACTTTGCCCCATCACGGTGTAAGGCCGGGTATTACGAATTGCAATGGGTTCAAGCTGGGGGCTGGCGGAGGGCAAGTCATCAAGATTGGCTGGGCGTAAATCGCCGGGACCATCGTCCAGATAATAACCACCGCCCTGAGGCGCGGGCTCCCAGTTTTCATGTTTGACCGGTGGGGGAACAGAGGGCTTGGCCACGGTTTTCGCCGGGGGCGGCGAGACCGGCTTGTCAAGCGGAACGCTGGAACACGCAGCAAGGATCAATGACAGTGACGCAATCGAAACAAACCTAAAAACACCACTGCGCATAAATGCCTCCCTCATTTTTTCTCCCTGCGCTTCAGGCCTGACGCTGTCGTCGAATCAAGGCTTCCGCAACTCGGATGGCATTGTCTTCAGAACCGGCGATGGACGCAGAAGTAAAGAATTTGCCATCAATTCCCAAGGTGGGAACGCCATCTGCGCCATAAGCTTCGAAAATGGTTTTGGCCTGGGCACATTTAGCATTCACGCCAAACGATTTGAATACATTGGCGAATTCTTCGCGCTTCAAACCGATCGATTCAGCAAAATCGAAAATCTGCTCGTCGTTGGCCAACTGCTTTTTGTCTTTGTGCATGGCTTCAAACACTTTGCTGTGGGCCATGTCGAGTTTGCCCATGGTTTCCAGTGTGTAATACAGGCGCTGATGACCCTGGAAATTGACACGCTGACTTTGGTAAGCGATGGGGATTTTCGTGAAGACTACATCACTGGGCAACTTTTTATGCCAAGCGTTTACTTTGGGCTCAAAGTTGTAACAGTGAATGCAGCCATACCAGAAGAATTCGACCACATCGATTTTTCCAGGTGTGGAACGTGGAACCTCCCGGCGTGCTTTTCGGAATGCGCCGGCATCTTGGGCCAGTGCCGGGGACAAGCCACCGAAAGCACCCATCACGCTCAATGCCACCGCACTTTGAATCAATTCACGACGTTTCATACTTGTTTACTCCTTGACCACAGTTGCCTCGAATCCGCCTTTCGTGAGGGGAATTCGGGCCTGATAGGCTTCATTCGCGCTGCCAAATGGCCCCACACGAACGCGGTTTACAACATTGCCGTTGACCTCGCCCACGGCAATTTCGGATTCAGTGCCCACAAACGCAAGCTGAGCCCGCAATTGTTCAGCGTCTTCACGATTGCGAAAACTGCCCAATTGCAGAAAGTAAATGGTTTGGGCCACAGGTTCAATTTGTTCAGTTGGAGTGGCATCCCCTGTCTGAGGTTCCGTGCCTTGCTGAAATGGGTCGATGGTAACCACATTGCCCTGGTTGGCGTTTGCTTTGCCATAAATGGCGCTGTTGGGATCAGGGGGGCTGTTGCCTGGGCCCGGAGACACATTGGGCACGGCACCCTGAGTTTCAGCACCGGAAAATGGCAGCTGTGACTTGCTGACAAACAAAGCCACACCCAACGCAATCAAAAGCCCGAACACCATGCCGAACACAAACGCGGGAATGGTGTTGCCAAGAGATTTTCTAGCTTGCGGTTTTGCTTTGGGTTTAGATGATTTCGTAGATGCCATTGGGGGTTCGAACCTGTCCTTGAGAAACTGAGCCTAAATTATGCCCGAAGGCGACCTGCAGATGCGACCCAAACGCGCAAGCCGGCTTTTGGGATTGCCCTCATGCTGTAAAGTGTAGCCTTCATGGGCAAAAGCTCGAAATTTGCTTAAAAATCTGCAATAAATAGGTGCTTTGTGGGTCTTGACTATCTAAAACGCATACTGACCGCCAAGGTTTACGACGTGGCCATTGAGACACCATTGGAGCGCGCACATTCCCTGTCGGTTCGCACTGCCAATGAGGTGTTGCTCAAGCGTGAGGACATGCAAGAGGTGTTCAGCTTCAAGCTGCGCGGTGCTTACAACAAAATGGCCCACCTCAGCCCCATGCAACTGGAACGTGGCGTGATTGCTGCCTCTGCCGGCAACCACGCGCAAGGCGTTGCACTCTCTGCCGCCAGGATGCGCTGCCCGGCCACCATTGTGATGCCCACTACCACCCCCGCCTTGAAAATTGATGCAGTAAAACGGTTTGGGGGTGACTGGGTGAATGTGGTGCTGTTTGGCGACAGCTACAGCGATGCAGCCGGACATGCGTCAGAATTGGCACAAGCCAAAGGCCTGACCTTTGTACACCCCTTTG
>Ga0172376_10009149_pt1 | contig 10243 bp, 8 predicted proteins | sample Lak35m_FD_121114 | JGI IMG/M metagenome (GOLD analysis project Ga0172376, IMG submission 121114) | Freshwater microbial communities from Kabuno Bay, South-Kivu, Congo - kab_092012_35m | ecosystem: Environmental > Aquatic > Freshwater > Lake | place: Democratic Republic of the Congo: South-Kivu... | reverse complement strand
CGTCGGGGTCGAGCGCCAGGAGCGCCTCCTGCACGAGGTCGGCGGCGATCACCTGGTTGATCGCGCGCGGGGTCTCGGCGAGCAGCTCGTCGACCATCGCGGCGACCTCGGCTGCGAGGGACAGCGTCTCGCGCGCCACCTCGCGTGCGCGCCATGCGTCGATCTCCCCGTCGACGAGACGCGCCCAGAGGCGCGGCAGCCGGTGATGCACCTCCAGTGCCGCACCCATCAGCGTGCGGCCGGCGTCGGGTCCGACACCGAGCGCCGACGCGAGCTCGAGGGGTGCGTGCTCGTGCACCGGGGGTGCGCCCGCACCCGCGAGGGCGAGCCGTCGGGTGTGGTGGCCCTCACCGGTGGGGGCCACCGCCGGTAGGCGCTCGTACGTGGTCGCTAGCCGCACGGCGAGGACCAGGCGGCTGGTCTCGAGCATCCGTTGCATGGCCCGCTGCTCGCCGAGCGCCTCGAGGACCTCCTCGCCGCCCAGTCGCGCCGCCTCGTCCGGTGACGGCATCCACCCCTCGCCCACGGCGTCCCACGGACCCGGATCGACCGCGAGGTCGATGGTGGGGAGCGCGGGCGTCGACGACATGCTCCATGGTAGAACACCTGTTCGAATCACGTCAAGAGTGAGGGCCGGGGTGGGGACGACCGTCGAGCGTCACTCTCCTACGATGTGGGCCTCGCCGCGTTAGCTCAGTTGGTAGAGCAGTGCTCTTGTAAAGCGAAGGTCGCCGGTTCGAGTCCGGCACGCGGCTCCGAACCTCCCTGTCCGGCCCCGTCGATCACGTTTCCTCCGCGAAACACGACCGAAGCAACCGCGCCACGTCGGTGCCGCACCCTGCTGTCTCGAGAGGGAGACACGAGGGAGCGTGACGCGATGCTGTGGAGGGTGAGGACGACGCTGGCCGACCGGCCGGGGGCGCTGGCGCGGATGGCGCAGTGCTGCGGGGACCGCGGGGTCAACATCCTGGGGTTGCAGATCTTCCCGGACGTGGGCGGTGTGACCGACGAGGTCGTCCTGGCGACGCCGGACGGCTGGGACGTCGAGGCGGTGACGACGCTCGTCCGCGAGGCCGGCGGTCGGGAGGTCGCCGTGGCGCCGGCCAGCGACCACGCACTGGTGGATGCGCCCGTGCGCTACCTCCAGGCGGTCCGGGCCCTGCATGCGGCGCAGGTGCCGGCGGCGGAGGTGCTCGCGCACCTGCTCGACGCCGAGGTCGCCACCGGGTGGGACGGGACGGGGGAGGACGGGACCGCCGCGGGGGACGGTCTCGTCCTCGACGTGGGTGGGGAGCAGATCGCCTTGCGGCGCACGACGCCGTTCACGCCCACCGAGATGGCGCGCGCGACGGCCGTGGCCGAGCTCGCGGACGCCATGGCGGGCGCGGCGCCCGAGAGCGTACGACTGCCGCGCGCGGGCTCGGTGGAGGTCCGCGCGGCGGAGACGGACGACTACGTCGCGCTTCAGCGCATGCATGCGCGATGCTCGGCGGAGGCGGTCTACCACCGGTTCGGCGTCCCGCTGCTGCGGCTCAACGACCGGCTGGCGCGCCGGCTCGTGGGGGTGCCGGGCGAGACGATGGTGGCCGTCACGGGCCGGGACCCGGAGGAGGTCGTCGGGATGCTCCAGGTCACCCGCCGCGGCGGCGGGACGACACCGGAGCTGGCGGTCCTCGTCGAGGACGCCTGGCAGCGACGCGGGGTGGGCGTACGCCTGGTCCGTGCGGCCGCGCGGCTGCTGGCCGAGGAGGGGTACGCCGACGTCGTCCTGCGCGGGCGTGCGGACAACCAGGCCCTCCTCGGGCTGGTCACCGGGCTGGGCCTGCCGGTGCGGCTGCGGATGGCCGGGGAGACGGTGACCGCGCTGGTCTCGGTGGGCGCACTGCAGCCGGTCTCGCAGGTCGAGCCGGTGGGGGCAGGCGGCCCGCCGGGCGCGTAGGCGCTGCGTAGACTTGCCGCGTGTCCGACAAGTTCGCAGCCCTCGGCCTGACCTACGACGACGTCCTGCTGCTGCCGGGCTACTCGGATCTCTCGCCCGACGAGATCGACACCACCTCGCGCCTGACCCGCGAGATCTCGCTGCGATCGCCGCTGGTCTCGGCGGCGATGGACACGGTCACCGAGTCGCGGATGGCGATCGCGATGGCCCGCCAGGGCGGCATCGGCGTGCTCCACCGCAACCTGTCGATCCAGGACCAGGCCTACCAGGTCGACCTGGTCAAGCGGACCCAGACCGGCATCATCTCCAACCCGGTCACCATCGGGCCCGACGCGACGCTCGAGGAGCTCGACCGGATCTGCGGCGAGTACCGCGTCTCCGGTCTGCCGGTCGTCGACGGCGACCTCCACCTGCTCGGCATCATCACCAACCGCGACCTGCGCTTCACCCCGGTCAAGGAGTGGGCCACCACCAAGGTCGTCGAGATGATGACGCCGATGCCGCTGGTCACCGGCCCGGTCGGCATCAGCCGTGAGGAGGCCACGCTGCTCCTGCGCAAGCACAAGCGCGAGCGGCTGCCCCTGGTCGACGACGAGGGGCGTCTGGGCGGCCTCATCACGGTCAAGGACTTCGTCAAGGGCGAGCAGTTCCCGCACGCGTCGTACGACGCCGACGGCCGCCTGCTCGTCGGCGCGGCGGTCGGCTACTTCGGCGACGCCTGGGAGCGCGCGACGACGCTCGTGGAGGCCGGTGTCGACGTGCTGGTCGCGGACACCGCCCACGGCCACGTCCGGATGCTGCTGGAGATGGTCCAGCGGCTGAAGTCCGACCCGGCCACGCGTCACGTCCAGGTCATCGGCGGCAACGTCGCGACCCGCGAGGGCGCCCAGGCGTTCGTCGACGCCGGGGCCGACGCGGTCAAGGTCGGCTTCGGCCCGGGCTCCATCTGCACCACGCGCGTCGTCACCGGCACCGGCGTCCCGCAGATCACGGCCGTGCACGAGGCGTCGCTGGCCTGCAAGCCGGCGGGCGTACCCGTCATCGCCGACGGCGGCCTGCAGCAGTCCGGCGACATCGCCAAGGCCCTCGTGGCCGGCGCCGAGTCGGTCATGATCGGGTCGCTCCTCGCCGGCTGCGAGGAGTCACCGGGCGAGCTCGTCTTCGTCAACGGCAAGCAGTACAAGGCCTACCGCGGGATGGGGTCGCTCGCCGCGATGAGCAGCCGCGGCAAGAAGTCGTACTCCAAGGACCGGTACTTCCAGGCCGAGGTCGCCAGCGACGACAAGATCGTGCCCGAGGGCATCGAGGGCCAGGTCGCCTACCGCGGGCCGCTCGCCGCGGTCGCCCACCAGCTGATCGGCGGACTCACCCAGTCGATGTTCTACATCGGCGCGCGCACCGTGGCCGAGCTGCAGGAGAAGGGCCGGTTCATCCGCATCACGTCGGCCTCGCTCAAGGAGAGCCACCCGCACGACATCCAGATGACGGCCGAGGCGCCGAACTACACCACCCGCTGACGCTCTCGGGGTTGTCCCTGACCGTCCCCTGGTTCTCGGGGTTTCCCGAGGCGCGGTAGGCGCGCGACTCCTAGGCTCCTCGACGTGATCGCGATGATTCCGGCGCTCAGGGAGCGGGTCCGGCGGCGGATCCTGGCCAAGGCGCCGCCGATCGACCTGTCCCGGCTCGACCGCGTGCCCGCGTCGCTGGTCTGGCCTCTCCGGCGGGACGGGGCGGCGGCGTCACACCGGCTGGAGGAGCTGCGGCGCGCGGGTGGTGTCCATCTGCTGACGAGCTTCCTCGGGATGCGGGTGTGGCTGGTCACCGGCGACGCCGAGTGCCGCGAGGTGCTGGCAGCCGGAGCCGAGCGCTACTCCACCGACATCCGGCCCTACGTCGGCGCGCGCGGGTCGAGCACCGACGGCGACATCGGAGGGCTGGGCTTCACCGACCCTCCCGAGCACACGCGCCTGCGACGGCTGCTCACGCCGGAGTTCACGATGCGTCGGCTGGCCCGCCTCACGCCACGCATCGACGCGATCGTGGCCGAGCAGCTCGACGCGCTCGAGGCGGCCGGACCGGGGGCGGACCTGGTGGGGGAGTTCGCCGTCCGGGTGCCGTACCGGATGATCTGCGAGCTGCTCGGCCTCGACGACTCCGAGAGCGCGACCTTCCGGCCCCTGGCCACGGCGCGCTTCGACGTCAGCGGCGGCGGGGTGGGGACGCTCGGGGCGATCTCCGACTCCCGCGCGTTCCTCATCGAGTCGTGCCGCCGCCAGCGCGACGACCCCGGCTCCGGGCTGATCGGCCAGATCATCCGCGAGCACGGCGAGGAGATCTCCGACTTCGACCTCGGTGGGCTCGCCGACGGCGTCTTCACCGGCGGCCTGGAGACCAGCGCCTCGATGCTCGCGCTCGGCACCCTCGCGCTGCTGGAGGAGCCGGTGACGTACGCCGCGCTCGGCGTCGACCCGCTCGCTGCGGGCACGGTGGTCGACGAGCTGCTGCGGCGCCTGGCGGTGGTCCAGGTCGCGTTCCCGCGGTTCCCGAAGGAGGCGCACGTGCTCGGCGGCCACGAGGTGCGGCCGGGCGACGTGGTGCTGTGCTCGCTCCTGGCGGCCAACCGGGAGCGCGCGACCGAGCCGTCGAAGCACCTCTCCTTCGGGCACGGCTTCCACCGCTGCGTCGGCGCCGAGCTCGCCCGCATGGAGCTGCGCGCCGCCTACCCCGCTCTCGCCGCCCGCTTCCCCGGCCTGCGCGTCGTCGAGCCGCCGCGGTTCCGCGAGACCTCGATCGTCTTCGGTGTCGACGAGCTGCGCGTGGCCTGGTAGGCAGGGGTCGTGAGGAGCCGGCGGTGGTGAACCGCGTCGCGCAGCAGCTCATGCGCAGCCCCGTGCTGGCCGCGATCTACGAGCGGGCGTGGCGGCCGGCGCTGGGCTTCACGCTGATGGGCTTCGACCTCGACCACGTCCGGCACGAACGGCGCCGCACCGTCGACGCGCTCCGTCTGCGACCCGGCGACCGCGTCCTCGATGTGGCGTGCGGGCCGGGCAGCTTCACGGCGCTCTTCGCCGACGCGGTCGCGCCGAGCGGGCTCGCGGTCGGCGTCGACACCTCGGCGGCGATGCTCGCGGTCGCCGAGCCCGGGCCGGCGTACGTCCGTGGCAGCGCGCACGCGCTCCCCTTCCCCGACGACTCGCTCGACGCGGTCAGCTGCTACGCCGCGCTCTACCTGATCCCCGAGCCCTTCCGCGCGCTCGCCGAGATCACCCGCGTCCTGCGGCCCGGCGGCCGCCTCGCGCTGATGGCGAGCGTGGAGTCGCCGCTCCCGCCCGTGCGTCTGGTCCAGCACGCGGTGCTGCCGCTCTCCGGCCTGCGGATGTTCGGCGCCGACGAGCTCACGGGCTGGCTGCGCGAGCACGGGTACGCCGAGGTGGCCGCCGAGCGCCACGGCGTCGCTCAGTACGTCACCGCCACCCTCGGCTGAGAGTGCCGCGCTCCATCGCGGCAGCGACTCACCACACGTCGAGCGAGACCACCATGGCCAGGCCGAGGACACCGACGACCACGGCCACGGTGAGGAGGGTGGCTCCGTTGGCCGTCGCGGGGTTGGTGCCTCTCGCCACCTGGGCGCGACCGGCCAGGAGCAGCGCGAGGAAGAGGAGGATGACGAGGGGGGCGAGCAGGAGGACGTCCACGTCCGGAGCATGCCACCTCGCGTCGCTCGCGCTGGAGTACGGCGTGCCCGTCTACTCCTCCGACTCCGACTCCGACTCCGACTCCGACTCCGACTTCGCGCGCTTGCCCGAGGTCACCTGGGTCGATCCGCTGCGTTGACCCGGCCGTAGGTGGTGGTGCGCTGGCGGGTGGGGCGGCCGATGGCGGCGGCGATCTGCTGGAGCTCCTCGACGCTCTTGGCGCTGCCGTGCTCGGAGCCCGCCATGCGGGAGATCGTCTCCTCCATGAGCGTGCCGCCGAGGTCGTCGGCGCCGGCGCGGAGCATGGCGTGGATGCCCTCCTCGCCGAGCTTCACCCAGGAGGCCTGGATGTGGTCGATGCGCTCGTGGAGCAGGATGCGCGCCATCGCGTGGACGGCGAGGTTGTCGCGCAGGGTGGGTCCGGGGCGGGCGACGCCGGCGAGGTAGATCGGCGAGGAGTGGTGCACGAACGGCAGCGGGACGAACTCCGTGAAGCCGCCGGTGCGCTCCTGGATGCGGGTGAGGACCCGCAGGTGGCCGACCCAGTGGCGGGGGTTGTCGACGTGGCCGTACATCATCGTCGCGCTCGAGCGCAGGCCCACCTCGTGGGCGGCGGTGACGACCTCGATCCAGGTCGCGGCCGGGAGCTTGCCCTTGGTCAGCACCCAGCGGACCTCGTCGTCGAGGATCTCCGCGGCGGTGCCGGGGATCGTGTCGAGGCCGGACTCGCGGGCCTTGATGAGGAAGTCGCGGTACGACAGGCCCGTGCGGGTCGAGCCGTTGACGATCTCCATGGGGGAGAACGCGTGCACGTGCATCTGCGGGACGCGCTTCTTCACGGCCGCGGCGAGGTCGAAGTACGCCGTGCCGGGCAGCTCGGGGTCGATGCCGCCCTGCATGCAGACCTCGGTGGCACCGTCGGCCCAGGCCTCCTCGGCCCGGTCGGCGACCTGGTCGAGGGAGAGCGAGTAGGCATCGGCGTCGGTGCGGCGCTGCGCGAAGGCGCAGAAGCGACAGCCGACGTAGCAGACGTTGGTGAAGTTGATGTTGCGGTTGACGACGTAGGTGACGGTGTCGCCGACGACGTCGCGGCGCAGGCCGTCGGCGATCGCGCACAGCTCGACGAGCGCAGGGCCGTCGACCTGCATGAGGGTCAGCGCCTCCTCGTCGGAGAGGCCGCGAGGGTCGCGCTCGGCCTGCCGCAGCGCCGCCTTCACCTCGCTGTCGAGGGCGGCCGGCGCCGACACCGGGGAGGCACCTGCCGCGACCTGCTCACGCAGGCTCGCCCAGTCGCCGTAGACCGAGTCGAAGTCGGCGCGCCGGTCGTGCGTGCGGCCCTCGGTGTCGACGGCCGTGTGCAGGTCCGTACGCCCGCTGCCGCCGCCGTGCTCGGCGAATCCGCCCTCCGGCTCCTGCCACGGCCGTCCCTCCGGCCGGACGCCGGCGCGCGCGAGGCCCGCGTCGTCGGCCAGCGCGGCGACGTGACCGAGCACCCGCGGGTCGATCCACGGGTCGCCCGCGTCGCGGGAGGAGCGGACGTACTCGGGGTGCGCGGTGAGGCGGGGCGCGAGGGTGAAGCCGGCGTCGGCGGTGATCTGCCGCAGCCGCTCCAGCGAGGGCCAGGGCCGCTCGGGGTTGACGTGGTCGGGCGTCAGGGGGGACACCCCGCCCCAGTCGTCGACGCCGGCCGCGAGCAGCCGCCCGCACTCGTCGGCGTCGGTGAGGTTGGGGGGCGCCTGGAGGCGGATCTTCGGGCCCAGGACGACGCGGGCGGTCGCGAGGGCGGCGACGTACTCCTCGAGCCCGAGGTCGTCGCGGTGGCGCAGCGCGGTGTCGGGCTTGGCGCGGAAGTTCTGGACGATCACCTCCTGCACGTGACCGAACTGGCGCGCGACGCGACGCAGCGCGAAGAGCGAGTCGTCGCGCTCCTCGAGCGTCTCGCCGATGCCGATCAGCAGGCCGGTGGTGAAGGGGATGGCGAGACGGCCGGCGTCCTCGAGGACCCGGAGCCGGACCGCGGGGTCCTTGTCGGGGGAGCCGTGGTGGACCTCGCCCTTGGTCTCGAAGAGCCGCCGCGAGGTGGTCTCGAGCATCATCCCCATCGACGGGGCGACCGGCTTGAGGCGGTTCATCTCCGCCCACGACATGACGCCCGGGTTGAGGTGGGGGAGCAGGCCCGTCTCCTCGAGCACGCGGACGGACATGGCCCGGACGTAGTCGAGGGTGGAGTCGTAGCCGTGCTCGTCGAGCCAGGCGGCTGCCTCGGGCCAGCGGTCCTCGGGACGGTCGCCGAGGGTGAACAGCGCCTCGGTGCAGCCCAGCGCCGCGCCGTCGGCGGCGATCGCGACGATCTCGTCGGGGGAGAGGAACATGCCGTGGCCCTCGGCCCGCAGCTTCCCCGGCACCGTGACGAAGGTGCAGTAGTGGCACACGTCGCGGCACAGGCGGGTGACGGGGATGAAGACCTTCGGCGAGTACGTCACCACGCCCGGGCGACCGGCCCCTTCGAGGCCGGCGTCGCGGACGCGCGCCGCGACCGCGCAGAGCCGATCGAGATCGGAGCCCTGCGCGGTCAACAGCGCGGTCGTCTCCCCGACGTCCAGGCTCGCGCCACGCTCGGCGCGCGCGAGGGCGCGGCGTACCTGCTGGGGGGTGGGACGCGCCTCACCCGACTGCTCGCTCACGCCCCTCCCAGGGTCGGACAATGCTTGGCCTCTGCACGGTATCCCGAGCGAGGCCGTCGCGGGTCGGGAGGTCAGATCCCGAGCGACCGCCCGATGATCTCCTTCTGGATCTCGGTCGTGCCGCCGTAGATCGTCTGGATGCGGCTGTCGATGAAGGCCTTGGCGATGGGGTACTCCATCATGTAGCCGTAGCCGCCGTGCAGCTGCACCGCGCGGTCCACGAGCTTGGTCTGCAGCTCGGTGGTCCAGTACTTCGCCATCGACGCCAGCGACGTGTCGAGCTCGCCCTTGAGGTGCTTGGCGAGGCAGTCGTCGATGAAGGTGCGGGCGATGTGGGTCTCGGTGGCCATCTCGGCGAGCAGGAAGCGGTTGTGCTGGAACTTCCCGATCGGCCGGCCGAACGCCTCGCGCTCGCGGGCGTACGCCAGCGACAGCTCGAGGACGCGCTCGCACGCGGCGGCGGCGATGATGCCGATCGAGAGCCGCTCCTGCGGGAGGTTGACCATCAGCGAGATGAAGCCCGAGCCGGGCTCGCCGAGGGTGTTCTCCTTCGGCACGACCACGTCGTTGAAGAACAGCTCGGCGGTGTCCTGAGCCTTGAGGCCGACCTTGTCGAGGTTGCGACCGCGCTCGAAGCCCGCCATGCCCTCCTCGACGACGAGGAGGCTGATGCCCTGGTGGCCGGCGTCGGGGTCGGTGCGCGCCACGACGATCACCAGGTCGGCCATGATCCCGTTGCTGATGAAGGTCTTCGAGCCGTTCAGGACCCAGTGGTCGCCCTTGTCGACGGCGTGGGTGCGGATGCCCTGCAGGTCGCTGCCCGCGCCCGGCTCGGTCATCGCGATCGCGGTGATGATGTCGCCGCTCACGCAGCCCGGGAGCCAGCGCTGCTTCTGCTCCTCGGTGCCGAGGGTGACGAGGTAGGGGACGATGATGTCGGTGTGGACCGGGAAGCCCGGGCCGCTCGCGCCCGCCCGGCACAGCTCCTCGGTGACGACGGCGTTGTAGCGGAAGTCGTCGACGCCGGGGCCGCCGTACTCCTCGGGGACGTCGAAGCAGAGCATGCCGACCTCGCCGGCCTTCTGCCAGATCTCGCGGGGGACGTGCCCCTGCGCCTCCCACTTCTCGTGGTGAGGAGTGATCTCCTTCTCGATGAACGCACGGACGGTCTGACGGAACGACTCGTGCTCCTCGTCGAAGATCGGTCGCTTGCTCACGCGGTCCACTCCTTCAGCTGACGGATCGTGGCGGCGGGGTCGTCGCTCACGGGCATGATGTTGAGGTTCGTGACGCCGGACTCGCGGAAGGCCGCGATCCGCTCCTGGACGTAGGACGCCGGGCCGACCAGGTTGATCATCTCGAGCAGCTCGAGCGGGACCTTGGCCTCCGCGTCGCGCTTGTGGCCGTCGAGGTAGAGGTCCTGGATCTCCTTGGCCTCGGCCTCGAAGCCGTAGCGGCAGACCAGCTCGTTGTAGAAGTTCTTGTCGCGCGCACCCATCCCGCCGACGTAGAGCGCGACGATCGGGCGGGCGAAGTCGAGCATCGCCTTGACGTCGTCGCCGATGGCGACCAGGCCGCCCGCCACGACCTCGAGCGGAGCGAGGTCGGCAGAGCGCTTGGCGGTGCCGGTGCGCAGCGAGTCGCCCCAGGCGAGGTCGGCCTTCTCCGGGGCGTAGAGGTGCGGGAGCCAGCCGTCGGCGTACTCGGCGGTCGCGCGGACGTTGGCCTCGCCGAGGGCGGCGATGTAGATCGGGATGACCGAGCGCTCGGGCTTGGTCAGCATCTTCAGCGGCTTGCCGAGCCCGGTGCCCTGGTCCGCGGGCAGGGGGAGGGTGAAGATCTTGCCGTCGTACTCGATCGTCTCGCGGCGGATCATCGCGCGCACGATCTCCACGACGTCGCGCGTGCGGCCCAGCGGCTTCTCG
>Ga0172376_10009148_pt1 | contig 10244 bp, 4 predicted proteins | sample Lak35m_FD_121114 | JGI IMG/M metagenome (GOLD analysis project Ga0172376, IMG submission 121114) | Freshwater microbial communities from Kabuno Bay, South-Kivu, Congo - kab_092012_35m | ecosystem: Environmental > Aquatic > Freshwater > Lake | place: Democratic Republic of the Congo: South-Kivu... | reverse complement strand
TTGATAGTTTCTCTGAAGCTGAGAAACTCCTTCTTGTTTTTGACATACTTCCTAAATTTAGTGACTTAATTGTTTTTACAATTCTGTCCAGCCATTTAGGGGGTCGATACAAAACAAAATGATGAATTATTTTTAGAAAACGAAAACAAATGGAAAGATTGGGAATATTGTGAATTGTTATCAAATTCAAATAATATTAATTTAAATTAATATCAATTTTCTGATTATTATATTATTTAGTTCTATCTCCCCAACTCAAAAGGTTGGGGAATTTTTATATCCCTTTATTGAAGTGAAAGGGGGACAGAACCGGGTCCCAAATCTTAATTTATTAGTTAAAAATGGTATCCAAAACCACCAAATTTGGAGTAGAATTTGGAGTAGAATGGAAATTTGAAAAGAAAAAACCCTCACAAAATATTGATTTGCAAGGGTTTATTTCTTTGAAGAGGTGGTGTGGGGCGTGCAGCCTTTTCTAATTGATCATTAAAGCAAATCTTTCAACTTTTTGATTTTCACCCACTTTGGCATAGATCAAAATGAATATATATTGATATAAACAGTATCAAATCTGAAAAAACTGCGCACTTTTCTGTGCACTTTCTGCGCACTGTTTTTATAGAAAATCAGTTTGGATGGGAGAATTGGTCTACTGTTTTTTGAACGTCAATCAATTTTTGCTCTACAACTAAACTGTCCACTTTCTTTGACGACATACATTATTGAGTTTTAGTAAAATATTTGATATATTGTTATTGGTTATAGATGGGCACTATGAAAAAAACTTTTTATTTAACGCTGGTATTGCTATGTCTTTTAATGTCTTGCACAAAGCAAAAGACATCCGTTGAAATTCTTGATCCAATTCCAGCCGTGGATCTGGAAAAGATTTCCAATTTAGGTTTTTCCATTTCAAGTGTTCGAGTTTACGGAGACGGGTACATCATTGAGAATGATATATTTATTCATCGTGATTCGCTGGATAAAATGCCTGTCAGTTCTACCACTTTGCGCATTGCCCAATCAGAGCAGTATAGAACTTTTAATGTGGTGAAAGTTCCAAGGACAGTTAGCATATCTGGAGAACTGTTGGGAAATAAAATGGATGCTTCATTAGATACCATGATCAACCGATACAATAAGTTGAATTTAAATTTAAAGTTCAGGCGTGTTGCCTCAGACGGGTATATCAAACTTTATCCAAAATATGATTTTGCTGGAACAACACTCGCAAGTGCAGGATTCCCTGATTCTGAGGGAAATCCATACAGATCTGTACTTGTAAATATGAATGTACTTAAAAGTTTGTCTGTTCAAGCTTGGGGTGTTGTAATGCAGCATGAAGTTGGGCATTGTATTGGATTTCGTCATACAGATTATATGAACAGAGCATATAGTTGTGGCTTTGGAGGTAACGAAGGCTCAAGTGGTGTAGGAGCTGTATTAATACCTGGAACGCCTGCAGAGCCCAACGCTAAAAGTTTTATGTTGGCTTGTTTTAATGGAGACGGCAATCGAAGCTTTAACAGCAATGATATCATTGCTATGAAATATTTGTTTAAGTGACTTATGGTAATGAGGTTTTATAAATATTATTTTTTCGCTGCTATACTATTTTTTTCAATCAATCTGAAAGCACAGCAGGTTTCATATACGCAATGGAACAATTCTCTGCTCAATATCAATCCTGCATTTACAGGATTTTACAATGGTGAGATGAGGTTTACGGGGGCATACAGAACATTATCTGATAAGGGGATTCCAGATATCAATACAACACACTCCTCTTTTGAAGTAAAGCCATTCAACAACATGTTGGCGAATGAATACGATGAGTGGGCTTTTGGACTTTCAGCCAATAAAAACAGCTCTTTAAAAAATGTATACACCTCCACCAATGTTGTTTTGGGAACAGCTTATCACAAAGCATTGGACTATGATGGAAAATTTGATTTGGCTGTAGGTTTTCAAGCGAAATTCAGATCTGATAAAATCGATCTCAACTCATTATATTTTACTTCTCAATTTGATGAAACCGGTTTCAACAGTTTGCTTCCAAATAATGAAAATGCTCAAAATTATAACCACAGTTATTTCGATTTTAATACAGGTGTTATGTTTTCGGCAACAACTGATCAGGAATTTTTATTCTTGGCGGCCAGTACTCACCAACTGAACTATGCTCAGCGAACACTCTATGGTACTCCAAAAGTTGACCCGCAATTGTATGTTACATTTGGTTATACCAAGTATATCAACAGTGCGCACCTCTTGAATTTCGCAGGTAACTTTGGTTTTAATACCCCCATCAAAGAAAGAAACCTAATGTTTGGGTATGGTGCTACCATCACTGAAATGACAAAAGATGTTTTGGTGGCAGGGGTGTATTATAGATTCAATGAAATTCTTTCACCCTATCTGCAATTTCAGAAAGATGGCGTTAAGATCACGGTTTCTTACGATACGTATGTAACACCTAAAATCAATGCATTGTCAATTCGAAGAGGATTAGAGCTTTCTGCCATATTCAGGTTCAGTACATCAGATAAGGAAAAATTCAAGAATGTAAATCTTGGTTGTTTTAAATAATAGAAGAGATGTTTCGTTTTGTAAAATATATATTGATATTGATTTTAACTGTTGCATTTTCAACAATTGCAACAGCACAATGTTCTCTTGAAATAACGAGCCAGCCTAGTTTTTCAAATATTGTATGTGCGGGCCCTGGATCTGAGCGGTTGTCTGTTTCTGCAAAAATTGTGACTGGTGGAACAATCAGTTATCAATGGTATCTGAATGGCACAAAAATTACAAATGCTGTTTCTAGCAGCTACACGATTGGCACATTACAAACTTCTAGTAATGGAAATTATTCTGTGGTTGTACAAGGTACTTGTGAAACGAGTTCGCAATCTTTAACGAGCAGCACTGCTACTTTGCAGGTTGCCAATACACCCCTGATTGTTTCATCGCCAAGCGATCAGTCTGTATGTATCGGGAATTTATTGGATTTAAGTGTCCTTGGAAATTCAAGGTTTGGAGGTGCACTGACCTATGAGTGGAAGAATGTAAATACCAACCAGGTTGTTTCTACCAATGCTGCTTATTCTATTGCATCATTTGGAACCAGCAATCAATCACCTTATACTGTATCAATTCAAAATTCATGTGGAACAACTTCTGCATCTTTTTCACTTTCCAAAAAAGACAAACCAACAACGGTTGCTTTGAATGGAGTCTCAATCATTTCATCATGTGTGGGTTCTGCGGCATTATTGGAAACCCAAACTTCTGATAACAATGGTGGAAATGTTTCTTTTGAATGGTATAAGATTGTCGGTGATGTTGCTCAATCACTGCCCGAAGCAACTTTAAGTTATCTTTCATTCCCTTCAGTTACAACAACTGTTGCAGGTACATACAGGGTATTCTCCAGAAATGGGTGTGGCAGATCAAATACAGCATTGGATTTTACATTGTCAACACCCAAAAACAAGCCATCGATCGTTGCTCAACCAACCTATGCTGGCATCAATTGCTCTAATTATGAACTTCAAATAACAACTACCGGTTTTACTGAATCTGGCAGCTTAAATTTTTCTTGGAAGAAGGACGGTGGAAGCGTTTCAACTAATGCTACCATCTCAAGTTCAAATGCAGGTAAAACTTCAACTTTATCTATTCTACAACCTGCCACCAGTGATAATGGATCATATCAGGTATCTGTGAGCAATGGATGCGGAACCATTCAGACAAATGCTCTACAAGTCAAGATAAATGTCATCAAACCAAAATTCAGCGTTCAACCTGTTGCTGCTTATATATGTGAAAACTCATCATTCTCATCAGAACCAACAATAAGTGAAGAGGCTTTATATAATTACACATATGCTTGGTACAAAGATGGAAGTGGAAGTTCGATTGCAGCAACCAAGAAAATTGATTTTAATTCATTTGTTGAGGCCAATTATGGAAAGTATCAGCTTTATGTAACTGATGCATGCGGAACTGTTGTTAAAAGTGATATTGTTGCCTTTAGCCTTGTAAAAAATCCGGCCATCGTTACTCAACCATCCTTAGGTGCATCAACAGTTTGTATGAACCAAGATGTGACTTTACAAGTAGGCTATAAACAAGAATACAGTGGTGTAATGGAATATCAGTGGTTTAACAATGATAATATTTTGAATGGCGAGATCAATGCCAGATTGAATTTGAATAAAATCACCTACGTAGGTCAGGGTAGTTACCGTGTGCAATTAAAAAATCAATGTGGAATTGCTCAAAGTAATTCAGTGCTTGTCAACTTAGGTGCAGCGCCTACCTATGTGTCTAAAACAACTGATACCATCATTTGTCTTGGAACTAAAATGGTTTTGAATGTTGAAGCCAATACCAACAACGGTGGGCTTCTGAAATATCGATGGACCAGCTCCTCTGCTGGAGTGTTAACTAATGTAACTTCCAGTTATACAATCAATAATTTCACATCAACAGATGCGGCAACCTATCAGATTCAGGTTTCAAACAGTTGCGGTTCCATTGCAGATCCGATTAATATAAAAGTATCGTCATTAATCGTACCTGTTATCAACTCTTTCAAATCAACTGCTACAACATTGTGCGCTGGAAATAGTCTAGATTTCAATGTCGAAACCCAAGGGGTTGTAACAAATTATATTTGGTATAAAGCCGGTATTCAAATTGGGGACAATAAAAATTATTTTCAAATCCCCAATACAGTTCTTTCCGATGCAGTAAACTATAAAGTAACTGCAGGAAATATATGTGGGTATGCTTCGAGTAGTGAAATTTCAATAACAATAAAAGATAAGCCTACAGTTATACAGCAACCTACAAAATCTATTAATTGCACAACAGATCGAACATTGAGTTTGACTACAAATGGTGTTACACCTGGCGGAGGTGCAATTACATATCAATGGTACAAGAATGGAAATGCAATTGCTGGGGGAAATAATGCATCAATAAGTTTTACTAAAATCGATGAAACATACAATGGTTCTTATAATGTGGTATTGTCAAATACCTGTGGAAGCACTAACTCAGATCCTGCTTATGTGGTAGTTGATTTCACCATTCCGGAAATTTTACGTGAACCACAAGGCCAAACTGTTTGTACGGGATCTCCTTTTTTGCTCGACTTAAAAATAAAAGATGAAGGCTCAAAAACCTTTACATACCAATGGGTGAAAGATGGAAACGATATTTCAGGTGCACAATCAAATGTGTTTTCGAGAGAGCAAGCTATCGTTTCAAATCAAGGTCAGTATCGGGTTAAGATAACTGGTTTGTGTGGATTAAGCACTGTAAGTAATCTTGCAACCGTTTTAGTAAATACAAAACCTAATCCAAATTTTACTATTGACTCTAGAACCTCACAGTGTATCACAGGTAATATTTTTGAATTTACAGATATTACTTCAGGTTCATTCAACCGTGAATGGTTTTTTGATGATGGTAATTCGACTGTTAATTCTACAAATGTTAAACACAGTTATAAGAAAGATGGTATTTATGCTGTCATGTTGAAATTGATTAGCACGAATGGTTGTTCTGGAACAATTACCAAGAACATTACTGTTGCCACCATTCCATCTATTCAAAACCAATTAAAATCAGCTATAAGTTGTTTAAACGGCGATTTTACACTTAATCTCAATGCAAGCGATAACTACGGCGGAACGATTAAATATGAATGGAAAAAGAACAATTCCATCATCTCATGGGCGCCAACCACTTCTGGTAGTCTTAGTTTAAATGGATTGAAAAAATCCGACGAAGGATTTTATGCAGTAAAAATCTCCAACTCTTGTGGTTCAGTGGATGGTGATTCTGCATACTTGACTGTAGCCGATAAACCTGTTTTTCTAAAAGATATTTCTGCAAAAGCTATATGTGCAAATTCTGTTGATACAGTATTTACAAAGGCAATTTCTGCAATGCAGTCGATTACATACAGCTGGTATCGAAAAGATGCACTGTTTAAAACAACAACTGATTCTTATCTTCCTTTTTCAAATTTCAGTGATGAAGATGCAGGAAAATTTTATGTAATTGCACAAAACAGTTGTGGTGCTACCACTTCAAATACTTTTCCACTGAATTTGAAATTGAATCCCATTTGGCTTGGCAAATTTTCAAGAGACACAACTTGTTTTAACAGTGTTAAACTTATCGAAACTAGTTTTTCTTCCAATCTCAATGATGATCTTGATTACCAATGGTATAAAAATGATACCATTTTGCTAGGCGAAAAAGCTCCAGTAATTATGCCCGTCATCAAACAGCCAGGTGACATAAGATTTAAACTAAGAGTTACCAATAGTTGTGGATATGTTGATCAGCTGATAAAAACAACTTTCGCCAATGTAATCAATGCGCAATTTCAAATTGATACAACAGATGCATGCAGATCACAACTGAAAATGAATATTAGAAATAATTCTGTGAAAGGGGCATTCCAACTATATAATTGGTACATAGATTACGGAGATGGATATACAGAAACAAAAGAAATCACAACTAAAAATACTTTTCATCAGTATGATATACCAGGAGTATATAATCTTACTCTCACGGTTACAGATGAAACAGGTTGCATATCTCAACGGCAAACGTATACGGTGTATAATTATGGAAAATCAAAATCCAATTTTTATTACTTAGATACATGCCTGGGGAAAGAAACGAAGTTCTTCAATACCACTGCATTGGGTTATGGTAGTGATGCTTACTCATTCTATCAGTGGGTGATCAATGGAGATACTTCAAAAGTAGATCCTACGAAGACTGTGTTGACTAAATTCAAATCTCCTGGTGCTTATAAAGCAACTTTATTTACCATGGGAAATAAAAGTTGTTTGGTAGATACAATTCAACTCATTCCGCATATTGTTGGGTATCCAACTGCGAATTTTACGTATGTTGATTCATGTGCCAGCTTCAATGTGTTGTTTGCCGACAAATCAAAGTCGGCCTTGTATGATACACTCAATCAATGGCAGTGGTACTTCCAAGACGGGACACCTCCTTCATTTGAAAAAGATCCAATACATGTATTTAAAAAAGCTGGGTCTTATAAAGTAAATCTATCCGTTCAAAGCAAAGCTTGTCCAGCTTTTGTAGATGATACCACCATCAATTTGAATATTATTAGTGCAAGAGACAATAAACGCTATGCTACTTTTTATAGTGTGCAAAGCAAGTTGAATATTCTGAGCTCCAATCCTGGTGGAAGAAATTATTTATGGAGTCCACAGTTTAATCTTAACAACGCTGCCATCGCTTCACCAATTTTGAATCCTGATTTCTCAAAACGCGAATACATTGTGAAAATCACAGACTCTTCCGGTTGTATCAATATGGATTCACTTTTGGCATATGGATTTAAACAGGCCGAAATTTATCTTCCAACTGCATTCAGTCCAAACCTGGATGGGAACAATGATGTATACAAACCTGAGTATGTTTATATCAAGTCTTTGGAGTACCTTACCATTCTTGATCAATTCAATAATAAAGTATTTGAAACCAAAGATTTGGCAACCTATTGGGATGGCACATTCAATGGAAAAATTCTGCCAACAGGTACTTATCTTGTAATCGCATCAGCGATAGATAAAGAAGGAAATCGTATTCAGCGAAAAAATACATTTATCCTCTTGAGGTAATATGCATAGCCTGAAAATTTGGACCATCTTATTGTTGTTGCTGTTTCAACAACTTTCAGCACAGTCATATACCGATTATAATTTTAAGCTCAATAAAATCTCTTCGCATTTAGGTTATTTTCCAAATGTTCAGGGATCAGGAATGGTGCTCTCTATTAAAGATGCCAACATCGATACCTCAATGCTTGATTTGAGAGCAAAAAAAATCTATTTGGATCTTGGAACTGATGCTGAAGTAAGTTCACATGCTTCTCAAATGGCATTGTTGGCCACCTCTAGAGGAATCTTCTCTGGTTTTTTTAGGGGTATTGCACCTGGGGCTGATTTACACATCAGTTCAAGTAAATCTTTGCTGCCCAACTTTCAAAATCTACTTCAATCAGGAGCTAAATTACAGCTGCATCCTTATGGTACTGGTATTGAAAATTACTATGGTCTTGATGCTTCTGCATATGATGCTATGATGGAGGATGATACTTCTTTTCTGCATGTTTTTTCTGCAGGGAATAGCGGATTACTAAATACTGTGGGAGGAATCTATGATGGATTAGCAAGCTGGTCAAACCTGACCGGAAATTTCAAACAATCTAAAAATGCTCTTCTTGTTGGTGCTATGAATGAAGATGGGAATTTGTTAGACATCAGTTCAAGAGGTCCGACTTATGACGGCCGTGTAAAGCCTGAAATCGTTGCTTTTGGTGATAAAGGAACATCAGACGCTGCTGCCATTGTTGCAGGGGGATTATTGTTGATGCAGGAATTATATAAAAAACAGCATGGCTTCTTTCCATCATCTGCATTGTTGAAGTCGGCAATCATCGCAAGTGCAAAACCCGTCGATGAAAAATTACTTTCATTCAAATCTGGATATGGGAATCTAGATCATCTGGAAGCAATACGTTTGATAGATGCTCAACAATACATGCATGGGGAAATTCATGCAAATGAAGTCAAAGAGTTTTCTATTTCTATTCCGTATGGCACAGAAGACTTAAGGTTGGCCTTGACTTGGATTGATCCTCATGCTGCGGTGAATGCATCAAATTCTTTGGTGAATGACCTGGATTTTCAAGCAATTGATGAAAATGGAAATGTTGTTTTACCCTTGATTTTGAACAATGCTAAAAATCAAAATACATTAAACGATGATCCGATCAATGGAATCGATCATGTTAACAATACTGAGCTTATTTATTTTAAAAATCCACCAACAGGCAACATTCGACTGATCGTTGGATCCAGCAGCATAAAAACCTCTTCACAAAAGTTTTATATCACGTATAGTTTTAGGCAGTCGAATACATTCGAATGGCAGTACGCCAAAGATTCAATCACATATAAAGAAAATAAATTGAGTCTCTTGTGGGGGAGTAGTTACAAAGGATTTGGTGAACTTGGTTATATCGACTCATCAGGTAACCAACACAAAATTGAAAATGTAGATCTATCCTCTAGTTTCTCTGTGTTTTCATTTAATTATTCTGGCAAAGCCAATTTTTATATGAAAATCGGTAACACTGAATTTATTTCTAAAGAATACTTTTTAATGGGTCTTCCGGTTATTTCACAGATAATTAAAACCAATGGTTTAATGATAGTTAAACATACCAACCCTTTGTCTGCTGCAATTGATGCACATTATTTAGATGGTGGTAAGAAAATCTCGGCAAGTAAAAATCTACCGCAATACAGCAATTACACGTGGGTTCCATCATCATACAAAACATATTGGCTTAAGTATCAGTTTAGACAATATAGAATTGAATCTATTCCTATACTTTTGGATACAGTCTCCATTAGTTCTTTGGTTGATAATTATATTATTCAGAACGAGGCAACAACAATTCGCTTGTCAATTAACATCCTAATGAATGATCTGGTAGACAGTGTCTATTTGAAGAAGAAAGTATTTGCCAAAACCATTTATGTTGATTCTGTTGCTGTACAATCAGGATTGTTGACTTTAAAAGACAGCAATCCATTGCGCGGACTAAATAATTATTATCTGGAGATAAAAACAAAGTTCCAATCAAAACCACTATTGGAAGATTTGAAATACTTTTACGTCACTGGTAAACGTCTTGTTATATATCCAAATCCTGTTTCAAAACCAGCATGCATCAATATCCGATTTGAGGAGCCATCTCTGAGAACAATACAAGTGATGAGTTTGGAAGGTAAATTATTGGCTACATATAAGATTGAATCAACTGAAAATCGAATATGTCTTCCGAAAATCTCATACCATACACTCATTTTACGTATTCAATCAGAAAGTGAGTCCTATTCAGCAATCGTAGTTTTAAAATAATTAGTTTCTGTTATCTTTAACCAAGATTAAACCTATGGCTAAAACAGCAGCAGCAACCAAACCCAGCCTCCAGCTCAGAAATTACCTTGAGTGTAAATCGTCAGCATAAAGTGGACAAGATATAGTCTAAATTAGTAGAGTGTTTCCATCATTAATAATTAAACCAATAATGACATGGAACAGAAGCCAAAACAATCTACAGAGAACTTCATTAAAGAGATCCGTCGTAAGACAAGGAG
>Ga0172376_10009147_pt1 | contig 10244 bp, 18 predicted proteins | sample Lak35m_FD_121114 | JGI IMG/M metagenome (GOLD analysis project Ga0172376, IMG submission 121114) | Freshwater microbial communities from Kabuno Bay, South-Kivu, Congo - kab_092012_35m | ecosystem: Environmental > Aquatic > Freshwater > Lake | place: Democratic Republic of the Congo: South-Kivu... | reverse complement strand
TCTTCTGGCGACATTTCCTTTTCCATAAATAAATAATTTAATTGGTTACTTAGCTAATGTAGAGATTTTTCTACAAAGAAAAAAATGATTCCCAGGAATCGATTGCTGGGGTTCCCCAGAGATTAATCCAGCCGGGTCAAAATCTTAGCCCACAAAAAAGCCTGGGTGATTCACCCAGGCCGCAGCGGACAGGTTCCGCCTAGTTGTAAGGATCCAAATCAGAATTCGGGATAAGACCCCAGCTCTTTTCTGCGCCAGGTAGCTTTGTTAATTGTAGCTCCTTTATCGAGCTTTTAAGGTGTTCTAAAGCACCTATATAATTACCAGCAATGATAAGATCGTCTACCTCTTCTGCAGTGTCTTCTGCGAGATCTACGACGTATACAACAGCATGCCTTTGACGATTAGCTCCTGCTCTCATGTGTAAAATCATAGCTTGATGAGAGTGTTCTGCCTCAGAAGGATCACCTTTAATAAAGCTTTCGATTCCATGTGCATCTGCAATTCCAAAGTATTTCATAGTTTCTTGTGTTTGATTAGTGCTAATGTAGAAAACTCTATCTAAATAAAAAAATGATTCCTGATCTTATCCATGCTAAGCACGTATACGCGTGGCCTCCTGGGAGGGACCCTAGCATAATAAATTTATTAATGACATAACTTTTTCTTTTCCCTCCATCAAACGGAATTCCCCTGTAGAATATCCGCCATTTTCTATCCATATCCCCTTATTTGGTTCGAGTTGAAAATATCCAAGACCCCCAGTTCCAAAATCTGGTAGATCCTTTTTGTCATCAAGACCAAAATGTAAATTATTTTCTTTTGTGATTATTTTTGTGTCACCATAGTAAATACTAAATAAATTTCCAAAATCTCCACCATAATTTATTTTAGCATATTTAGTATCTTTATTGTAAGGGAAAAATTGAAGAGTTTCAACATCTGGATGATTCGGTGTTTTGTTTTTCAAGATATAACTTTCAACCACACCAACAAAGATTTCATTTTCCCCACAGAAACAAATAACACTATATTCTTCCTTTACTAGTTTATCTAATGTTTTTCCCATAGTTATTATGTTTTTAATTGATTAAGGTAAATGTAGAAAACTCTATCTAAATAAAAAAATGATTCCTTGTATCCAAAACCTGGGGTTCCCCAGAGGAAAGAGTTACCAAGACCTAATTCTTAGACCACAAAAAAGGCTTCCAATAAGGAAGCCTAATCTTTTTACCTACTGACTAGTTAGACGTCTCAAATCTCTTTGTCAGAAATTTCTTTCTCCGGAGAAATCCATCGGTAAGCTAACCCAACACCGAAAGAAGCTAGCCCTACAATAATTGGATAGTTCTCAAATACGAGAGCGATCCCGATTACAGCTAAAATTGAAATGATTAAATTGTAGGTTTTCATATTCTTTACTTTTGGTTTGTCGTCTGGAACCATACCAGACTCGTCATATCATCACTCCGGTGATACTTAACAAATTTGATTGGGTTGCATAGCTAATGTAGAAATTTCTAATCATTAAAAAAAATGATTTTATAATTTTCTTGGTGCTGATTTAGGTGAACATCCCAACCAGAAGTTAAACGAGAAAGCACTTATTCTATGCTTAGGTACTTTGAATTCAACCATCGCATCTTCTAGTATCTTTTCCATTACTTCGTGTGAGCATTCATAATCCATATAAGGTATTACCCGCTGACCATTTTCGTTAATCTCTGCTTTAGCCATTAACTCATCAAAGTCACCTGGAGGTGTACTCGCAGCAAAAGCTCTTTTATAGAGCTCGTGCATTATTTGTTCCTCGTTGATCTTTTTTTTCGCCATGACTAATCTATCCATATTTCTTGCGAGCTTGAAACGGATCGCCATGCTCCAACTTCCAAATCGTAGTAAGCGGTTTGATCCCCAGAAACTTTTCCACCTTTGGGTTGATTAATACTAGGGATTCGACTTAGGTCTAAGGTTCCGAGTGCTTCTCTAAGCTCACCCCCAACCTTTCGGTAATAAAACTTTAGCGAACCACCATTCAATTTCTTCTTAAGATCCGCGTGACTAATTTTTGTTTTTGATGCCATATCTTTATCTCCTTTAATTGATTTACTTAGCTAATGTAAGAATTTTATTTTAATTAAAAAAATGATTTCTGGAAATTTCTAAAACCCGAGGAGGCATCCTATTTCCCCCTCGGGTTACTCACCTTAACCAATTAATCGTCCTCGTCTTTTTCCCCTGATAGTTTATCTAACAAGTCCCGAAGCTCTTTCGGTAAATCTCCTGCGTTTATCATACCACCAAAGATATCACTCCCGTCTTCACCCTTGCCGATCTTCTTACTCATTGCCATAAGGTGGAACATCATCTTAAGCTCATCGAGCTTCTGCGACATCTGAGCTTCTGCCCGCACACATCCCATAATGAACCCAGATAAAATGAGTTTCTTTTCGTAATCAGAAACCCGTAGATTCGACTCTCCGAACTCCTCGTCCCTAACCTCCTCGGCAACAGCCTCTAAAGCTTCCGAAATAGTGTCAAGGTCCTTAAGCTTGCTTACAACACGCTCTCTAGCAGCGTCGAAATATTTTTCGTCCTGAATACCGAGCCCTCCCGTGATAGTTTCATTGTTCTTTGACATGTTAAAAAAGATTTAATTGGTTTATATTGCTAAAGTAGAAAATTCTATTAAAAGAAAAAAATGATTCCTAGAATTATTTTATAAATTTTCCTCGTCTATCTCAAATTCACTTATCTCCCGTATTTGATCGGGATTGAATCCCATCGCTACTAAAGCTCTCTTGAACGGGAGCCAAACATTCTCTGTCCCGTCATCGTTGTTATAGTAATCGTCAGTACCCCAAATACCAACCACGGCTTTAGATCTTCGAACTAACTTAAGAGGATCTTTTATTAACTTAGACATCTTCTCCGCCTTAGATGTTTGCGGGGTGTCCTGATCGTTCTCATATGCAAAAGCAAGTGCTCTCTCGTAATCCTTACCATCAGGTTTTATCAAATGACAAGGAAGATATTCTACGTTAAATGTATCTGCCATAATTTTTTAATTGGTTATCTCAAATATAGAAAATTCTACATAAAGAAAAAAATGATTTAATCAAAATGCCCAAATCGATTCATCATTGAAATACCCTTTTGTGCGTCTTTAGAAATATTGGCGTCTAGTTCGGTTATAAAATTCTCCATTTTTTCTAAATGTTTTTTACGTTTATTTAGCTCTTTTTCGATAGCTCCTCTGTTTAGAGATAAAGCAACATAATAATTAACCTTCTTCTTTAACATAGTTTCGATTACTAGTTCTAATATCCGTTCAGGAATTGTGAGCTTGTTATAGGAGCAAATGAAATGTCCTCCAACCTCCCGTGGCGCTCCCACAAGACTTGTGAGAGAGTTATGGTTGCAAGAGAAATTCCCTCCAACCTTCTGTGGCGCTCCCTCCAGACTTGTGAGCTTGTTACGGGAGCAATAGAAACTCCCAGTAACCGCTCCAAACCGAACACCTTTAAAGTTGGTTAATTTTTCATCGGAACAATTGAAACTCCCTTCGATGTCAACTAGTCCAGTCTTCTCGTTAAGAGTCCACTTGCCTTGAGTGTACTTGTTTAAAAATCCTATTTGTTTAAGCTTCATAGTTAATTGGTTACAATACAAATGTAGAAAATTCTACTTAAAGAAAAAAATGATTTTCTACATCTTTTTCCTGGGGTTCCCCAGTGCATCTTGCATATGCTACAAAACCTTAGCACACAAAAAAGCCTAGGATAAAATCCTAGGCCTTTGTGTTAATCAATCGAACTATAAACCAATCAGCATTCTGACAAGTCCTGTTCCCCAAACATCTCCTCTGAAGTGAGTCATGAAGATGTCGAAGATGATAAAGGCACATAGTAAGGCGTCAATTGACCTCAGTCCTAATGCGACTTTTGAGGAATCTAAATTTTTCATTCGGAATGCTTTTTGAACAAATGATGATACTACCCCAATCAAAAATAGTAAGGCGAATGACATCCATTGTGTGGCAAAGGCAATACCGATAACTGTCCATATGAGATAAAACATGTGGACAAAAGCAAAAAGGCATCCACCCATTTTTTCTTCTGTTTTAGCTTCTTTGAACACATCTTTGTCCATAAGCCGTTTCAGCCTCTTGTTGGCCTTTGAAGGCCTTAGTCCGGTTCCTATCTCATAGAAAAGGAAGAATACTGCTAAAATAAAAAATACGCTTGTCATGGGTTTTTAGTTTAGATGAACTCCGTAATCTTTGGTTAAATATTCCTTTACTGTCTTTTCTCCCGTTCTCATAGACATCTCCTCGAGATAGTTGAGAATGTGGTTGGAGAGTATAAGGGTTGTTTCCGGATCGCTGCCTGCCATTAAAACTAAGGTACAAGTTTCTGCGATAAATCGTGTTTGCTCATCGTCTATAGATTCACCTAAAGCGGAAGCGAGCTGTACCAGTCCTGAAATTTTGGTGAGCAACTCGTGTTTTTTCTCTCTTTCTTCATTAGTCATTTCATCTGATTTAATTGGTTAGGACAAATATAGAAATTTCTATATAAAGAAAAAAATGATTTATGAATCTATTTAAGTACGATAGATCTGGCTTCGATGACATCGTCACCTGCTTTTAAAAGCACCTTGTACATACCTTTCTCCGAGGTGTTTAAATGAAACTCATGTGCATCCATTACTGGTACATACGGAAGGTATACTAAGTTGTCTTTTATCACGGCGAGGGAATCCACCTCGGTATTATCCCAGTAAATACTACCATAGGCATCGCATGGTTGTTTAGATGATTTACAGGATGATAGTATAATCGATAGTATACATAACGAAAGGAGAATGAGTAGTATTCTTCTGTTGTGAGACATATTTGTTTTTTGAATTATAGATAAAACCACAAAAAAGTTTCAAAAGAAGGTGACGCCCATTTTATTTCGGCTGAGCATAGCTTCTATTATATCCTGCACCTTGTGGTACCTCCGAGTTTCAACTATAGTTTTGGAGTCGATTCTTATTTTAAGGGGTAGGCTTAAATCAATCGCTCGCCAGTAATCTCGTTCGTGTTGGTCGTCGCAGAACCCTAGCTTAGGGGAATTCTCGATAGTGGAGCCACAGAAGTTACACCATCTTTGTTTCTCTCCGCTTTCCTTAGGGATATTAATTCTGCTCACATCTTCATCCTCGGGGGTTTCCTCGTGGCTGTGCTTTATTTTAGTCTCGTTTAATTTCTTTCTTTCCCTGTATGCTTTATCGGTACATCTCTTAGAACAGTACATACCTTTTCTTTCATGATTAGCCCCACATTGAACACATTGCATATCTTGTATTTGTTATTAATAGTATTATGTTGTTAATTATAGTGCAAATGTAAGTAAAGATTACAAGAGTAAGTATGTGAAGTACTTATATTTCCCTGGGGATCCTCAGGAAAACAAGATGATACATGATGATTTCAAGATGAACAATGGATGATTTATTCCCTTCGCGTACGTATACGCTAGCCCCCCTGCTAAGGACCCCACCTCGGTTAAATATTTTACGTATACGAGACTTTATCTTTGTAATCGTGTTTACCATAAGGTTTATATAAAAGGTCGCTTAAAACACAAAAAAAGAGCCTAGATATAAATCTAGACTCTCTGGCGGCAGTTAGCGGATGGCAGTTTATCCGCTTTCTAATTTATCTCTTCCAATACATAATAATTACGAGTGTTTTTACGAAGGCGTAAAACCTTGCATTCTTTACCTTCGGAATTTAAATGGACTTTACCCGTTTCTTCGAATGTTACCGTTGCACCTTCTTTTAACCGAGTTATTCCCTTCTCTTCGAACTTCAAGCTAGCGTATAATTTAACTGATTCGGCTAGCGTTACTGTTAACGTCCTGTTCATGTCTTTTTTTAATTTAAGTTTAAATTTGTCGATAATTGTTGAATCCGTTCATTATATAAACTCTTGGATATCCCGATGTGTCCGTCCCTCTTAAGATTAAATTCTCGCCTTGCCAGTAGGCTTCATTGACACTTAAGAAAAGCGGATTGCCAGCTAGTTGGTAGCTGTAAGGATTGTAGTACAAGCGGATAACATTGTTATCGATTTGTATTAATCCGTAGTTTCTGCATCGTTCCCAGTCGTTCATTTTTGTCCGGTTTATATACCGTAAAGGTAATAGTTTTTTCTAAATAAAAAAAATGATTTCCGAATATTTTTAAGATAATTCTACGGCCATAACCGGCTCTATCTTTGTCGCATCCCCCGCTTTTTTACCGAATATGATTATAGTGTACCTGTCCCTAATCGAAAGGTTTTGGTTTAACTCGGTAAATGATGGAAGTATCTTAGCGGTAACTATCTCATAAGAATCGTCTAAATGATTGAGTATCTCATAGAAATCGTTTCTTTCTTCATTCTCACTGAATAACATGTTTCCAAATATCTTCCTACGCGAATCGTTCTGTAATATGATATCACGAATATCGGGATTTATCTCAGATGGACACTCTATCCCACACGCCGAAAGCACTTTAATTCTTTTTCCGTTAAATATCTTGAACAGATCGGACACAGTGTATGTTCCATTAATATCTACACCCAGGGATTTAAAAACCCCAGAAAAGAAACTATCTAGACTAGAAACGCTCATGTTCATTATACCATGAGCGTTTAGATAGTTCCTAACCGAAGGTTTATTATTTAGGCCGGTTGATCGGCTTTGTACCTTTAGCGATTTCATAATAATTAAATTTCGGTTTTGCCCCTTTGTCCCCTTTTTTCTTTCCGCTCATTTGCTATGATGTTGTTCATATCAAATCTAGGAAAAAGTCTCGGAATAAAAAAACGATTCCACTAAATAATACCTGTACGATAAAAGAAAGGATCCTTTTCTTGTAGACCCGAGGTCATTCTAAGACTCGAAGAGACCTCTTTAATACCACCATCAATATCACTTACGGTGTTAGGATAATTCTCCGCCTGTTCCACCATCTCGAAAGGAAGTATCATCAGTCTAGGTGATAACACAGTCTCCGTCCAAATCTTAAAACATAATTCGACCACATTATTAGGCTCTCTCGTTTTGATGTCTTCGATAAGCTTTAATTGATCCTCAGGTTCCATTCCTTCAATTTGTGAATCCATAGCCAACATAACCTCTTCAATGTTAGGGTTATCTATAATAAAGTTAAGACCTCTTAATGGACCAAACATGTGGTGTACCATTCCCATAAAGATCTTACCTCCATTAGCATCAGCCATTTTCTGGATTTCTTCTGATGCTTTTTGTCTCTCCTTTGACATATAGGTTTTATTTATAATGTAAATGTAGAAAAATCTAATTAAAGAAAAAAATGATTCTAATCAAAATGTCCAAACCGATCCATCATTGAAATACCCTTTTGTGAGTCTTTAGATAATCTATCGTCCAATCCTATAGACATCTTCTTCCAATCCTCACTCTTAATCTTACCCCTAAGTAACGATAAAGCAACCCAATAGTCGACCTTTTTTTCTTGCATCGTCTCCCATACCAAATCTAACGTTTCCTCTGAGATTGGGTTATAGGAGCAAGAGAAAGCCCCTCCAACCTTCTGTGGCGCTCCCACAAGACTTGTGAGCTTGTTACGGGAGCAAGAGAAAGCCCCTCCAACCTTCTGTGGCGCTCCCACAAGACTTGTGAGCTTGTTACGGGAGCAAAGGAAACTCCCTTTAACCTCTTGTGGAGCTCCCTCAAGACTTGTGAGCTTGTTACGGGAGCAATTGAAAATCCTCCCAACCTCCTGTGGCGCTCCCTCAAGACTTGTGAGCCTGTTATAGAAGCAACCGAAACTCCCACCAACCTTCTGTGGCGCTCCCACAAGACTTGTGAGCTTGTTATAGTCACAATTGAAAATCCCAGTAACCACTCCAAACCGAACACCTTTAAAGTTGGTTAATTTTTTATCGGAACAATTAAAATCACCTTCAATATCGACTAGCCCAGTCTTCTCGTTAAGAGTCCACTTGCCACTAGTGCACTTGTCTAAAAATTCTATTTGTTCTTTATTAAGCTCCATATCTCAAATGTAGAAAAATCTATTTAAAGAAAAAAATGATTTCCTACATCTTTTTCCTGGGGTTCCCCAGAGAATCCGAGGCCGTCTGCAGCTAAATCGAGGCACACAAAAAAAGGCCCGAAGGCCTTCTCTTGTGTATGGTGGATTTGGATTTACTTGAACTCTGCTCGAACCACCTGGTTGATAATGCCCGAGACTTCTTTTGGTAGGATTGATAAATCCCATACCGGTTTGGCGTAGGTGTAAAGACTTGATACGTGACCAGCTTCGATACCGATACCTATTGTAACAAATGAGTCTCGTCTAGCTCTTTCGAGAATTCTTTTGAGCTCTTCGTTATCTGCTTTACCTCCGTAATTGTTACCCGCTGGTTCACCATCCGAAAGAGAAATAAAGATGATACGGTCTTCTGAGCTTTCACGGATCTTTTTATGGATAGCTTCGATAACCGGCCCATCGTAATTCTGACACCAATCTACGGATTTGTAGTATTGTATGTTTCTTTCGTAGTCAGTGTCGTATGGACTATAGAACGTGTAGATTAGTGGCTCATAGTCGCCGCTGTGCCCATAGATGTATAGTTTATCCGCCGGAAGTATTTGGCTCATTGCGAGATAGAGAGCGTTTAGAATGTGCTTTTGTGAAGCTATCCGATTTCCGTAACCCATACTTCCTGACATATCGGCTAAGATACAGACGGAGAATGGTTTTGTGTCCTGTTCTTCGACAATCTGTTTGTAGACTGATACGTTACCTGCCGGCACCTCGGCTATCTTACTGACGTCAAGCTTACCAAGTTTAAGATTTTTAACCTCATCACTCTTCGGATCGAAATCAATATCCAATAATTTGATAAGAGCCTCCGCATCTTTTATCTCTCCTCCAGTAAATTTGTACGGTTTCGGTTGATTGTTTCTTATTTTCTCTGCGAATGATACGAACTTGGGAGTTTTGTCAAATCTGCTTATTGATCCGTGAGGGGAGTACGGTTTATTCTCGGTGATACTTTTAAGGTGCTCTTGGAGGGTTTTACCGTTTTTCTTCGGAGGTTTTGTTCCGTTACCGGGTTGGCCTGATTTATCCTCACCCTCGCCATCTCCATCCTCTTGTCCTTCACCTTCACCCTCTTCTTCACCCTCTCCTTGACCTTCACCCTCTCCTTCACCCTCACCCTCTCCTTCACCTTGTCCTTGTCCTTCGCCTTCATTCTTTTCGCCTTCCTCTTCTCCTTTTTCACCCTTGCCTTTACCGTTTTCCTCGTCAGGGATCTCCATTTCGATTACACTCTCAAAGATGCCCTTTTTGTAATTCTGAAACATCGGAGCCAGCTCGGTGTATTTGTCACAGACCAATTCAAAGACACGTTCAGAATCCAGCTTAGCTACGATGTACTTTTTAAGCCTCATCCACTTAAGCTTCTCCACGGTCTCGGTCTGTAGCAATTCAATTAAGCCAAGCTCGTTGATCTTTAGCACGTAAAGCTTAATAAGCTTGTCACCCATCCATTGGCCGAGATCACTAGCGATATCCTTACTCGCACTAATGTCTAAGTCGTATGGCATGTTAATAAAAGGGTAGTCCGTTAATACACGACGATAACCACCGAAGTGCGAATCCTCCCATCCAGACACACTACTATACCCGACCTTTTTAGAACCCCACGAGCTCCAATTCTTTTTCCCGTATCCATATCCATCACCGTACATATAATTGTTTTATTGGTTTACATTGCTAATATAGAAAATTCTAATTAAAGAAAAAAATGATTTTAATTAAAATGTCCAAATCGCCCCATCATATAAATACCCTTCAGAGCGTCTTTAGATAATCTATCGTCCAATCCTATAGACATCTTCTTCCAATCCCCAATCGGTATCTGGCTCTTAAGTAACGATAAAGCAAACCAATAGTCGACCTTTTTTTCTTGCATCGTCTCCCATACCAACTTTAACGTCTTTTCTGAGATCGGGTTATCGGAGCAAGAGAAACTCCCCCCAACCTTCTGTGGCGCTCCCTCAAGACTTGTGAGAGAGTTATGTGAGCAAGTGAAATACCATCCAACCTCCTGTGGCGCTCCCTCAAGACTTGTGAGCTTGTTATGTCGGCAATCGAAACTCCCTTTAACCTCTTGTGGCGCTCCCTCAAGACTTGTGAGCTTGTTATCGCG